>Ga0209483_1001269_pt1 | contig 19354 bp, 13 predicted proteins | sample NGEPerA_FD_184508 | JGI IMG/M metagenome (GOLD analysis project Ga0209483, IMG submission 184508) | Arctic peat soil microbial communities from the Barrow Environmental Observatory site, Barrow, Alaska, USA - NGEE PermafrostL2-A... | ecosystem: Environmental > Terrestrial > Soil > Wetlands >... | reverse complement strand
TGGCGACCGTACTGCTCGTCCCGTCACCATAATGAAACGTTTCGCTGCTCGCGGACGTGGTCCCGGTGGTGGTCCCTTCCACCACGTAATTGACGCCGGTGGTCGCGGTCGGCAATGCGCTGAGCGATGCTGAGAAGCTGAGGAATACGCGCGACTCCAACCGCTCAATCGCAGCCGCGCAGGCGCGGCCGAGCGCGTTTCGGCGTCCCTTGGGTCTGCGGGCGACCTTTTTCCAAGACAGCAAATGACTGAATAGCGACATGCGATACTCCTTTCGATGGTCGGGGCGCTGCCTCAAACCATCATGGTTGACCGGGGTCGGTGTCGGACGTGAGAACCTCGTACCAGATTGTGTTGTTCCCATTCGTCGTTGGTGCCGTCGGGCTGAAAAAAATCATGGGATCGAATAACTCGACGTGGCCTTCGGCGAAGCATACGTTCGCCCGCCCGCTGTGGCGGTCCGTCATCAGAGGACAGGGATTTGAGGCGACGGTCCCATCCACCGTCGCCAGCGCGTTCGCGACGTCGCGTGGGCAACGGCCGTCGAAAATGAGAACCTTGCGTTCTGGGTGGGTAATGCTGGAGGCCTTTACGCCGGTCCAAAGGACCAACGGCGGCGTGCCGCGCACGAATCCGGCGGTGAAGCCGCGGAGCCGATAATTCAGGCAGTAACTGAAATTGCGGGCGTGCGGTACGGTGGGATCCACATGCCCAAGGACATCCCCCACTCGTCGGTCCGGCCCATCGGATGGGCATTGAAACATTGCCTCCCGCATACCGGTCCCGCCGCTTACATACCCCCAGAGTTGTCCATTTTCCAAGTCGAGGACGCCCGAATCCGCGGTGATCAGGCCAAAATACGGCTCGGTTTCGCCCCAAACCCCCGCGATCGGCAGAATGCCCTTGCAGTCATTGGCGTACATGATCATCGAGCAGTAGATCTGCCGCATGTTGGAGGCGCACTTGACTTGCCGCGCCTGCTCCCGCGCGTGGCTCAGCACGGGAAGCAATATTGCGAGAAGTACCGTGATGATGCCGATCACCACCAACAGCTCGATGAGCGTAAAACCAAGCCAACGACATTTGGAGCGACGCATACCGGCTCCTTCCACCAATGGCGACAGAAAACAAGGCGGGCGGGAATGGAAATGATTCGGAACCCGTCGGTCGATAGAATAGAATCGTGCAAGTCTAGCGATATTCACAGGGGTGCCAAGCGACAACGTCGCCTAAAAAAAATCTTTGGCCAACGGGATTTGCGTGTTGGAGCCCGCGAGCGGCGATCCTGTGTTGTGGTTATCCCGGAGTCAACCGATCAAAGCGGCCTCAAACTCGGTGATTTTCTCGGGTATGGGAAGGGTCGCCGCCAGGATGATCCCTTTGGCAACCCGCTGGCGGCCCTCGAACAGCTCAAAGCGACTGCCGTCATGGATCAAATGAGACGGAGCGCCATCAGCAAGAAAGCGCACATCCGCGAGGGTCAGCCGCGAATCCCCAAATCGCCTCACGAAATCGACGACGAGGCTCCAACCTGAATCAGGCCAATTCTCGTCTTCTTCAAATCGTGCAACCGTTGAATAGGTCGGACCAGTCGGAGGTTGATTCCTCCGGCCGCGCTCCAACAGGATCCAGCTAATCATTGCGTGGTGCTTTGCGATCATTTTTTCGCCTCCGCAATGCCTGACGCCGCTCAGTCGAGAGTGCGCGGCCCCATTTCAAAGCATCATCGAATGTTTCCGCGAACTATTTTCCTTCGCCATGCCAGATGAAGACCGCGTCCGCTGAAGCGGACCCTACGAAGATGGTGCAAGCTGCTCAGTAAATCACCGGCCTGCGCTCATGCCAAATCGTGGCCATTTCGTACATCCGCGCGATCCGCAGAAGCTTCTCTTCGCTGAACGTCGGCCCGAGCAGTTGCAGGCCGATGGGCAACGGCTTTTCGCCGGTGGTGAAGCCGCAGGGCAGCGAGATGCCGGCGATGCCGGCGATGTTGCAGGTGACGGTGAAGACGTCGCACAGGTACATCTGCAGCGGGTCGCCGGTCTTTTCGCCGGCTTTGAACGCGGGAGTCGGGCTGGTGGGGCTGAGGATCACGTCGCACTTCTTAAAGGCGTCCGTGAAATCACGCTGGATTAGCGTACGGATCTTCAGGGCGCGAACGTAATACGCATCGTAATAGCCGCTGCTCAGGGCATAGGTGCCGATCATGATTCGGCGTTTGACTTCCTCGCCAAATCCTTCGGCGCGGCTCTTGGAGAATAGCTCAATGATGTCCTTGACCGGCTCTTTCGTGCGATGGCCGTAATGCACGCCATCGTAGCGGGCGAGGTTGCTCGAGGCCTCGCAGGGGGCGATGACGTAATAGGCGGCGATGCCGTACTCGGTGTGCGGGAGCGACACGTCCACCAATTCCGCCCCAAGTTCCTGATATTTTTTCATCGCCGCGTCAATGGCGGCTTTCACTTGCGGATCCATGCCGGTGACGAGGTTGTATTCCCTGGCGATGCCGATGCGCAGGCCCTTGATCGGTTGGTTAAGGTCCGCCAGATAATCCGGCACCTCGCGCGGCACGCTGGTCGCGTCCCTGGGATCGCGGCCGCTGATCACATTCATCAGCAGCGCCACGTCCGGCACGTTCCAACCAAACGGGCCGATCTGATCGAGAGAAGACGCGAAGGCGACCAACCCATATCGGCTGACCCGGCCATAGGTCGGCTTAAGCCCCACCACGCCGCACAGCGCCGCCGGCTGGCGGATGGAGCCGCCGGTGTCCGAGCCGATGGAGGCGCAGCATAGCCCGGCGGCCAGGGCAGCCGCGCTGCCGCCGGATGATCCGCCGGGCACTCGGTTGGTGTCCCAGGGATTGCGCGTGGTGCGAAATGCGCTGTTCTCCGTGGAACTGCCCATCGCAAATTCATCGAGATTCGTTTTCCCCAGGAACACTGCCCCCGCCTGCTCCAGCTTCTTCACGACCGTCGCATCATACGGCGCCCGGAAATTTTCCAGCATTTTCGACGAACAGGTGGTGGTGCCGAACGAGGTGCAAAGATTGTCCTTGAGCGCGATCGGGACGCCGGCAAGGGGGCCGGTGCGCTTTCCCTCGTCCACCTCGCGGGCTTGCTTGAGGGCCAGATCGGGATAGGTGCTGTTGAACGCCAGGATTTTGGGATCGAGCGCCTGAATGCGATCCAGTGCCTGGCGGGTGAGTTCGACGGAGGAAATCTGCTTGGCGCGAATTGCGTCGCGGGCGGCCAGGAGTGTGTCGTGGGTTAGCATCGCGTGCGAAAGGTACGCAATATGCCGGGAAAGTAAACGTCGGAGCGGTTGTTTACTCGACGCCGACCGGCGGGCGCCGCCGGGCTGTCCAAGTTCACTCCGATGAACTATCCAGCTACCCGATTATGGCGAAGTTACTTTTGGAGGCTCCTGAACGCCATCCAAATTGCTGCCGACCAGCTTGCCCGCGAGGCGTTCATGACCTTTGTTCACTTTGCCGCGAGAACTTCCCTGATTCCCCGCGCAATCAGTTGCGACCGGCTCATTCCATGCCGCCGGGCGTAAGCGTCGGCTCGGCGAAGGAGGCCGCGTTCCATGGTCGCTTGAATGCGTGCCGCGCCTTCGCCCCTTGATGGAGGACGGGCGGCTTTGCGGAGGAACCGCGCGTGAAGTCGCTGCTCGCTGCGTGTCAGCGGCGTCCCGGAATCCGGGCCGATCTTTTCGCATTCCTGGTAAATGGCCTCTTTTTGCGCGTCGCTCATCGTCATGAAACTGGATGCGGTGAGAAGTGCGCGCTTTGTAGTCTTGTTCATCTTCGTCTCTCGCGTCGTTTTTCTCTGTCGGTACGAGGACGGGCATGTAAACCTCGGGCATTTCACCCATTTATATGCACTGAAGCGGAAATAAACCACCTGGCAACTACGCGTCGGGCCGATCGGGAGGTATAGTTGCTTCGTTCCCGCGCGGCTTGGCGTGGTCACTTCAGTGACCATGCCGAGCCACTCACGAATTTTCCAGCGGTCTATCCTCACATGGATGACTTCATTTTTGATTCGCTCAGATACTCTTTTCGGCGCTCCTCGGCCTGGGCAATAATCGCCGACGAATCCTTGCGCCATTGTCTATAGCGCGCCGCATCGTATCCCGAAAGCGCCCACGGCACTCTTTGGGCGATGAGGGTCAAAAACTCGCCCACCGTGGCGGCCGTCAGCGGAATCGAAAGGAGTTTGCCGTCACGCTGGCATAACACGGCACAGTGCCGGCCGCTCACGTTAATGGCGTAGGCCCATACGGTCGGCTCAATCCGCGCGATCTGAAGGCCAAACGGCGTCGGTCGCAGAATCATGGAGGAGAGGACCATCGCCTTGCCGAACTGCCTGGCGGAACCGCCGGCTATCTCCATGTCGATGCGCGCGGCCTGCGCGTCGGGCAGGCCGGTAGCGCCAAGTTTACGCAGGATCGGATGCCCTCTCGGATCGCCCGTCCGCAGCGCTACGCGGGCGAGGTTTGTCACGGCTATCAACGAAATCAAAGCGAGAATGGGAAGGAGAATATATCCAAAAACCCGAAACGCCGCCGCCGCATTCAACATGACCGGCAGGATTCGCCCCTTCAATTCCGGATGCTTCCTGACGATCGCGGCAACCACCTCATCGCGCGTTCCGCGCGGCATCGGATACACCGTCGCGATCAGATGCTCCCCGCCGACGTGAGACTGAACCAGCATCATCTGCCCATGAGCGCCAACCGGCATCAAATAGTAAGGCAAGCGCTCGTAGGGAACATCATTGCTCGTGGAAACCTCCTGCCAGCCGGTCGGCAAAAGCGTGCGATTACGCAGATCCACCCATGTGATCAATCCCCAGGAATCCGTATGGCCCGCCGCCTCAAGCAACATCGCATCATTCGCGGGAAAGGGCCCGCGGAAAAAGCAGTACCAATAGGTATGCATCAAGCCCACGATGAGCAGCACGATAAGCAACAGCACGGCATTCCAAAGAAGCAAGTTGCGGTTGGTTCTGCGGAGGTGGCCGCCGATGTAGCCGGTGGGGTTGAAAATGCCGGCGTGGGAAATCATCACGGTCAATCTATCCTCAGGTTGTAGGACTTGGGCGGTACGCAACGACGTATATTTTATCAACGATCAGCCAGCATGTTGTGACACGGGCGTCTCGCCCGTGCGTGGCGTTTGGGCTCGACGTAAATCGATTTTTCCCGCTTTCCAGCCATCCGCACGGGCGGGACGCCGGTGTCACGGTGGCAGCCGTCATTTTGCATTTTTCATTTCACCGCCCTACCTTGCGGCCATGCCGATTCTGGGTCATGGCATCGACATCATTGAAACTGCCCGCATCCGCAAATCCGTCGAGGAGCATGGCCGGCACTTTCTGGATCGCGTTTTTACGCCCGCCGAGCAGCGGTATTGCGCGTTGAGCCAGAAGCGGTATTACGAGCATCTTGCCGCGCGATTTGCCGCCAAGGAGGCGGTGCTGAAAGTCCTCGGCACGGGCTGGCGCGGCGGGATCGCGTGGACCGATGTCGAAGTCATCCGCGAGCCCTCCGGCCAACCCAAAGTCGTCCTCACCGGCGAATGCCTGCGCATCGCCAGCGAACTGGGAATCACTCGATGGCATCTGAGCATGAGCCATATCGAAACCCACGCCACCGCCAGCGCGATCGGAATGAGCGGGAGCTTGGAATTGCTGGATCACGAACCCGGCATAGACAGCGCCCATGACCGAGGTGACGGGTGAAAATCCGAAATCCGAAGCACGAAATCCGAAACAAATCCAAAAGCATGCGAAGCGGAAAATTCAAAGGGCGCGTCTGGTCGGTTCTTGTTTTGAGATTTCTGCCTTTGACTTTTGAGTTTGTTTCGGATTTCGAGTTTCGGATTTCGGACCTCGGTACGAGAGACCCGACAACCATTGGCGGCATTGGACGTAAGAGATATCAGCACAATGCGTATTTGGGCCACGATCTTCGCCTTGCTACTGGTTCCACGCGGCCTGTTGGCCAGCGCGCCTGCCGCCGACCCGGCGTCGGCGCAACTGGAACGTGGCTTCAGCGGTGCCGTTCATCCGTTCGTCCAAACCTATTGCATCACCTGTCATGGCAAGCTCAAGTCCAAGGGCGATCTGGATTTGAGCGCATATCAAACCACGGCCGCGGTTGCCGGTGATTTCAAGCGATGGCAACTGGTGCTTGAGAAATTGCAGGCGGGGGAAATGCCGCCCAAGAAGGCGAAGAAACATCCAACGGACAAAGAACGCATCGAGATAGTCGCCTGGATTTCGGGGATGCGACGCCATGAGGCGCTGCGCAACGCCGGCGATCCGGGAATCGTGTTGGCGCGACGGCTGAGCAACGCCGAGTATGACTACACCATCCGCGATCTCACCGGCGTCGATATTCAGCCAACGAAGACCTTCCCCGTCGATCCGGCCAATGAAGCCGGCTTCGACAATTCCGGCGAATCGCTGACCATGTCCCCGTCCCTGCTGAAGAAGTACATGGAAGCCGCCCGGCTCGTTTCCGACTACCTGGTTCTCAAACCCGACGGCCTGGCTTTCGCGCCCTACCCGATCGTCTCAGAAACCGATCGCGATAAATACTGCGTCAACCGCATCATTGCGTTTTACAAGAGGCAGCCGACCGATCTGGCGGATTATTTTCAGGCGGCATGGCTCTACGAGAACCGTGCCGCGCTTGGCAAACCCAATGCGACGCTCGATGATTTTGCCAGCCGGCGGAAGGTCAGCCCAAAATACTTACACACCGTATACGCGAGCCTGACCGGCAATGCGGAAAAACTGGGTCCGATCGCCGCATTGCAGGCCATGTGGCGCGCGCTGCCCGCTCCCGCGCGCGACCCGCAAAACGCGCCGCTGCGTGAAAAATGCGCGAAGATGCGCGATGTAGTGGTCGCGCTGCGGGCGAAGGTGAGGCCGCAATTCAGCAACCTGCGCTTGCGCGGCCTGCAGGCGGGCAGTCAGCCGTTGGTGCTGTGGAAAGACCGGCAATACGCGACGACCCGTCTGGCCTATGCCCCCGGCTCATCGCTCCAGTTGCAGCCGGAGGATCTGGCGCCCGGGACCGCCGCCGCCCCGGCACTGGCAATTCCGACGGACAAGGAACATCGCGAACAATATGAGGACTCTTTCAAGCGATTCTCCGCTGTCTACCCCGACACCTTCGTGGTGACGGAACGGGCGCGAATTTATCTCAAGGACAAGGAGGAGAAGCTCCTGGTGGGCCGGCTTCTCAGCGCCGGCTTCCATAGCCAGATGGGCTATTTCCGCGATGATGCCCCGCTGTACGACATGGTCCTGAGTTCCGCCGATCAACAGGAATTGGATACGCTCTGGCGGGAGCTGGATTTCATCGCCGATGTCCCCCGCCGCACGCTTCAGGGGATGATGTGGTTCGAGCGCAGCGATTCGAGCTTCATGCGCAGCAGCGATTTCGATTTCGTGCGCGCCGAGGAACGCGACATTGTCTCCGAGCCAAAGCTCAAGCGATTGGGGGACGCATTTTTAGCCAAGGCGCACAGGAATGACGCCGATGCAACGGGCTTGGGCGCGTTGACCGATTATTTTGATGGCATGAATGCCGCCTCACGCCTCATCGACCGCGAGCGGATCGCGTGCGAGCCGACGCATCTGGCGGCGTTGCAGGAAATTGCCCAGCGGGCCTATCGGCGGCCTTTATCCAACGCCGAGAAGGACGACATCGTCTCCTTCTATCGCTCGCTGCGCAGCGACGACCATCTGGATCACGAGGAGGCGGTGCACGACACGCTGGTCAGCATTCTCATGTCGCCCTACTTCTGCTATCGCGTGAACGCGACGCCATCCGATGGCGGCGTGCATCCGCTGAGCGATTACGAGTTGGCAAGCCGGCTGAGTTATTTCCTGTGGTCGAGCATGCCCGACCACGAGCTGCTGGATCACGCCGCCGCCGGCGATCTTCATAAGCCCAATGTGCTGCTGGCGCAGACCCGCCGGTTGATGCACGATGATCGCATCCGCGGCCTGGCCACCGAGTTTGCCGGCAACTGGCTCGATTTCCGTCGCTTCCAGGAGTACAACGGCGTCGATCGCGAACGCTTCAAATCCTTCGACAACAACCTGCGCCAGGCGATGTTTGAAGAGCCCATCCGCTTTTTCATGAATCTGGCGGGTAGCGATGGCTCGGTGCTGGATTTCCTGTACGGCGATTACACGTTCGTGAATCCCGCGCTGGCCCGCCATTATGGAATGCCCGTGCCGGCCGGAGCGGGCGACCAATGGGTGCGCGTGGATCACGCCCGTCAATACCAGCGCGGCGGGTTGCTCCCGATGGCGGTCTTTCTCACCAAGAACTCGCCGGGCCTGCGCACCAGCCCCGTGAAGCGCGGCAACTGGGTGGTGAAGCGGATCCTCGGCGAAGTGATCGCGCCGCCGCCGCCCAATGTGCCCGCCTTGCCGCCCGATGAGTCCAAGCTGGGCGATCTCACGCTGCCGCAGGTGCTGGCTCGGCATCGTCAGGACAAAACCTGCGCCACCTGCCATGAGCATTTCGATTCGGTGGGACTGGCCTTTGAGGGATATGGCCCGGTGGGCGGCCTGCGCACGCTCGATCTGGGCGGCAAGCCCGTCGAGAACCACGCCACCTTCCGAGACGGCAGCACGGGCACCGGGCTACAGGGATTGCTAACTTATATTCGCGCTCGCCGGCAGGATGATTTTCTGGATAATCTATGTCGCAAGCTGCTGGCCGATGCGCTGGGGCGCACATTGACGCTATCCGATGATCCGGCCATCGAGCAGATGCGCGCCAGCCTCATAGCCGAGCATTATCGCTTCGGCGCGCTGGTGGAAACCATCGTGACCAGCCCGCAGTTCCTCAACAAGCGCGGCCAGCGCGTGCTGGCCAAGGGATAAATGCCATGAGCGATCAAACGAAGGCCCGCCGTCATCGAATTTCCCGGAGAACCATGCTGCGCGGCGCGGGGGTGGTCATGGCGCTGCCGTGGCTGGAATCAATTCCGGTCTTCGGGAGCGATCTTACCGCAGGCGCCGCGGGGACAACGGGCGCGGCGAGCACTGGCGCCGTTGCCGCGTCCGCGCTGCCCAAGCGCTTTGGCGTGCTGTTCATGGCGGACGGCGTCAATGCCAAGCATTGGTGGGCCAAAGGCGCCGGCACGAACATGGAACTGGGCAAGAGCCTGGCCCCCATGGAGAAGCTCAAGACCAAGATGAACTTCATCACCGGCCTATTCAATAAAGCCTCCACCGGCGTGGGAATTCATCCGGGCCAGACCGGCAACCTGCTGTCGGGCGCGCATCTGACCAAGGGCGCCGAGCTCCACGGCGGCATCAGCATCGACCAGGCGCTCGCCGCCCAGTTGGGAGAGCAGACCGTCCAACCCAGCATGGTGTTAGGGTGCGAGCAGCCGGTCACCGGGTATCACGAAACGAATTTTTCGATGGCGTACAGCTCGCACATCTCCTGGCAAAGCTCCACCTCGCCGGTGCCGCTTGAGGAGTATCCGTCGCTGGCCTTCGACAGCCTCTTCGACAACCACGGCAGCCAGCGCAACAAGAGCATTCTCGATCGCGTCGCCGCTCAGGCCAATAGCCTCAGCCAGAAGGTCAGCTCCAGCGACAAAGCCAAGCTCGATGAATATCTCACCAGCGTGCGCTCCGTCGAGAAGCGCATCGACACCACCCGCCAGTTGCGCGAAAAGGCGAGGCAAAGCGCGGTCGATCATGGCAAGCCGCTGGCAGCCATGAAGCGCCCCGAAAATGGCCTTCCCGAAGACATCCGCGAGCACATGAAGCTGATGTGCGACATCGTGGCGATGGGTTTCCAGACCGACAAAACCCGGATCGCCACGCTGCTGCTTTGCCGTGATATTTCCGGATTGTGCTATCCGTTCCTGGACGTGAAAGTCTCGCATCACCCCGCCTCGCACAACGACACGTCCGACGCCTACGAGCGCATCTGCCGGTATTATTGCAGCCATTACGCGTATCTTGCCGCCAAGCTCGATGCGATGCCCGAAGGCGAGGGAACCGTTCTGGACAACTGCTGCCTCATGTTCATGTCCAACATGTGGTCCGGCACGCGGCACGATTCCAGCAAGCTCCCCATCCTCACCGCCGGCGGCCTGGGCGGTACGCTCCAAACCGGACGCGTCCTCGACTACCTCGATAAGGGCGATGAGAACCGCAAGCTCTGCAGCTTCTACCTGTCAATCATGGACAAGATGGGCGCGAAGGCCAACCGCTTCGGCGACGCCGACAGCCGATTGGGTGGAATATAAATGGCGAGATGACGGTGGTGCCGTCCAGCGCCGGAAAAGCCGAAAGCCCGTCGGATCGCAAGAAAGGGCACAGCCGTTCACATATCACGGGCGTCTCGCCCGTGCCGGTGGCGCAGGAGTCGAAAAGTCGCGGTAATCCCAATCTTGAAACAACACGCACGGGCGGGACGCCCGTGATACGGTGATGGTTCTGGGCGACCGCAGGAAAATGCGCCATCGCAAAGCCCCGAAGTATTTATCGCAGCCTCATGTGTGACTCGAACTTCAGCGGAATCACGCACAATTCGTGGTGTCTATTTCCCGCCCGCATCATGTTGCACGCCCTTGGGCGTGAGATTGACCGGCGGAAATTCCTTGTACTGCCTTTGGCCAGGTTTCACCTTGACTTGGTCTGGCGCCGGCGTACTGATGATGACCATGCAATCCCGTAGCCTCTTGCGCGACAAATTCTGCACGCCCGGCAGCTTGACCGCGTTTATGTTGCCGGCGAACTTTTCGTGATAGTCGAAGCCCAGCCCGCATAGCTCATCGAGCGCCGCGGAGGTCGCCTGCGCTGCGGGCGTTTCGTGCTCCATCGCATCCGCCAGGTCGATCAGTTCCTTGGACCGCCCAAACCATTTTTCGTTGATGTCCGCCGGCGTGCCCTGCAACCGCGCCACGTTCAGCAGCGATTGCTCGACCACTTCATTGACGTTTTTCGGATCGCAGCCGGCGAAGACGAAAAACGTGCCGGGCATTTTCACGCTCAGCCCCGGCATGTTTTCCGACTGCACCACGTAAACCAATCCCAGGCCCCGCAGGGTCTCGAAAAGATAGCCCGTCGGGTAGGTGTAGCCGCCGGTGAGGGTTTGCGCGACGGCAAAGCGGTAGGTGTCGGGCTCGCCGACCACGCTGTCGGAGTTGTAGGCGATCACCACGCCGGCCAACGCCTGCTCGGTCTTCTGCACTTTCACGCTCAATACATTGGCGGAGGCCGTAGCGCCGGCCCCGCCTGAAGCGCGATTCGCATGAGCGGGATGCGCGGCTGAATCCGGCACTTGCGCATCGCCGGACCGTTCAGCGGGCGCCGCGCGCTTTTCACCTTTGCCCAGCAAATCGGCGGCAAGGACCTGCGCCTTGTCCAAATCCACGTCGCCATAGATTGCCAACACGCGTGGGGCCGGCAGTACCTTTTTCTCGTACCAATCCTTCATCTGCCCGACGGAAAATTTCTCGACAGTGTCAGCCGTGCCGATGGATGTGAATTGATACGAGGAATGTCGCGGGCCGAAGTATTCCCGGCGGAAGAAGCGAATGGTCTGCTGTTCCCAATTCGATTCCTCATCATGGATTCCCGATACGACCGCGTCCTTCACGGTTTTTAGTTCCCCATCCGGGAACGCCGGGTTGTTGACGACGTCGGCGTACATTTCCAGTGTTTTGTCAAAGTTTTCCTTAAGACAGCTCGCATTCCAGGACCAACTGTTATGGCCGCATGTGGCGTCCATGGCTCCGCCGGTGGAGTCGAAGAACTCGGCGATCTGCCGGGCGCTGTGAGCCGTGCTGCCGCGCATGAGCATCTGCATGGTCAGGTTGCCCAGGCCGTTGGTCTTGGCATCCTCGGCGGTGACCCCGCCCAGCGCGTACATGTTGATGGCGACCAAAGGCGAACTGGCGTCGCGCTTAAGGAGCAGCACCGTGCCGTTATCCAGCACCACCCGCCTCACGGACGATGCGATCGCCTGTGTTGCCGCTGGATGCGACGCGGGGCTGAGCGGCCGCAGAATATCCTGCGCGTTGGCCATTCCCTTGGCGCCCGCCCATTCGCTGGGCAGCAGCGCGGTCGTGAGCAGGCGGCCGCGCACCAGGTATTTCTTCGCCACGGCCTGCACCTGACGGGCCGTCACCTTCTCGACGCGGCCGACATATTTGTCCGAGAAATGCGCGTCGCCGGTGCTGCGATAGTCATCGGCCAGCGAGGCGGCGATGTCCTCGGCCTTTTGCATCGCCCGGACGCGCTGCGCCCGAAGCTGCGTCTTGGCGCGGGCCAGGCGGTCGGCGTCCAGACCGTTCTTCTTGATCCCATCAAGAAGTTCCAACACCGCATCGGTTGCCTGCGAAACCTTGCCCGGGTCCAGTTCCATCATCACTTCGATAGTGCCGCTGACATAAGGAGGCGTTTCGTCGCTGGCGGTAATCGCGCTCACCAGATGCTGCTTGTCGCGCAATTCCTCCACGAGCAGCGAGCTGTCGCCGGTGCCCAGTGCCGTGGCAAGCACGTCCAGCGCGTAAAGATCGGGGCTGTTGAGCGACACGCCGGGGAATCCCACCATCACCCGCGCCTGCCCGAGCTTGGGGAACGTGGCCACGATAGAGCGCGGCGTAAGCACCGGCGGCTCGCCCGCGATATCGTGCGAAAATGCGCGGCCCGGCGGGGCCATGTCCACATTCCGCCGCACCGCTTGCAGCATCTTCTCGGGATCAAGATCGCCGGCAACCGCGAACACCATATTGTTTGGCTGATACGCCATCTTGTAATACGTGTAGACATCATCGCGCTGTAGCCGCTTGATGACCGGCTGATATCCGATCACCGGCACGCCGGCGGGGCTTTGGCGATAGCGCTCCATCGCCGCCAGATAAAACAACTGCCGATCCGGCTCGCCGCGCCCCATCTCCAGCTCGCGCTGCACGACCTCGCGTTCGCGTTCAAATTCCGCCTGTGTAATCTTCGCGCCCAGCATCCAGCCGGTCACAAGATCGACGCCCTCGTTGAGATGATCGGCGGTGGTGTTGATGAAGAACGAGGTATTGTCCTCGGTGGTGTAGGCGTTGGAATTGTTGCCGATCTTCTGTAGCAAATCCTTGTTCTGCTCTTCGGTGCGGCGCTGGTTGGATCCGCCGGCCACCAGATGCTCGAGCAGATGGCTGAGGCCCCCGCCCAGCCATTTGCCTTCATAGATGCCGCCCGTCAGCGCCACGCCGCGCACCGCCAGAACGGGGGATTGAATCCGGCGGGTGATAACCACCATCCCGTTCTTGAGCACCGCGACGATCTCGTCCTTCTCGCTGACCAGCCGATAGCGCTCGGCGCCAAAGCCATGTGCGGCCAGGGCCGATGCCGATTTGCCATTTCCGGGAGCCGCGCGATGCGTGTGATCGGCGCTCCCCGCGACGATATTGTTGGAGGACATTTCCGTCGCGGCGGCTTTGGGCGACGTCGACTCGCCGTGCCCGCAACCGACGATCAATAACATCCCCGCGACAATCGCCGTCGCACTTTTTGCAAACATGAAATTATCCTTCCGGCGTATCTATCAAATGCTGAAGGCGGCCCGCCAACTCCGGGGGAAACCGCCGGGTCCAACTCGCGTCGATCAACCCCACTTCAAGCAGGTCCAAAAGATGTACCTGGTCCTTCCTTCGAAAGGACGTCAACTTCATCCGCACCAACGCATCGAGCGTCATCACGAAAAACTGCTCATTTCTTATGGAATGCGCGACCTCGGGCGATGCTTCCAGGTAGTCGGGCCGAACCCGTTCCCCCGCCATGACGACATGCACCGCATCGCGCACGAGGGCATCGGGTCCATCCAGGAACATTTCCTCGCCGGCAACGTGGCGGCGGATGAATCCTGCCGCTTGCAGCGCGCGGCTCGCGGCCTCCAGATCGGCGCGGCTCAGCAATATGTCAACGTCTTGCGTGTTGCGCACCGCGGAGGGATCGACACTGGCCACCCACGCCGCCACCGCGTTTCCCCCGGCCACCGCATAGAGCACTCCCGCCGCCTCCAATGCCGCCGATGCCCGCAACAGCCGCTCCCGCACACGTTCCACGGCGTGTACCATCCTGTCTAACAGAGTCTCTTGTGCGAATTCTTGCTTCACCGTTGGACTGCTTTTCATGTCAGCGCGGGGGTGGGGAAGACATTCCTGTCTGCCTCCGGTGGGGCAGACATTCCTGTCTGCCTTTCTCGCTGCGGGACATTCTTGTCCCCTCCATTGGCTCTTCGAATCCGCCGGGGCAAGGGTGCCCCGCTCACAATCTGCATGGCAGACAAGAATGTCTGCCCCACCATTTTACAGGAACGGCATACCGAGATTTCGACGGGGGTCGCTAATCGAGGGCCGGATTACAAAATCTCTTCATCCTGCTCGATCTCATTGAGATACGTCAGCGCCCGTTCCAACTCGCTCTTGAGATGCCGCACGCGCAGCAGGCTTTTGACGCGCGTCAGCAGTTCAAATTTATTGACCGGCTTGCTGACAAAATCATCGGTGCCGCACTCGGTGGCGGCTTCGATGTCGCCCAGCTCGTTAAGAGCCGTCACCATCAATATCTGAATGTCCCGCGTTTTGGCGTCGCCTTTGAGGCGTTTGCACACCTGAAACCCGCTCATGTGCGGCATCATGATGTCGAGCAAAATCAGGTCGGGATGATGCTCCTCCACCTTTCTGAGCGCCTCGATGCCGTCGCCCGCCGTCACGAGTTTCACCGGCAGCGATTCAAGAAAAGCCTGGAGCAACTCGACGTTCTGGGGATTGTCATCGACGATTAAAACCGTGGATTGCGGAAGGAAGGATTCGTTGTTGGCCGGCGCGGCGATTGTGGCCTGGCCGGCGATGGCCGCTTGCGGGTGGGATGCAGTAGCAACGTCATTCTTCAACATACAAACAACTCCGACGCGGCGATGGAGACCGGCGAAAATTCATCGTTCGCGAGCAGCTTTTCCCGGCGGACTATATGCCTCGGTCATGCCGTTCGCAAGATGAAACGTGACCAAAACGCGCGTGTGAAGGCAAATGGGGCCGTCGAAACAGTGACCTCGATCGTGACACGGGCGTCCCGCCCGTGCGTGTTGCTGTCGGCCTCCGGAAACTTTGATTTCACATAGTTGCCAAGCCTTCGGCACGGGCGAGACGCCCGTGTCACGTTCATGTGAACGGATTTTGCTTGACGGACCCTTCAATTGCGTACACTCTATTGCCATGAACCCCAAAACAATTCTGACTACCGTGGCCGCGCTGCTGCTGGGCGCGTCCTTTGCCGCCGCCGAAGCGCCCGCCGCGCCATCCTCCCCAGGCGCCGAACCCGGCTCCAAAATCCAGTGGAAAAAGATCACGCTCTCCCACGAATTCCTCAGCGAAGGCGCCGCCTTCGGCGACTTTAATCACGACGGCAAGGCCGACGTGGTCTCCGGGCCGTACTGGTACGAAGGGCCGGATTTCAAGAAACGCCATGAGTACATGAAGCCCGAGCCCAAACTCAATCCAGATGGACAGTATTCGCACAACTTCTTCGCCTTCACCCGCAGCTTCAAGAACGACAAATGGGACGACATCCTGATCATCGGATTCCCCGGCGAAGACACCAGTTGGTACGAAAACCCGCGCGGCAAGGAAACCGCCGACGGGCACTGGGTTCGCCATAAAGTTTTCAATATCACCGACGATGAATCCCCCACGTTCGGCGACCTGCTCGGCAATGGCAAGCCGGTGCTGATCTGCATGACCGCCGGGCGGCTCGGTTACGCGCAACCCGATTACGCCGACCCGGCTAAGCCTTGGCCCTTCCACGCCATCAGCCCCAAAAAAGACTATCAGCGATTCACCCACGGCATGGGCTTCGGCGACGTAAATGGGGACGGGAAAAACGATCTCATGGTTCATAACGGCTGGTACGAGCAACCCGCCGACTTGAGCGGCGACCCGCAATGGACGTTTCACCCCGCCGACTTCGGCAGCGGCGGCGCGCAGATGTTCGCCTATGACGTCAACGGCGATGGCCGGCCCGACATTATCACCAGCATCGAAGCCCACGGCTACGGCCTGGCCTGGTTCGAGCAAAAGGAAGACGGCAGCTTCCAGAAGCACATCATCGTCGGCCACAACGAATCCGAAAACCCGCAGGGCGTGAAGATCACCCAGATGCACGCCGTCGACCTCGTGGACATTAACGGCGACGGCCTCAAGGACATCGTCACCGGCAAGCGCTATTACGCCCACGGCGCCCACGGCGACGCAGAGCCGCATGCGCCGCCGGTACTCTATTGGTTCGAGCTTAAACGCGACAACGGCAAGGTGACGTGGACCGCCCACAAAATCGACGACGATTCGGGCGTCGGCACCCAGGTGCTCGCCCAACCCATCAACGGCGACAAACACCCCGCCATCGTGGTCGGCAACAAAAAAGGCACGTTCGTCTTCCTGCAACAACCCGAGGCTCGGGCCGCGAAGTAGCGTCAGAGGAATGGGAAACCATGAACAGTTCGGGGGCATTGCGAATCAGCGCCGGCGATCGTAGCAATCGTAGGGTTCGCTTCAGCGAACGCGGTTTGGGGCGCACCAAGAACCGCTGCAACAACACGAGGCGCGGGCGGCGAAGTAGCCAAGCCGGTCCGCTAATCCAGGCGAGCCCGCAACCAAAATAAAGAGGGAGCCACGAATGGGCACGAATACACACGAATGAAGGAAAATTATTCGTGGCTATTCGTGCTCATTCGTGGCCGTCCTCTCTTTCGATCTTAAAGTCTCGACAAGATTCTGACAAACATCTTCGAAGGTCAGTGCGAGATGGGCCTTGCTCCGGTTTGTCATCTTGTTTGCCGGCCATGCAGAAGCTCCACGGCGTTTTGCCTCGCCAGCGCCTCAAACGCCTGCCGTGCGGCCTCGTGCGGATGATCCCGTTCCGCCTCTCCCCTTGCAAAAATCACCGGCGGCGTTCCGCCTCTTGCTCCGACGGCGGCTTCCAATATCAATTGACTCCCATCTATCTTCGCCAGCGCGCCGATGGGCGAAAGGCAATCGCCATTGAGAAGCGCAACCAGCGCCCGCTCGGCGGCAACGCAGGCGGCGGCAGGCGGGTCGTCCAGCGCTTTGAGCAGTTCACGCGTGCGCTCGTCGTTCCTGCGGCACTGCAACGCCAGCGCGCCCTGCCCAGGCGCGGGAAGCAGGACGCCAACATCTAGCGGGTGCATGATCGCGGGATCAAACAGCGCGGCCCGCCGCACGCCGGCCAGGGCAAGCACGATCGCATCATATTCTCCTTCGCGCTGTTTGCGCAGGCGCGTGTCAATGTTGCCGCGAATCGCTTCGATTTGGAGATCGGGGCGGGCGGCTAAAAGCTGGCAGCGCCGCCGCAGGCTGCCGGTGCCGATGCGCGCGCCGGCGGCCAAATCCGCAATGCTTGCCGCCTTTGCGCAAACCAGAACATCGCGCGGGTCTTCGCGCCCCGGCACCGCTGCCACCATCAAGTCCCCCTGCTCGACCAGCGGCATGGTCGTCGGCACGTCCTTGAAACTGTGAACCGCGAAATCGATTTGCCCGTCGAGCAGGGCCTGCTCGAGCTCCTTGATGAACAATCCCTTTCCGCCGACCTCATGCAAAGGCCGGTCGGCGATCCGGTCACCGCTCGTCTTGAAAATCGTCAACTCGACATGAAGCCCGCCATGTGCCTGCTCCAGGGCATTGGCGATGATCTGGCTCTGCGAGCGCGCCAGCAGGCTTCCGCGCGTGCCAAGACGAAGAAGATGAGGATCGGACGGCGGCATCGCGTTCTTTCCAAATTGACGAAAATCATCCGTCTTGCTCGGCGACTTCGCGGGCGTCGTGATTGATGACTACGGCCGCCGGTTTTGGATTTTCTTCTTCGTGCTTTGGATTTGTTTCGGATTTCGGATTTCGGATTTAACCCCCGCGCCGCCCACAACGTTCCTCAGCGTTCCAATGGGTGCGATGGTGATTTGCACTTCGTCGCCGATGCCCAGCGTGAACGAATCGGGCGGCACGACGCCGGTGCCGGTGAACAGGTAGCAGCCGGCGGGGAAACTGGTTTCGCGATACAGGTATTCGACCAGTTCCTCGGGCCGTCGTTTCATCTGCGACAGCGTCGTTGATCCCTCGAAGGCGACTTCGCCGGCCCGAAGAATTTGCAGTTGAATCCGCGTGTCGGCGGGCAGCGGATTTTCCGCGATCAGGACGCCCGGGCCCAGCGCGCAGGCGCCGTCGTACACCTTGGCCTGCGGGAGATACAGCGGGTTTTCGCCTTCGATGTCGCGGCTGCTCATGTCGTTTCCGATGGTGTAGCCGATGATCTTCCCGCGCGGATTGACCACCAAAACCAGTTCCGGCTCGGGCACGTTCCAGCGCGAATCCCGGCGGATCCGCACGGTTCCGCCGGGCCTCACCACGCGATGTGCCGCCGACTTAAAGAAAAGCTCGGGCCGGTCGGCGGCATACACCCGATCATAAAAATCCCCGCCTCCGGCCGATTTGGCCTCCTCCATCCGCGCCGCCCGGCTGCGCAGGTACGTCACCCCCGCCGCCCAAACTTCCTGCGAGCCGATCGGCGCCAGAAGCTGCGAAGCGGTCGCCATCGGCATCGGCGAGGGGCGGGTTGCCGCGCGAATCGCACCGGCCAGGTCCTGGGATTTCATCAGTTCATCCCAGGCCAGGTCGATGCCGTAACATTCGCCATCGCGTTCGAGGATCGGGCCGCCGACAGTGAGGAAGAGTTTCATGTTGATTGCCACACACGAACAACGCGATCGCGGCGCGCTTGCAAAACCCGGTTCGGGGAATAAAATGCCGTCCGATCGAGCCACGCGGGTAGGTAGCTCAGCTGGTAGAGCAATGGACTGAAAATCCATGTGTCGGCGGTTCGATTCCGCCCCTACCCAATAAGCAAATCGCAGGGGATTTGCAAGTCTCGCCGCTTTCGTCCGCAATCCGCCGACGGTATCCTATGCGGCCATGGGTCTGCCACAAACCATCGATCGCGTAACACCCGAAGAGTACCTGCGGCGTGAAATAGACGCCGTGGACAAGCACGAATACTACCGCGGCGAAGTGTTCGCCATGTCGGGCGGAACGCCAACGCACAGCTTAATCAATATGAATGCAGGCCGTGCAATCGGAAATCGACTCACCGGACGCCCCTGCCGAATCTACGACAGCAACCTGCGCATCGGCATCCCGCGAACGACGCTCTTTACCTATCCCGACGCAAGCATTATTTGCGGCGAACTTCAGTATGATCCGCGGGACAAGAGCCGCCAGACGGTGCTCAAC
>Ga0209483_1001268_pt1 | contig 19355 bp, 20 predicted proteins | sample NGEPerA_FD_184508 | JGI IMG/M metagenome (GOLD analysis project Ga0209483, IMG submission 184508) | Arctic peat soil microbial communities from the Barrow Environmental Observatory site, Barrow, Alaska, USA - NGEE PermafrostL2-A... | ecosystem: Environmental > Terrestrial > Soil > Wetlands >... | reverse complement strand
CATGTATTTTCTGACGCCGTTGTCTCCAATGCAATGGCCATTGGTTCATTTACAATAAAAGACAGGGTGACATTGCCTCCTGACACACCGGCAATTGATAAGAATGGGTTTTATTTTGGTAACAAGGATGAAACAAAGGAATTGATCATTGCACCGACGCTTGGTTACATTACATACTACAATCAAGACGCAGACGCCAAAATGACCAGTGCAATCAAGGGAGTTCCCGAACCCGTTGTCGGCGTTCCAGAGTTGCCGGAAGCCACCCGGCTGGGATTGCACTATGCGCGGTTGCTTGGCATGGATGTTTCACTGTTTTCTCAAAAATCTCACTCAACTGACTTTGACCTCCATTGGATTGTGACCACCAGAGGATGGACTGACAAAAAAGCAAACAAGCAGATTAAGGAGACCGATGATTTTAGAGTTAGTTTCACACGCCGTATAGATGGGTTTCCTGTAAGCGGCTTTGGAGATTTTGAAGTTTATTTTGGCAACAATGCCAAAGTCAGCAAATTGGTAGTAAGCTGGCGCGGCCTTCAGCCTTATGAACTGCACACGAATCTGGTTACGCCGGAACAGGTGGTCAAATCCATTGCCGATGGTCGAACTTCCTTACCTCAAATTCCTAGATTCCTGATGGGGCCAATCAAAACGCTCATCATCACCAACGCCACGCCGCGTTACAACCGCAACTTGGAAGATCAGCCAATGGATTTTGTCGTTCCCGCCCTGCGACTGGATGTCATCGTGGATGACGGAAAAACCAACATGCCTATCTGGTTTCAAACGGGAATTTTTTCACCATGAAAACATTTGTGTTTTTAATGGCAATTTGGGCGGCAAATTTTTCTCTTCAAGCGGCGACTTCATTGGACATGTTTTGCCCGCATTTTTCCACCAACACTGAAATCATCTGGCAAGCGCCGACAAATGATTTGCCGAAAGTTTTGTGGATTTACAAAAGGCTTCCGCCGCATCCTTTCTCTGCGGCAGTCATTTTCAACGCAGTGATGCTTGCTTCGCTGGAACATAAAATTTCTCCCGAATCTTCCATGAATGATTTTTTCCTTCCAGAAGATCATGCTCCAAATTATCCCGGAACGATTCCCGATATTTTTTGCATCACGCCAAAATCTGCCACAATTTCCTACGGTCTGCCGCATCCCGGCACAAATACGGCGGACATTCCCGCCGATAAAATTTTGGTGCAGCGCGCTTGGGTTTGCGCCGCGCAATTAGGCGTCAAGCCTGCGCAAGTCACATTCAAAGAAATGACTTCCCGCTTCAATCAAGATGAAAATTACCATGACTTGACGAATCAACTGTGCGGGCGCGGCGTTTTCCTCTCGCGTCAATTGGACGGAATTTTATTTTGGAGCAATGGAACGGAAGGCGAAGGCATTGACGGTTTCTGGATTGAGTTTGGCAGTGGTGGACAAGTGCAAGGCTTTTCGCTGGTCTGGCCGGATTTGAAGCGGGATGAATTTCAGCAAACTGCAAGCCTGTCACAAATCACGGCTTGCATCCGCGCCTTCAAAACCATGCTGCTGCCAAGAGGAAATGAACCGAATTGTTTCGCGCAGCTTAAAAACCTCGCCAAAGCAAAAAAATTGACCATCACTAAAATCACGCCATATTACCGGGAAGGTGTTTATGGCGATATGGCAGATAGTGAAACGCCCGAAACCATCACGCCATTTGCCGAATTAGAAGCCGTTGCGGATTTTGGCAGCAGCAATACCATCGTCCGACTTCTTTCACCGATAACCTCGTCGGAAGTCAGCCGATTGCTGGCAAAATAAAAAGCGGCGGTTCCAAGATTGTCCAAGCCGCTTTAGCCGCTATTGCCGCGCCTTCAGCGGTGGTCAAAACGGCTGCAACGAGTGCCGCTGCGCGTTCCACGAGTGTTGGTTTGGATTTTTTTTAGCGTCAAATGTGTCTGGAATCGTCCTCGTCCTTTTTCGTATAGCCGCTGTCCTGGCGCTTGAAATTTACCTCGTTCTTTTTGACGTAGGCGGCGAACACATCGTCCGCGCTCATGTCCAGCACCTGCGCCATGCTGATGAGAAAATGAAACAGGTCCACGACCTCGACGCGCGCGTTTTGCTCGTCGAACTTCTGATACTTCGCCCACCATTTCCAAGGCACGCTATCGGTCAGTTCGGCCATTTCCTGTGACATGGCGCGGCAATAGTTGAGGATCCATTTCGTTTTTTCTTCGTCGCTCATGCCGTCGGTTTTGACGCCGATGCGTTCGTTGAGGGCTTTTTGCATCCGAAAGAGTTCGCGCAACTGGTCGGGATTTTCCATGCGCGAAGAATACAAAACGAGTGACGAGTGAAAAGTGAAAAGTGACGTGCCGGTTGCGTTTTCATCCGGCTCTGGTATTTTTTGGGCATGACCGTTGAAATTCCTGTTGAACAAATGAGCGTGGAGGAAAAGCTCTGCGCGATGGAATTGATCTGGGAAAACCTTCGGCGCGATGAAAAAAACATCCCGGTTCCGCAATGGCACCGCGACTTGCTCGATGAGCGTGAGAAACTAATCGCTGACGGCAACGCGCATTTCGAAGACTGGGAGTCCGCCAAAATCTGGATTGCAGGCAAAATCCGTGAACATTGAAATCCTCGACCTGGCAAAATTTGACCTGCTCGACAGTTTTCATTTTTACGAGGAGCAGCAGGCCGGCCTTGGCTCGTATTTTCTGACCGGCATTTATTCGGACATTGAATCGCTTCGTCTTTACGCCGGGATTCACATGAAGCCGCACAAAAATCTTCACCGGCTCGTTTCTAAACGGTTTCCCTTCGCGGTCTATTACCTAGTTTAGGGCGACACAGTTTCTGTCCATGCCGTCGTTGATAGTCGCCGCGATCCAGCTTGGATTCGTCAACGGTTGAAGTGAATTTAATTTTCCGCTTTGAACTTTCCCCGCAAACGCCTTTAATAATCCCATGCCTACGCTTCTAGCCTACGGCGGCCCGGTAATTTGGTTGATCCTCATTGCCGCCGCCACCGCCGCCGTCGTGTTCGTCGAACGCGTGCTGTTCTGCCACCGTTCGCAGATCAACTCCGCCGAGTTTCTCAACGGCGTCCGCACCGTGCTCAAGCGCGACAACGTTGTCGAGGCCGTTTCCATCTGCGACGCCACGCCCGGCCCGGTCGCGCGGCTCGTGAAGGCCGCGATCCTCAACCGCGACAAGGGCCGCGAGCGCATCCGCGAAGCCGTTGAGGAGGCCGGCCTCACCGAAGTGCCGCGTCTGGAGGAAAAATTAAACCTGCTCGCCACCATCGCGCAGATTTCGCCGCTGCTGGGATTGTTCGGGACGATTGTCGGGTTTATCCATGTGTTCATGAATTTGCAGGCCGAGGGTCTTTACGCGCACATCAGCGGCGACAAATTTTCGCTCGCGGCGGGCATCTGGGAATCGCTCATCTGCGCGGCGGCGGGCATCGCGCTCGCCATCCCCGCGCACGCCGGTTACAACTACCTCGTCAGCCGGGTGAACAAAATCGTCCTCGACATGGAACGCGCCGCCGCCGAGATCGTCAACATCGTCACCGAAAACGCCAGTGACAAGCCGCAATGAAATTTCCGCGCAACGCCAAAATCCTGCGCAGCCATTTCGACATGGCGCCGTTCGCCGCCGTTTTTTTCCTGCTCGTGATTTTTCTGCTGCTCGGCGCGCTGATCCCGACGGCGGGCATTCCGTTGCGCCCGCCCGTCGCCGGCCAGTTGCCCGGCATTGACCAGCCCACGATTGCGATGGCCGTGGACAATCAGGAGCGGCTGTATTTTGAAAATCAAATCGTCAGCGAACCGGTTCTGAAAACCAGCCTGGCCGCCGCCGCCACGAACGCGCGTGAGCCGCTCACGCTCGTCATCCAAGCGGACCAGGCCGTGAGTTACGAAATGCTCGCGCATTTGACCTTGCTTGCGCGGGACTGCGGCATCACCAACGCCTTGCTCGCCACGCTGCCACGCGTCGAAAGCCCATCCGCCCGGCCATGAACGACCTGCCCGCAGATGCGTCCGCGCTGGCACCGCAACCCCAAAGCGAAGGCTGGCCTCCCGCTCCGAAGCCACCGGGCGAAGGTTGGACGCGGAACAAATTTATTTTCCTCATCGCGCTTGCGCTGGTGGTTCATGTCGCGCTGATTTTCATTTTTGCAGCTAAAAAACCAATTGTCCCGCGCGCCGTGGCCAATGTTCCGCATTTGCAACTGGCGGCCAACGCCAGCGAACTCATCGCGCTCGGCGATCCGACGCTGTTCGCCCGGCCGAACGCGCATGATTTTGTGACCGCGTTCGGACAGCGCACGCCGTTCGTCGCCCAGCCGTCTTTCAATTGGACGGAATCGCCGCACTACCTTTTGCCCGCGCCGGAAAAATTCGGCGCAGCCTTCCGCAAATTCATGCAGACAAACCGGCCGCCGGAAATGCCGCTGAACTTCAAGCCCGAACCAAAATTGATTGAGCCGGTCGTCGTGCATGACGACACGATGCCGCAGGCGACGACGATGCAAATCTGCGGCGGACTGGCGCGGCGCCGGCTCCTCGGCCAGATCGAATTCACGACCAATAATGGTGCGATCAGCATCACGCGCTACAATCCTGCCGAAAAAAGCGCGATTGGCCCTGCTGCCACCAACGGTTTGCCGGCCATGCCGGTCAACGACGTGATTGCGCCGAGCGTGGTGCAGGTGCTGGTGGACACGGCGGGCAACGTCGCCTCCGCCGTGCTGCTGCCTGACAACAGCATCGAAGCTGCCGCGCATTATAATCCCGCCGACCAGCTCGCCTTGCAGCTTGCCCGCGTCCTCCGGTTCGCGCCCGCGCCCCGGCTGATGTTCGGCGAAATCATTTTCAACTGGCACACCGTGCTGACGAACGCGCCATGAACATTCCGCATCTGCTCGTGATTTATGTGGCGCTGGCGCTGGGCGCGTTGTGCGCGGTGGGAATTCTTTCGGAGTTCCGGCGGCGGCACTTCGGCCCGGCGCACCCGGAAGACCGCGTGTTCCGCTGCGGCAAATGCGGCTTTGTCTATACCGACGACGCCGATGTGGACCGCTCCCGCTGCGCCCAATGCGGCAAGCTCAACGAACCGATTCAGTTTTGAAATCCAAATGGCAAAAAATGCCTCCTGACGAAAATAAATTTGGATTCGCAATCCCTGGCGCGGCTTGGTGCTGGTGTCTTTACGGTCAAAAAGTTTCAATCCTCTGGACGGATCTTTTTCCAGAGCCAGCCGAGCGGGTCGTAGAATTCATCCACCACGCGCTCTTTCAACGGAATGATGGCATTGTCGGTGATGGTGATGTGTTCGGGACAAACGTTGGTGCAGCATTTTGTGATGTTGCAAAAGCCGATGCCTTGTGATTGCTTGAGTTCAGGCAAACGATCTTCGACATCGAGCGGATGCATTTCCAACGCGGCGGTGTAGACCAAAAAGCGCGGGCCGATGAATTCGTCGTGCTTGTGGTGATCGCGCAAAACGTGGCAGACGTCCTGACACAAAAAGCATTCGATGCACTTGCGAAATTCCTGCACGCGGTCCACGTCTTCCTGCTGCATTCGCCAGGTGCCGTCCTCGGCATCGGGCGGGCGCGGATTGAATTTTTTGATCTTCGTTTTGACGCGGAAGTTCCATGATACGTCGGTCGTCAAATCGCGGATGCTCGGGAACGCGCGCATCGGCTCGATGGTGATGGGCTTGTCTGTGTTCAGCGTGTCCATGCGCGTCATGCACATGAGCTTGGGCATGCCGTTGACTTCGGCGGAGCAGGAGCCGCATTTGCCGGCCTTGCAATTCCAGCGGCAGGCGAGGTCGTTTGCCTGCGTCGCCTGGATTTTGTGGACGACGTCGAGCACGACGAGTCCCTCGGTGATTTCCGTGGCGTAATCCACGAACTTGCCGCCGGTGGCATCGCCGCGCCAGATTCGAAAAGTAACGGTCTTGTTCATTTCATCTCCTCGATCACTTGTTTCAAATGTTCAGGCAAGGTCGGAATCGGCTCGCGGCGCAACTGCATCAAACCATCCGCGCCTTTTGAAATCACGCTGTTGTATTTCGCTGCCGCCGGATCTTTGTCCGGGAAATCTTCGCGGAAATGTCCGCCGCGACTTTCCTTGCGGTCGAGCGCCGCGCGCGTGATGGCTTCGGAAATCGTGAGCAGATGTTTCAGATCAATCGCCGTGTGCCAGCCGGGGTTGTATTCGCGATGGCCGTAAACGCAGACGGTCTTTTCGCGTTCGTAAAATTTTCCAAGTCCATCGAGCGCCTGTTTCATCTCATCTTCGCGCCGCACGATGCCGACGAGTTTTTGCATCATCTCCTGCAATTCATGCTGCACTTGATACGGCCCGTTGGCGGTCGCGCCCGTTTTCTCACCGCGTTCAAACGGGGCGAGTGCTTCACGCGCGGCGGCTTCGACTTGTGAGTCGTTAATTGAACCAGAAGAATTTTCTTTGGCAAATTTCGCGGCATATTCGCCCGCGCGTTTTCCAAAAACGAGCAAATCAGAAAGCGAATTACCACCGAGCCGGTTCGCACCGTGCAAGCCGGCGGCGCACTCGCCAGCGGCAAAAAGTCCCGGCACGTTCGTCGCCTGCGTTTCGCCGTTCACGCGGATGCCGCCCATCGCATAATGCGTGGTCGGGCCGACTTCCATCGGCTCGCGCGTGATGTCGAGATTCGCCAGTTGCATGAACTGGTAATACATCGAAGGAATTTTCTTTTTGATGTGTTCGGCGGCGTTCGGAATTTTTTCTTTGATCCACGAAATGTCGAGGAACACGCCGCCGTGCGGGCTGCCGCGACCGGCCTTCACTTCGCGGTTGATGCAGCGGGCAACATGATCGCGCGTCAAAAGTTCCGGCGGACGTTTCGCGTTTTTGTCGTTCTGCGTGTAGCGCCAGCCTTCCTCGGGATCGGTCGAGGTCTGCGATTTGTAATTGTCGGGAATGTCGTCATACATGAAACGCTTGCCGTCCTTGTTGCGCAACACGCCGCCTTCGCCGCGCACGCTTTCGGTCACGAGGATGCCCATGACGCTCGGCGGCCAGATCATTCCCGTCGGATGAAATTGGATGAATTCCATGTCCAGCAATTCCGCGCCCGCATGATACGCGAGCGAAACGCCGTCGCCCGTGCCTTCCCAGGAATTGCTCGTGACTTTGTAAGCGCGGCCCAATCCGCCGGTGCAAACCACGACGGCCTTTGCTTTAAAAATTCTGAAACGTCCGCGCTCGCGGTCGTAACCAAATGCGCCCGCGACGCGGTCGCCATCTTTCAACAAGGAAACCACCGTGTATTCCATGTGAACCGTGATGTCCTGATGGATGCCGTGGTCCTGCAACGTGCGGATCATTTCCAAGCCCGTGCGGTCGCCGACGTGCGCGAGGCGCGGATAACGATGGCCGCCGAAATTGCGCTGCGAAATTTTTCCTTCCTTCGTGCGATCAAACACCGCGCCCCACGCTTCGAGTTCGTGAACGCGCGACGGCGCTTCCTTCGCGTGCAACTCGGCCATGCGCCAGTTGTTGACGTATTGGCCGCCGCGCATCGTGTCGGCGAAATGAACTTTCCAACTGTCGCGGTCGTCCACGTTGCCCATCGCCGCCGCCATGCCGCCTTCTGCCATGACCGTGTGCGCCTTGCCCAAAAGTGATTTGCAGATCAGCCCGACTTTGACGCCCGCCGCCGACGCTTCAATCGCCGCCCGCAATCCCGCGCCGCCTGCGCCAATGACCAGCACGTCGTATTCGTGAGTTTCGTAATTAGCCATTTTCTTAAAATTTTTCAGTTTGTAGCGGCGTTTGTGAAAACGCCGAATCCGCGCTTTTACAAGCGCGGCTACATTTCCGCCTCAAAAAAATCTAAAGTCGTGCCAGATGCCCATCGCGCAAAGGCGCACATAAACATCGGCGAATCCGACACCGAACAAACTGACCCACGCCCACATCATGTGTTTTTTGTTCAGACAGGTGACGCAATTGTAAGTTTTCGCGCACGACGGCACTTTCGATTTCGCATCCAAAAATCCGCCGATCAAATGCCGCAGCGAATGACAGCCGAAAGTGTAAAGCGCGAGAAAAATGACGTTCAACGTCAATACAATCGTTCCCACGCCCACGCCAAAATGTTTTACGCCGTTCGCGTCCGCGAACCACATTCCACGCCACGCATCGCTCGCCAGCAGAAAAATAAAAATCACCGCCAGATACATGAAATAGCGGTGGACATTTTGCAGAATCAGCGGGAAATATCGTTCACCGAGATATTTTTTGCGCGGCTCACCGACGGCGCAGGCAATCGGGTCGGCCCAAAAACTTTTGTAATACGCGCCGCGATAATAATAACAGGTGAAGCGAAATCCGCCCGGCGCCCACAGCACCAAAAACGCCGGCGAAAAAACCAGCCAGCGCGGCCACCAATGCGGTTGCGCGCCGAACCACGCGTGCGCGGCGCGTTCGGGAAATTGCGCCGGATAAAAAAGTTCCGGCGAGTAAAACGGCGACAGATAATTCGCGCCGTTGCCCGCGAACCAATAATTATTTCCCTGAAACGCCGACCAAGCCGAATAAACGATGAAGACGAAGAAGCCGAGAAAGACGGCCAGCGGCTTAAGCCACCAGGCATCGGGACGGGCTGTTTCGCCAAAGGCGCGTTGCTTCGGCAGGATATCAGCGTAAGGCATAAGGTGGTTCACTTTAGTTACGATCCGCACCAGCGTCAACACATGGGAACGCGCCGGGAAAAGTATAAGTGCCGCTTCGACTTATTGTGCCGGAAGCTTATCGCAAAACGGGCGCCGCGCTCCACTCGTTCAAACCGCGCTCGCCGCCGTCCGCTGGGGAAAGGCCCAGCCGTTCCAGCGCCTCGCCGACCAGGTAGAGTGAGCCGGTGATCACGACAAAAGGCTCGTTTTCATTGGCGTTTAACGCTCCCGCCAGATTATGAAAAGCCGCGGCCTTCGCCGCCGGATTCGCGGAATGAAATTGTGCGGCCAGCGCGTGCGCGTCCGCCGTGCGTTCGCTGGCGACCGGCACGGTGAAAATTTTCGCCGCCAGCGGCGCCAAAATCCGGCAGATGTCTGGCCAGTTTTTGTCCGCGAGCGCGCCGAAAATGAGAACCGGCCTTGTGTCCGCAAATTTTTTTTCCAGCGTTGCGCGCAGGGCTTCCGCGCCGGCAACATTGTGCGCGCCGTCCAGCAAAATTTTTTGTCCGCCGGATGTTTGAATCAATTGCAGCCGGCCCGGCCAGTTCACATCGGCCAGTCCCGCGCGAATTTTTTCCGGGGCGACGGGAAATTTCGGCTGCAAAATTTCCACTGTTGCCAGCGCCAGCGCGGCATTCAGTTTCTGATGGTCGCCCAGCAAGCGTAGGACAGGCGTCGCGCCTGTTTCTAAATTATTTGTCTCAAATGGAGACTGGCGCGACGCCTGTCCTACGATGACAAGCCGCGCGCGGTTCTCAAGCGCAATTGTTTTGATAACGGACAAAGCTTCCGACGCATCCGCCGCCGTGGCCACCGGCACATCGGGCTTGATGATGCCGGCTTTTTCGGCGGCGATTTTTTCCAGCGTGTCGCCCAGCCATTGCTGGTGATCGAACGCGATGTTCGTGATGACGCTCGCCAGCGGCGTGACGATGTTCGTCGCATCCAGCCGTCCGCCGAGACCGGTTTCCCATACCACCAGATCGCATTTCTGTTCCGCGAAAAATTTCAGCGCCATGACCGTCAAAGCCTCAAAAAACGTCGGGTGATGATCGGCGGGAAACTGCTGGAGCAGCGGCTGGATTTCCGCGACGAGCCGGACGACTTCGGTTTCGGAAATCAATCGCCGATTGACCTGGATCCGCTCGCGAAACGAGACGAGATGCGGCGAGGTGAACAGCCCGACGCGCAAACCTGCCGCGCGATAAATGCTTTCTAGCATCGCGCAGGTCGAGCCTTTGCCGTTCGTGCCGGCGACGTGGATGAAACGGAGTCCGGCCTGCGGACTGCCCGCGAGCGCGGCGAGCTTGAACGTGTTTTCCAGCCCGAACTTTGCGCCGAACAAGCGCAGATCGTAGAGAAATTGAACTGCTGCGGAGTAAGTCACGGCAGTCAAAACCCAAGCTCAACGGGAATTTTCTCCACCCGCCGCCGCGCCGGGCCGCCGGGATGATTGTTTCGCCACGGCAGATTTTCCGCCATTCGCCGGCGCATCGCTTGGAGGTTATTTTTTAGCGGCGGGATAAAATTCGGCACCACGGAAAAAAAGTTAAGTTTGAAGCGGGTTCAAATTATTTCCTGGCGGCGGCGGGCGCGGGTTCCTTGATTAGGACGGCCTTGTTCTTTTTCAGAAATTTTTCGATGGTTGCAATGCTGCCGATGGAGTTGGGAATTCTGACGGCGTTGTGCTTGGCGAGCTTGTAATGGACGAGCAGCTTGCCGACGAGATCCACCTTCATCCGCAGTTCCGGCATGTGCCAGACCTGGCCGGATTCCAGCGGCTGCATGCGGGCGCGAGGCGCGGCTTTTGTTTTCAACATGACATAGTTTGCACGACGGCGGCAGATAAGCCAGCCAAATCGCCGGGAATGGCGTGGTTTGAAGCGGCCGCCGATTCAATTGGCCGGGCGGATCATTTCGCCAGTTGCTTTTTAAACGCCTGCAGTTCTTTGAACCGAGCCTGGCCGGCCTTGGGATATTCCATTTTCAAATCTCCCAAGGCATCGGAGACGATTTGCGAGATGATGAGCCGGGCGTTCAACTTGTCATCGGCGGGCACCACGAACCACGGCGCGTGTCCGGTGCTGGTGGCGGAAAGGCAGTCTTCGTAGGCGGCTTGATATTCCTTCCAAAAGCCGCGCTCCACGAGGTCGAACTGGCTGAACTTCCAGTTGCGCGCCGGGTCTTCGACGCGCCGGAGAAAGCGCCGGCGCTGTTCCTCCTTGGACAAGTGCAGGAAGAATTTTATGATGCGCGTGCCGTTGCGGTGCAGATGTTTTTCCAGGTCGTTGATGGAACGATGGCGTTTGTCCCAGAAATTCTTGTCGTCCACCAGTTCCGGCGGAATCGTCTCGCCCTTCAAAATTTCCGGATGCACGCGCACGATGAGGACTTCCTCATAATAGGACCGGTTGAAAATGCCGATGCGTCCGCGTTCCGGCAAATCGCGCGTGGTGCGCCAGAGGAAATCATGCTGGAGTTCCTCCGCGCTGGGATGCTTGAAGCTGAAGACCTGGCAGCCCTGCGGATTGACGCCGGACATGACGTGCTTGATCGCGCCGTCCTTGCCCGCCGCGTCCATCGCCTGAAAAATCAGCAGCAGCGCATAACGGTTGTGCGCGTAGAGCAAATCCTGGCGTTTGCTCAATTCCTTGATGTGCGCGGCGAGCAGCTCTTTGTAATGCTCGTCCGACTTGTAGAACGACCTGACCTTGGTCGGCAGTTTTTTGAGGCGAACCTTTGCGCCTTCGCGCACGCGAAATTCCTTGGTGGAGATTTTCATGGACGGAATCTAGGCCAGTTCCGCCGGGAAATGAAAGCAGAATCACGCCGGGAATTTCCCTGATTGCAATCGGCGGAATTCGTGTCAAAGTTTTTCCATATCCGTGTCCATCGGTGTCCATCCGTGGTTGAACTGCGCATGGCATTTGGGCAACGGAAAAAACCGCCACCGCCTTCCGCCGTAAATTTAATTCGCCATCCCCGCCAAAACCGCTAAATTGTTCCCATGAGTTATCTCACGTTGGAAGTGGAGATTGACCACGGTCGCGTTATTCCGTCCGAACCGGGTCAGTTGCCTGCAAGCGGCAAAGGGCTGCTCACCATCCTGCCCGCAACCGAAGAGAAAACCGGCACGCCGCCAAAACGGACCCCGCTCGAAGCCCTCGAAGCCCTGCAAAAACACCTGCATCTGGATGATCAAAAAGTGGCAGCCTGGATGGCCACCGTCCGCGACGCCCGCCGGTAAGACATGACTCATTTCGACACCAACTTTCTGATTCAAGCGACCAAGGCCGGTTCTTTCATGTTGCGCCACAAAAAAATGGGGACTAGATTTGTCTCATGAGTGTGGCGGAAAAAATATTCTATAAAACGCGGTCGCTGCCAGAATCAACGCAGACGGCGGTGCTGGAAATCGTCGAGCAATTGGCCATGCGTTATCCGGCGGGCGAGCCATCCGCACCACTGACGCTCCGCGAATCCGCTGAAATGCGCGGCAAACTGACTGCCTGGGAGGAAGATTGGAACGCGCCGGGAATGGAGGCCTATGACCGGCCTTGAGCGCGGTGATGTGGTTTTGGTGTGGTTTCCCAACAGCGACTTGATCACCTTCAAACAGCGCCCCGCTTTGGTGGTGGAAGCCAATCATCTCTCCACCGGGCTGCCACAGGTTTTGGTTGCGATGATCACCAGCAATCCTGCCCGGCGTGGGCATCCCAGCCGTGTATTTATTCCGCTGGATTCTCCCGAAGCCAAATCAGCCGGGCTGCGGACGGATTCCATTGTGATGACGGACAATCTGGCGACAATTTTGGACAAAGCCATCGCTGGAAAACTCGGTCGTATAAAGGACATGAGCCGCGTGGATGCGGCATTGCGAACCACACTTGGCTTGTAAGCGTGGCAACCGCCAAAGCTGCCCAAACCCCGGTGGCCATTCGATGCGACGCGAAACTGGCGACCATCAACGCGGCGGATTTCCAGCCCTTCACTCCGCACGGTTTGGTTTTGGCTTGATGAAAATACAATCGAACCGTCCGTAGCAGCGCCACGCAGAAATTTAACGCAAAGACGCAAAAATTCTCAAACCGATGTTTGGCGGCTTCGCGGCTTGGCGGCTTGGCGTTAAATTTTTATGCCGCTCCTGAACGGAGCTTGGAATTTTTCTGCGGGGCGGGTTTCTACACCGATGCCGCGCCGACGGCGCTAAAAGAAAAAAGCCGTCCCGGTTTCCCGAAGCGGCTTGGTTATCATTTCCGCCAATTTGTTTTACGGCACTACCGCCCGGTAAAATCTGTGGCTGGAATTGGTTGCCGCCGGATCGCGGAAGTTGAGCGTGGTATTGGTGCCGACGAAATTCGTCAGCATAGCCCAGCTTGTCAGGTTGGATGAAACTTGGATGCGTCCGTTCAAGCCGGTTGACAATTGCAGGCTGAAAACCAGCCCGTTGGTTTTCAGCGGCAGCGCGTTGGTGAAGACGAGTTGCAATTTGAATGTGTTGCTCGAAACGATGCTCAAGGTGTTGGTCGTGGAAAAGTTTCCGCCCCAATCCAGCGCGTAGGCTTTCAAGATATTGGTGCCAATGGAGAGCGTCACCATCTGCGTCCAATTGGTGAAGCCGTTGGCCGTGTTTGCCAGACTCCACGCGTTGCCGTTCAATTGATACCATACCCCACCTACTTTCCAATTGTCGCTGGCTGTGCCAACGACGGTCGCCAAGGCGTTGGTCATGTGCTGGCTGGTGATGGGCGCAGTAATTGTCAGCGTCGGCTTGGTCACATCAATGAAATTTGCCGTCAGCACCAAATTGTCTTGCATCGTAAAGCTCACGGTCGCTCCGTTGGTGTTGACCGACCCCGTCCAATTGACGAAGGCAAAGCCCGCCGCTGCCGTCGCCGTCATACTATAATTTTTCCCTATCTCCAATTGCTGCCCGTTGTAATTGGGGGAAATGGTGCCGTTGCCATTCGTCTGCACGGTGGCCAGTGCGGTAACGACATAGACAATGGACCGATTGGTGATAGACGAGGAATTACCGCTTGTATCAACCGAATAGGCTTGAACGATGTTTGTTCCGGGCGTCGTCAACGTGATGCTTCCAGACCAGTTTGTCCAACCGTTTGAAGTCGTCGCCAGATTCCAACCTTCACCAAAGATTTGATAATAAACTTGAGCGACCTGCACATCATCACTGGCCTTTCCCATGACCGTGAAAACCGAATTGCTCCACCTTTGACCAGCCGTCGGTGAAGTAATGGTGACAGTTGGCGGAGTGGTATCCAACACTTGAAAGCTCCCAATTTGAAACCCGCCACTCGATGCTTGAGTTATGGCAAATCCACCATCCAAAGCATCTGAAAAACCAAAATACACGGTAAATGAACCAAGCAAGGAATCATTGAGTTGCAACTTTCCCGTGCTTCTATTAACCAAGGAATATGAATAAGTGCCCGATCCACCGCCAAAAATCGTATATGTGTTTCCAGATGCGGCAGCGTAAAATGTAAATGAGCCACTCGAAGCAAATGGATATAAGCCGTCCCCAATGGTGCAGGCAATCGTTTTGCCGGCCAATGAACTTGGCGCATTATAGGATGCAAGATCAAATAAATCAGATGAATATCCCCCTGGATATGCAGGGGATGTTAAATAAATACTGCCTGAATTCACATCTGAAAAACTGACAGTTCCATTTACCGAAAGCCCCAACGAACTATTCATGGTAAGGATTGCTTGTGACGGGCTTGTTTGGGTATATGTGTAAGTTCCAGTTGTGCTGGCATTGACGTTATAAATTCCAATGCTTTGGTATGAGTTCCCTGAATTGGCTGGAATGAAAAGGGAGTAGCCATAACTGGCAAATGGATATGTCCCAGAGGAAACGCCTACAAATAATCCATCACCTACAATGTAACTTGGTGCTTGTGCGTAAGCCAGATTTAATGGAATCAGCAGGGCAATCCACCCGCCGATAATTTTTGCAAGTTCAATTTTCATAGTTCTAAAGAGGTCAATGGGGTAAATTCAAACATGCAAAAAGAGTCAGAGACACCAAAGCTACAACGAATAAAACGCACAATGCTTTGGCGGCTGCTGAGAAATACCATCTCACTTTGTGTCCGGGCAGTGAAATCAATATACGATATGCTTCCGTGTCCCCTACCATCCGTCGAGTATCACATATGTCATTTGCGACGTCTGAGGACGCCCGTGCTTTACCGGATAACGCTAATATCCCGCAAAGAATCGCAAGAGCCAACGAAGCCCAGCACACCATCAGAAGCCAAACGCATCCGTGGATGCTGGGGAACATACGCACTCTGAAGCGACACCAACAGCGTCAGGCCACCAGAACAAAGCGTCACAAGATGTCGAATCCACTCTTGAGCCGAGTGGTAGCTTTGTCCAACCCATCCTCGAAGCGCTTCGTCAAGGGCTTCAGTTGGAGTGCGAGGTTCGTCCATATACTTTGACACCTAACGTAGAAAGCTGAACCACCGCCGACTCGCGACGTGAATCGCGATAGCGGAACGGCAAGCGCCAACGGCGGTTGGCTCCGGGCTGTTTTTTGGTTTCGGGTGGTTTTTTCATCCGGCAATGGTGGCGCTGACGGGTTCGCTCCACGGGCCTTTTTCGCCACGCGTGTTGACCCAGCGCAGCCAGTAACAGGCCGTCTGCCCGGCCTGTGCGCCGGTGTAGGCGGCGAGATACGGCGTGGCCGTGTCCGTGGCCAGGTATGCCATCTGGCTGATGTCGGTCGGCGCGGGGCTGCCCACCTTGTTCCAAATCTCGCAGCCGGCCACGCCCGCCGGTTTGGCCTTGGACTTGGGCGAGGTGGAATCGCGGAAATCAATGATGTGCTGCAAACGCTGGCTGGTGTCCACAATGGCCATGGGCGCGGTCGCCGGCACGCTGGCGCGGGTGCGGGTGGTGGCGCGGACGGTGATCTTCATCTGCGACCGCTGGGCGTCGGTGACGAGCGGGCTGGCCTGCAATTGCTGCACGAGCGGGCGCGCGACGGTTTCGGCGGTGGTGCGCGCATGGTCTTTGGAGATGGCGGCGGCGCTGGCGGCGGCCTGCGCGGTTTCGTTGGCGGGAAAGGCGGCGGCCCAGCCGGTGGCGGCGGCGGTCAAAGGCGCAATGTCATTGGGCGTGAGGCCGAGCGCGGCGGTGTTGGCGGTGACGTAGGCGGCAAACAGGCCGAGCCAGTTGTCAAAGTCGGCGTCAGCGGTGGGGATGTAGTCGGGCATGGGGCGGGTTGATAGTTGAAAGTTGATGGTTGAGGGTTGGTGGATTTAGTTCAATTGACTGTAAATCAGGGTGTTAAGTGGTTGCAGACGGTGGAAAAAGGGTTAAACGGACAGTGGGAGCGGTGGCTCCGCTAGTCGGCGGCGTGGTTTCCCTCCGGTTAGTGGAGCCGTCATTAAGGCTAGTGGCGCGGGGACTAAGCCTAGTGACGCGGGGATTAAGGCTAGGGAAACGGCCACTAAGGCTAATGGCGGCGGGATTAAGGCTAGGGAAAGCGTCCCGGAGGTTAATGCCGCCACCATTAAGCCTAGGAAAACGATCCCGGAGGCTGGGATGCCGGAGCCAAGGGTCAAAAATTCCCGCACTATGGCGCGGTCGGCGCGGTCGGGTGGCGGCGGTCGCGGCGAGACCAGTGAATTTTAGGAATTCCCTCATGGCTTGCGAAGTTGATTTAATGATAATGGCGCAAAGAAGTCAAGCTTTTACGCCAAAAAACAATGTTGTAAAAAATGGCAAGAAAGGGTGAACCGATGTAACGCTTCATCTATTCCTTTCACGACTAAAGACCTTGCAAAACCCTTGTAGCGGCGCTCTGTGAGCGCCGAGGGGCGTGAATTTGCAAGCAAGGCACGGCGGTCGCAGACCGCCGCTACAATAAAACAGACCGCCGTTACACCAAAACGAGGTTTTTGCAGAGGTCTCGACTGGCGGTTCAGTTCTGGATGGAGTAACGCAAATTTTGAGAATGGACGGGACGGCGCGGTTCCCATTAACTTGACGGTTGCCGCGAGGAAAATTCAAGCAGCAGCCCGGTGACGGCAATCGTGGATTTCAGCCTTGAAATAACCGGCCGAACTTATATGTTGCATCGTTGCCAGGCCAATCCCGTTTTAGAAACCGTCCGGCGCAGGCATAACCAGAACATCGTATGAACCGCAGAGAATTTATTGGCAACACCTCCTTGCTCGCCTCCGGCGTCGTGCTCGGCTCCACCGGCTGGGCGGCGGAAGCCAGTTTCCCCGTCGTGCGCATTCCCGAGGCGAAACGGAAATTCACCAGCGCCGCCGTGGAGAAAACCATCCAGCGCATCCGGTCGGCCATCGGCAACCCGGAACTCGGCTGGATGTTTGAAAACTGTTTTCCGAACACGCTGGACACGACGGTGGATTTTGAAATGTTGGATGGCCGGCCCGACACTTATGTGATCACCGGCGACATAGACGCCATGTGGCTGCGCGACAGTTCGGCGCAGGTCTGGCCTTATTTGCCGTTGATGAAGGAGGACGCGAAATTGCAGCAGTTGATTGCCGGCGTCATCAACCGCCAGACGCGCTGCATTCTGCTGGATCCCTACGCGAACGCCTTTTACAAGGATGAACACAAAATCAGCCAGTGGAAAAGCGACCGGACGGAGATGAAACCCGGCGTCCACGAACGCAAATGGGAGATTGACTCGCTTTGTTTTCCACTCCGGCTGGCTTATGGCTACTGGAAAAACACCGGCGACACTGCGCCGTTCGACCCGGCCTGGCAGCAGGCGGTTTTGCGGATTCTTCAAACCTTTCGCGAACAGCAGCGCAAGAACGGCAAAGGCCCGTATCATTTTCAGCGCCGCACCGAAGTTCAAACGGACACGCTGGCGGGAAACGGCTATGGCCGGCCGGCCAAGCCCGACGGTTTGATCTGTTCCATGTTCCGTCCGAGCGACGATGCGACGGTTTTTCCGTATCTGGTGCCGTCCAATTTCTTCGCGGTGGTCAGCCTGCGTCAGGCGGCGGAGATGCTGGAACAAATCAATAAAGACCAGGCTTCCGCCGGCCAGTGCCGCGCCCTCGCCGATGAAGTGGAACCGGCGCTGCGCCAGCACGGGATTGTGAGCCACGAAAAACTTGGACAAATCTACGCCTACGAAGTGGACGGCTACGGCAATTCCTATTGCATTGATGACGGCAATGTTCCCAGCCTGCTCTCGCTGCCCTATCTCCAGGCGGTGAAACCGGATGACGAAATTTATCTCAACACGCGCCGGTTCATTTTGTCCGCCAACGATCCTTATTATTGCCAGGGCAAGGCCGCCAGCGGGCCGGGCGGGCCGCACGCCGGCACCGGCATGATCTGGCCGCTCGGCCTGATCGTGCAAGGCCTGACCAGCACGGATGACGACGAAATCCGCCACTGCCTGGACACGCTGCGGCGCACGCACGCCGGCACGGGGTTCATGCACGAAGCCTTCAATCAGGACGACCCGGCCAAGTTCACCCGCTCATGGTTTGCATGGGCGAACACCATGTTCGGCGAATTCATCCTCAAAGTTTTTGCCCAGCGTCCGCAACTTTTAAGTTAGCGGGCGGCATTTTTCCGTCCGCATTCATCTTGGGCCTTTACGCCTTGGGTGATTGCTTCCATCAATGTCGCTCCAAAGTTTTTCAATTCACACTTCGCGGCGCAATGGGTTAGCTTTGCGGTGTGACCAACGATCCTTCTCCTTCCGCCGCCGGCAACGCGCCGTCCGCCCCGCGCGGATTTTGGGCGCTCATCGTCACGCAGTTCCAGGGCGCGTTCAGCGACAACGCGCTCAAGTGGCTCGTCATCTCGCTCATCGCCGGCATGAATTTCACCGACGACAAACGCGACCAGTTGGTCGGTGTCGTGGGCGCCTTGTTCGCCGTGCCGTTCATCGTGTTTTCTATGGCCGGCGGTTTTCTGGCCGACCGTTTCAGCAAGCGCACGGTGACCATCGGCGTAAAATTGTTTGAAATTTTCGTCATGTTCATCGCGCTCGCCGGGCTGGCGACGAACCATATTTACGTAACCATCTCCGGAGTTTTTTTAATGGGCGTCCACAGCGCCATTTTCGGCCCGTCCAAATACGGCCTGCTGCCGGAGCTGCTGCCGGAGAAAAAATTGTCATGGGGCAACGGCGTGATCGAACTCGGCACCTTTCTTGCCATCATCGGCGGCACGGTCGCGGGCGGCTGGTTGTGCAAGGCTTTTTCCGCCGATCCCGGCTGGTCCGGCGTCATCCTCATCGCGCTCGCGGTCACCGGGCTGTTCACCAGCTTCGGCATCACGAAAGTTCCCGCCGCCGATCCGCAGAAAATATTTCGCGCGAACTTCGTCGGGGAATTGTGGACGCAAATCCGGCTCATCCGCCGCGACCGTCCGCTGTGGCTGGCGGTCCTCGGCAATGCCTACTTTTTCGCGCTCGGCGCGCTCGTTCAGTTGCTCATCGTCATCTATGCGAAAGACGTGCTGCACATTGCCGATCCGGCCAGGGCCACGTATTTGCAGGCGGCCATCGCCATCGGCATCGGGCTGGGCAGTTTTGCGGCGGGATTTTTGTCCGGCGGCAAAATTGAAACCGGCCTGATTCCGTTCGG
>Ga0209483_1001266_pt1 | contig 19360 bp, 20 predicted proteins | sample NGEPerA_FD_184508 | JGI IMG/M metagenome (GOLD analysis project Ga0209483, IMG submission 184508) | Arctic peat soil microbial communities from the Barrow Environmental Observatory site, Barrow, Alaska, USA - NGEE PermafrostL2-A... | ecosystem: Environmental > Terrestrial > Soil > Wetlands >... | reverse complement strand
CGGGGGAGTCGGATCCCCGGGCGCGCCGACGGTGGTGGCCACGCCGGCTCGGGCGCTCCGGTCGAATGCCTTAGCCAGCACCTGACCGGTCCGGACCTGCAGGTTGAGGGCCCGTTTCCAGACCCGTTGCCGCACGGAACGGTGCTCGAGTTCGAGCGAGGCGTAGGCGAGCCCGCCGAAGGGGATCGGCAGCCAGAAGTTCACGGCCCGATAGGCCAGCACGGCCGAGAGGGCCTGGCCGTCAGTCAGCCCGAAGCCGGCCAGCATGGTCACCAGGACGAACTCGACCACGCCGAGGCCGCCGGGGGTGATGGGGACGGCGGCCAGGATGTTGGCGAGGCCGTAGGCCGTGAGCAGGTCGATCGGTGAGATGACGTGGCCGAAGGCGGCCACGAAGACCCAGAGCGAGGCGGCGTCGAGCAGCCAGTTGGCCGCCGCCCACCCGACGGCCCGGGCCAGCAGGGCCCGATCCTCCATGAGCACCGCGAACCGCCGGGCCAGGCGCTCGAGGAGCGAGGTGAAGCGGTCGGCGTCGAGGAAGCGGATGTGGGCCGACACCCCGTGGATGATGCGGCTGACCCGGGCCTGGCCCCGGGTGAGCAGGTAGAAGAGCCCACCGAAGGCGCCGAGGAGGATCACCCCGACGGCGGCGGCCACCACCACGAGGATGGACGCCGATGTCGAGCCATGCCCCTGGACGCCCGGCACCCGGAACCCGTTGGTCACCAGGAAGCCGACCAGGGCGCACCAGAAGATGACGTTGAGCACCACGGCCGAGCCGATGCCCTGGGTCCCGAGGGCGAAGCCGGTATCGGCACCGGTCACGCCCGACTGGGTCATCAGCCGGTAGCCGAGCGCCGCCCCCGGGGCCGTGCCCCCGGGGGACACGTGGCTGAGGGCCAGGGTCGAGAGGTTGATCCGGAACAGGCGGAACCGGGTCGGGCCGCCGTGGGGAAGGACGGCGTGGGTGAGCTGCGTGTAGGCGACCAGGGCGGCGACCTCGAGGAGGACGCCGAGGGCCAGGTAGGCCACGTTGATGTGGGCCAGCGCCCCGACTTGGCTGCGGTGGCTGGCCAGCAGCGGAATGGCGACGTAGAAGACGAACAGGAAGATGAGGACGGTGCCGACGCTGAGTCGGACTTCCCGACGCACGAACGGTCCACGGTGCCACCATCGGCCGTGCCGGTTCCGGCCGCCCGGTTCTCTCTCCGGCACCGCTGCCGTCTCGGCCACCATCGGCCCTATGTTGGCACGGCGGCACCCCTCGGACCTGCCATGCTGAGGACGTGGTGGCGCCGAGCGACGAGACCGAGGGCGAGGTGGACACCACTCCGACCATCGTGAGCGAGACGGCGGCTGAGCGCGACGACCGGTCGGTGGGTCCGGACGCACCCCGCCGGGACCGCCTGTTCGCGGCGGCCTCGGCCAAGGGCGTGCCACTGCGCACCATCTTGACGATCGACGCCGTGGTCATCGCCACCTGGGTCCTCTACCGGCTGTTGGGCCGTCTCCGCGAGGTCATCCTGTGGGTGCTGATCGCCGCCTTCATCGCGCTGGTCCTCAACCCGGCCGTGGCCGCCCTCCAGCGCCACCGGTTCCGCCGGGGGGCTGCTGTGGCCGTGGTGTTCATCGGCGCCGTGTCGATCTTCGGCGGGCTGCTGGCCCTGTTCGGCTACCCGCTGGTCAACTCGTTGACCCATGTCGCCGAACGCCTGCCCACCATGGTCGACCAGGTCCAGCGGGGTCACGGCTGGCTGGCCCACACCCTCCAGCGGTTCGGGCTGCTCGACTGGGTCCAGAAGAACGCCCCCAAGCTCAAGCAGGCGGCCCACAACCTGGGCAAACCGGCCCTGTCGATCGGGGCCAACCTGGGCAAGGCAGTCTTCTCGACGATCATCGCCCTCACCACCATCGCCTTCCTCTCCTTGTTCATGCTCTTGGAGGCGCCCATCCTGCGCCGGAGCGCACTGGGGAACATGAACCCCCGGCTGCGCCAGACGGTCCTGGACATCTCGGCGACCGTGTCCCGGTCGGTGACTGCCTACGTGCTCGGCACGTTCGCCATGGGCCTCCTGTTCGGCCTCGTGGTCTTCGTCACCATGGTGATCCTCGGGGTGCCGTTCGCGCTCCTGATCGGCCTGTGGGTGGCCCTGGTGGCCATGATCCCCCTGGTCGGTGGCCTGATCGCCGGCGTGCCGGCCGTGGCCCTGGCGCTGCTCCACTCGCCCACGGCGGGCGTGGCCACCGCCATCGTGTTCGTCGGGTTCCAGCTGGTGGAGAACCACTTCATCTACCCGGTGGTGATGAGCCGAACCGTGCGGATGAACCCGTTGTGGGTGCTGTTGTCGGTGCTGATCGGTGCCAATCTCGGCGGGGTGTTCGGCTCCACCCTCGGGGCCCTGACCGGAGCCCTGGTGGCCATTCCCGTGGGGGGTGCCGTCCAGGTGGTGTTCCGGGAGGTGTGGGAGCGCACCCGGGCCGTCCCTGGGTCTGGCACCTGGGGCGATGCCGCGGGCAGCCCGCCCGGTACCTGGGCCGGGGTGGTCCCCGCAGCCATTCCGTCACACCCGTTGGAGGCCTACGGCCCCGATGTGGTCGGCGACGGTCGGACCGACTCGGCCGGGGGTCGGCCGGTCCCGTAAGCTACTGCGATGGATGTCTTGGTAGTCCTGCCGACCTACAACGAGTCCGAGAACATCGACCATGTCCTGCGTCGGATCCGTGCGTCCCTCCCGGCCGCCACCGTCCTCGTGGTCGACGACGGCAGCCCCGACGGTACGGCCGACCTGGCCGAGATCGTGGGCAAGGAGCTGGGCAGTGTCGAGGTCATGCGTCGGGCCGGCAAGTCCGGCCTGGGCAGTGCCTACCGGGCCGGGTTCGCCTGGGGCCTGGACCGGGGCTTCGATGCCTGCATCGAGATGGATGCCGACCTCTCCCATGAGCCCGAGGCGTTGCCGGCCCTGGTCGCCCCCCTGTCCGAGGGCATGGAGCTGGTCATCGGCTCCCGCTACATCCCGGGCGGGGTCATCCCCAACTGGGCCTGGCACCGTCGCCTGTTGTCGCGGGGCGGCAATCTCTACGCCTCCGCCCTCCTCGGGCTCGGCGTGGCCGACGCCACCGCCGGATTCCGGGCCTATGCGGCCCCGTTGCTGGCCCGACTCGACCTCGACGCCGTCCGGGCCGAGGGCTACGGGTTCCAGATCGAGATGACCTATGCGGCCAAGCGGGCCGGAGCGCCGATCCTCGAGGTGCCGATCCGGTTCGTCGACCGGGTTGAGGGCGAATCGAAGATGTCCGCCTTCATCGTGGTGGAGGCCTTGGGCCTGGTCACCCTGTGGGGCGTCCAGCGACTGTTCGGCTCCCGTCGGCGCTCATCCCAGGTCGCCCACTCCTGATGCCCCTGCCGTGACAGCGCCGGTGCGTGTCCTCGTCGTCGACGACGAGCCCTACATCACCGATGTGGTCTCGTCGGCCCTGGCGTTCGAGGGGTTCGCCACACAGGAGACCTCGACCGTGGCCGGTGCCCTGGCCCATGCCCGAACCGGGGGGTTCGACTGCATCGTGCTCGATGTGCTGTTGCCCGACGGTGACGGCTTCGAGGTCTGTCGGACGCTGCGGGAAGAGGAGATCGCCACCCCGGTGCTGTTCCTGACGGCCCGGGACGCGTCGCCGGACAAACTGATCGGCTTGGCCCTCGGTGACGACTACGTGACCAAGCCATTCAGCATCGACGAGCTGGTGGCGCGGATCCGGGCCGTCCTGCGACGCACCGGCACCGGGACGGACGACCGACGCCTGCGGTTGGCCGATCTGGTGGTCGACCGGGAGGCCCGGACGGTTCGGCGGGCCGGCAACGACATCGACCTGACGCCCACCGAGTTCAACCTCCTCGCCTTCCTCGCCGACAACCCCCGCCACGTCCTGTCCCGGACGCAGATCCTGGACCACGTGTGGGCTGACGGATTCGACGGCGAGTCGAACATCGTCGAGACCTACATCTCCTATCTGCGCAAGAAGGTCGACTGCTTCGATCCGCCGCTCATCCACACGGTCCGGGGTGTCGGCTACACGCTTCGGGAGCCCCGGCCGTGACGCTGCGCCGACGCCTGGTCATCACCATGGTCGCCGTGGTGGCCGTCGGACTGGTGACCGTCGACGTCATCACCCTGGCGTCGCTGCGGTCGTTCCTGGTCGGCCGGATCGACAGCCAGCTGATGGCGGCCACCCAGCAGGTGGCCGGCCTGGTGGTCCGGGCCGGGGACCGGGGTCGAACGGTCAGTCTGGCCGAGCTGCAGTCGCGGGTCAGCCCGGACGTCTATGTCGAGATCCTGGGCCCGTCGGGGATCCCGGTGTTGATCAAGCCCTCGGGCTCCAAGCTGTCCGCCGATCCCGCGCCGAAGCTGGTGCATCCGCTTCCCACCTCGGCCCTGTTGCCTTCCTCCGATGCGGACTCGCCGTCGTTGATCTACCGGCCCCAGGCCAGCGCCATCACGGTGGGCTCGGTGACCAGCCGGCCGAAGGCTCACCACGTCTCCTCCGGTCCCCAGTACCGCTTACTTGCCACGTCGCTACCGGGACAGACGTTGGTGGTGGCCACCCGATTGGACTCGGTGTCGGCCACGTTGTCGTCGCTACGGGCCATCGAGGTCGGTCTGACCATCGGGCTGTTGGTCCTGCTGGTGCTGCTCATCACGGTGATCGTCAGACAGGGGCTCCGCCCGTTGGAGGACATGTCGCGAGAGGCCGACGCCATCGCCGAGGGTGACCTCACGCGGCGGGTCCATCCCGACGACGGGACCACGGAGGTCTCGCGACTGGGCCGGGCACTCAACGGGATGCTCTCCCAGATCGAAACGGCCTTCGCCCAGCGCGCCGGCTCCGAGGAGCGACTGCGGAGTTTCCTGGCCGATGCTTCCCACGAGCTGCGGACTCCCCTCACCTCGATCCAGGGCTACGCCGAACTCCTCCGCAAGGATGCGTTGCCGGACCGGGATGCCCGGGACCGCGCCTTGGCCCGAATCGAGCAGGAGGCTGCCCGCATGGGGATGCTGGTCGGCGACCTGGCCGTCCTGGCCCGCGAGGGCGAGGGCCCGATTCCCGAGGCGACCCGGGTCGATCTCGGGGCCGTGGTGACCGACGTGGTGTCTGATGCGCGCACTATTAACGGGACACGTGCCATCGACCTCGAGGTGACCGGTCCGGTGCCGCTGCTCGTCGATCGCGGACGACTCGAGCAGCTCGTGCACAACCTGGTCGGCAACGCCTTGTCCCACACCCCGGACGGCACCCCGGTGGACATCCGGGTGGCCGCCCGCACGGGGGATGAGGGGGACGAGGCGGTCCTGGTGGTCCGCGACCACGGTCCCGGCATGCCGCCCCAGCAGGCGGAGCGGGTGTTCGACCGCTTCTACCGGGCCTCGACGTCGACCCGGGACGGCGGCTCCGGTCTGGGCCTGTTCATCGTGGCCACCCTGGCTCGGGGCTTCGGAGGTCGGGTCACCGTCGACTCGGCACTGGGGGCGGGCACCACGTTCACCGTGGTCCTCCCGCTCGACGGCTCCGATCCGGAAGGCGCCATGACCGCGTCTGCGCTGAGGAGCGCGCACCTTGATGCGGGGACCGATCAACCCACCGAGCCTGCGGCGGTAGCCGACCGGCCGCCTACGGAGGCAACCGGGCCACCCACAGGGGCATCCGGGCCTCCCACCGAGGACACCGGAACAGCTGGGGCGACCACCCGCCCACGCCGTTCGCCCGGTGCGGCGGCGGGCCACCGGTGAGCGCCCCGGGGCTCGTCGCCATCGATCGGGGCACCGGACCGACCGTCCTCCTCCTCCACGGCCAGCCGGGCTCGGGCTCGTCGTGGGACCCGGTGAGCGATCTGCTCGTGGACCGGTTCCGGTTGCTCGCCCCCGACCGACCCGGCTACGGGGCCACGGCGGGAGAGGCCCGCGGTATCTCGGACAACGCCGAGTTGGCGGCGGCTCTGCTTGACGTGAACGGAGCCGGGCCGGCCACCGTGGTGGCCCACAGCTGGGCCGGCGGGGTGGGTGTCCTGCTGGCCGACCGTTATCCCGAGCTGGTCCGCGGGCTGGTGTTGGTGGGGGCGGCCTGCACGCCGGACAGTCTCGACGGGATCGACCGGCTCCTGGCCCTGCCGGTGCTTGGAGAGGTGCTCACGGTAGCCGGGCTCTTGGCCCTGGGCGAGGTGCTGCCGAAGGTCCGCCGGCTGGGCCCGCGGGTGCCCGCCGCGTACCGTGACCAGTTCCTGGCCACGTTGCCCGACCAGGGCGTGCTCGGTGGCGAGCGGGGCGCCCTCGGCCGTCATCGGCGCACCTTCGTCTCCGAGCAACGGGCCCTGGTCGACGAGCTGCCCGCCGTCCACGCCGCCCTGTCCCGGGTCACGGTTCCGACCGCGGTGGTGGTCGGGTCGTGGGACGTGGTCGTCCGCCCCGGTGCGGGCCGGACGCTGGCCGATGCCATCGGCGGGGCCGAGCTGGTGGAGATCCCCCGAGCCGGGCACTTCGTGGCCAGAGACACCCCCGTCGAACTCGCCCGCATCGTCGAGCGGTACGGGCTGGACGCCCCGGTCGTCGTCTAACCGATCCGCCTCATCCAACCGCCGGCGCGGTGGCCTACGGGGTGTCGGACACCGGCCCCGACGTGTCGAAGGGCACCCCGGGGGCGAGGGCGTCGAAGACCGCGGTGAATTTCAGGGCGGCCTCGTCGCGCTCGGTCTCCGGACGGGAGCCGGCCACCACGCCCACGCCGGCGGTCAGGGTGGCCGTGCGTCCGGCCACCGTCATGGCCCGGATCCCCACCACGAACCTGCCGTCCCCCGAGCCGTCGAGGTAGCCGACGGGTCCGGCGTAGTGACCGCGGGGGCCGTCCTCGAGCCGGTCGATGAGGTGGAGGGCTGCGTCCCGGGGCACCCCACCCACGGCCGGTGTCGGGTGGAGGAGGGCCGCCAGATGGAGGGCGCTGGGCGCCGACCGCCCGGCGTCGGTCCGCAGTGTGCCGTCGATGGTGGTGCCCAGGTGGGTGAGGTTGTGGAGATGGACCAGCTCGGGCCCTTCGGGAACTACGAGCGTCGTGCACCACGGGGCCAGCAACTCGTGGATGGCGTCGACGACCAGCCGGTGCTCCTCGCCGTCCTTGGCCGACTCGAGCAGCTCCGGGGGCAGCGGACTGGTGGCGTCCGGGAACCGGTCGGTGGTCCCGGCCAATGGGCGACTGCGGACGAGGGCCCCGTGCCGCTCGACCAGGAGCTCGGGACTCGCCCCGATGAACTGGCCATCACCGGTCGGGAGGGAGAACAGCGTCCCGTTGGGCTCGAGGGAGGCCCACCGCTGCAGCAGGACGGCGAGGTTCGGTGCCCGGTCGAGGGTGACGTCGACCCGGCGGGCCAGCACGACTTTGGTGACCTGGTCGTGGCGGATGGCGTCGACGACCCGGGCTACGGACCCTTCGAAGTCGGCGTCCGAGGACCGGGGCACCACGCGCGCTCCCACTGGACCGGTCGGCGACGAGGGCCGGGCGATGCCATGCGCGGCCGCTGTCGCCACGAGCCGGTCCCGCAATCCGGCGGGTGTCTCGTCGATCCCGGTGCCATCGGGTGCGGCCACCACCGTGGCCCACTCGGTGCCATCGGGCTCACGGCAGTACAGCGTCGAGGGCACGAGGAGGGCGGCCGGCGCGTGGCGGTCGAAGGGGAGGGCGCCGAAGGCCAGGACGGGACGCAGGGCGGTCGTGCCCGCCGGGACCCGGTCGTCACACCCGAGCGCGGCCAGTTGAGCCACGGCCCGGTCGAGGCCGTCGGCGTCGGCGAGGCCGCCGGCCAGGTGGAGCTCGGTCGCCGTGCCCACGCCGACGAGGATCCGTCCGGCGTCGGCCACCAGGACCCCGTGATCTCCGGCGAGAGCGAAGGGGTCGATGGCCTCGCCGATCGGGAGCAGGATGCGGCGGGCCGCCACGATCGGCTCGTCGGCCGTCATCGTGCCCGGGGTGCGGGTCCGGGCCGGGGCCGTCCCGGTCACGAGCGACCGCTCCGAGTCGCCGTGATGAGTTGGCTCAGTCCACCCAGGAGGCCGCGTCGGTTGACCGAGGAGAACCCGGCCTCGAGGAGCATGGTCCGCAGCTCTGCGGTGGACGGCAGGTAGGCGGTCGACTTCGGGAGGTACTGGTAGGCCGCGCGGTCGGACAGCAGCCCCCCGATGACGGGCACCACCCGCCGGAACCAGAGGCGGTGACCGAACCGCAGCAGGCCCGAGTCGGGCTCGGACACCTCGAGCAGGCTGATCCGCCCGCCCGGACGTACGATGCGCCCGAACTCGTGGAACACGGCGCCGAGCTCGGTGAAGTTGCGCAGGGCGTAGCCGCAGGTGATGCCGTCGACCGACGCCGTGGCCACCGGCAGCGCCGCTCCGTTGGCCTGGGCCAGGGGCACGCCGGACCGGTTGGCGGCCAGCATTCCCCACGAGAGGTCCATCCCGAAGGCCCGGTGGCCGCCGTCATCAAGGATCTTGAGGAAGTCGCCGGTGCCGCAGGCCAGGTCGAGCACCGTGGTCCCGGGCGGGAGGCGCAGAGCCTTCAGCGCCTGCTTGCGCCACCGGATGTCGAGGCCGAAGGTCATGGTCCGGTTGACCAGGTCGTAGCGGGGGGCGATGGCGTCGAACATCGACTGCACCAGCACCGTCTTCTCACCGCCGGTCGGCAGGTCGACGTGGCGCGCCCGCGCCGCGGCCTCGAGGGAGATGCCGGCCGTCGTGGCGGAGCCCGGACCGGAATCGGGAGACCCGGACGCGATCGACCCGGCACGGTCTCGGCCCGTCATCGGCCCGACCGCACGGTGACGTCCTCCGCAATCGGATCGCCGTCGTCGGTCCGGATCCGGTGCCACACCGCTTCGCGCTCCTCCTCGGAGCCCTCCCGCTCGACATGGTCGAGGGCCACCCGGACCAGGGTGCGGGTGAAGTGGTGGCCGACCAGCGTGTTGACTGCCGGGAGCAGCTCGGCATAGGCCTGTAGGAGCCCGTCGACGGCCGGGTCGCCGGTGCCGCCGGCCAACGGGCCTGTGCCGAGTTCAGGGTGGGCGAGCGCGTCGGGGCGAACGCCGTCCCGCAGTGGTTCGCGGATATGACGGGCGAACATCTCGACGGCCTGGCGGGCCGTGGCTTCGGTGGCCTCGTTGTGGCGCCGGGCCAGTTCCAACAGGTCGGTGAGGGGTATGCCCCACTCGAGCAGCCGGAGCCCGGCCTGTGACGCGGCGACGTCTTCCTCCGTGTACCGGGCCCGGCCGGCCACCCGGGTGGGGATGAGCAGGCCCTCGGCCTCCAGGGCCTTCAGCAGCGCAAGCGGCATGGCGGTGGCGGCCGCCAGCTCGTCGAGGGAGTAGGTGACGGCACCCGCTCCCGCGGCGGAGCCGGCATCGTCCGCCGGGTCGTCAGTCCCGGCCGGGGTCAGGCCCGAGAGCTGGCCGAGGAGCGCTTCGTCGGCGGCGTCGAGCTCACCCGAGACGAGCCGGGCGATGGTGGCCAGGGTGAAGCCACGCTGCTGGAGGGTGCGGATCCGGCCGAGGCGGTCGAGGTGCTCGTCGCCGTACCAGGCGATGCGGCCCTCCCGGCGAGGAGGAGCGAGGAGCCCCTTGGACTGGTAGTACCGAATGGTGTCCACCGACACGTCCGCCTGCGCCGACAGCTGCTCGACCCGCATCTCCATGCACCCACTCTAGGAGTGTCTGCTCGCATTGTCGGAGCGCGTGCACCTAGGGTGCCGTTGAGCTGGGAGTTCGCCCCCGACGGTCGACCGGGAGGACCTGGTCGGACCGCTCAGGCGTAGTAGCGGTAGACCACCTGGGCCACGCAACTGGGCTTTGCCGCGCCCTCGGTCTCGAGGGTCAGGTCCAGGGTCACCTGGACCCCACCGGTCACGTCCTCGACCTCGGCCACGGCCGCGCCGACCCGCAACTTGCTGCCCACCATGACCGGAGCCGGAAAGCGGACCTTGTTGCATCCGTAATTGACCCCCATCGAAATGCCGTCCACGTGGAGGACCTCGCCGAGCAGGACCGGAGCCAGGGCCAGCGTCAGGTAGCCGTGGGCGATGGGGCCGCCGAAGGGTCCGCTCTTGGCCGCCTCGGGGTCGACGTGGATCCACTGGTGGTCGCCGGTGGCATCGGCGAACAGGTTGACCTGCGCCTGGTCGACGAGGTGCCACTCGCTGTATCCGAGGTGGGTCCCGACCAGTTCCTTGAACGATTCGATGCCGTGCACGGTGGTAGCCATGGCCAGACTGTAGGTGAGCGGGAAAGGGCCGACCAGCCCGATCACTGTCCCGCCGACGAGCCGGGCGACCACATCGCAGACCACCCGGACGGTGGGGCCGGCATTGCTGTTGGGTGGTGAGGCTCGCCTACGCAACTCTTGCAGTGCGTCCTCAGCGGGTTCCGATCGGTACGATCGTCGGCGTGGACCAGGAACATCAGCACCGCAACGTGAGCGGGGGCGGCGCCCGAGCTGCCGTGTTCGGCATCAGCGACGGACTGGTCTCCAACGTGTCGCTGATCCTCGGCATGGCCGGTGCCCACGCCTCGGCCGGCTCGGTCCGCCTGGCCGGTATCGCCGGACTCATCGGCGGCGCCTTCTCCATGGCGACGGGGGAGTACGTGTCGATGCGAGCGCAGTCGGAGCTCATGGAGCGCGAGCTCGATGTCGAGCGGCGGGCCATCCTGACCGACCCCGAGGACGAGCGTCGGGAACTCGCCGCCCTCTACCGGAGCCGCGGGGTCGAGCCCGCCATGGCCGAGGAGTTGTCGGTCAAGATGATGCGGGACCCGGACCTGGCCCTCGAAACCCACGCCCGGGAGGAACTCGGATTCACCCCCGGTGACACCGGCAAGCCGCTCGAGGCGGCCCTGTCGTCCTTCGTCATGTTCGCCATCGGTGCCTTCATTCCGCTGCTGCCGTGGCTGATCACGAGCGGCACCACGGCCACGTTGTGGTCCGTGGGTCTGGGCGCGGTGGGCTCCCTGGTCGTGGGCGGCGCCCTGTCGATCTTCACCGGTCGGTCCTGGCTGTGGTCGGCCGGACGGCAGTTACTGATTTCGGGGGCGGCCGCCGGAGTCACGTACACGATCGGCCACCTGGTGGGCTCCGGCTAGACGGGGTGGTCCGTCAGGTCGAAGACGAGTCCGGCACGGTCCGGGCGTCGGCCCGGGTGATCGAGGACGTGCTGTAGGCCCGGTCCACGTGGTGGGTGGTCATCCCCATCGAGGTGTAGAGGGCCACCGCCGCGACGTTGGCTGCGTCCACGTACAGCATGCCGTGGTCGAGACCCTGTGCGGCCAACCAGGAGAATCCGTCCTCGGTCAAGGCCCGCCCCCATCCCCGGCCGTGGAAGTCGGGGTCGACGCCGATCACGTAGATCTCTCCCAGGGGTGGATTGGTCGACCGGTGCGCCTTCGTCCAGCACGACCCGGCAATTCGCCCGTCGACCTCCAGGATCCGGAACCCCTCGGCGTCGAACCAGGGCTCGGCCTCCCGCTCCAGGAGGGTCTCGGAGTCCCAGTGGCCCTGCTCGGGATGGTCGGCGAAGGCGCGGTTGTTCTGGACCAGCCACGCGTGCTCGTCACGGCCCACCCGGAAGGCTCTCGTGGTGACCGCCGGCGGCGGCCCGCCACCGGCGCGGGACGGCAGGGGAAGTGGACAGCGGAGCTGGAGCAGGTCCCGCTCGGGGATGAAGCCCCGATGCACGGAGCGTACGTCGTCGGCGTCGGTGGCGTACCCGACCCACCACCGCAGTGGACCGTCGCCGGAGAGGGCGAACGTGGCGAGTGCCCGGTCGACGACGGCATCGCTTCCGTCCACGCCGACGTCGGGCAGCACCATCGACTCCAGCGTCGGAGTCCGTCCGGCTCCGGACCCGTCGACCTGGGCCCATCCGACCAGAGCCGGCCGCCCGGCGTACCGTGCGGTGACCCCGAGGACGGGCTCGGATCCCGAGCCCCCGGACGCCCGGTCGAGCACACGCCGGCGCTCCTCACTGAGGCCGGGGCGACCGGTGGCCGCGCGGTGGCGCACGTCGAGCTCGTGCACCAGATCGCGGAGAGGACCGTCGACCGAGGCCACGACGTCCAGCTCCAGCGCCTCCATGCGGGAGAACCTACCGGTATCCTCCGCCCATGGGCCGACCCCGTACCCCTGCCGGCCGGGCGCGGGAGGCGAACCGAAGACTCGGCGCCCTCTTTCCCGGGACGGCGTCCGACCTGTGCGCCCTCGACCATGCCGATGCCTTCCAACTGCTGGCGGCCACGATCCTGTCGGCCCAGTGCACGGACGAGCGGGTCAACCTGACGACGCCCGGCCTGTTCGACCGCTTCCCCGACGCCGCCTCCCTGGCCGCTGCCCCGGTGGACGAGGTGGAGGCGTTGATCCGGTCGACGGGATTCTTCCGGGCCAAGACCCGAAGCCTCATCGGCATGGCGACGGCGGTGGTCGACCGGTTCGACGGCGTCGTTCCCTTTCGGATGGAGGACCTGGTGACGTTGCCCGGCGTCGGGCGCAAGACGGCCAACGTGCTGCGCAGCGTGGCATTCGACCTTCCGGGCTTCCCGGTCGACACCCACGTCCAGCGCCTGTCGCGGCGACTCGGGCTCACCGACAAGACCGACCCAGTCAAGGTCGAGCACGTCCTGAACGCCATGGTGCCCGCCGCCGAACGGGGCAGGTTCAGTCTGCGCCTGATCCTGCACGGGCGGGCCACCTGTCGGGCCCGGTCACCCCGTTGCCAGGAGTGTGTGCTGGCCGATTTCTGCCCGGCCGCATCCCTCGGGACCGACGGCATGCAGGTCGGGGAAGCTGGCGCACGGGCCCAGCGGCCGACCTCCAGGGCCGCCCCGCATCCATCCGGCCGCTGAACGTAACGGGGACCTGGCGTCGGATGGTAGGGGCACCTTTGGAACACGTGTTTACGCGACCGGTGGCCCTGAGCGGTTTGGTGGCCGTCACTATGGGGATTTCGGTGGTTTTGGCATCGGCAGCGACGAATTACGTGTTCGATCGTGAGTTGCCAGGATTTCCCGTCGTGAGTGACTGGCATGTGGCGAGATTTTGTGATGTGATGAATAGCGAACCAGTTCCCGCCAACTGGTTCCACTGAGTAGGCATCGGGATCCGCCGCCCGACCTGCTCGCGCGAAGGCACCCTTCGGGGTGCCTTCGCCGCGTCCGGGCACCGGTTCCGGCCCCACATCGATCCCGGGTGCCTGTTCCTTTGTTCAGTCGTTCACCGTCGCTGCAGGGTGAGGGCCAGTCGGGACAGCCGCCGGTTGGCGCTCGCCAACGACCGCTCGATGGCGAACAGCTCACGGGCCGTCTCCTCGTCCTTGACGGTGTCGGCCGACTCGGCGTGGACCGTCACACGGCGCGTCAATTCGTCGAGTGCGGTGGCGAGCGAGGACAGTTCTGCGGACGTGGCGGCCATCGCCCGATCATGGCACCCCGGTCCGCACGCCGCGAACGGGTCGCGGCGTCGGGTCGACGAATGGAGCGGTGACCCCGATGCTGTCAGCGGAGGCGGCGCGACCACGACGGTCCCGCCGCGGGTGTCCGGTAGCATCGACAGGCCATGGGCCTCCGTCGACTCGACCTCCGCGGCTTTGCCGGTGACCGCCGGGAACTCGCTGACCGCCTGCCTCGTCCGGTGGACGAGCAGGACCGCTCCTCGGACGCGGTGGCCGCCATCCTGGCCGACGTGCGAGCCAACGGGGACGAGGCCCTCCGACGCCTGACGGCCACGTTCGACCGGGTGGACATCGAGGACCTGCGGGTGCCGGCCGACGAGTTGACCGCCGCCCTCGGCCGGATCCCGAGCGAGCTCCAGGAGGCGCTCGACGTCGCCCACGACCGGATCCTCGCCTACCACGCCCACGAGGCCGGAGAGGCCCCCGGCGACTTCACCAATGCCGGTGTCACCGTGCGCCACCTGATCCGTCCGGTTGCCCGGGCCGGCTGCTACGCCCCGGGCGGGCGGGCCCGCTACCCGTCGACCGTGCTGATGTGCGCCGTGCCCGCCCATGTAGCGGGGGTCGCAGAGATCGTGCTGTGCGTGCCCCCGGGACCGGATGGACGCATCGACGACGCGACGCTGGCCGCGGCCGCGGTTGCCGGGGTGACCGAGGTCTATTCGGTGGGAGGGGCTCAGGCCATCGCGGCCATGGCCTTCGGCACCGAGAGCATCGCCGCCGTCGACGTCATCGTCGGCCCCGGCAACCGCTACGTGGCCGAGGCGAAACGGCAGGTGTCCGGCGTCGTCGGTGTGGCCTCGGCGTTCGCCGGCCCGTCGGAGGTCGTGGTGATCGCCGGGCCGGACACGCCGCCCGAGTACGCCGCCATCGACCTGGTGGTCCAGGCCGAGCACGGGCCCGACGGGCTGGCCTGGCTGATCACCTGGTCCGAGGAGCTCGCGGATCAAGTCGACGCCGCCGTCGACCGGATCGTCGCCGAATCGCCCCGACGGGCCGATCTCGAGGCGACCCTTGGCGCCGGCGGCTACGCCGTGCTGGTCGACGGTCCGAAGCAGGCGTGTGCGGTATCCAACGTGGTCGCCCCCGAGCACCTCGAACTGCTCACCAAGGGCGCGGAGTCGATGCTCGGGAACATCGAGTCGGCCGGCGCCGTCTTCTTGGGCACCAACGCCCCGGCCAGCGTGGGTGACTACCTGGCTGGGCCGAACCACGTGCTGCCGACCAATCGGACCGCCCGGTTCGCCAGTGCCCTGCGGGTCGACGACTTCGTGAAGCACATCCACGCCGTGAGCATGGACGACGCGGCGGTGCGCGCTCTCGGACCCCACGTCGTGACCCTGGCGACCACCGAGGGCCTTCCCGCCCACGCCCGATCAGTGGAGCTCCGATGGCAGCCGTAGCGGAGGGGCAGGGCCGCAGCCTGCCCGGCGTGCGACCGGACCTCGAGGCACTGGTCGGGTACCACTCGGCCCAGGTCGATGTCGAAGTCCGCCTCAACACCAACGAGTCCCCGCTGCCGCCACCCGACGGTTGGCTCGAGGCCCTGGCCGAGGCGGTCCGGGGCATCGAGTTCAACCGCTACCCCGACCGCGAAGCCGGCGGACTGCGGCGCGCCCTGGCGGAGAGCCACGGAGTCGGAATCGACGAGGTGTTCTGCGCCAACGGCTCGAACGAAGTGCTCCAGTGCTTGCTGCTCGCCTACGGGGGGCCCGGCCGTACCGCCGTGTTGTTCGAGCCGACGTACACGCTCCACCGCCACATCGCCCGCATCACCGGCACCGGCGTGGTGGTCGGCGCCCGGCGCGACGACTTCGGCCTCGACCTCGACGTCGTGGCCGACACGGTCGCTAGGGCCAACCCCGAGCTGGTCTTCCTCTGCTCGCCCAACAACCCCTCGGGCCGGGCCGATACCCTCGACGAGATCCGCACCGTGGCGGACCTGGCGCCCGGTCTGCTGGTGGTGGACGAGGCCTACGGTCAATTCGCCCCCTCGTCGGCCCTCGACCTGCGCCGGGGCGACCCCGCGGGCACCCGCAACGTCGTAGTGGTCCGAACGTTCTCCAAGACGTGGTCGATGGCCGGCGCCCGGCTCGGCTACCTGGTGGCCGACCCCGAGGTGGTGGCGGCCTGCGAACTCGTCGCCCTGCCGTACCACCTCGACGCGGCCAAGCAGGTGGCCGGCCGCCTGGCCCTTGGTTACGTGGACGAGATGGAGCGACGGGTGGCGGCCATCGCTGAGGAGCGGGGGCGGATCGCCGCGGCATTCGCCGACCTGCCGGTCGAGACGTGGCCGTCGGAGGCCAACTTCGTGCTGTTCCGGCCGTTGACCAAGCCGGCCACCGAGGTGTGGTCCGAGCTCGTGGCCTCGTCGGTGCTCGTGCGAGACTGTTCGACGTGGCCGGGCCTCACCGGATGCCTGCGGGTGACGGTGGGGCTCCCCGAGGAGAACGACCGATTCCTGGCCGCCCTGACCGAAAGCTTGCGATGAGCGCTCCCGCACCTGCACCCAGCCCGGACGACACACTCGGGACCGACCGCGCCCGACCCCACCGACGGGCCGCCCGGGTGTCCCGCGCCACCAAGGAGACCTCGATCGAGGTCGAGGTCGACCTCGACGGCACCGGCGCCACCGACATCGCCACCGGCCTGCCGTTCTACGACCACATGCTCAGTCAGCTCGGCAAGCACAGCGGGATCGACATCCGGGTGGCCGCCGTCGGCGACCTCGACGTCGACGCCCATCACACCGTCGAGGACGTCGGGATCGCCCTGGGCGAGGTGCTGGCCGAAGCCCTGGGCGACAAGGCCGGCGTCCGACGGTTCGCCTCGATCTCCCTCCCGCTGGACGAGGCGCTGGTGGACGTGGCCCTCGACCTGTCCGGCCGACCGTTCCTGGCCTACGCCATCGAGTTCCCTCCGGACACCCCGGGCCTCGGGTCGCCCCCCTTCGACCCCCAGCTGGCCGAGGAGTTCTGGCGGGCCTTCGCCACGGCTGCCGCCGTGACCCTGCACATCCGACTGGTGACGGGCAAGAACACCCACCACATCCTCGAGGCGTCGTTCAAGGCGGTGGCCCGCTCGCTCAAGGACGCCGTGCGCGTCGACGGTGGGGGCATCCCGTCCACCAAGGGCACGCTGTGACCCGCCGCAGAAGTCCGTGATCGCCGTCCTCGACTACGGCATCGGCAACCTGCGCTCGGCCGAGAAGGCCCTGCAGCGGGTCGGCGGCGACGCCCGGCTGGTGGACGACCCCGACGCCGCCGCCGGCGCGGCCGGCATCGTGCTGCCCGGGGTCGGTGCCTTCGGGCGGTGCGCCCAGGCCCTGCGAGCCACCGGCCTCGACACGGTGGCCTCCGATGCCGTGGCCCGGGGTGTCCCCTTCCTCGGGATCTGCGTGGGATTCCAACTGCTCTACGAGGGTTCCGAGGAGGACCCGGCTGCCCGGGGCCTCGGGATCCTGCCCGGTACGGTCCGACGGCTTCCGGAGGGGGTCAAACACCCCCAGATGCAGTGGAACATCCTCGACATCGGGGCCTCGGCCCTCCTGGCCGGGGTGCCCGACCCGGCGTGGGTCTATTTCGTCCACTCCTTTGCGCCGGAACGCACCGCGGACACCACCTCGACGTGCGACTACGGAGGCCCGGTGGTGGCGACGGCTGAACGGGGCCGGGTGTGGGGCACCCAGTTCCACCCGGAGAAGTCGGGTGCGGTGGGCCTCGGGATTTTGGCCAACTTCGTGACGGCCGTCGACGAGGCCGCGTGATGGAGCTCTATCCGGCCATCGACATCCGTGACGGCGGGGCGGTCCGGCTCGCCCAGGGCGACTTCGACCGCCAGAGCGACTACGGCGACCCGGTCGAGTTGGCCCTCCGCTTCGCGGCGTCGGGGGCGCCTTGGCTCCACGTGGTCGACCTCGACGCGGCCCGGTCGGGTCACCCGGTCAACCGGGCCACCGTATTGGCCATCGCCGCCGCGGTCGACGTGCCCGTCGAGACCGGGGGCGGCGTGCGCGGGGAGGCCGATGTCGCCGAGCTCCTGGACGGCGGCGTGGCCCGGGTGATCGTCGGCACCGCCGCCCTCGACGACCCGGGCCTGGTCCGCCGGGCCGCCGCCGCCTACCCGGGTCGGGTGGCGTTGGGCGTCGACTACCGGTGGACGGCCGATGGCCGGACCGAAGTGGCCGTGCGGGGCTGGGAGGAAGGGTCGGGCCGGACCGTGGGCGAGCTCCTCGACGCCTCGGACGGAGCAGGCCTGGCCGCGGTCATCGTCACCTCGATCGAGCGCGACGGCATGTTGACCGGACCCGACCTCAACGGGCTGGCCGCCGTTCTAGGCTCCACCGACGTGCCGGTCATCGCGTCGGGTGGCGTGGCATCAGTGGGGGACATCGAGGCACTGGCCGCCCTCGAGGTGGACATCGCCGGTGTGGCCCCCCGACGCCTGCTCGGTGCCATCACCGGCAAGGCCCTGGTCGACGGGCGGATGACGGTGGAGGAGGCGGTGGCCGCGTGCGCACGGTCCGTGTGATCCCGTGCCTGGACGTCGATGCCGGCCGGGTGGTCAAGGGCATCCGGTTCACCGACCAGTTCGACGCCGGCGACCCGGTGGAGCTGGCCGCGCGCTACGACGCCCAGGGCGCCGACGAGTTGGTCTTCCTCGACATAACGGCGTCCTCCGACCACCGGGGGACCATGGTCGACGTGGTGGCCCGCACCGCGGAGCAGGTCTTCATCCCGTTCACGGTGGGGGGTGGGGTGCGGGCCGTCGACGATGCCCGGCGCCTCCTGCGGGCCGGGGCCGACAAGGTCGGTGTCAACTCGGCGGCCGTGGCCCGTCCCGAGCTGATCGCCGAACTGGCCGACGAGTTCGGCTCCCAGTGCGTGGTGGTGGCCGTCGATGCGCGCCGTCGGACGGACACCGAGGACACGGCCTGGGAGGTCTTCACCCATGGGGGGCGCACCGGCACAGGCATCGACGCCGTCTCGTGGGCCGAACGGTGCGGCGACCTCGGTGCCGGAGAGCTCCTGGTCACCTCGATGGACCGGGACGGCACCCGCGACGGGTTCGACCTGGACCTCACCCGGCGCATCGCCCACGCGTGCCCCATTCCGCTAGTGGCCTCCGGCGGGGTGGGTGAGCTGGACCACCTCGTCGAGGGGGCGGTGGAGGGTGCGGCCGACGCCGTGCTGGCCGCGTCGATCTTCCACCTCGGTGAGTTCACCGTGGCGGAGGCCAAGGCCCACCTGGCGGCGGCCGGCGTCCCCGTCCGTCCGGCCTGACCTGGCGGCAGAACATCGGGGTTCGCCCTGTCTGAGCTGGGGTTCGCCCGTCCGGGCCCCGCCGGGGCTGCGGTAGCCTGCGGACGTGGCCACCACTACCTCGGCGGCCCCGGCGACCGGGGCAGACAATGACGGCTCCCCGTTGGCTATCAATGTGTTGGCCGACCGCGTCCTGGTCCAGGTCGGCCAGTCCGAGGGCGAGCGACGGTCCCGGGCCGGCATCCTGATTCCGGCGACCGCCCAGGTGTCCCGCCGCCTGGCGTGGGCGAAGACGGTGGCCGTCGGACCGCACGTCCGCTCGGTCAAGGTCGGTGACAACGTCCTGTTCAATCCGGAGGACCGGTTCGAGGTCGAGGTGCAGGGCGAGGAGTACGTGATCCTGCGCGAGCGCGATGTCCACGCCGTGGCCGCCACCCGATTCGACGGCGGGACCGGCCTGTACCTCTGAGCGTCGCCCCGACCCGAACCCGACCAACGAGCCCACCGAACGAACCGCATCCGAACGACCCGTAACCGAAGACCCTGAGTACTGGGAGCCCCCGTGACCACCCCCGCCATCC
>Ga0209483_1001265_pt1 | contig 19368 bp, 19 predicted proteins | sample NGEPerA_FD_184508 | JGI IMG/M metagenome (GOLD analysis project Ga0209483, IMG submission 184508) | Arctic peat soil microbial communities from the Barrow Environmental Observatory site, Barrow, Alaska, USA - NGEE PermafrostL2-A... | ecosystem: Environmental > Terrestrial > Soil > Wetlands >... | reverse complement strand
AGCTTGGCATAGCCGTAGGGCTGGAGTGATGGCTCGCGCGCAACCAGCCGCTCCGGCATGACATCAAGGGCCATCGTTTGGGGGAGCGTGTCGCCGACCTTGGCCTCGAACTTAGGCGGCACCTTCTGCTCGGTGTTTTCGGTGGTGAGTGCATCCTGGATGATAGTGCGTTGCCGGTCGTCGAGCTGCAAAGGTGGCCGTTTGGTCTCGAGCGTTATTTGGTTTGGGTTGAGCGTCGGCTTGTCTTGCGCCCCCGCCGGAACTGCCAGCAGCGCAAAAGCGGTCACTGTGCACCAAATCACATGCTTCATGACGGTTCTCCAGGTTGCCAAAGGCAACCGCCAAAACGCCCTGGAGTTCCGCCGCCCTTGAGTTCTTAGGCCGCCTGCGGGCCTCGGCTTTGGGCAGTTTCCTGCAGCCGGTCGGCGAGCTTGACCGCGAGATCGACGCCCTCGCGGATCTGTCGGCCCGCGGCCGGGCCGGGGTCGGCGCTGTTGCGCAATAGTTTGAGCGCTTCCAGGAGCCGTTCGAGATTGTCTTGCAGGAATTGCTGGCGGAACGCGGCATCGCCGCGGGCGCGCGCCAAGTCTTGTTCGCTGACCAAGTCACTCATGAAAATGGGCCTTGCCGAAAATACCGCCGGACCATAGCCGACTGAGTCTTTTCGCTTGGTTACCGGGGGCTCAAACTTGACAGGGCCGGTCTTTGCAGTGTCTTTCGGCCCGATTTCGGCAAAAAGACGCCTAAAAAGACGAGACTGCGAGGGGGAATGACAGTCGCATTCGTGTTTCCGGGCCAGGGCAGCCAGACGGTCGGCATGGGCAAGGCCTTGGCGGCCGGCTTTGCGCCGGCCCGGCAGATCTTCGACGAGGTCGACGAGGCGCTTGGTGAAAAGCTCAGCGCCACCATTTTCGAGGGCCCAGCCGATAGGCTCACGCTCACCGCCAATGCCCAGCCGGCGTTGATGGCTGTGTCACTGGCGACGCTGCGCGTGCTGGAAGCTGAAGCCGGTCTTGATCTCAAACGCGACGCGCAATTCGTCGCCGGTCATTCGCTCGGCGAATATTCTGCGCTCGCGGCCGCCGGCGCATTTACGGTCGCCGACACCGCGCGGCTGCTTCGCATACGCGGGCAGGCGATGCAGAAGGCGGTGCCGGTCGGCGTCGGTGCCATGGCGGCGCTGATCGGGCTCGAATTCGATGCGGCGGCGGCGGTGGCGGCCGAAGCCGCGCAAGGCCAAGTCTGCCAGGCCGCCAATGACAATGGCGCAGGCCAGGTGGTGGTGTCGGGCGACAAAGCGGCGGTCGAGCGCGCGGTCGAAATAGCCAAGACCAAGGGCGCCAAGCGTGCCATGCTGCTGCCGGTGTCCGCACCCTTCCATTGCGCCCTGATGCAGACCGCCGCCGATGCGATGGCGCAGGCGCTGGCCACCGTAAGCGTCAAGCCGCCGGTGGTGCCGGTGGTGGCGAACGTTACGGCCAAGCCGCTGAGCGAACCGGCCGATATTACGCGCGCGTTGGTGGCGCAAGTTACCGGCACGGTGCGTTGGCGCGAGTCGGTCGCGTTCATGGCGGGCGCCGGGGTGACGAAATTCTACGAAGTGGGCGCGGGCAAGGTGCTGAGCGGCTTGATCAAGCGCATCGCCGAGGGCGCGAGCACAAGCGCGGTCGGCAACCCAGAGGACATCGCCGCGTTCAAGGCGAAAGCGAATTAGGAGTTCATGATGTTCGATCTCACGGGCAAGACCGCGCTCGTTACCGGCGCCACCGGTGCCATCGGCGGCGCGATCGCGCGCGCGCTGCATACGCAAGGCGCGACCGTGGCGATTTCCGGCACACGGCGCGAGGTGCTCGACGCACTCGCCGCCGAACTCAAAGCGCGCGTGCACGTGCTGCCCTGCGATCTCGCCGACAAAGACGCGGTCGAGGCGCTGGTGCCGAGTGCGGAAGCAAAAATGGCGAAGCTCGACATCCTGGTCGCCAATGCCGGCGTCAACGCCGACAATTTGTTCGTGCAATTGAAGGACGAAGACTGGGACAAAGTGATCGCGGTCAACCTGACGGCAACCTTCCGACTCACGCGTGCGGCGGTGAAGACCATGATGCGGCGGCGCTTCGGCCGTGTGATCGGCATTTCCTCGATCGTCGGTAATACCGGCAATCCGGGGCAGGGCAATTACAGCGCCTCCAAAGCCGGCCTGGTGGGCATGATGAAGTCGGTGGCGGCGGAATATGCCAAGCGCAATGTCACCGCCAACTGCATTGCGCCAGGCATCGTCGCGTCCGCCATGATCGACCGGCTCAACGACAAGCAGCGCGAAGCGATCATGGCCCGGGTTCCCACCGGCCGGTTGGGGGTTCCCGCCGACATCGCGGCGGCGGCGGTTTATCTGGCCTCGGACGAGGCGGCCTATGTCACCGGGCAGACCATTCACGTCAATGGCGGGATGGCCATGTTTTGACCGGAAATGCTTGGCTTTTCGGGGCTGGCCCGGCTACGCTGGCGCGCGCTAGTCAACGCTTTTGAAGTATGGTAACCGAAATTCGGCCCGGCTGGGGCGGCCGATCGCGGATCTCGACATGAACCGTGATCGTTATCGTTCCGCCACCGTGAACCACGACGAGGCCGTACCGCGATGGCTGCGATCTGATCCTGGTCGCAGCCCAATCTAAAAAGCACGAGGTTGGAACGATGAGTGATATTGGCGAGCGGGTGAAAAAGATCGTCGTGGAGCACCTGGGCGTAGAGCCCGACAAGGTGACCGAACAAGCGAGTTTCATCGATGATCTTGGCGCCGACAGTCTCGACACCGTCGAGCTCGTGATGGCTTTCGAAGAGGAATTCGGCTGCGAAATTCCTGACGATGCCGCCGAGACCATCCTCACCGTCGGTGATGCGGTCAAATTTCTCGAAAAGAACGCTAAAAGCTGAGCGAAAGCCGCCGCTGCGCTCGATAGTTTCCTTAGCTGCTGATTTTGGGGCTATGCCCGGTAGCGCGGAGCATAAGAGCGTTAGTTTGGCTCGGAGCCGGCCATGAGACGTGTCGTCGTCACCGGAATGGGGATGGTCACGCCGCTCGGTTGCGGTGTGGAAACGGCATGGCAGCGCCTGATCAAGGGCGAGAGCGGCGCAAAGATCATCGATACCTTCGACATCTCCGACGTGAACGCCAAGGTCGCCTGCATGATCCCGCGTGGCGACGGCAGCAACGGCACCTTCAATCCCGATCAGTGGATGGAGCCCAAGGAGCAGCGCAAGGTCGACGATTTTATTCTCTACGCCATGTGCGCGGCCAAGCAGTCGCTCGATGATGCCGGCTGGCGGCCGGAAAGCTACGAAGACCAGACCTCGACCGGCGTGCTGATCGGTTCCGGCATCGGCGGCATCGAAGGCATCGCCGAGATGGCGGTCGTGCTGCACGAGAAGGGACCGCGCCGGGTGTCGCCGTTCTTTATCCCGGGCCGCATCATCAATCTCGCGTCCGGCTTCGTCTCGATCGCCTTCGGGCTGAAAGGTCCCTGCCACGCGGTGGTCACCGCCTGTTCGACCGGCGCCCATGCCATTGGCGACGCGGCGCGCATGGTGGCGCTCGGCGATGCCGAGGTCATGGTGGCGGGCGGCACCGAATCGCCTGTCAACCGCATGGCGCTGGCGGGCTTTGCGGCGCTGCGCGCGCTGTCGACCAATTTCAATGACGCGCCCAAGCGTGCCTCGCGCCCTTACGACAAGGACCGCGACGGTTTCGTGATGGGCGAGGGCGCTGGTGCCGTGGTGCTGGAAGCGCTCGACCACGCCAAGGCGCGCGGCGCCAAGATTTATGCAGAACTTACCGGCTACGGGCTTTCGGGCGACGCCTATCACATCACGGCGCCGTCGCCGGACGGCGATGGCGCGTTCCGCTGCATGTCGATGGCGGTCAAACGCGCCGGAATTTCGCCCGGCGATATCGACTACATCAACGCGCACGGCACCTCGACGCCGCTCGGCGACGAAATCGAGCTCGGCGCCGTGCAGCGGCTGGTCGGCAATGACGCCGCGCATATCTCCATGTCGTCGACCAAGTCGTGCGTCGGCCACCTGCTCGGCGCCGCCGGCGCGGTCGAGGCGATTATCTCGATCCTGGCGATGCGCGACGGCATCGCCCCGCCCACTATCAATCTCGACAATCCGTCAGTCGAAACGCCGATCGATCTGGTTCCGCATGTGGCGCGCAAGCGCGAGATCGCCACCGTGCTGTCGAACTCGTTCGGCTTCGGCGGCACCAATGCCTCGCTGATCTTCACCCGCTATGCGGACTAACGGCCTTAAAGTCCGCGGCCGCCCCCAGCTTTCGCCATAATTCTTCCTAACGTGCGAAAGCCACTGATGCTTTCCTGGAGATTCTCGAAGGTGAGCTTGCAGGTCGCGACAGCGGGAGGGCGCGCGTGAGTTCGGTCCCACCGCAAGGCGGCAATGGCCGCGGTCCGCTGCGGCCGGGAGCGCCGACGCCGCCTGGCCGCGCCGCAGGTCCGACCCCGGTGCCGCCACCGCCGCCCAGCGGCAGGCCGCCGCGTTCACCGCGCGCCTTGCTCGAGCCGGAACGCGTGCCGTCGCCCACGCGACGCTCCAAGCGGGTGCGCCATCCGCTGGTGATCGTCGGCAATGCGATGTTCACCGTGCTGGTCGTGGTCTCGGTCACCGTCGGCGGCGCGCTTTATCTCGGCGAGCAGCGCTTCGAGTCGCCGGGCCCGCTGACCGAAGACAAGATCGTAAATATCCCGCGCGGGCTCGGCATTCGCGACATCGCCGAGCTGCTGGTGCGCGAAGGCGTGATCGACCAGCCCTGGGTCTTTATCGGCGGCGTACTGGTGCTCAAGGCGCGCGGCGATCTCAAGCACGGCGAATATCAGTTCACCAAGAACGCCAGCCTCGCCGACGTGGTCACCACCATCGTCGAGAACAAGGAAGTGCAGCACGCACTGACCATTCCGGAGGGGCTGACCTCCGAGCAGATCGTCGCCAAGCTTTTAGAGAACGACGCGCTATCGGGCCAGATCAAGGAAATCCCGCGCGAGGGCACGCTGCTGCCGGAGACCTACAAATTCACCCGCGGCATGGTGCGCGAGCAGATCATCCAGCGCATGCAGCATGCGCACCGGCAACTTTTGGCGGAGGTCTGGGAGCACCGCAATCCGGAAATTCCGATCAAGACGCCGGAACAACTGGTCACGCTCGCCTCGATCGTCGAGAAGGAAACCGGCAAGCCTGAGGAGCGTTCTCGCGTCGCCGCAGTGTTCATCAATCGGCTCAAGAGCAAGATGCGGCTGCAGTCCGATCCGACCATCATCTACGGCCTGACCGGGGGCAAAGGCGCACTCGGCCGCCCCATCATGAAGAGCGAGATCGAGCAGCCGACGCCCTACAATACCTATGTGATTGACGGGTTACCGCCGGGCCCCATCGCCAACCCGGGCCGCGCTTCGCTTGAGGCCGCCGCCAATCCGGCACGCACCAAGGACCTCTATTTCGTTGCCGACGGCACCGGCGGCCATGTGTTCTCGGACAACTACGAACAGCACCAGAAGAACGTGACGCGCCTGCGCGTGCTCGAGAAGAACATGGCACCCTTGGCCCCAGACCCGCAACCAGCCCCGGCACCCAGAAAACCTTAAGCTTCAGCAGGCCCTTTGGCTCAAGCCGCGTCGCGGTTAAAGCCGTCCGTTTCACCGGTCGTTACTGCATCGCCCAACCGCATGCTGCCGAGCAGGGTTTCCATCTCCATTCGCGCGGTGGCGTGCGACATGGTTGGGCGGGTGCCGAGCGTGATTTCATTGAGATCGTCGACGGCGGTCAGCCCGCGGGGGTAAAACTCGCGGAAGATCACGCGCTCTGCCAAGCCTTCGATGATGCGAAAGTCTAGTCTTTGCGATAGGTCTTGCAGCGCCTCGCCGACCATGCGCTTGTTGCGTGAGCCAAGCGACGAAAGGCGATTTCGCAAGACAACCCAATCGGGGAATACATTGTCGACCGACTGCCGCTGGCGGCGCGCCTCCTCCACCATGTGGGCGTAGTGGCTGGTGCCGGTCACGCCGAAAGTCTCGGGATCGACAGTTCCGAGCACACCGAAGTCGACAAAACTGTCGTTCAGCGGGGTGACGACGGTGTCCGCGATCGAATGCGCCAGCCGCGTCAGATCGCCATCATGACCGGGCGTGTCGACCACGATGAAGCCGTTGGTTTGCGCCAGAGCATCGACGGCATCGGCGAGCGCCTCGCACCCCGCGGCGTCCTTAGTAAAATCGTTTTCGCCGATACACAGATGATTGGGGATTTGGAGGTCGCGACCGACGTGCTCGGACCAAGCGCGTCTATTCTCGATATATTGGGTGAAACTTCTTTGTCTCGAATCGAGATCGATCGTGGCGACGCTTTGGCCGGATTTGATCAGCGCGATCGCAATATGCATTGCAATGGTGGACTTGCCGGACCCTCCCTTTTCGTTGCCTACGACGATGATGTGCGCCGACCGTGACGAAGTTTTTTCTTCAACGGACATGAGTGCCCTCGCATTTGTTTGAGCTATCGGATCCCCCGGAAGTTTTTCGCGAAAAAATATTTGTCCTGATTCGTCGATTTATCGCCAGAGCGAAATGCAAAGCGTCGCACTTTTTTCTAGAAGTTCCGCCGGAACTTTTGCACGCGACGACGCGTCGGATGAAGAAGCAAGCCATTTCAGAAGCAAGCCATTTCAATTGTGGCGCTGCGTGCCGAGCAACCATGCTGCTCTTGCTGGCTCCCTGTATATAAACCGCAATGGCTGGCCTTGTGAGGGTGATACGGGACCGCTAGATTTTCGCCGCCGCCCATTCCGGGCCAACGCCGACAGTCGAACCGAGACGAGATCGAAGCCCAATGGCACTGTCGAGCATGACCGGCTTCGCCCGCGGCCAGGGCGTCACGGGCTCCTATGCCTGGAGCTGGGAGCTCAAATCGGTCAATGCCAAGGGCCTCGATCTGCGGCTGCGGCTGCCGCCGGGCTGGGATGCGATCGAGGTGCCGGCGCGGGCGCGCGCTGCCGAGAAGCTGTGGCGCGGCACGGCCTACGCCAATCTCGCTGTCGTGCGCAAAGGTGTGGCGCCAATCGTCAAGGTGAACGAGCCGGTGCTCAACGCCGTGCTGGCGACGCTCAAGTCGCTCGGCGGCAAAGTGGACGCGGCCAAGCCGACGCTCGACGGCATTCTCTCGCTCAAAGGCGTCATCGAGGTCGCCGAAGAGGACGAGCGCGAGGAGGACCGCCGCGCCGCCGAGGCAGGGATTCTGGCCGGCTTCGACAAGGCGCTGGCCGGCCTCGTTGCCATGCGCCACGAGGAAGGCGCCACTTTGGGCCGTCTGCTGTCGACGCGCTTAAGCGAAATCGCGGCACTGGCGGCGCGCGCGGAAGCAGCTCCCGGCCGCAAGCCGGAGGCGATCAAGGCGCGGCTTGCCGAACAGATCGCGATCTTGCTGTCGGCCTCACAGCGCTTCGATTCGGACCGCCTGCACCAGGAAGCGATCATGCTCGCCAGCAAGGCCGATATCCGCGAGGAGCTCGACCGTCTGGCCTCCCATGTAGCCCAGGCGCAGAAGATGCTGGCCGACGGCGGACCGGTCGGGCGCCGGCTCGATTTTCTGGCGCAGGAACTCAACCGCGAATCGAATACGCTCACCGCCAAGGCCAACGACGTCGAGTTGACCAATATCGGCCTGGAGTTGAAGAGCACGGTCGAGCAATTCCGCGAGCAGGTGCAGAACCTGGAGTGACGATGGCGAGCGTGTCGCATCAAGGCATTGCCCGGCGCGGGCTGATGTTCGTCCTGTCGTCGCCCTCCGGGGCCGGCAAGACCACGCTGTCGCGCAAGCTTCTCAAGGGCGACACCTGGATTCATTTGTCGGTTTCCGTCACCACGCGCGCTAAGCGTCCAGGCGAGCGGGAGGGCCGCGACTATTATTTCATCGACCAGAAGAAATTCATGGCGATGAAGCGCAACGGCGAATTACTGGAATGGGCCGTGGTGTTCGGACATTACTACGGCACGCCGCGCAAGCCGGTGGCCAAGGCGTTGGCGGCGGGGCGCGACGTGCTGTTCGATATCGACTGGCAAGGAACGCAACAACTGCGCGAAAAAGCCAGAAGCGATCTGGTCAGCGTCTTCATCCTGCCGCCGTCGGTCGGGGAATTGGAGCGGCGGCTGCATACACGTGCACAGGACCCCAAATCGATTATCCGGCAACGCATGTCGAAAGCCTCGGATGAGATGAGTCATTGGGCCGAATACGATTATGTCGTCGTGAACAAGAAACTTTGGCGGGCATTTTCAGAATTGCGCGGAATCTTGATCGGCGAACGCCTGAAACGCGAGCGCCAGCCCGGCCTGTCGAATTTCGTTCGCAAACTGCAGGGCCAGCTTCGCCGCCGCTAGGCGCTCTTATTCTCTCCAGCAAAAATATTGGCGAGCGCGACAAAACCTTCGACCGAAATTTCCTCCGCCCTTGCGGTCGGTTCGATGCCGGCTGCGGCCAGCAGCGTGAGCGCATCGACGCCGAGCGTCTTGAGGCTTTGCCGCAGCATCTTGCGGCGCTGGCCGAACGCCGCCTCGGTCAGGCGTTGCAGTGCCTTAGCGTCGCAAGCCAGCGGTTGGGCGCGCGGGACGAGTCGCACCACAGACGACGTCACCTTGGGCGCCGGCACGAAGGCCGACGGCGCGACATCGAAATGGATCTTGGTCTCGCAGCGCCAATTCGCCAGCACCGCCAGCCGGCCATAGCTCTTGCTGCCCGGCGCGGCGGTAATGCGTTCGGCAACTTCGCGCTGAAACATCAGCACCAGCGCGTCGTACCAAGGCGGCCACGGCTCGATGGTGAGCCAGTCGATCAGCAGCGCGGTGGCGATATTGTAGGGCAGGTTGGCGATGATCCGCGCCCGGTCGCCGCCCAGGCGAGGGCGGGCATCGAAGCGCAGCGCGTCGCCGGCAACGATCTCGAGTCGGCCCGGATAGCGCGCGGCGATTTCCTCGAGTGCGGCGATCGCGCGCTCATCGCGCTCGATGGCGATCACGCGCTTGGCGCCAAGCATTAGGAGCGCGCGCGTCAGCCCGCCCGGCCCGGGGCCGACTTCGATCACGGTCGCGCCTTCGATCGGTCCGCCGGCGCGCGCGATGCGCGCCGTCAGATTGAGATCGAGCAGGAAATTCTGGCCCAGCGATTTTTTGGCAGACAGTCCGTGCCGGCGGATCACTTCGCGCAGCGGCGGCAGGTCGTCGATTTGAGCCATAAACTACTTGGCGTGCGCAAAAGCCGGCGCGGTTGCTGCCAGGCGCGCGGCAAGCGCCAAAGCTGCCACCAGGCTCGACGGATCGGCCTTGCCAAGGCCTGCGATATCGAACGCGGTGCCGTGGTCGGGCGAGGTGCGCACGAACGGCAGGCCGAGCGTCACGTTCACGGCGCGCTCGAAGGCCAGCGTCTTGATCGGGATCAGCGCCTGGTCGTGATACATGCACATGGCAACGTCGTAGGTCGCGCGCGACCGCTCATGGAACAACGTGTCGGCGGGCAGCGGCCCGATGGCGTCGATGCCCTCGGCTTTGAGCCGCGCCACCGCGGGCGCAACGATGGTGCGGTCTTCCTCGCCCATCGCGCCTTCCTCGCCGGCATGCGGATTGAGCCCGGCGACCGCGAGGCGCGGGCGCGCGATGCCGAACCGCGACGTAAGACCGTGTGCGACGATGCGGCCGGTCTCGACGATGAGGTCGGTGGTCAGGCTCGACACTACGTCGCGCAGCGGCAGATGGATGGTCACCGGCACCACGGCGAGTTCTGCCGACCACAACATCATCACGGGCTTGAGCGGCTTGCCGGTCGTCTCGGCGGCGAGCTTAGCGAGGAATTCGGTGTGGCCGGGCTCGGCAAAGCCCGAACGATACAGCACGTTCTTGGCGACCGGATTGGTGACGACGGCTGCGGCGTGTCCCGCCATCACATCGGCGACCGCGCGGCGGATCGAGGCAATCGCCGCCGGCGCACTGGTCGCATCGGGCTTGCCGGGCATGGCGGTGACGGGCAGGCCGAGCGGCACCACCGGCAGCGCGCGCTCAAAGGCACTGAGGGCTTCCGCCGGCGTCACGACAGCCAACGGCACATCAAGGCCGAGAAGACGCGCACGGCGTGAAAGGAAATCCGCGTCGCCGAGGAGATAGAAGGTCGGCAGGTCCAGTTCGACGCGGCGCCGCCAGACCGCCAGCGTGAGATCGGGGCCGATGCCTGCTGGCTCGCCCAGCGTCAAGGCCAGCGGGAGCGGTGAGCGCGCGCTCATTTGTATTCGATCATCGCCTGTTTGCGGATTTCCTCGAGGTACTGTTTGGCCTGGTTTTCGAACCGCTTAGCGAACAGCTCCTGGCGCAATTGGGTCTTGATCGGAGAGTCGGTCTTGGTTTCTTTCTTGTCACAGACCGCGAACATCTGCAGGCCCTGCGGCGTCATTTCAGGCGCGGTCAGCCGGCCGAGCTCGATGCTGGCGAGTAACTCGCGCAAGGCCGGCGCCAGATCGGAGGAGTTTTTGGAGATGGATTCGCGCACCGCGACGTCGCGCAGCGCGCGCGCGAACTGTAGTCCTTCCTTGCATGAGACGAAGCGGCCGCGCAGGCTGTCGGCCTCGCGTTTCTTGTTGTCGATGACGGCCGGGCTCGACCCCGGCGGGATCACGACGATGACCGGATAGAGCGTGTAGAGATAGCCGACCGCGTCGGTCTGCGTTTCGTTGCGGGCCGCCATCGCCTGGGTAATGTCGGTATCGACGACCTCGAGCGAGGCGGCGTACTTGCCGCGGATCAATTGGCCCCAGGTCAATTCGGCGCGAATACGGGCCTTGATCGTATTCGGTGCAACGCCGGAGCGCGCCAGCAGCTGCGCGAACTGTTCCACCGAAATATGCTGGGCCTTGGCCATATTTTCGTAGGCCCCCTCGACTTCCTTATCGCTCACCTCTAGGCCATAGACTTTGGCCTTGGCGATTTTGATCCGGTCGTCGATCAGTTCCTTGATGACCTCTTGGCGCGCCGCAGGCTTATGGGTGGACGCCACGTCCAGCTTGGTGCGCTGCTCGATGTCATAGGCGGTGATCGGCGAGCCGTTCGCAACCACCACGACCTGCGCGCTGGCTGTCGTCGACGCGGCCAAGGCCGCGATGAACGCCAAGCCTGCCGCCCATCGGCGCAATGATTTAAGGTTTAAGTTGAACTCCGCCATCGCGATATCCATTGCCCCGGCTGCGTTTGCGCCGGCATGCATCAGTGCCCGCCATTGCTACCGAGCGAGGTATTTACCGAGGTGTCGCCAAGCGTGCGCAGGCTCATCTGTAGCAGCACCGTGTGGTTAAGCACCGGAACACCGGTCCCGTAGCTGTAACTCGTGACGTAATTTAGGCCCAAGATAAAACAATCGTCGACATAGCCGATGCCGATCGCGTTCTGGGCGAATTTGTTGTTGATGAGGTCGTAAAGGGCGGAACCGCGCAGCACCCAGTTGGCGTCGAGTTTGACCGAGGCGCCGGTGAGCACGCCCTGGCGGCGGTCGAGGAAGCCGATGTCGGGTTGCGCGGCATAGTCGCCGTACATGACGTTGAAGCTCCAGCGGTCGAACGTGGCGGCGCTTTCGAGTTCCAACCGTTTCATCGCGAAGGTGTCGTTGTCGAAACGGAAGCGCGAACTGAACTTATAGATGCTGTTGGGCTGGAAGGTCGCGCGTGCGACGTAGTCGGAGCGCGTGGAATCGAGCCCGCTGTCCAGGCCGGTATTGCTGATGCCGCCCTGCGCGAATGAATTGTCCCACAGGCTGTAGGACTGGCCGAACAGCGCGTTGAATGAGCCGCCGCGGTTGAACTGCGCGGTGTAGCTCAGCGCATAGTTGGCGCGTCCGCCGCCCTCGATACGGTCGAAGCCGGAGTACTTGTCGACGTTGAACAAGTTGCTGTCGTCGAAGATCAGGCTTTGCGCGTCTTCGTTCGGCCACTTGCCGACCTGCGGCTCGGCCGGGCGCGCAATCACCTGCGCGATCGGCTCGATCGTCTGCGTGCCCCATGAGTGCACGCTGATGAACGGATAGCGGTATTCCAGTCCGACGGTCGGCATAGCGCGCACCAGATTGGTGTCGCCGGTATTGATGTAATTGGACACGCCCGGATCGTTGTTGATCTGCATGGACGCGGCATCCGCGCGCACCGAGGCGAAGGGCGTAAATTGCTGGCCGAATGAATCGGTGAAGGTCGACTTCCAGTGCGCTTCGGCGCTGAAACGGCTGTAGGTGCCGGGAATGCCGCGCAGCACGCAGTTGGTGGAAGTCACCATCGCGGGATCGGCACTTGCACAGGCGCCGCTTGTGGCCGCGGCCTGGGTAATGGCGTCGAACTCGGCCTGCTGACGCGTCAGGCTGGTGAAGTTGAACTTGTAACCGAGCTCGCCGCCGAACACCGGATGATTGACGGTGTAGTCGTAGTCGATGACTGGATGAATGACCGGAATCTGCTGCTGCACGTCCGCGGTCGAGAAGCCGTAATAGTAGATCGAGCGGATGTCGAAATAGCTGCGCTCGCCTTTGCCGGTGAGAAATATCTGCGAGAGACCGGAGCTGGCAGCGGCGCCGAACGGATCGGTGAAGTGATAGCTCGACAGGCGCGGGCTATAGTCCGATAAAAACGTTTTATCGGTCAGGGCAACCGCATCCCAGCCCCAGGTCCATTTGTCGGTGATGGCGAACCGGCCGGAGCTTTCGACGCTGCCGCGGAAGTCGCGGTCGCCCGGCGCGGGCAAGCCGCTGGGATTGGAAAAGTAACCTCGGTCCAACTGGTAGATGCCGGCGCCGCGAATTTCGTAAGCGCCGTTGAGCAGGCGCTGGCGAAATTCACCTTGCAGCAGCGGACCCTGTTTGGTGGTGACCATCGGCGAGAAGGTGGCGTCGTAGTCGGGCGCCAGCGCCCAGTAGTAAGGGACCTCGAGTGCCTGGCCGTAAACGCTGCTCGATGTGATTGACGGCGTCAGGACGCCGGTCTTGCGCTTGACGGTCGGATCGGGCGCCGAGAGGTAAGGCAGCCAGGCAATCGGCTGGCCGAAAAATTCGAGGCTGGCGTCCTCGAAATAGATCATCTTCTCGCCCTGGTCGTGAATGATGCGCGCAGCCTTGACCTGCCAGAACGGCGGCTTCGTGGGGTCGTCCTTGCAAGGCTTGCAGGCGGTGTACACGCCGCTATGCAGAACGGTGTAATTGCCGCTCGTGCGCTCGGCGCGCGCTGCCGCCATGCGTGTCTGATCAGGGCTGTCCAGGCGCAGCGAATCCACGAATCCGTCGCGGTAATCGTCCGATAAGTCCATGATGCTGCCGCGGGTGATCTTGCCGTCTTCTTCGGTCAGCCGAACGTTGCCTTCGGCGTGCAGCCGTTTGTTGGTTTGATTGTAAACCACCTTGTCGGCTTCGAGCGTCGAACCGCCATAATAGATCTGCACGTTGCCGACGGCGGAGACGAGATGATTGGCGTAGTCGTAATCAATCTCGCGCGCCGACACGAGCATCTGCTTCTGCCCTTTGTCGCGCTCGATGGCGATCTTGGATTTTGGCGCCGGTCCCGGACGTTGCGGAAATGCGAACGGCGCCTGCGCCATTGCCGGCGCGGACGTGAACACGCCGCCGCAGGCCAGAAGGCTGAGGACGGCAATAAAGGCTGCGACGCCGCGGCGGCGGCGCCGGGGCGTAGGTGGACGAGCGCTAGCCAGCCCCGCCATCACCCGTCCTCCTGGTACAACAACGCAATGAACCCCGTCAGACCCCCGGCAAGCACAGGCAACCAAGCTGCTGCCACAGGGTGCATCAGATTGGCCTTACTCAAATCCTCAGTCACTTTGGCTAAAACGTAAAGCAGAAAGCCCGCTGCCATGCCACTTAAAACCATCTTTTGCACCCCGCCGAAGCGGAAGAAACGTAGACTGACAGCAGCAGCAAGGAAAACCATGGCGACCATCAAAAATGGCCGCGCCAGAAGCTTTTGAAATTGTAGTCTATAGCCTGAGGCGGCAAGTCCAGCGTGCTCGGCAATCTGGATATACAGTGGAAGGTCCCAAAAAGGTACAGTTTCCGGTGTCGCAAAGCTTTCGCGAGCCTGTTCGGGCGTCAGGCTGGTCTTGAGCCGATACACCGGATAGTAGACCGGGAGAACCCCCAGCTCATTGACGCGGGCATCCTGGAGTTCCCAGACGCCGGGCTGGAGCACTGCCGCGCGCGCCTCGATGCGCCGCTTGAAGTGCCCGTCATTGTCGTAGGTCAGCACCATCACGCCATTGAGATTGACGCCCTGGTCGCGGCTGGTCTTGGCGTTGATGATGGCCTGGCCTTCATCGGTGCGCTGGCTGGTCCAATAGTTGCTGCCGCTCAGCGCGCCGGCGTCCTGCTTGAACAGCTCGGCTTCGAACCGCTTCGAGCGTTCCTCCATCATGGCGGACAGCGGATTGTAGACGGCGGTGGCCACGACTCCGAGCACGAAGGCCACCACCAGTGCCGGCATAACGAATTGCCAGGCCGATACGCCGGCGGCACGCGCGACCACGAGCTCGAGCCGCCGCGATAAATCGAGGTAGCAAATCATGGCGCCGATCAGCATGCAGAACGGCATGATCCGCTCGGTTACTTGCGGCACGCGATACAACGAGGTCTTGGCCACCAGCAGCGGCGAGACGCCCGGGATATCGCTAGAGCGGCGCATCAACTCGATGTAGTCGATCAGCATCACCAGCAGGAAAATGCTGACGAACACCAGCAGCACGGTGCGCAGACAACGCAGGCCGATATATCGCGCGAGTGTTCCGCCAAAAATTTGCATCATCGGCTCATGACGTGACGAAGCGCTGGGCGATGCGCTCGGTGAGTGCAGCGATCCCGTTGGTGATGAAAGCGGGCGGCTCCAGGATCAGCCCGCTGCGGATCACGTAAAGTCCGCCGGCGCAGGACGCGGCGATCGCCATGTATTGCACCGGTAGCAGCCACGGCATGGTGGCGCCGAATACGGTGGAGATGAATCCGATTAGGCGCAGCAGCGCCACACCGCCGATCGCGCCCAGCATCGATAGCGTGCGGCTCTGCCGGTTGGTGCGCGGCGCGCCGAGATAGGCGAAGGCGATGATGGTGAAAGCGACCGGATAGAGCGGCGCAACCAGCCGGTCATGCAACTCGGCGCGGAACTGGCCCGGCTGCGCGACATAGAGCGGGTCCTTCGGATCCGGAAACAACAATTGCCACAGATAACGCTCGCGGATCGAATATTTTATTGCGCGCTGGCCGGCGGTGAACTGCGACAGATCGAAGGCGTAGCGATCGAACACCACCATCGCCGGATCGCGCTCGTTGGCCTGACGGCGTTGCACGGTGCCCTTCTGCAGGATCAAGAAAGTGCCGGTATCGTTGTCGACCAGTTCGCCGGTCTCCGCCAGTACGGTGACCTGCTCGGCTGGATTGCGCCGGTCGTCGAGGAAGATGCCGAGCAGCTGACCATTGCCGCGACGCTCCCGGATGCGGATGGTGACGCCGGACTGAATCGAGGTGAAGCGGCCGGGTTGCACAATGGTGCTCACGACATTGGCGCTCACTTCGGTCAGCCAGTCGCGTAACATGCGCAGGCCTTTGGGCGCGAAGTAGGCGCTGATCGCCGTGACGCCGATCGCCACCACGATTGCCACCGCCATGAAGCCGCGGAATAAAACCCACGGCGACATGCCGGAGGCGTTCATCACGATGATTTCGCTGTCGGTCGACAGCTTGTTGAGCGTGTGCGCGACCGCGATCATCAGCGCGATCGGCGCGATCACCAGAATGAGCAGGGGAATGATCAGCCCGGTGATGCCGACGAAAACCAGGATGCTCTGGCCCTGGCTGGTCATGATATCGAGATCGCGCAACGCCTGCGTGACCCAGATCACGGCGGTCAGACTGACCAGCACGATCACGAAGGCACTAAACGTCGTGCGGAAGATGTATCGGTTGATCGACCCCATCCGGCGCATCGTCCCCAGTTCCGGCATACGACAACAACCGCCCGGCCCCTATGCCGCGCGGCAATGCGTAACTCGCCTGATCCCACCCCTGTCAGGTGTACCTTGATCCGTCGACAAAGTGGCCGCGCAAAGGCAAAGCCGTTGAACATGCACAACAAAAAGTAAAATCCGGCGGTCCAAACCGTGCCCCAAGGACGCCCATGCGTCCGATTCGGGCAAGGCAATCGCCCGCCAAAGACCGCCATTTCGCCCAGCCAGTGGTGGAGCCCTTAGAAAACCCTGGAAATCGCGCGATTTGGGGCTTTGCAGAGGGGGAATGGCAGGCCATATGGGGCTTATCCCGGATGATGCTCAAAATCAGGGTTTAGCCCTCATCGTCAGGATTTGGTCCGCGACGTCAGGATTTAGCCCTCAACATCAGGATTTAGCCGATGGCCGTTGCCGTAAAGCTCGGATTTGGACCCTTCAACGCTCCGGTCAAACTTGGCGCATCCGGCGTCTTGGTCGTGTTCTGCGACGACGGGCTCAAATTCGGCCCCGCCACGGCCACAGCGATTGCGCCTGCCTCTAGCCTGGTGGCGCGCGCGGCCAAGGCCGAGCGCTTCACCGGCAAGAGCGGCTCAGCGCTCGAACTGGTCGTGCCGGAGGGGCTGAAAGTTTCCCGCCTGGTGGTGATCGGCGCCGGCAATACCAAGGACCTCGAACAGAAGGATCTGCTCAAGCTCGGCGGGCTCGCCATGGGCAAGCTGCCGATGAGCACCAGCGAGGCCGCGGTGTTTGCGGAATTGCCCGGCGGCGCCATGGGCGCCGCTCAGGCTGCCGACCTGGCCGCCGACCTGGCGCAAGGCATCGTGCTGCGCGCTTACGCCTTCGACCGCTACAAGACCAAGCGCAAGGTCGACGAGAAACCACCGGCCCGGCGCAGCGTGACGGTCGCAGTTGGCGACGTTGCTGCCGCGCGCAAAGCCTACGCGGCGCGCGAAGCGATCAGCGGCGGCGTGCTGATGGCGCGCGATCTCGTCAACGAGCCGGCCAACGTGCTCTATCCGGAAGAATTCGCCCGCCGCGCGCTGGTGCTGAAAAAAGCCGGCGTCGCGGTCGAGGTGCTCGACCTCAAGGCGATGAAGAAGCTCGGCATGAACGCGCTGCTCGGCGTCGGCCAGGGCTCGGTGCGCGAAAGCCGTGTCGTGGTGATGCGCTGGAACGGCGGCAAAGCCGGCGAGGCGCCGGTCGCCTTCATCGGCAAGGGTGTGTGCTTCGACACCGGCGGCATTTCGATCAAGCCGGCGGCCGCGATGGAGGACATGAAGGGCGACATGGCGGGCGCGGCCTGCGTGGTCGGACTGATGCAGGCGCTGGCTGCGCGCAAGGCGCGCGTCAACGCGGTCGGCCTGATCGGCCTCGTTGAGAACATGCCGGACGGCAATGCGCAGCGGCCGGGCGATATCGTGACCTCGATGTCCGGCCAGACCATCGAGATCATCAACACCGATGCCGAAGGACGCCTCGTGCTGGGCGACGTCATCTGGTATGCGGCCAAGCGTTTCAAGCCGAAATTCATGGTGGATCTGGCGACGCTGACCGGCGCGATCATCGTCGCGCTCGGCCAGGAATATGCCGGTATGTTCTCCAATAACGACGAACTCAGCCATCGCCTGCACAAGGCGGGCGAGGCGACCGGCGAACTGGTCTGGCGCATGCCGCTCAACGCCGCCTACGACAAGATGATCGATTCCAAATTCGCCGACATGAAGAACACCGGCGGCTCGCGCTGGGGCGGCGCCATCACCGCCGCGCAATTCATCCAGCGGCACGTCGCCGACAAGACGCCGTGGGCGCATCTCGATATCGCCGGCACCGCCTTCGATTCACGCCAGACCGACATCAACCGCAGCTGGGCCTCGGGCTGGGGCGTGCGGCTGCTGGACCGGCTGGTGGCGGATTATTACGAGAAGTAAGGCCCGCGCCGGCGCTTGTCCGCCAGCAACTCCTCGGGTTCGCTTGCCACTTTTACTTCCCGAACGATCCTGCCTGCGTCATCCACAATGAAGACGTTGGTCTCCTTGACTGATACGTCTAGTCCGCCAGAATGGTCCATGGCTCACGCTTCTCCTTCTGATGCTTGGGGCCCGTACCTACGGTGACCCCGTTTCGCCATCAGCCTGAAGCGCAGCACCAAAATTCTTCAGCTATCCACAAGCAGCCGGCCGATTACCCCATCTTTTGGGGGGTAAAGCGGACTTTGGCTGACACCATTAGAATGCAAGCCGATAGTGGGCTTCTTAATTGGCGAGTGGCCCTCAATCCATGACCGAAATGCTGTTCTACCACCTGCAAGGCCGCAAGCTCGAAGGCGTGTTGCCCGAGATGCTGGAGAAATCGCTCGAGCGCGGCTGGAAGGTAATCGTGCAGGGCGCGTCCGAAGAGCGCATCGAGGCGCTCGACGCGCATTTGTGGACCTATCGCGACGATGGTTTCCTGCCGCACGGCACCTGGCGCGAGCCGGAAGCGGCAGCGCAGCCGGTGCTGCTTACGGTCAATGACGGCAATCCGAACGCGGCCAGCGTGCGGTTCCTGATCGACGGCGCGCCGATGCCTGAGGATGCCGCGGCCTACCAGCGCATTGTGCTGGTGTTCAACGGCGAGGACGAGGACGCGGTCGCTTCCGCCCGCAGCGTTTGGACGGCGGCCAAAGCCAAGGGCTTCGAGACGACCTACTGGCAGCCGGACGAGCAGGGGCGCTGGGCCAAGAAGGCCTGAGTTCCCGAGCTACCGTCTCTAGGCCAATGGCCTATAGGCCAGCGCCCTATAGCTCAGTGGCTTAGTTAACCCATTGGCCGGTCTCGGCTTGTGGCCGCCTTGGTGATGACGCAAAATACGTATTAAGGGACAAGCGGATAGACCGCTCCGGGGGAGATCGTTTTGCGCCGTCGCGCCGTTTGTAGGATTGCCCTTTTTTGTGCCGCCGCTTTGGCCATGGCGGGCTGCAAGAATTCGGCGGGGGTGTTCGTCGATCACAACGAGGGCGGGTTTTTCTCCAAGCCCATGGACATCTTCGCCAAGCCGGATTGGGCAAGGCCGGTCAACGGCCAGTCGACGGTTCAACTCGGCCCGAGCGGGCCGGTCGCGCCCGACGAACTGGTCAGCGGCGATGGCCGCTGCGGCATGCCCGTCGTGGACGCTCCGCCACCCGCCGCTGCGCCTGCGGCCACGCCGGATCCCGAACGCCCAGCCGACCGGCCGGTCGGTTCGATCGCCGGCGATCTCGCCAGCGCGCCGATGCCAGTATCGGCCACGCCCAACCCGCCAGCCCCCTCGCCGGAAC
>Ga0209483_1001264_pt1 | contig 19394 bp, 17 predicted proteins | sample NGEPerA_FD_184508 | JGI IMG/M metagenome (GOLD analysis project Ga0209483, IMG submission 184508) | Arctic peat soil microbial communities from the Barrow Environmental Observatory site, Barrow, Alaska, USA - NGEE PermafrostL2-A... | ecosystem: Environmental > Terrestrial > Soil > Wetlands >... | reverse complement strand
GTACGTGCCCAAGGTCCGGGCGCTGCTCGAGGCGGTGGGGAGCACCCCGCCGCTCGGTGGCCGGGGTCACTTCCTCACCGGAGGACTCCTCGGGGGGATGTTCGCCACCCCATGGCGGCTCGCCCACGGCCCCCTCTTCGACCTCGGCCCTCACGTCATCGACTTGCTCGACGCCGCGCTCGGCCCCGTCGTACGGATCCGGGCCCACGGTGACCTGCATCGGTGGGTGGGCCTCCTGCTCGACCACGAGGGCGGGGCGACCAGCGAGGCGTCGCTGACCGCATACAGCCCCGGTGGGGCCCGGGCCGGTGTCGAGATCCATACCGCTGACGGGGTCCTCGAGGTCGACACCATGGATGTCTCGGCCTCGGCCACCACCACGCTCGTCGACGAGTTCGTGACCTCCGTCCGGACCGGCCGGCCGCACCCCCTCGACATCCACCGTGGACTCCACCTCCAACACCTGCTGGCCACGGCTGCCGGCGACCTCCAATGAGCCGTTGCCCCGACCGGAGTCGGCCCATTGGCCGGGCCGGGGCCCCCGAGCCGGGGTAGCTTGCGGCGTGGCCAACGACAGGACGACCGACCACCGGGCGACGGACAGCCGGGCAACGGTCCCATGAGCCCATCCGGCCTGTCGACAGACGACTCCCATCCCCCTGCGTCGGGACCCGACGAGGTCCGTCGGAGCCCGGATGACGTGCGCGCCGACTGGGTCACGACCGTCCTGCGGGACCGGGGTCTGCTGGGAGCCGGGCGGGTGACCACCATCACCCCTACGCCGGTCGGCACGGGCCAGATGGCCGACACCGTCCGATTCGCCCTCGAGTACGAGCCCGCGGGGGCGGGCCCGGCCACCATCGTCGGCAAGTTCACGTCCCAGGACGAGCAGAGCCACGCCACGGGACGCATGATGCGGGCCTACGAGGTCGAGGTGCGCTTCTACGCCGAGATCGCCCCACGGGTCACCAGCCGGCACCCGCGCCTGTTGTTTGCGGCCATCGACCCCGACGAGGCGTGGTTCACGCTCCTGCTCGAGGATCTGGCCGACGCCTCCCAGGGGGACGAGATCGCCGGGTGCGACGCCGACGTGGCCGGTGCCGCCCTCGGGCAGCTGGCCGGGCTGCACGCGCCCTGCTGGGAAGCGCCCGACCTGGCAGCAAACCCCTGGGTCAACCGGTCCACCCCGGAGAGCGAGGCGTTCACGGCCGCCATCGTGAGCGGCGTGTTCCCGGGCTTTCTCGAGCGGTACGGCGATCGGCTCGAGGCGGCCCACACCCACCTGCTCGAGGCCTTCCTCCCGCTCCTCGGCGAGTGGATGGCCCGTCCCCAAGGGCCCCGTACCGTGGTCCATGCCGACTTCCGGCTCGACAACCTCCTCTTCACCCCCGGGGACCCGGCACCGGTCGTCGTCGACTACCAGACCGTCACCTGGGGTGCCGGCGCCTACGACCTGGCCTACTTCGTCGGCGGCTGCCTGGAGCCCGAAGTCCGTCGGTCGGCCGCCGAGGCGCTCATCGGCGGGTACCACGAAGCACTGGTGGCCGGGGGGGTCACCGAGTACTCGCTCGCCGAATTGGTGACCGACTACCGGCGGGAGTGCTTCGGCGGCCTGATGATGGCGGTCGGCGCCTCGATGCTGGTCAAGCAGACCGATCGGGGGGACGCCATGTTCCTCACCAGCGTCCGTCGCCACGCCCAGCAGTCCCTCGACCTCGACGCCCTGGACCTGTTGCGGCAGTCCTGACCACTGGCTCCCCCGGCACCCGTGACCCGGCACCGCCTCCGGGGGGTGAGTACGGTGAGAAACTTGGAGTCTCGCGGTCACCACCAGTCGGCCGACCGCCCGGGAGCCATCTCGAGGAGCACCCATGGAGCATGAGCAGCCCCGACCATCCGACCGCGGACCCGGCTTCGAGTTCCGCGGCATCAACCACCTGGCCCTGGTCTGCCGGGACATGGCGAGGACGGTCGACTTCTACTCGAACGTCCTGGGCATGCCCCTGATCAAGACCATCGACCTGCCCGCCGGCATGGGACAGCACTTCTTCTTCGATTGCGGCGGGGGCGACGCCCTGGCTTTCTTCTGGTTCCCCGATGCACCCGACGGCGTGCCCGGCGTGTCCGCCCCCACCGGTCGTCCGGATCAGGGCACCCTGACCAGTGCCATCGGCTCCATGAATCACGTGGCCTTCGCCGTTCCGCCCGAGCGGATCGACGAGTACCGGGTCCGATTGCGGGCCGCCGGCATCGAGTGCACCGACGTGGCTAACCACGACGACAGCGAATGGGGGATCGCCGACGACCTCCACCCCGGCGTCTTCGTGCGGTCGATCTACTTCCAGGACCCGGACGGCATCCTGTTGGAGTTCGCCTGTTGGACGCGGGCCCTCGGGCCCGACGACGTGTCCCACGAGCCGGCCCGGGCCGTCGACGCGGCCACGGCCTGAGTCCGCCGATGCCCCGCCTGCGCCAGGTACCCCGCTCCGAGGCCGAGGCGCCCATTGTCACCGTCATGTACGACCTGCTCTTCGAGGACCGGGACCCGGTGGCTGAACCCGGTACTTCGGACGGCACCCCGGGCGACTGGTGGACGGTGTTCGCCCTGGTGCCCGATGTGCTCGAGCACGCGGTCCAGGGGTTCGGCCTCTACCAGAGCCCGAAGCGCCGGCTCGACCCGGTGCTACGGGAGCTGGCCCAGGCGCGGGTCGGTTGGGACTCGGGCAGCCAGTTCGTCTACTCCCAGCACTGCAAGTCGCTGCGGGCCCTCGACGTGCCCGAGGCGGTCATCGAATCGGTGCCCCACTGGGCCGCCGCCGCATGCTTCGACCAAGTCCAGCGCCTGGTGCTCGCCTACACCGACTGCCTGGCCCTCGAGCACGGTCGGGTGCCTGACGGACTCTTCGACGCCCTGCGGGCCGAGATGACCGACGAGGAGATCCTCGAACTGACCTACATCACCACCCTGTACCTCCAGCACGCCGTCATGTCGCGCGCGCTCCGCACCGAGTTCGACGACCGATCCGAGCCCGTGGTCGAGGTGGTCGTCGAGGGAGACAACACCGGCGCCGGGCGACCCGGCCGCCACCCGTCACGCCACGCTTGACCGGCCGCCATCGGGTCCCAGCGGTCGACCGGGCTCAGCGACCGAACCAGCGCCGTTTGGCCGCCGGCGCAGCCGCGGCGCACGAGCACCGGTCCTCGGGGGCCACGTGCCCGAGGACCTGCTCGACATGGAGCCCGCACCCCTTCCACGTCGGTCGGCCACACCGTTTGCACGTCACCGCTCTACACATACCCCCCAGGGTACAAAGGATTCCCGGCCCGGTCCAGGCGGCCTGTCCCCGTCCAAGGGCGCGTCGTCCCACCGGGCCCGGCGGGGAGGACACCACCCGCGCCCTGCCGTATACCCCATAGGGTATACTACGGAGAGTCGAACGCCCCTACGCACGGGCGACACCAGCCACGAGGATGTGCACCATGAACACGAAACCGACCGGCCCCATCCCCGTGGAGAACAGGGCCGGCGACGGACCCCGCATGCGGGTCGTCATCGTCGGGGGCGTGGCCGGCGGGATGTCGGCCGCCACCCGACTGCGGAGGCTCGACGAATCGGCGGAGATCGTGGTGGTGGAGCGGACGGGCCACGTGTCCTATGCCAACTGCGGGCTTCCCTACTTCGTGGGTGGCGTCATCGAGGACGAGGATGACCTCCTGCTCCAGACCCCTGAGCGGCTGCACGATCGCTTCCGACTCGAGGTCCGGGTCGACACCGAGGTCGTGGGCGTCGACCCCGGCTCGCACGCCGTCTCGTTGCGGTCGACCCTCGACGGGACCGAGTCGACCCTGCAGTTCGACAAGCTCGTACTCAGCCCCGGTGGCGTGTCCGTCCGGCCGCCGATCCCCGGCTTCGACCGGGTGCGATTCCTCCGCACCGTCGAGGATGCCCAGCGACTGTCCGCCGTCGTCGAGGCCGCCCCCCGATCAGCCGTGGTCATCGGTGCCGGGTTCATCGGACTCGAGACGGCCGAGAATCTGTCCCACGCCGGGATCGGGGTGACCGTGGTGGAATCGGCCCCCCAGGTCCTCAGCGTGCTCGATCCCGAGCTGGCCGTCCTGGTCGAGGCCGAGCTCCTGGCCAACGGGGTGGCGGTCGAGACGGGGGTGGCCGTCACCGAGGTGACCGCCTCGGCGGTGGTGTTGGCCGACGGCCGCTCCCTGCCCGCCGATCTGGTGGTCGGGTCCATCGGGGTCCGTCCCGACACCCGGCTGGCCGAGCTGGCGGGGCTGTCCATCGGCCCCAACGGTGGTATCGCCGTGGACGGCTGCGGTCGGACCAGCCACCCGGACATCTACGCGGTGGGCGACGCGGTGGAAAAGACCGATTCGGTGGGCGGCGGATCGTCCCTGGTGGCATTGGCCAACGTGGCCAACCGGCAAGGTCGGCGGGTGGCCGACCACATCGCCGGACTCGCCCGTCCACCGGCCCCGTCGACCGGTACGGCCATCGTCAAGGTCTTCTCGAGAACCGCGGCGATGACCGGGTGGAGCGAACGGCGCCTGCGCGCGGCCGGTCGCCCCTATCGGAGCATCCACTCCCACCCGTGGAACCACGCCACCTACTACCCCGGGGCCGAGCAGATGTCGCTCAAACTGCTCTTCGATCCGTTCGACGGGACCATTCTCGGGGCCCAGGCCGTCGGCGGATCCGGGGTCGACAAGCGGATCGACGTGCTGGCCACGGCCATGACGGCGGGAATCGGCGCGGCCGGCCTGGCCGACCTGGATCTCGCCTACGCCCCCCCGTACTCCTCGGCCAAGGACCCGGTCAACATGCTGGGCTACATGGCCGAGAATATCCTGTCGGGCGAGTGCGACGTAGTGGAACCCGACGAGGTGGCCGGGCTGGTGGCCGACGGGTGGACCCTCCTCGACGTGCGGAGCCAGGCCGAGTTCGACACGGGCTCGATCCCGGGGGGGACCAGCGCCCCGTTGGACGACCTGCGCCATGACCTGGCGAAGCTCGGCCCCGGACCGTTCCTCGTCTATTGCCAGGTGGGGCAACGGGGACACACGGCCACCGAGTTGCTGCACGAACTCGGCTACACGGCCCGCAACCTCGACGGAGGGCTCACGACGTGGTGGGCCGCCGAGGCGGCCCGGACGAGCACCGCCCGGTCGCTGGTCAGGCCAGCTTCGTGAACAGCCGCTGCACCTCATCGAGCGGATAGCCGGAGGCGGCCGATTCATCCGGGTGCTCGATGCAGTAGGTGAGGCCGGCGGCCACCAGCCGGAACCCTGTCTGCTCCAAGGCATTGATGGCCGCGCTCAGCTGGGTGACGATGTCCCGGCACTCGCGACCTTCGGCCAGCATCCGCTCGACCGCCTGCACCTGCCCCCCGGCGCGCCGGAGGCGCTTGCGCAGGTCTTCGACGACGTCATCAGGCAACTCCACAGTCCTCGTCCTCCGGTTCGCGTACCCCTGAGGGTACCCGCACGGCGCCCCGACCGGTCCGGGCACGGGCAAACCGTGGGTGGAGCGACCCGGAGGCCTGACGGGCGCCGAGGGATCTCCTGGGGACCGTGGTGGCGTCGGGGACGCCACCCGGGGCTCAGCTGACGGTCAGGACCAGGACCTGGGTGATCGTCTTCGACGCCGTCCCGTAGGTGAAGGTGGCCCGGATCTTGTCCCGGTAGGTGCCGGCGGCCCGCTTGTGGCCGACGATGGTCGGCGTGCCCGACAAGGTGGCCGTGCCGTCGAAGTTGTCGACGAAGGTGACGCCCTTGGGCAGTTTGCCCTTCTCGAGGAAGGTCGGGGTCACCCCCCCGGCGGCCGAGACGGTGAACGAGAAGGGCACCCCGGTCGTCGCCACCGCGGTGGCGGGACTGGTGAACACGCACCCGGTCCCGCACAGATCGGGGGCGGTATAGGCGTACGAGGCCGAGGCCGCTCCTCCCGCCGAGGTGACGGTCACCGACGTGGTGTCCACGCCTTCACCGGCCGGGGCGGTGACGGTCAGAGAGGTGTCGCTCTGCGCCGACGGGTACGTCGGGATCCCCCCGAAGGTGACCGATGTCACGGCGGCGAGGTTGGTCCCGGATATGACCACCTGGTTCCCTCCTTGGAGGGGCCCCGATGCGGAGCTGAGCCCGGAGATGGTCGGCGCCGCCACAAAGGTGAATACGTCGAACCCGCCAGTCACGTCGATCCCACCCGCCGAGGTCACGGTCACGTCGGCCGGACCGGCCGGTGCGGCAGGTGCCACCGCGGTGATCGAGATGTCCACGGTGATGGTGAAACTGGCCGCCGGCACTCCGCCGAAGCTGACCGCGGTGGCTGCGGTGAATCCGGTGCCGGTGATGACGACCGAGGTCCCACCCGTGGCCGGACCCTGCGTCACCGAGATGCCGGTGACGCGCGGGGTGGGCGTGAAGCCCGGCGCCAACAGGAGGAAGGCCGAGCTACCCGAGTCGTAGACCTGATTGCCGTTGGCGTCAGTGGCGGAAAAGCCCGGGACCGCGGCGCCGGTGGGCGGCACGGTGGTCGACACCACGGTGGCTGTCCAGTCCCATGTCACGTCGGCCAACGCCGTATAGGTCGTCGAGTGGTACCCGCCGCCCTTGCCGCTCCCCCCGCAGGTTGTCTTGAGGTCGACGACCCCGGTGGGGAAGCCGGACGTCGGGTCGAACCCGTTGGCGAACACGGTCTCCTGGATGCCCCCGCAGGACGCCCCGAGGATGGCGAATGCCTGCGACCCGGTGAGGTCCGAGCGCCATCGGCGTCGAGGCGGCTCCGGCCACCCCGCCGAGTCCGACGAGGCCGGCCGACATCGCCAATGCGGCGACCCCGGCGGTCAGAGATTTGGAGATCACAATTCCCCCTGTTCGCTCCGCCGGCCCGACTGGTGGACGCGGTCAATCGGAGAGTCGGCTATGGAGGTCCTTCGCCCGTTCATCGTTGGCGAATGCCCCGCGTCACACCTGGGAAGAACGTTTCGCACAATTCCGTCCTGGCCCCCGTTCATGCGACCCCGGGTCGCTGGTCGCGCCGCAGGACATCGAGGAGTTCGTCGTACGGGCCGAGCAGGTAGGCCTCGTCGCCCCCCTGGAACCGGGTACCCCGTCGGGGCGGGTGCTCCAGCCGGCCGGCGGCCGACGATCGGCGGAGCGCCACCACCCGCGTCCGGGCCGACAGATCCTGCATGGCCAGTCCCTGGAGCCCGCCGCCGGAGGCGATGGTCAGCCGTCCGATCAGGAACGGCTGCTGGTCGACGAAGAAGGTCTCGAGCACGTCGAGTCCCAGGGCGGCCCCTACGAACCAGGGTGCGGCCAGGGCCGACGGGGACCGGACGTGTCGGAATCCGAAGCTGCGTTCCATCATCCGGGCCAGGTCGCGGTCGAACACGCGGAGCACCACCGGGACGAACTCCCATCGCTCGTCCAGCGACTCCCGCACGGCCAGGCCGGTCTCGATGTTGGTCAGGTCGGCGCTGGTGAGAATGGCCACGGCCGAGGCGTCGCCGAGGTTGACCGAGGCGTGGGTCTGGCGCAGGGTGGCGTCGGCGATGACCACCGGCACGTCGAGCGCCCGCGCCCGGTCGAGATAGCGGTTGGCGGCATCGCGCTCGACCACCACCACCTTGCGCCCCTCGGCCACCAGACCCTCCACCACCCGGATACCGACCGACCCGAGGCCCACCACCACGACGTGCCCGGTCATGTCGGGAACCTTGCCGCGCCCCAGCGACTGGTCGATCCGGCGACTGACCAGGAAGTTGGTGAACAGGGCGAAGACGGTCGACACCAGCAGCACCCCGAGGATGATCAGCACGATCCCGAACACCACGAACCAGGAGTCCTGCCCTGAGAAGTTGAGGTCGCCGTACCCGACGGTGGCCACCGTCTCGACGGTGAAGTAGACCGACTGCAGCACGGTCAGGTGGGAATGCGATCCCGGGACGACGTAGGCGAGACGGATGATCACCGTGGCCACAACCAACAGGACTAGCAGCGTGGCCCCCACCACCGTCAGCCCCCAGGCGTGCGACTCGCGCAAGGCCGACAGGCGGCGACGGGCGCGCTCGGGCAGCGGAATGGTGGAGCCGGGAGCGCGGGCCGCCCCCTGGATATCGATTCCGGCGCGGTCGAGCTCGGCCGGAGTGGCCAGCACCGCCACCCGGTCGCCCAATCCCACGGGGTGGTCGCGCCCGGGACAGCACACGATGTCCCCGCCGTCGATCGGGACGACCGCCACCGGGGCCAGGTGCCCGAAGCGGCTGCGGAATGTCCGCCCGGCGCTCTCGTCCTCACCCACTTCCACTTCGGCCACGGCGAACTGCACACCCCCCAACTCGATCTGGTGGGACGGTCGGCGCAGGCACACCTCCACGAAGGACGGCGCGGCCAGGGCGGCCGGGTCGAGGATGATGCCGTTCCCGAGCACCCGTTCGAGGGCGCGTCCGACCGACGGATTGGCCAGGAGCACCACCAGACGGACGTAAGGACGGGCCTCGCGGACCCGCATGGCGATCTCCAGGGTGGCGAGCTCGTCGGACTCGACGCAGATGACGGCCTGGGCCCGCTCAAGGCCGGCCCCGGCCAGGCCGTCACCGATCCGGGCACTCCGTCGGACGAGAGTGACGCCCCAGCTCTCGACGATCTGGGCCATGCGCGGATCGGGGGCGCCGTCGACCACCACTACCCGCACCTGGCTCTGATGGAGCTGTTCGACCGTGCGCAGCCCCACGCCGTGGAGACCGCAGACGATCACGTGACCGCCGCTCCCCCAACTCCCGTCAGGCACGCGCCTGCTCCGGCGGACGGGATCGCCGATTCGCGCCGCTCACCGTTTCTGACGCCATCCCCGCTCGAACGGCAGGCGCCACGAGCGGGGAGCGATGAGGTCGCGCATGGCGGGTGGGCCCCACGACCCGACCCGGTAGAGCTGGACCTCCGGCGGGTCGTCGAGGAGGGGTTGCGAGACCTCCCACAGGCGTTCGATCCCCTCCGCGTTGGTGAACAGTGTCTGGTCGCCGCTCATCGAGTCGTGGATCAGCCGCTCATAGGCCTCGAGGACATTGTCGGACTCCTCCGTCTCGTGCAGAGCGAACTGGAGGCTGAGCTTGTCGAGCCGCATGCCCGGCCCAGGACGCTTGCCGTAGAAGGAGAGGGACAGCTTGGACGCATCGGCGAGGTCGAAGGTGAGGTGGTCGGGGCCCTGGCTCCCCACTCCCGAGCCGGCCGGGAACATGGACTTCGGCGGCTCCCGGAAGGCGATCGAGACGATCCGGGCCCCTTCGGCGAGGTGCTTGCCGGTGCGCAGGTAGAAGGGGACGCCGGCCCACCGCCAGTTGTCGATCTCGCACTTCAGGGCGATGAAGGTCTCGGTGTCGGAGTCGGGTGCCACACCCTCGGCATAGGTGTACCCCTCGTACTGGCCCCGCACCACGTGGGCGGGGTCGATGGGGCGGAGCGAGCGGAACACCTTGTTCTTCTCCTCGTTGATCGACCGGGATTCGAGTTCGGTCGGGGGCTCCATGGCCACGAAGGCCAGGACCTGGAGGAGGTGGGTGACCACCATGTCGCGGAAGGCACCGGTCTGCTCGTAGAAGGCGGCCCGGGACTCGACGCCCAGGGTCTCGGGCACGTCGATCTGGACGTGGTCGATGTGCTGGCGGTTCCAGATCGGCTCGAAGAGCCCATTGGCGAACCGGAAGGCCAGGATGTTCTGCGCCGCCTCCTTGCCGAGGAAGTGGTCGATGCGGAAGACCTGCTCGTCGTCGAAGACCTCCCGGACCAGTGAGTTGAGGCGCCTGGCACTCGGCAGGTCGGTGCCGAAGGGCTTCTTCATGATGATGCGGGAACGCTCGGTGAGGCCGGCCTCTCCCACGCTCCGGACCACCGAGTCGGCAGCGGACGGCGGGATGCTCAGGTAGTGGAGCCTGCGCGGCTCGACGTCGAACGTGGCCTCGAGGCGGTGGACGGTCTCGGCCAGCCCGGTCACCCCGTGGTCGCCGGGCACGTAGACCAGGCGCTGCTGGAAGGCTCCCCAGTGTTGGTCGGTCACCCCGCCACGGGCGAATTCGTCGCAGGCGGTGCGGGCGATGCCGTGGTATTCACCGTCGTCGAGGAGTTCCAGCGACGTGGCCACTATGCGGCAGTCGGACAGCATCCCGGCCCGGGACAGGTGGAACAGGCCGGGGATCAGCTTGCGCTTGGCCAGGTCGCCGGTGGCGCCGAACAGCACGATCACGTGCGGAGCGGCCGGGACGTGGGACCCGATCGGGTCCAGCTCGTCGAGCAGCAGCTCGAGTTCACCCTCGGCCCACAGGGCGCCGGCCCCGGCGCCCGGATCCTGCCTGTCGGAAGCCATGCCTCGGACCTCTCGTGCCGTCCCCGATCCCGTCCACCGGTGGTGGACCGCACGCACTCGGTCGCCCCGGTCCGGTCCCGCCGACCGCACCGGGCACGACCTCGTGCGCTTGGTGGGGCCACGGTACGGCAGCTTCGTTTCGGGAAGGTTGCCGGAATGCGAGCATCGGATGAACCGGGGCTGGGCCAGGTCGCCGTATGGCCCCTCACCCGCCAGGTGTACCCGCCCAGCTGCCAGGGCCGCGCCCCACCTGGTTTGCCACGGCGACGGCCACCCGCAGATGGCCAGGTCGCATGCGGACGCCGGGGGCGGGGGCGAAACACCCCAGGACGGCGAACCGGCAGCACCTCGCCACGGAGCGTCAGGCCAAGGTCGGCGGACAACCAACCGACCGAGCCGATCCGGAACTCCCCGTCGGGCTCCACCCGGGTGACGACCCCGAGGTCATCACCTTGGAAGGGGTGCGCCCCCGAGCGTGGGCGGCCCGTCACACGTCCACGGGTGCCGACTGCACCGACTAGCCCGAGGACGTCAGCTGAACAGGATCGACCCGAAGACCACACTGAGCACCAGCTTGGCTCGGAGCCGCACCGACGCCCCGCCCTCGACCGGGGCTCCCGACGACTCCTGGCCCTGGGTACCCGAAACTGCGTCCACCGCCGCCACCACGCCTTCCAACCCGGAGCGGAAGACCTGGGGGACGCACCGCAAACCCTGCGGTCGCATGCATCTCGTTCCGTCTCATCCGAAATGTCTCCGTCGAAGGAGCCGAGAACAACCACTGATGCAATCGCGAACCGTCAGGGCGAGCATCGAGCGATTGATTCACCCCTGCTTTCATGCCAACCCGCCCTCAGTGGGTTTCACATCTACGTCACATAGTGCTCTTCTCCACTCCCGATTCCTCCCAATTCTGATGACTGATAGGGAGGCTTCCGGGCGGTGGACAGTGCTTCGTTCGGCCTCGGGCCACCCCGTAACCGGTAACCGGCAAACTTTGCACATGTGCAATAACCTGCACCCGTGCAAAACCTTCGGACAGTAAATAAACGCCGACGGCGCCAGCAGATCCTCCAGGCCGCCCACGATCTCATCGCCCGCGACGGGGTCCAGGCGCTCACCATGCGGTCCCTGGCCGAGCAATCATCGGTCAGCGTGCCGACCGTGTACGCGCTGGTTGGAGGACGCGACGACGTGATCGCCGCGCTGATGGACACGGCTGTCCATCGGTTCGACACCGGGGTGACGACTCTCACCTCGCGCGGCCTGTTCCGCGCCATTGCCATCGTCGAGCTGTTCGCCGACATCCTCGACCATGAGCGCGACCTGCTCCGCGCCCTCCTGGCCTCGGGCGCACTGGTGGCCGCCGGGTCCGAGCCGCCGCTGCTGTTCCACCGGCGCCAGGTCGAGCTCGAGCGGGCCTTCCGCGAGGCGGTCGAGGACGGCGAACTGCGTGCCGACGTGGACCCAGTGTTTGCCGCCACCACCGCCGTGCGGCTCGGAATGGGTGTCATCTTCGACTGGGTTGTCCAGTCGGGGGACCCCACCGACCTGCGCACCGAGCTGCTGCGCTCCACCTCGGTGCTGATCGCGGCGTTCGCATGACCAGCGCCGAGGCGCTACCGACGACCGCCGCCGAGCCGACCCACGTGGCCACCACCGGCATCCAGCGGCTCTGGCGGCGCGAGCTCGACCACTACCCCCCGACCCGGGCCCGCTACCGACTGCTTCTCCTCGTAGTCCTGAGCAGCGTCGTCATGTACTACCAGCAGTACGTGTCCGGAGCGGTGTCGGCGTCGATCCTCACCCACTACGAGATGTCGTTCCGCTTCTACCTGACCATCGTGGTCGTGAGCAGTGTGTCGGGTGCCGTCGCTTCGCTGATCGCGTCGGTGGCCGACCGGATCGGCCGGGCCAACATGGTCGTCGTCGGGCTCCTGATGGTCGGAATGGTGACGTGCTTCGGCATCCCCAACACCACGACCAAGTGGAGCTTCGGCGCGGCCGTGGCGGTGATCGGGTTCTTCGAGGGGATGGTGCTGGTGGCCACCCCGGCACTGGTCCGCGACTTCTCCCCCCAGCAGCGTCGCGGGGCGGCAATGGGGTTCTGGACCCTCGGACCGGTGATCGGCAGCCTGACCGTGTCACTGGTCGCCTCAAACACGCTCGACCACCTTCCCGAGTGGCAGGACCAGTTCCGGATCGCCGGAGCCGTGGGTCTGGCCGTGTTCGTGCTCGCCCTCCTGTTCCTCCGTGAGCTGGCCCCGTCGATCCGCGACCAGATCATGACGTCGCTGCGTGAGCGAGTCCTCGCCGAGGTGCGTGCCAGGGGGTTGGACGTGAAGGACGCGCTGAAGCGCCCGTTCCGCCAGATGGCAGGGTTCAACACGATCGTTCCCGCGCTGGGCGTGAGCCTGTTCCTCCTCATGTACCTCGCCGCCGTCGGGTTCTTCGTCATCTACTTCGTGTCGGTGTTCGGATTCTCGCAGTCCGAGGCCAACGGACTCGGCAACTGGTTCTGGTCAGCGGACGCGGTCGCCGTGGTCCTGGTCGGGGTGGCGTCCGACCGCATGAAGGTGCGCAAGCCCTTCATGCTCTTCGGCGGGGTCTTGGCAGTGGCCATGGGCCTCGTTTTCGCCTCGCTGGCGACCCACCCCCATACGTCCTACGACACGTTCGTGGTCGTCATCATGCTGATGTCGGCGGCTCGCGGCATCGCCTACGCCCCATGGATGGCGGCGTACACCGAGACCCTCGAGAGCCGGAACCCGGCGCTGGTGGCCACCGGGCTCGCCATCTGGGGCTGGATCCTGCGCATCGTGGCCGCCATCTCCTTCCTGGTCGTGCCGTTCGTGGTCCCCTCCGCTACGCCGGTCGCCGACTACGGGCCCCACGCGTCGGCGCTGCAGGCGAAGTACTCGGCCCAGATCGCCACGCTCAAGCTGGTGCAGCCGGCCACCCTGACCGCGCTTCAGGCGGACCCGTCGAACCGCAAAGCGCAGATCGCCGCGGTGGGACAGATCGCCAAGGGAGCGGACGTCCCGTTCGCCACCGCTACCGCAGACCTGATCGCGGCGTCGAAGATCCCCGCAGCCGACCGGTCCTTCCTGTCCACCCACGGTCGCGAAGTCCTGGCCGCCCGGGCGGCGGCGCCCGCGCAGTGGCAGCGCTGGTGGTACGTGTGCGTGGCGGGCGAGGTGCTGTTCCTGCCGACCATCTTCTTGCTGGTCGGCCGCTGGAGGCGGAAGTCGGCCATCCGGGACGCCGCCGAGCACGACCGGGTGGTGACCCAGGAGTTCGAGGAGCTCGCCTCGTCCGACGAGTACGTCGAGGAGTTCATCGCCTGACCCCGGCCAGCGGGGCCGCCCGAGGCCGCCGGGCCGGCGCTGGCTAGGGTGCGCTGAAGCACACGAGGAGGACGGCACCAGGTCGGACAACCTGCGGATACTGGCCGAGTACAGCGCCGCCATGGAACGGGGCGACACCGAGGCCGTCTACGGCTTCTGGGCCCCCGAGTTCCACAGCCACGTGACCGAGCGGGTGACCCCGGAACCGGGTGGGCGAGGACGTGCAGGGCGAGGAGCAGAAGTGGTGGGAGGCGGCCCGCGCCGCCTTCCCCGACATGGCGTTCACGGTCAGCCTGATCATCGAGTCGGACGACCTCATCGTGTCGAACTGGACGGTCCGCGGCCACCACACCGGCACGCCCTTCTACGACGTCCCGCCCTTGGGCGAGCGGGTCGTCATCAACGGAACGGCCATCCTGCGGATGCGCGACGGCCAGATCGTGGAGCACTGGGGCGGCCCCCACTGCCAGGAGGGCCTCGGCCTCATCCGCTGACGATCGGCCGGCGTGGCCGGGCACGGCCTCCGGCCGGTGTTCCGCCTGGTGGAGGACCGGTCGGGTACGGTCGGACGTCGGCCGGCGAGCCGGACCGTCCGTCACATCCCGCCCGTAGACTGGGTGTTGGATCGAAGGCCGGGCCGGCAGCCGACCGCTGATCCCGATCCACCCCCGCCACGACTGCTGGGCCGGCGCGCCCAGGGTCCCCGACCGACCACGAGAGGAAGCCGCACGGATGACCGCCTACGACATCATCGGCGATGTCCACGGGTCCGCCGACAAACTCGAGGGGCTCCTCCGGACTCTCGGCTACGAGGTGGTCGACGGTGCCTATCGCCTCGACGATCACCAGGCCATCTTCGTCGGCGACCTGATCGATCGGGGCGACGACCAGGTCCGGGTGCTCGGCCTGGTCCGGGCCATGGACGAGGCCGGGTCGGCCCGCGTGGTGATGGGCAACCACGAGTTCAACGCCATCTCCTGGGTGACGCCGCATCCCGGCCGGCCAGGCGAGTTCATGCGCACCCACCGGGGTCCCCGGGGTGCCCACAACCGACGGCACCACGCCCGGTTCCTCGCCCAGGTCGGCGAGGGCTCGCCACGTCATCTCTCCACCGTCGAGTGGTTCCGCACCCTCCCCCTGTCCCTCGACCTCGGCGACCTGCGCATCGCCCACGCCTGCTGGCACCCCGCCTCGCTGGCCGTCCTCGACAAGTGGGTGTCACCCGGCGCGCCGGTCACCGACGAGTTCATCGTCGAGGCCAACACCCGGTACTCGGAGACCTTCGACGCCATCGAGGTGGTGCTGAAGGGCCCCGAGGTCCGCCTGCCCGAGCACCTGGCCTTCCTCGACCCCGAGGACGCGCCGCGGTGGGCGGCGAGGATCAGGTGGTGGGACGACACGGCGGCGTCGCTGCGGGACGTGGCCATCATCCCCGGTGGATCCCGGACGCTCGACGGCGACCCCCACCCCGGGCTGCCCGACCAGGCCTCCGATCATGCCGATGAGTTCCGCTACACCGACCCGGTCCCGGTGTTCTTCGGCCACTACTGGTTCCTAGGGGTCCCACGACCGGCGGCCCGGCACGCCGTGTGCGTCGACTACAGCGCGGTGCGGCCCGAGGGGTCCCTGGTGGCCTATCGCTGGGCGGGCGAAGCCGTGCCCACCGCCGACCGGTTCGTCGCCTTCCCCGGGCCCCGTGGGCGAACGGCCCACGGCCCGATCTAGTCGACCGCCACCGGGTCACCCGTGGCGGCCAGCAGCGTGGTGGCCCCGGTGACCAGGGCCACCCGCTGTCCGTCGTCGAGCACGTCGAGCAGCTCGCCCATGCCCAGGTCGGTCGCCTCTTCGGCCGACGCCCGGGCGGCCAGGACCTCGGGCGTCTCGGGCACCCGGTCGTCGGCACCGAACCCGTGCAGGGCGTAGTAGTCGTCTCCCCGGTCGAACTGGCACGCCACCGCCGCCGCCAGCCCGGCAGCCACCACGGCGTCGAGGTGCACCCCACCGCGCAGCTCGCGCAGGATGACGGCCGATCGGTACGCGCCCGCCACCGCATCGTCCGGCAGCCCAGCCGACCGGTAGCCGTCGACCAATGGCCACGAGCCCGTGGGCAGCGTGTCGATGAGCGCACCGGCGGCAGCACCGAATCCATCGGTCGTCCATGGATCGACGCCGCCGAACGTGGCCCGCGCATAGTCATCGACCGCTCCGAGGTGAGCGGCCAGGATGGCCTCGGGGGCAGCTTGGGCACGCGCAGCCGCCACCATGAGGGTGATCATCCCCGGTTTGAAGAAGAAGAACTCCTCGTCGACCTCCTCGGGCGTGCGATCGCCCAGGACCCCGCCCCGCCCACCGGCATAGAGCCCGAAGACGTCGAGGCCGATGGCCCCGGCCCGGGCGGCGGCCTGCGGCGACCAGTAGAAGGCCGAGCCCAGATCATTGAGCGGGGCACTGGTGGCCCGTGCGGCGGCGAGTGCGTCCATGCCCGGCACCCTAGCGATCACCGCCCTCCGTCACCCGGGATAACTTGGCCGGGTTCCTTCCGCGACGGGAGTGTGTCCGATGGTGACGTCCGTGTACGAACTCGACCTCCCCAGTGTCGACACCGTCGGCATGGGGCGAGACGAGGCGTTGGCGGCCATCGCCGAGGCCCGCAGCCACCACTGGCTGGCCCGGACCCCGCTCGGGTTCTCCCTCAGCCGCCAGGAGGACTGCACCTCCCTCTTGCGGGACCGGCGGTTCCACAATGCCCTGTCGCTGCTGCGCCAGATCAACGGCATGGAGCCGGACGACACGGAGGACCCGCGCCGCCAGTCCATCCTGTCCATGGAGGGCGACGACCACGCCCGCCTCCGTCGGTTGGTGGCCCCCGCCTTCACGCCCGCCGCCGCCGACCGGCTCCGCCCGTTCATGCGCGAGGTGGTCGGCGGTCTGGTCGACACCTTCGCCCCGTCGGGCCGGTGCGAACTGGTGGTCGACCTGTGCGAGCCCTACCCCATCCCGATCATCTGCGAACTCCTCGGCGCGCCCAAGGAGGACTGGCGCCAATTCTCGGCCTGGGCCACGGACATCTTCCGGATCTTCAACCAGAACCTGGCCGAGGACCTGCCCCGTATCGAGGCGGCCAACGCCGCCCTGGAGGCCTACCTGACCGACCTCATCGCCGAGCGTCGGGTCGCTCCCGGCGACGACCTCCTCAGCGTCCTCATCGCCATGGAGGAGGAGGGTGACCGCCTGTCCACCGAGGAGCTGGTGTCCCTGGCCGTGGCGGTGCTCATGGCCGGCACCGACACCACCCGCAACCAGCTGGCCTGCGCCCTCGCCCTGTTCGCCGAGTACCCCGACCAATGGGCCCTGCTGGCCGAGCGGCCCGACCTGGCGCCACGGGCGGTCGAGGAGACCATGCGATTCCTGGGTGCGGTGCGGGGCACGGTCCGCTTCGCGCCGGAGGACGTGGTCTTCCGCGACGTGCTGTTCCCGAAGGGGACATTGGTGTTCGTCTCCTTGGCTGGCGCCAACCGGGACCCCGACAAGTGGGAGGCGTGCGACACCTTTGACATCACCCGGGAGCGCCAGTCCCAGCAGATGACCTTCGGATCGGGCATCCACCACTGCATGGGCGCGGCACTGGCCCGGGCCGAACTGCAAGAGGCCCTCGTCCTGCTCTCGAGCCGCCTTCCGGGACTCGCCACCGACGGCCCTGTCGAGTGGAAGCCGACCACCTTCGGCATCTGGGGACCGGCCCGGCTTCCCCTGCGCTTCACCCCGTCCCCCGACTGATGGGCGCATCCCGGGCCGTGGGGAAGGATCAGGACCTTCTGCCCTCGTCAGAAGCCGGTCCGAGGTCCACCATGGTTCGTAGTGGGTCGGCGGACGTGCCGGCACGACACGAGGAGACGATGCACATGGCCGAGTCCAGAGATGCCAGGGTCCGCATCGAGCGGGCCATCGAACGCGCCGAGACTGAACTGCTGCAAGCGAGTCACCAGCTCGCCAAGGGGTTCACCCGTGAGGCCGATCGGCTGGTACCCGCGGGGTCACACGACCTCGAGCGGATGGTCGACGAAGTGTTCGACGTGGCCGAACGGGTCCTGAAGAGCCAGCGCAAGATGGTCGGCGACGTGATGCGTGCCGTCAACGAGCAGGCCGACCGGGCCGCCAGGGCCGGGCGCGACGCCACCTCACGCCCGAGGCGCCGCACGGCAGCCAAGAAGGCAGCGGCGAAGAAGGCACCGGCTCGCAAGGCACCCGCCAAGAGGGCAGCGGCGGAGAAGGCACCGGCTCGCAAGGCACCCGCCAAGAGGGCAGCGGCGAAGAAGGCACCGGCTCGCAAGACTCCGGCAAAGAAGGCAGCGGCGAAGAAGGCACCGGCTCGCAAGGCTCCGGCAAAGAAGGCGACGGGCGCCTAGCTGTGCGCCGCGCGTCCGGCCGGGTGCGGTGACCACGTGGATTCCCGGATCGTGCGCACGGTGACCGAGTCCGTCACCATTCACGACCAGCGGATCGTCTTCCGGCGAGCGGGTGCCGGGCCCGTCGTCCTGCTGCTCCACGGGATCGCCGGAAGTTCGGCGACGTGGGAGCCGGTCATGGAACGCCTGGCACCGACCTGCACGGTGGTGGCACCCGACTTCATCGGCCACGGCTCCTCGGACAAGCCGCTCGGGGACTACTCGCTGGGCAGCTTCGCCAACTGGACGAGAGACCTGCTCGGCGCGCTCGGGATCGACCGCGCCACGGTGGTGGGACAGTCGTTCGGCGGCGGTGTCGCGCTGCAGTTCGCCTACCAGTTCCCTGAGCGGTGCGAGCGGGTGGTCCTGATCGACTCGGGGGGACTGGGACGGGAGGTCAACTGGATCCTGCGCCTCGTCGCCGTCCCGGGCGCCGAGTTCGTCATGCCGGTCCTCTTCCCGTCGTTCGTGGCCGGCCTGGGCGACTCGGTCGCCGGGCTCCTGCGGCGCCGCGGAATCTCCCGTCCGGCCGCCGCCGAGGTCTGGTCGGCCTACCGGTCGCTGACCGACGCCACCACCCGCAAGGCCTTCGTCCGCACCGTCCGAGCCGTCATCGACCCCGGCGGCCAGTCGGTCAGCGCCCACGGCCGGCTCCACCTCACCGAGGGACTGCCCGTCCTGATCCTGTGGGGGGAGCGGGACCGCATCATCCCGGTGGACCACGCACGCCGTGCCGCGCACGCCATCCCCCACAGCACCCTCGAGGTGCTGCCCGGGCTCGGACACTTCCCCCAGGCCGAGGATCCGGGGGCCGTGGCGGGACACATCCTGGAGTTCATCGCCACCACCACCCCTCGACCGGTACCCGAGCCGGGCACGGTCGACCCGGGGATCAGCTCCCGATCTGAGCCAGACGGGGAATGACTTCGTCACCCAAACGGCTGACGAAGGCAACGGGGTCCTCGACCAACGGCATCACGTCGACCATCTGGATACCGAGGGCGGCGTACTCCTCCATGGAGGCGAGGAATCCGTCGATGTCGGCCAGCGGATCGGACATGGCCAGGATGGTGCGGGTGATGGTGGCCGGATCGCGCTGCTCATCGGCGCAGTGCCGGTCGAGCACCTCCAGCTTGTGGGCCACCTCTGCCGGCTCCGCAGCGAACAGGTTGCAGGCGTCGGCGTAGCGGGCGACCAGGCGCAGCGTCTTCTGCTCGCCGCTGCCTCCGA
>Ga0209483_1001263_pt1 | contig 19398 bp, 19 predicted proteins | sample NGEPerA_FD_184508 | JGI IMG/M metagenome (GOLD analysis project Ga0209483, IMG submission 184508) | Arctic peat soil microbial communities from the Barrow Environmental Observatory site, Barrow, Alaska, USA - NGEE PermafrostL2-A... | ecosystem: Environmental > Terrestrial > Soil > Wetlands >... | reverse complement strand
AAACGAATCCATGGCGCTGTCCTTTCGGTGAGTGGTTTTTTATCCAAACTCACTTTATCGAAAAGGCCAGCGCCTTTGTATTCCTACATTTGGTTGTGGCCGAAGCGCAGCGAGGCCACGCTGAGTGTCTTCGTGACTTCGTGGTTAATCATGCATCTTCCGGGCTAGAGAACCCGGCACGGGCGGGACGCCGGGCGGGACGCTCGTGATAGAATCAGGCCATTGGGCGACGGGGAATCAAGCGCGATGGTGACGCACGCCGGCCACTGCCAAAGCATCCAGAATCGCATCAAACGCCGGCAGCGTTTTGGCGTCGCAATACGCCTGCTCGAACGCCTGCCGGGCTTTGAATCGCAATTCCGCAAGTTTCGCGGGATTGGAAGTGATCTCGCGAATGAAAGCGGCCATCGCCCCGGCCTCTCCCGGTCGCAGGCTGGCGCCGCAGCCGTACCGCGCGATTGCCTCATCCACGTTGCTGCCCCGCGGGCCGACGTAGATCACCGGCAGCCCCATCGCCAAGTTTGCATGAAGCTTGCTGGGGCTCATCACACCGAGCATCGAGTCTTGCAATGTGATGAGCGCGCAGCCCACCGAACGCATCAACGCCGGCGTCTGCTGCTTGGGAATGTAGTCATGGAGCATGATGTTGGGAAGATGGCGCTCATTGGCCTGCTGCTCGATCCAGGGCCGCAGCGCGCCGCCCCCGACGAAAAGAAACGTCACCGGCTCATCGCGCACCAATTCGGCGGCATCCATCAACGTCTGAAATTCATGCCCATGCCCGGCGTTGCCCAGGTACAGCACCACGAACCGCCCGCGCAGCTCATCGGGCATCGGATTGTTGTTTGGCGAAGTCGCGGCATCCGCGTCTGCCGGAAATAAATCCGCGCGTTCCCAATTGGGGATGATGCTATGAGCCAGCCGCCGTCCCTGGGGCGCGTATTGCGACAACAGCAGATCGGTCATCCCCCGATCCAGGCAAATCAGATGTTCAAGCCGGCGGAAGATGGCGCGGTTGAGCGCGCGCAGGAACCGGCCCATCCAGCCGCCGGGCCGGGCCATGCCGCTTCGTTCCAGCACTTCGGGATAGCAGTCCATGTTCCAGAGAATCAGCTTCACGGACGGATGGAGCAACTTGTGGATAATACCGGCGATGACAACGAACGGCGGGGTGGTCATCGCAATGATCACATCCTGACGCGGCAGCGCGGCCGCCGCCGCGATCGCGCGAAGATAAAACGTGCCCCAGTTGAGAAGGCGGCCAAGATTCCGCTGGTTATCAAAGCCGGTCGCCCAAAGCCGGCGCACGCGGACGTTGCGATCGTCGGTGGCGCCGCCGATTGGCGCGACGTAACCGGTTCCGCTGGTCAGAACCGTCACTTCGTCGCCGCGCCCCGCCCGATGCTCGGCCAGCGAAGCGCACAAATGCGCGGTGGGGCTGATGTCGGGGATGTAGAATTGATTGATGAGCGTCAGCCGCATGAAGGGGCGGATAATCAGACCGATGAGCGTCGCGCGGTTTACGCCAATAACGCCTCTCAGCGGGAAGCTTGCGGAGCCGGCGAATGCACTAACTCAAAAGAGACAGTGCCGGCGCGCGGGGAAATCTGCAATTCCTTGATCTGCTCTGGGCCGTTGGCAAAACAGGCATAAATCGCCTCTGAATTGATCCGATCTTCCATCTGGTCCAGCAGGCTGAACACTTGGTCATTTACAATTGCTTCGTATTCCTCGAACAGTCGACGAAAGGATGCCGGCGTGCATTGGAGATCAATCGCGCCGGAATACCGCTTTTTGCGGCTATCAACGACGGCCGTCGCAATGATCCGGCCGCCACTGTCGACAAATGTCACATCTACTGACATATCAGTTCCCTTCGCTATTCGCAAATACGCTCGCCAGACGTACCAGTCTCCGCACCTACTCCCTCCGCCCCCGGCCGATGCTCGGGATCGGCGAGTTTTTCGCGTTCCATCAGGATGCCCACCAATTGCGCCAGCGCGGTGATCTTCTGATCCTGCACGCTGACGATCGACAGCAATTCGAAGACGATCAGGAACAAAAAAAAGCTGACGCAAATCAGCGCGAAGGTGGTGTACTGGATGTTGAGCTTCTCGGCGATCCACCCCACCGCGCCTGGCCAGACCGCCAGCCCCAGGAACGGCAGCGCGATCAGCACGAAAAACAGCGCGTAGCGCTCCTTGAGCTTATACCGGCGCAGTCGGAGGACGGCGAGCAGCAGGAGGATTCCACCGAATCCCACCAGAAACAGGGTCCGGAAGATAGTCATCTTTCATCCCGTCGTTTGCAAAAACATCGGGGCTTGGCCGCCCGATCTTCCCCGTCGGCCACGGCTCGCGCGCCACGTCCAGGAGCAGGCAGACCGTCACCTTGATAATGTAAAACACGCCGCCCGTCAGGCTGATGCTGCTCTTGCCGGTTCGGCGGTGGCGCATCTTCACCGGAATTTCCTCGATCGCGTATCCCGCGCGCTTGAGCAGCAGCACGACTTCAGGCTCGGGATAATCTTCCGGATACCAATGTGCGAAGGCCCGGATCACTCGCCGATTGGCGGCGCGAAAGCCGCTGGTGCAATCGGTCATGTGCAGCCCGCAGAGCAGCCGGATGAGGCCCCGCAGCAGAAGCGCGCCGAGTTTGCGCACTGAGGTTTGACGATAGCCGCTGGATTCCAGAAAGCGCGAGCCGACCACCATGTCCGCGCCGCTCCCCAGCAATTGATCCACGAGCCGGCGAACTTCGCTGGGCCGATGTTGGCCGTCTCCATCAACCTGCACGGCCACTTCATATCCATGCAGCGCCGCGAAGCGGTAGCCGGTCTGCATCGCCCCGCCAATCCCCAGATTAAACGGCAGACTCACCACCGGCACACCCCAAGGCACCTGCCGCACCGTGTCATCCGTCGATCCATCGTCCACCACCAGCACGTCAAAGTCCGGCAGCGCCTTGCGCAGCCGAATCACAACCTTGCGCACCGACTCCCCCTCGTTATAAACCGGCACGATCGCCAGGAAGCGGCGGGGGACGCAGGGATCATCACGATGGGGAACAGGTTTCATAAATCACGACGCGGCGGTGCAAACGCCTTTCACCAGTTTACCCGCCGATGGCGTTGGGGGGAAGTTATTTCAGGCGCAGCGCCATGGGCTGGGTGTAGCGCCCGATTGTGGCGGTCCCCCTGGTGGGGCGGACATTCTTGTCTGCCTCGCGTTCGCGAGCGCGGGGGTGTACTCACCCCCGCCGAGCGGACGCGAAGAAATAAGGAAGGGACAGGAATGTCACTGCGGCGAATGGGCAGACAGGAATGTCTGCCCCACCAAGTCGCCACAAACACGAGCTACACCCCATGGGCTTCAGTTGGGCGCAGTTTTGTCCCGCGTTACAATGCCGCCATGCTCCACCGCCTCTTCACGATCCTATCCGCGTTTTCCCTGGCCGTGTTTGTCGTGACAGTGGCCTTTTGGATACGTGATCGTGCGCGGACGGACCGTGTCTCGTGGGTTAATGCCGGTGGTACACGGAATTGGTGGGCTGAGTGCTCAGGCGGGGAGATAATGACCTGCTTCGACATGTATCCGAAACGTGAGCTAAGCGGCACCGCTGGTTGGATTTTTGAAACCGAGGAAGGCACACGAAACTATCAAATATTTGTAGCGGTCGGCCCAAGCATGAAAAACGCAGAGTCGCTTAATACCGCCCGGCAAACTGAAACACTTCCGACGTGTACATGTTCCATCGGAACGCGAGCAGCACATAGACCACCACCAGGCCCCAGAGGGCGATCTCGGCGTGGCCATGACGGCGCAGGCGCCAGAAGATGCCGGCCCCCAGCATGGTTAGCCCCACCTTCATGGCGACCAGCATTAAGAGGGCATGTTGGTTGAGCATGCCGCGGGCGAGCGGATTGAGCTCGTGGAAATCGGTGAAAATCTGCGCCCAGATCGTGAAGGCCAGATCGGTGAAACTCAGGAAGCAAAGAATGACAAGCAGCTCGCCGACTCGGCGGACCCTGCATCCATCGATCCATTGAATCGAAAAATTGCCCACTGTCATCGCACACTTCCTTCCCCTCCAATCGACAGGTACTGCGCGGCGGTTAACCCGGGGGCGGGGGAAATGGAGGGGAAATGATGAGGTGCGGCGGAAAACGATGAATGCAAAGGATGAATGATGAAGCAGGAAGCGGATTTGAAGCGGGACGGCCTTCGCGCCAGCAGGCCACCCTTACGACCCGGACTTCATGCGTTTGGTCGCTGGCGCAGCGCGAGTATCAGTTCGACCTCCCCGCGCTGGCGTCCGAGTTTCTGGGCGATTTGCGGGGGGGATTGGCCGCCGTCGGCCATCTCGTAGATTTCCAGATGGCGCGGATCACAAGGCACGGCAACGGGCGCGGGAACCGATATCGGCGCAGGCGTCGACAATTCCCGGACCATATCGCTGGCCATTGATTTTGCGGATGGCCCGGCGGCGCCGCGCAGGGCGGCGATGCGCTCATCCGCCTCCTTGATCAGCATCTCCAGTTTCAGCGCGCGATTATCGAGTTGCCCGCTGATCTGCCGGGCCATGTCCGATAGCTCGACCAGCAGATTGCTCATCTCCCGCTCGACCGACCGCTCGCCGGCCAGTGGCGAGCGCGTGGAGGTGCGGGAGAGCGGGTCTTTCTTCTTGCCGCGTATGGGGCGCATGACGGCATAGAAGATCGTCATCGCGGCGGCAATCACGATCAGCCAGCGCGTGTTCGTATCGAGCGTAGGGAGTTGAAGGAGAATGCCATCCATGGCAGCGGCACCTATCCTGCCCGGCATTGGCCGGGAATGCAAGGGAGAGGGGGAGGAAATGATGAAGGATGAAGGGTGAAGAAGGAGGCGGAGGTGAAGGCGTGTTGCATGAGCCTGCGATTCCTCGAACTACTCAATCGCTCATCACTCATCACCAACCCCGTCGCCACCCAAACCCCAAACCCCAAACCCTCATCGCCCATTGCCTGCTCGGCCGCCTCCGTGTGCAATACCGCCATGCCTGATGAACTGCCGCCAGTGCTGGCGTTGGCGTATGACTTGATCTTCGCGACGAAGATCACCACCGCCGCGCGTTCTTTTGGCGTCGCGGTCAAGCTCATCCGCGACCCGGCTAAACTCGCCGGCGAGAATGGCCGGCTTTTGCTGGTTGATTTGAATTTACCGGGTGCGATTGAGGCTGCCGCCGCGTGGCAAACGGGGCGGGAGGGAACGGCTATCGGGTTTGTATCGCATGTGGATGCCGACACCGCGGTTCGCGCCCGCGCTGCCGGCATTGATACCGTGATGGCTCGCAGCCGATTTGCCGAATTGCTCGGCAAGGGGCTTATCTTCGGCCAGAACCAGGTCATACAATCCACGGGCAAAAACGGAGGAACGAATGGGCCGGCTGAAATGGATCGGGGTATTGATGCTGTTGGCGAGCCTGACGATCCGGGCCCGAGCGGCGGACCCGCTGCCGACCGTCGAGCAGATTCACAAGGAATTTGACGCCGCCAAGTATCACGATGTGCTCAAGAGCCTGACGCGCCTGATGAGTTCGCGCGACTGGCAGGTCACGACGGTTGGGCATTACGATCTGCTGATGCTCAAGGCGCAGGTGCACCTTCGGCTCAAGCAGCCCGCCCTGGCCGTTTCATCCTTCGCGCTGGCGGCGAAGGAAGCGCGCGATCCGAAGTCCGCCGCCGTGGCGCATGCCTCGGAATTGCTGCTCAAGCGCTGCAACGGCCTGCATTTCTCGCCAAAGCCGCCTCCCGCGGATCATTCCGGGAATTCACGCCGGCCCGAGCCGCCGGCGCCGATTGATATCGTCGATCCTGAATCGCGCAAACAGGCGATGACGGTGTTTTACCAGGAGGAAAAGTCCGCGGCGCAATGGCGCATCAACCTCGCCGAGAAGGGGACGGCGGTGCAGCCGGTGCTGGATGTCGGCCCGACGCTTTCGCATCTGCGCGAGCTTGACATCGGCGCCAACGGCAGCGATGACGAAACGCTCCAGGCTGCCTCCACCATCGCCGAGCATGGCCGCGATTTGCTCTCCGCCATGACCGAGAAAATGGGCATCCGCTGCGATCTGGTCTGCGGCAAGGTGATGGCGTGGGACCATTCCAAATCGCGCGGCGTGGACATTTGGCGCCGCCACGGCTGGGATGGCAATGAAGAGAGCGAACTCAAGGAAATGCTCGCCAAGTCCGACAAAATCCTCGCCGCCGCCCAAATCATGCGGCAATCGCTACTGGCGGAAAAAGGATTTTTCACTCCGGTCATCAAGGAAGCCAAACGGATCCACGACAAGGCTGACAAAACGATTCATGCCGACCTGGGCGAAACGACCACGACGCGGCCCAAGGACATGGCGAACTGAGAGATGAGTGCTGAGTGCTGGGAAAGGGAATGACGAGTGATGAGTGAACCGTGACGAGAATAAACATGCGTCGGGAAAAATCGTGAAGCGAAGCGTCTTGTCACGGTTCACTCATCACTCATCATTTCTCAGCACTCAGCACTCAGCACTCCGTTCTCAGCACTTTTCCGGCGTTCCCCATGTTTTCCATTCTTCGCAAGCGGCATCGGCAGGCTGAGTGGATGGATGAGCCGGGGGCGCGGCCCGAGCAGCTTCGGGAAAGCCTGGCTTATATTCGCACCGTCAATCGCGTGATGGGCTATACGCGGGTGATTGTGCATCATCTCAATCGCTTCAGCGCCAGCTGGCAGCCGGGCCAGACGATTCGCATTCTCGATGTCGCCACCGGGTCGGCGGATATCCCCGCCGCCATTGTCCAATGGGCCGCTGCGCGCGGGTTTGACGTGCGCGTGGTGGGACTGGATCTGAACCCCATCATCGCCCGCGAGGCGGCAGGCGCGAATCGCGATCAACGCCTGCAAATCGTGCGCGGAAATGCCCTGGATTTGCCGTTCCCCGACGCCAGCTTTGACTACGCCATCACGTCGATGTTCCTGCATCATCTGGATGATGCCGACGCCCAGCAGGCGTTGTCGGAAATGGGCCGGGTGGCCCGGCGCGGCGTCATCGCTTCCGACTTGCTGCGCCTGTCGCACGCTTACGCTTTCATTTGGTTTTTTACGCTTTTGTCCAACCCGATGGTCCGCCACGATGCCCGCGTGAGCGTCGCCCAGGCCTTCTCCCGTCCGGAAATCCTCGCCCTGCGCGATCGGGCGGGATTGGGATTCGCCGAGTACCACAACCACCTGACTCATCGGTTTGTGCTGGCGGGACAGAGGGGGAGGCCAAAATCCGAAATCCGAAGCGCGAAATCCGAAACAAACCCAAAATCTAAAAGCAGAAAATTCAAAGCAAGACTCAAAGCAACAAGGCTTGGAAAAAGACCCAACGGACGCGCCCTTTGAATTTTCCGCTTTTCTTGCTTTTGAATTTGTTTCGGATTTCGTGCTTCGGATTTCGGATTTTCACGCTTCACTTGGGTCGGGGGCCGCGGGCGAATTGTCCGGCGTAATTCGCATTCATGTCCCGCGCGCCCAACGCCCGATAACTTCAAATGGCCGGCCGCGTTCGCGGGACAGTTTTGCCGGCGTCGTACATGAGGTGTATCCGTGTACTCAACCAAAACCGGGCTTGAGCAAGCGCATATTGGTCCGCCGGCCGCTTCCGCCGCCGGGCAACTGGCGCTTTGGACGGCGGCCAATCTGGCTGGAATGGTGACGTCGCTGCTGGTGACGCGCGAGCCGTTTTTCCGAAAGCTGATGAACCGCGTGGGCGGCCATCGGCGCCGGCGGGTGATTCGCGTCAAAAGGCCCGCGCGGGAGCAATCATTGCCGATGCTCGCCCAAGCGTTGCTGGGGAGCAACCGCCGGACGATCGTCGCGGTCTTTGGCCCGCCGCGCGCGGCATGTGTGTCGGGCCCTTGCGCAGCGGGCGCATCACCCGACTTCTGGCATGCCGACACCTGGTACTATCCGCTTCCCCGCGCCGGCGCGCTGGCCATGGCGCTGGCCTTCGATGAAGACCACGCGAGCACCGTCGAATTTTTTCAGCCTCCTGGTTCCCCGGCCTGATTCGTGGCTTACTGCTGCGCGTAAACGACGGCCCGGCTGGTTTCGGTCAGCCACTTGCCGTCTTTCTTCACCAGCACGCTGACCAGGTGAAAATCCCGCCCCTCGGCGATGTCGCCGCCCTTGAGCTGGGCCTGGGAATCCACGATCGCCACGTCCGGCTTAATCAGCCGCACCTTCTCCACGGTTTCGGTGATCGTCGTATCTTTCAGGCCATGCTCGAAGGCGTCGCCCAGACCCTGCTCGATCTCATCGCGTCCGCTCATGGTCGTGCCGGTGCCGGTGACGATCTCGCCGCCGGTGGTATAGAAAGCCGCGACCGCCTTGGCATCGTGCTTCGCCCAGGTTTCCGAGAATTCCTTGCTCCGGGCCTTGATCTCCTGCTCGGCTTTATCCGACCCCGGGTCGGCGGCAAATGACGGGACACACAGCAACGCAATGAACGCGCACAATATGAGAGATCGCATCTGAGAGCTCCTTGGTTAGCGGAATTGTCAAGAGCAATTTAACGCCACGGAGAGCAAGGTCAATGGCTATGTCTGCAAAATAGGTTCGACCGGTGTCCGGCGTGACATTCCGCCGTTCCCCGCCATCAGCACGGGCAGGACGCCCGTGTCACGAAAACATCGCTCCTGCCTGTTCGTCACACGCTCGCTCCAACGCTTATTTCTGCCGCTCCAACTTATAAGTCGGCATTCCCATTTTCGATGCATACAGCACATCGTGGATCGGATCCCACGCCGGGTTTGTAAACCAGCCGGGCATCGGCACGTCAAAGCCGGCGGGAATAGGCGCTATCAATATCCAAGATTGCCCGCCATCGGTTGTTTGAAAGAAACCCTTCTTCCCGGCGACCATGAGGTGCTTTTTGCTGGCGAACCAGGGGCCGAAGCTGGCGTCCACCGGCTTGCCTTGGGTGGACCACGTTGCGCCTTTGTCCGTGCTGACCAGCAATCCTTCCTTACCGAGCCACCAGGCGACATTCTTGTAAACCTGCACGACGCGGCCGATCGGTTGCAGATCGCTGACTTTGGCCCAGGTTGAGCCGGCGTCGGTGCTGCGGAGGATGCCGCCGCCTTTGGTGGTGAGCAGGGTTTTGTCATCGAAGATGCCGACGCCGGCGAACTTGGGATCTTTGCCGATTTGCTTCCAGGATTGGCCGCCATCGGCGCTGAGGTACATTTCGCCGCCGGATTCGTGCCGGGCGGCAAAGATGCTCTTCGGATCCGACTGCGACCAATCCACGGCGGCATAGTCCCAGTTTCGTCCGACATTCTTGAAGGAGCGCCAGGTCTTGCCGGAATCCAGCGTGATCCCGGCAGGCCCGTCAAGCATGAAGCACGCGAGCCGCTTGCCGGCGGGATCGAAGTTGAGGGCGTATCCGGTTTCGCAGCGTCCCCCGATCTTTCCGCCGTCGGCCCGGGCGAAGGCGCCGCCGCGATCGGTGGATTTCCAGATGCCCTGGCCGGGCACGATCATGTAAACATCGCCGTTGGTGGGATCCACCGTTGCGCCGGCGGTCAGGCCGGGCCAATCGATTTTTTTGTTCTGCTCCTTAAGTTGGCTGGTGACCGAATCTGAGATGTTGACCCAGTTAGCCGCCGTCGCCGGCTGGGGCTTCTCTTGTCCTTTGCAGATGGCCAATAACAAGAGCGAGCAGGGAATTACAACGATGTATAGCTTCATACGTTTGCTCCCAATGATTTCCCGTGTCGTGAGACCTTGTCGTATCACGGGCGTCCCGCCCGTGCGTGGAGCTTAGAGATCGGCAACATCGCAATTGCGCGACGACCGCGCTGTCCGCACGGGCGAGACGCCCGTGATACGTAATAATACTCCCCCAAAGCCGCCTTCACCAATCGCCGATATATACATTGATGCGCAAGAAACTGTTGTTGGCGATCGCATTCGCGTTGGGTGTGTGGGCGTACCTGCTGATGGGGGCCGCCGCTCCCCGGCGAGCCCCCGCCGCGCCGGCGATGGGCGCTGAGGACGGGATTGCCGCTTACTTCAGTCCGGGCGGGGGATGCACCAGCGCGGTGGTCGCACAGATCGAAAAAGCGACCCAGACGATCGACGTTCAGGCGTATCTATTCACGTCCCCCCCGATTGCGCAGGCCATCACGCAAGCGTATGATCGCGGCGTGCGCATCCGGGTCGTGCTCGACAAAAGCCAGAAGACCGGCCACTATTCGTCGGCCACCTATCTGCTCAACCATCATGTGCCGGTCTATATAGACGACCAGCACGCGCTGGCCCACAACAAGGTGATGCTGCTCGACGGCCAAGTGCTGATCACCGGCTCATTCAACTTCACCAAGTCCGCCGAGGAAAACAACGCCGAGAACCTGTTGATCATCCGCGACCGCCCGAAACTAATCGCCGCCTATCAGGCCAACTTCGACCGGCACTTCAACCACAGTATGCCGTACGCCGCTTCGGGCAAATAAGGGCGCCCACTGGAAGGGCGGGCCCATTCCGATACACTCTTCGCCCCATGCCTGATCTTTCGGTGAATCTTGCCGGCCTGCGGCTGGCGAATCCCATGCTCACCTGCTCGGGGACGTGCGGCTACGCGTTTGAATACGCCGACTTCATGGACCTGTCGAAACTGGGTGCGTTCGTCACCAAGTCCATCACGCGCGAGGAGCGGCCGGGGAACGAGCCAGCCCGTATTGTCGAGACGCGCGCCGGCATGCTTAATGCGATCGGCTTGGCCAATGTGGGGCTCGAGCGGTTTGTGGCCGAGAAGGTGCCGTTGCTGCGCAAGATGCCCTGCCCGATCATCGTGAACGTGGCGGGTCATTCGTTTGACGATTATGTCGAAACCTGTGCCGCCATGAATGCGCTGGATTGCGTGGCGGGCGTGGAATTGAATGTTTCGTGCCCGAACGTGAAGGACGGGTTGACGTTCGGCACCCACCCCGGCCGGCTGCGCGAGCTCACCGCCCAGGTGAAGAAAACGCTGCCGGGCAAGCCATTAATCGTGAAGCTCTCGCCCAACGTCGAGGACGTGACGATAACGGCCCGCGCGGCCATCGAAGGCGGCGCCGATGCCCTGTCCCTGGTGAACACATTCACGGCGATGGCAATCGATATCCACAAACGCCGGCCGCGCCTCGCCAACGTGACCGGCGGCCTTTCGGGGCCGGCCATCAAGCCCATCGCCATTCACATGGTGAGCCGGGTCTATCGCGCGATCGCCAAGACCGCGGGAGTTCCGATTATCGGGATGGGCGGCGTGCAGTATTGGCAGGACGCGGTTGAGTTTATCTTGGCCGGCGCGAGCGCCGTCGCCGTGGGCACGGCTTTGTTCGTCGATCCCGCGGCGCCAAATACCATCTGCCAGGGGCTTGAGCAATATATGAAAAAGCAGGGGGTTGAACGGCTGGCCGATCTGATCGGCGCGCTTGAGTTGCCGGGCGATCAACCGAAGACCGCTCCGTATCCGTGAACGCACGGTCACTCACTTCCTCGGCGCGGAAAGAGAAGCGGCGAGGACGCCGCTTGTACGGGAAGTAGAAGCGACGTCCTCGTCGCTTTTTGCTCGGCCAACCGGTCGGTGTTGCAAACCGCGGCAAGCCCTACTCAAGTGTGGGATGTCGTTTAAGCCTCAATTTCCAGGCTGATATCAAGTGCGGTAGCCGAGTGCGTGAGCGCACCGACGGCAATCCGTTCCACGCCGGTTTGCGCGATGGAGCGGATGGTTTCCAGCGTCACTCCGCCGGACGCTTCGAGTTCGATGATGCCTTTTTTCCCGGACTTGTTGCGCAGATCGACGGCCATTTCCATTCGAGGGCAATCCATGTTGTCCAGCAGGATGACGTCCGCGCCTTCGACCTTAAGCACCTCGCGGAGTTGATCGAGGGTATCAACCTCAATTTCAATGAGCCGGCTCGCGTCCTCGGCCCGGCAGCGGGCGACGACCTGCGAAAGGCGGCTTTGCAATTCGCGGGCGGGAATGGCCGCCAAGTGATTATCCTTGACGAGCAAGCCGTCGTAGAGGCCCATGCGGTAGTTGTGGCCGCCGCCGGCGCGGACGGCGTATTTGTCGAGCAGGCGGAAGCCGGGAATGGTTTTACGGGTGTCGTAGACTTTTGCCGACGTTCCCGCGACGCGCCGGACGTAGCGGTGCGTGGCCGTTGCCACGCCGCTGGTGCGCTGCAGGAAATTGAGGATCACCCGCTCGGCGGCCAGCAGCGAGCGCAGCGGCCCGCGAATGCGCAGCAACGGCATGCGCTGCGGATCGTTGAATCGCCCCTCAATGATCTCCAGATGGAACCCGGGAATTTGCTCAACGCGTAGTCGCTCATCATACGTCCGGCAGACCATTTCGACGATCGGCAGCCCGCAGACCATGCCGACTTCCTTCTGCACCAGCGTCCCCACGCCAACCGCGTCCTCGGGCACCATCAGACGGCTGGTCACATCGTCCCCGCCGACGCCTAAATCTTCCTTTTTGGCGAGTTGAATCAGGTCTCGCAACGCTTCGTAAGGGGGGAACGAATACATTTTGAATCCTCGGAAACATCCTAAACCGCCGTGCGCAAACAAGAGCCGTTGAGATCCGGCAGCCATGATCTGCGTCCGACACTGCAATTCAGCGAACCAACGCCATTCGTGAATTCAGATCCTTTAATGTGGCACGCGCGTCCCGCCCGTGCCTACGCCGTAGAATAGCGAAACTCGATGTATTCCAAGTTCCATGCAACGCGCACGGGCGGGACGCCCGTGTCACGATTGAGGTTGGTACACGGCTCGGCTCGTCGCCGTAATTATTATACGATGCATCCCACAATTCGCCTACCCGGCTGTGTCGCTTTTTCTTTTGTCGCAACGCCGGGAAAATGAACCCGCCAATCGACCCGGCGTATTACTGACGTCTTACAATCCTCCTTCCCTGGGCGGCGTGACGTTCCGAGAGGCGTCACGTCGCCTTTTTGTTTTAACCCGTCGCCATGTTATAAAAACGGCCATGAAGATTGGCATACGCTTGCGCGGCGCGACGGTCTGCATGATGCCTCTGACGGGGGCTTTGGTGGTGCTGGCCGGTTGTGCGTCCCAGCCGGCCTCGTCAGGCAAGAGTCTGCAATCCCAGACGACTTCGCCGCGCGACAAACTTCCCGCACCATTTGTTGAGGCCGCCGCCTACGTCGGCCACGGCGGCGCGCTACGCGATACCGTTCACATCACGGGCGCCTATTTCGATTTGACGGGGGATTCCAAAAGCGACGTGCTCACCAGCCTCGACTTGCGGCACTGGGAGCCGGCCAAGAAAATCGCCGACGCCTCCGGCACCGCCTACACCGCCGTCGTCGCCCATTCCGCGGAATTCGACTACGTCTACGTCCGCGTCTTCGGCATGAATGGGCAATACACGCTGCCGTTCCATATCAGCAAATAATATAGCGCCGCTTACCTCAATCAGCCCAAAAAGAAGACCACCACGGAGACACCGGGGCACGGAGGCGCATTTGGCGCGACGTCTCACTTTAAGAATCAAGAGAACTAAATGCTTAGTTCCCTCAAGGATCGGTGAAAAGCGCCGGTTAGGCGGAAAGCGCCTCCGTGTTTCCGTGCCTCCGTGGTGAGATTCTTCGCAAGGTGTGAGGGGAGGGACAAATAGGGTTACATTGGGAGCACTGGGATTTGAACCCAGGACCAAGGGTTTATGAGACCCCTGCTCTAACCGCTGAGCTATACTCCCGCTTCGGGGCCGCATCTTACGGGAGGAGGATGTAAGCCGCCAAGGGGTATCATCCGCCGATTAGGCGACGAGGCTCATTGGGAAGAAAGGAAGTGTCGCAACGATGGACTTCGATGCAGCGGACAGGGAAATGGATGCTAAAACTATCGGGACGGCCCCTCCCACCCTGCGCGCCAGGGCGATGAGCGGAATCATCTGGGTCGGCCTGCAAAGCATCGCGGCCAGACTGACGGGCATAGTGGGCCAGGTTATTCTGGCGCGGTTTCTGTTGAGTGCGGCAGACTTTGGACTGATCGGTTTGTCACTGACGTTCAGCACGTTCGGACTTCTTTTCCAGCAATCGGGCATAAGAGAAGTTCTCGTCCAGCGGCAGCGCGGGTTTAACCGCTGGGCCAATGCCGCATTTTGGATGAGCCTGGCCCTGGGAATTTTTGGAGGCGCGGCCACCTTGGCCTGCGCTCCGGCGGCGGCGAGGATTTTTAAGCAGCCCAGGCTCCTGGGCTTGCTGGTCGTTGTCGCCGCGACGCTGCCGGTGAATGCGCTGGCGGTCGTTCCGATTGCGAAACTCCAGAAGGAATTGCAGTTCAAGCGCCTGTCGGCGGTCATGGCCGGCGAAGCGGTCGCGCTGACTTTGTTAACCATCCTGTTCGCGTACATCGGATGGGGGCCGTATTGCGTTGTCGCGGCGCAGCTTGCGGTGGCATTTCTTCGCCTGCCATTCCTGTGGACGCTGGAACGCATCACGGTGAGCCGATCACTGGATTTCCATTACTGGCGCTTCCTGTTCGGCGATAGCGTCATGGTGCTGGCCTCCGGGTTCGCAATCGCGATGGTCACCCAGGGAGACTACATCGCACTGGGCATCTTCCGAAGCGCCAGCGACGTGGGGATATATTATTTTGCCTTCAACCTGTCCCTGCAGCTTCACACGCTTCTGTCCGCGGCATTCGTCAACGTGCTTCTTGCGGCGCTGAGCCGGCTTCAGAGCGATAAGACGCGGCAGAAACAGGCGTTCCTGTCGGTGACCCGGCTCCTGGCGTCCGTGGGCATCCCCTTATGCTTTTTCCAGGCTGCCTTCGCGCGGCCGCTGATCGAGTTTGTCTTCGGCGCCAAGTGGCAGGCGGCGGTTCCGCTGCTCCAGGTCTTCTGTGTAGGGGTTGGATTTCGCCTGGCGACCGGGCCGGCCTATGGAATGCTCAAGGCGCAGGGCCGGTTTCGGGCGTATTTCATGTACGCATTTTCCTATTGCGTTCTTTTTGAAGCCAGCGTGATGTTGGGCGCGTGGCTCGGCGGACCGCTGCCGGTCACCATAATCGCCGCGTCATTTATGATTCTCTTCGATCCCATCATCATCTATCTGTCGATCCGGGGGGGCATCAGCGGGCTATATGAACTGGCGGCAGTTTACTTCGCGCCGGTTGTCGCGGGCCTGGCCGCGGTTGCCGTTTCGGCGGCCATCGCCCGGGGGTTGCTGGGACGGTTTGACGGACCGGCGGCCGGCGGCGCGAAGCTGATCGTGGGATTTGCCTGCTTGGCGCTTGGATATCCGGCTTTGTTGAAGTTAATCGCGCCCGCCAGATGGGATGAGCTCGTGCGGCACCTGCGGCCGCACGTCCAAGGCATATCTTCGCGCCTGAGGCGCAAGGCGATTTCGACGGCAACCCCAGGTTGAGGAATACGAATGCAGGTGTCCGTCCGCGAAATCGAAGGGCGTGCCCGAGTTTTGGGCAGATGTAACCGTTGACATCCACGAAGGTTGGTGGGGCAGACATTCCTGTCTGCCCGAATCCGCGAGTGCGGGGAATTCCTGCCCCGCCGAGCGGATTCGAATTGGATCGGGAGAACAAGAATGTCCTCCACTCACCAATTCGAGGCAGACAGGAATGTCTGCCCCACCGTCCGCCAATGCCCCTCCCGGAAAATCGGGCACGCACAAATAGCATTCGTCAGCCTCGCCTGCTTGATACGTGACCGCTTAAGCCCTACGCTGTATCTGTCAGGCTGTCGCCGTATGCGGACGGCTGGCTCTTTCGATGGGGAACATTCCATTTTATTGCCAACGGAGGCATCATGCAGTTTGTTGAAGTGCGTGCCAAGGCGCGAACATGCGGCGCTGGTGTGACATTTGAGTCGCTCGAATCGCGCCGATTGCTCTCGGGGAGCCCGCTTTTTGTGGGCGTGGATCAATTGCGGGCGGCGTTTTTGACGCACTCGTTGGCCCAGGCGGCGAAGTCCGCCGTGCCGCACGCAATGCCGGCTTCGAGCGCGACGGTTGTATATGACAGTCACGGGTTTGAGGCGCCGACGTTCGCGCCGGGCAACTTGGTGGGGCAGGATTCGGCCCGCGGGCCATGGCTGCAATCGGGCGCGACGGGGACGGCGGTCGTGGAAACGTCCGTGGCCCTGGGAGCGCAGGCCGTTGAAGTCACCCGTCAGGGCGGCGACGTGCGCTTCGCGGTGGTCAAGCCGTTCCAGTCGGTTTCGGGAACGATGGAGGTGGATTGGGCCATGAACGTTCCGGCGGCAACCGGCGCGCAGTCCTTCGGCCCATTCTTTGGCATTGAGGCATACAACGATACCGGCGCGGGTGTCCCGCAATTGATCGGCTCGGCGGGAATGGACGCCAAGACCGGCGAGGTTCTTTTCCAGGATGCTGGAACCGGATTCATCGATTCAACCGGAACGACCATTGCGTTTGGACAATTCCATGCGTTCAGGATGCTGCTCAACTTCGACATGCAGCAGTACCAAGTTTACGTCGATGGGTCGCTCATGCAGACGCAGGGCTTCGTGGATGGCACGGTCCAGCACCCGATCACCAGTTTCACGGACGCCGACCTTTCCGCGCTGGGCGCCGCCGGTGATGCGACTTCGCAGGCCGCCGTTGCCAACGCGTACTTTGACGACTATGTGGTGTCGCTTCCGACCGCGCCGCAATTGGTGAGCACGGTGATAGGGGATGGCACGACGCAACGGTCGGAAGTTCGGCAGATCACGCTGAACTTCAACAAGCCCGTCACACTTGACAGCGGCGCGGTTACGCTCTCGCAACTTAATACGGGTGGCAGCGGCGCCAATGACAACAGCCCGCCCAGCGATGCCACTTCCGCCCTGGGAACGCCTACTTCGGACGACGGGGGAATGACCTGGGTTATCCCGATTCTACCGAACACCGCGTACAGCGACGCCACCGGCAGTCTGAAGGATGGAATCTACGGCCTCACCGTCCATGGCGGCCAAGTCAGCGACTCGGCCAATCAACATTTGGCCGGGGACCAGACGTTCGAATTTCATCGCCTGTTCGGCGACATCAATGGCGATAAAACCGTGAACTTGATCGACTACCGCGCTTTCAAGAATTCGTTCCTGAGCTCCACCGGAGACTCGAATTGGAATCCGAACTTTGACGTGAATGGTGACGGGACAATCAATTTGACGGATTACCGTTCATTTAAGTCCAATTACCTTAAGCAGTTCACCTACTAAGGCTTGTGTTTGCGGTTTTTATGTAGCATCGTGCAGCGACCGAAGGTCCAGGGCTGCCGGATCGAGCGCTTCGTCATCGTGGCCGTCCGGCGACTCGTCGTTGTGGACATCCCGTGCGTTGAACGGGCTCAGCGGGGGAGGGGTGCGAATTTTCGCGTTCGCATCGAGCGTTGCCGCGCGGGCTTCCTCCATCGCCAGGGCTGCCCGGCGGGCGGCCACGCACAGCAAATCGGTCTCGTCGAAACCGCGGGATTGAAGCGCCTCCACCATGCCGTTCAGCCAGCGCGTCGCCGCGCTGAACCGTGAATGCAGGGCGGCTGACTGCTCGGGCGTGAGATCCTTGCGGATGGCCATGTACGCTTATGATAAACAATCGGTGGACTTGAGGACAAGGGGGCCGGCCCGGAATTGCGACTGACAGGGATGGCCAGCCGTGATGCGGCGACGGGCTTCTACTTTTGAGTTCGATCGATCAACTCAACCTTGTGAAACACCGTCGGCTTGTTCCAGGTGCCGATTCCAAGCCGATCGTTGTCGCGCATCGACCAGTCATCGGCGCGGCTCAGGTCGTGGTAGTCGGTTTTCCAGGCGACGATCAATTGGCCGTCCAGAAACGACTGCACGCCGTCCTTTCGCACTTTCACAACAGATGTATGGCGTATTCCCAGTTGCAGCGGCAAACGGCGGGTTAGCGGCGAGTTGTTGTCGAAGACGTGCATGCCGTTCAATGACTCAAAGCCGCACACCTCTCCCACGCCCATGCACCAGTTGAAGGCCGTGCCCTTGGCCGAACCTCTGTGAGTGGATGGCTTATATAGAAGTTGCTCCACGCAATCCTGCGGCGTAAATTCGATGCGGAAATCGTATTCGGAAGGCACCGGCGCCGGAAATTCCAGCATGGCTGGGCCCGAGGAGTCGGATGTAATCTGACCGTTTTTCAGCGTCCAGTTCCCCTTCACCGACGCCGCGGCGACATTCAGATTCGCCAGAAGATTCAGCGGCGCCGGCGTGGCCGGGGTCGGCGTATGAATTTGGGCCGATGCGGGTTGGGCGGAAATGGGTTGGGCCTGGGCGTTGGCGCCCTCTTGCGGCGCGACGGGAGCGCCGTCTTCCGCGTCGTGCCCACTTGCCGCTGGTCTTTGCGCGCCGACCAGCCCGGCATTGGATTGAGCCGGCGCGGAGGGCCAGAATATTTTGCCCACGATCAACGCCACGATCGCAATCGCCAGCACCGATGCGACGCCAACCAGAACTGGCCGCTGACCGAATCTCGCATATCGCGAGCGCGGGGCCTGAACCGGCGCGGGGCGCTGAGCGGCCGGCATTTCATAACCGGCGGCGAGCGCGCTCAGCGAACCGGACGCGCTGGCGTCGGTTGGAACGGTGTAAAGCCGTAATACCTTCTCGAACTGCTCGGCCGACGCGAAGCGGTCGGCGGGGCGTTTGGCCAAGGCCTTCCTGAGTGCCTGCACCAATCCCGGCGGAAGATCCGGGCGTTGCGCCTCAAGGTCGGGCAACGGGGCTTCAAGATGTTGTCGCAGCATTTCCCGCGAAGTGGGGCCCGGGAAGGGTGGGCGGCCGGTCAGGATATACCACAGCGTCCCGCCAAGGCTGTAGATGTCGGATTGCGCCGATGCCTGGCTGCCGCGGAGGAGCTCGGGCGCGATGAACTGCGGCGTTCCCGCCGATTCCGGGGCAGAGGTCCCCAGGTCATTGGCGTCGTCCATCCGCGCCAGCCCGAAGTCCACCACCTTGCATCGGCCCGAACGCGTGAGCATCAGGTTGGCCGGCTTCACGTCGCGGTGGATGATGCCCGTCGCATGCGCCTGGCCCAGCCCGGCGGCGGCCTCGGCGCACAGCAGGCAGGCGCGCGGATAATCCACCGGCCCGGCGGCCTTCACAATCTCCCGCAGCGAGCCCCCTTCCAGCAATTCCATGGCGATGTAGTAAACCCCGCCGGCCTCGTTCACCTCGAACACCGTCACGACGTTGGGATGATCCAGCGTGGCCGCCGCGCGGGCCTCGCTGACCAGTCGCTCCGCCGCGATGGTTTTTTCCCCGCGCCGCAATAATTTTGGAAGCACCTTCAGGGCGACGTTGCGATGCAGCAGCGTGTCCTCGGCCCGGAAGACCCGCCCC
>Ga0209483_1001262_pt1 | contig 19400 bp, 19 predicted proteins | sample NGEPerA_FD_184508 | JGI IMG/M metagenome (GOLD analysis project Ga0209483, IMG submission 184508) | Arctic peat soil microbial communities from the Barrow Environmental Observatory site, Barrow, Alaska, USA - NGEE PermafrostL2-A... | ecosystem: Environmental > Terrestrial > Soil > Wetlands >... | reverse complement strand
GCCGCAAATCAGTGCTGCTGCTGGTCGATCGCCAGGGCGATCTGCGCTTCTACGCCTTGAAGCTCGACAGCAAGAGCTGAGCCGCTTCCGGCGCCGCTCAGGCGGCGAGGCGGAACGCTTCCTTGATCCCGGTCAAAATGTACTGCACCGCGAGCGCGGCCAGGATCAATCCCATGACCCGCGTTATGACGCTGATGCCGGTATCGCGCAGCGCGCGCTGCACCCAATTCGCCGCCAGCAGCATTCCCAGCGTCGCCGCCAGGACGACGGCCAGCAGGGCGCCGACCTGAAGCTGATCGGTGACGCTGTACAGCTCGTTGTCGGTCAGCAGCACGACCGCCATGATGGATTTCGGGCCCGCCATATAGGGCATCGCCAGTGGAAAGACCGCGACGTTGCCGCCACGGCCGTCGGCATGCGGTGGCTCGCTTTCCTGCAAGGCCATGCGCAGCGCCATGAGCAGCAGGATGAGTCCGGCGGCGATGCGGAAGGCGCCGATCTCGACTTCGAGCTCCTCCAGCACGAACTGACCCGCGGCAATGAAGGCAAAGAGCACGCCGCCCGCGATCAGCACCGCCTCGACGGCAATGATGCGCTTCTGCTTTGCCGTCCGGCGCGCCGTCGTCGTCAGGAATTCCGGCACCACGAGCAGCGGATTGACCGCGACCAGCAGCACGACGAAATCCTGCAGCAGCTTGGGCCCGTTCATCCGATCTCCCCGCGGTCAACCATTGACAAACTCGGACCGGCGATAGCCTTGCACATAAAGCAGTGCGGTCAAATCGGCATGGTCGATGCGGTGGCGCGCGCGCGGCGCCACGTTGGGGTGCGACCGGAAAGCCACGCCGAGCCCGGCGGCTCCGATCATTTGTAGATCATTCGCGCCGTCGCCGACGGCGCAGGTTTGCGAAAAGGACAGGCCATGCTCGGCGGCGAGGCTGGTCAGGATCTGTAGCTTGCCGTCGCGGGTCAGGATGGGTTCGGCGACATTGCCGGCAAGCCGCCCCTGGTCGACGACCAGTATGTTGGCGAAGTCGCGGTCGAAGCCGAGCCTGAGGCGCACGCGCTCGCTGAACACGCGAAAGCCGCCCGAAACCAGCGCAGTGAAGGCGCCGTTTGCCCGCATCGTGGCGACCAGCGCCGCTGCGCCCGGCATCGGGCGGATCTGCGCCGCCGCCGCGTCGAGCAGCGCCGCCGGCTTGCCCTTGAATAACGCGACGCGCTCCTTCAAGGCGGTGGTGAAGTCGATCTCGTCGTTCATCGCCTGCCGCGTGACGGCGGCGACCCGGTCCTTGAGGCCGATGAGCTCGGCCAGCTCGTCGAGCATCTCGTTTTCGATGATCGTCGATTCCATGTCGGCGACCAGCAGCTTCTTCTTGCGGCCTGCGGCCGACTGAACCACGACGTCAACCGCCGGCCCGTCGAGGCCGAGGGTGAGCGCGCTGCGCACCGCCGCTTCCGCCTGGTCGGGGTCGAGGCCGTCGAAGCCGATGTCGCAGGCTTGCCCGGGCGCCAGCCAGTCAGTATCGCCGAGCCGCGCGCCGAGGCGCTCGAGTGCGGCCGACGCCTCGGCGACCCATCGCTCGGCGGTCTCGCGCGCGATGAGCGTCAGCACATTGCCATTCATGCGGCCCTTATCCGGGAGGCACACCGCAAAGGCAAGGCCGGCAAAGGCGCGCAGGGCGCCGCCATGCTAGAACGCGGCCCATGAGCGCTCCTGACCAGCCGGTCGTCGTCATCGCCGGGCCGACCGCGAGCGGCAAGTCGCAGCTGGCGCTGCATCTCGCGCGCGAGTTCGCCGGCACGATCATCAATGCCGACAGCATGCAGGTCTACCGCGACCTCGCCGTGCTGACGGCGCGGCCTGATGCCGCCGCAATGGCGGCGGTGCCGCATCGGCTTTACGGCATGATCGACGTCGCCGAAAGCTGCTCGGTCGGACGCTGGCGCGATCTGGCGCAGGGCGCCATTGCTGAGGCACGCGTGGCCGGACGCACTCCCCTGCTGGTCGGCGGCAGCGGCCTTTATCTGTCGGCGCTGCTCGATGGTCTCGCCGAGGTGCCCGCGGTCGCGCCCGAAATCGTCGCGGCGGCAACCGCACTGCATGCGCGTCTCGGCGGCGCCTCGTTCCGCGATGCGCTGGCCGCGCTCGACCCGGAGGCGGCAAGGAAGCTGCATTCCGGCGACACGCAGCGTCTCATCCGCGCCTATGCGGTAGTCACCGGAACCGGCGCGCCGCTCTCCGAATGGCAGCGGCGCCAACGGCGCGACGCGAATCCCGCCGCCGCCGCGATCATCTTGCTGCCCGAGCGCGCAGCCCTCTATGCCGCGATCGATACCCGGCTCGCGGCGATGTTCGATGCCGGGGCAATCGATGAAGCGCGCGTATTGGCGGCGCGCGGCCTGACGCCGAATCTCCCGGTGATGAAGGCGGTCGGGGTGCGCGAGATCGCCGCCTTCCTGCGCGGTGAATCCACCCGCGAAGCAGCCCTTGCGGCGGCGCAGCAGGCGACCCGCCGCTATGCGAAGCGCCAATTCACCTGGCTGCGGCATCGGCTGAAAAATGGAAAGAAACTAAGGATACTTGAGATATCGCAGCAATTTTCAGAAAGAATGTTACCTGAAATATTTGCATTTATTCGTCAGTTTTTGTTGACCGCCCCTAAGTAGGCCTCTAGGTTGGTTTTTTCGCTTTGGCATTCCGCTCAAAGCCGCCTTTCCCTTGCGTTTCCAGGGGCCTAGGAGGTGGCGACGGGATCGTTTCGCCGTTGCGGAATGAGGAGAGGAAGATGGCCGCCGACGCACAGCCGCAGACTTTGTCCGGAGCGGAGATCGTCATCCGTGCCCTGGTCGATCAGGGCGTGGATGTCGTTTTCGGTTATCCGGGCGGCGCCGTGCTACCGATCTACGACGCCTTGTTCAAGCAGAACCGCTTGCGCCACATCCTGGTGCGGCATGAGCAAGGCGCCGTGCATGCTGCCGAGGGCTATGCCCGCTCCACCGGCAAGGTCGGCGTCGTGCTGGTCACCAGCGGGCCCGGCGCCACGAACGCCGTCACCGGTCTCACCGACGCGCTGATGGATTCGGTGCCGATCGTCTGCCTGACCGGGCAGGTGCCGACGCATCTCATCGGCAACGACGCCTTCCAGGAAGCCGACACCACGGGCATCACGCGGCCCTGCACCAAGCACAATTACCTGGTGAAGGACATCAACAAGCTCGCGCGCGTCATGCACGAGGCGTTCCTCGTCGCGCGTACCGGGCGGCCCGGCCCGGTGGTGGTCGATCTGCCGAAGGACGTGCTGATCGCGCCCGGCCCCTACACGCCGCCGGAACCGGCGGCGGTGCACAAATCCTATCGGCCGCAGACCATACCCGATCCCGCACGCATCGCGGCCGCGGCCGAGATGATCATGGCGGCTAAGAAGCCGCTGTTCTACGGCGGCGGCGGGTTGATCAATTCCGGGCCACGCGCCTGCGCGTTGTTCGGCGAGCTTTTGAAGATGACCGGCTTTCCCGTCACCTTGACGCTGATGGGGCTCGGATCCTTTCCGGCGTCGGACAAGCAGTATCTCGGCTTGGTCGGCATGCACGGCACGTTCGAATCCAACAACGCGATGCATGATTGCGACCTGATGATCAATGTCGGGGCGCGCTTCGACGACCGCGTCACCGGGCGGGTTTCCGCCTTCGCGCCCGGCGCCAAGAAAATCCATTTCGATATCGACCCGAGCTCGGTCAACAAGAACGTGCGTGTCGACCTTGCCGTCATCGGCGACGCCGCCGAAGCGCTGGCGGCGCTGATCGCGGCGCTCAAGGCCAAGGGCTTCAAGGCGGATCCCGAGAAGATCGCGCCGTGGTGGAAGGAGATTGCCGCTTGGCGCGCGCGCAACTCGCTCGCCTATCGCAATAGCGACAAGATCATCAAGCCGCAATACGCGATCGAGCGGCTCTATGCGCTGACCCGCGACAAGGACGTCTACATCACCACCGAGGTTGGCCAGCATCAGATGTGGGCGGCGCAGCTCTTCAAGTTCGACCGGCCCAATCATTGGATGACCTCGGGCGGTCTCGGTACCATGGGTTACGGCTTGCCCGCCGCCATGGGCGTGCAGATCGCCCACCCCGAGGCGCTCGTCATCGACATCGCCGGCGAAGCCTCGATCCTGATGAACATCCAGGAAATGTCGACGATCTGCCAATACCGCCTGCCGGTGAAGGCCTTCATCCTCAACAACCAGTACATGGGCATGGTCCGCCAGTGGCAGGAGCTGATGCATGGCGGCCGCTATTCCGAGAGCTATTCCGAGGCGCTGCCCGATTTCGTCAAGCTGGCGGAGGCCTTCGGCGCGGTCGGTCTGCGCGCGGAAAAGCCCGGCGATGTCGATCGCGTCATCAAGGAGATGCTCGCGGTTGACCGGGCGGTGATCGTCGACGTCCAGGTCGATCAGACCGAGAACTGCTTTCCGATGATTCCATCGGGTGCGGCGCATAATGAGATGATTCTCGGACTCGAGGACAGGAAGGCCAGTGGCCCGGTTTCCGAAGAGGGGATGGTCCTCGTCTGAGGGCCGGCCGCATTCCCATGACCAGCGCCGAAACCATCGAAACCCATACGGTCGCCGTGCTCGTCGACAACGAGCCGGGCGTGCTGGCGCGCGTCATCGGCCTGTTCTCGGGTCGCGGCTACAATATTGAAAGCCTGACCGTCGCCGAGGTCGACCGGAAAAACACCCTGTCGCGCATCACGATCGTAACCTCCGGCACGCCGATGATCATCGAGCAGATCAAGGCGCAGCTGAACCGCATCGTGCCGGTCCACGCCGTGCGCGACCTGACGGAAGAGGGGCCGCATGTCGCGCGCGAGCTGGCGCTCATCAAGGTGACGAACAGCGGCGAGCAGCGCATTGAGAGTCTGCGTCTCGCCGATATTTTCCGCGCCCGCGTTGTCGATTCGACGGCCGAGAGCTTCATCTTCGAAATGACCGGCTCGACCGAAAAACTGGATGCCTTCATCGGCCTTATGGCGCCGCTCGGGCTGGTCGATGTCTCCCGCACCGGCGTCGTCGCAATTTCACGCGGCGGCGCGGAATTCTGATAACCCTTAAGCCGCTTTCGCCTCTGGAGGACAATATGCGTGTTTATTACGATCGTGACGCCGACGTGAATCTGATCAAGGGCAAGAAGGTGCTCGTCGTCGGTTATGGCAGCCAGGGCCACGCCCACGCCATGAATTTGCGCGACAGCGGCGTCAAGGAGGTGCGCGTCGCACTGAAAAAGGGCTCGGCCACGGCGAAGAAGGCCGAGGCGGCGAAGTTCCAGGTCATGATAGCGGCCGATGGCGCCAAATGGGCCGATGTCGTCATGGTGCTGACACCCGACGAGTTGCAGGCCAAGCTCTATGCCGACGACCTGGCGCCCAACATGCGGCCTGACACCGCGATCGCCTTTGCGCACGGGTTGAGCATCCATTTCAAGCTGATCGATCCGCGCACCGATCTCGACGTGTTCATGATCGCGCCGAAAGGCCCGGGCCACACCGTGCGCTCCGAATATCTGCGCGGCGGCGGTGTGCCGTGTCTTGTCGCGGTGGCGCAGAATCCATCGGGCAACGCGCTCGAGATTGCGCTGTCTTACGCCTCGGCGATCGGCGGCGGCCGCGCCGGCGTGATCGAAACCACCTTCCGCGAGGAATGCGAGACCGATCTGTTCGGCGAGCAATGCGTGCTGTGCGGTGGACTGACCTCTCTCATCATGGCGGGCTACGAGACGCTGGTCGAAGCCGGCTACGCGCCCGAGATGGCGTACTTCGAGTGTCTCCACGAGGTGAAGCTGATCGTTGATCTTATGTACGAGGGCGGCATCGCGAACATGCGTTACTCGATTTCCAACACCGCCGAATACGGCGACTACACGCGCGGCCCTCGGATCATCGATGCGCGCGTCAAGGCGGAGATGAAGCGCGTGCTCGACGACATCCAGTCCGGCCGCTTCGCGCGCGACTGGGTATTGGAGAACGCGGCGGGCCAGCCCAGCTTCAAGGCGATGCGCAAGCGCGGCGCTGAGCACGACGTGGAGAAAGTCGGCGAGAAGCTGCGCGCGATGATGCCGTGGATCGGCCAGAATCGCCTCGTCGACAAGGCCAAGAACTGACGGGGTGCCGGCGCCGGCTCGCCAGAGAAGGCTTGCGAGATCAAGGGATTCCGGGATAAACATAATGTGGACCTTGATTTTTTCGTCTTTTGCGGATCGTCGGCGCGGGGCGGTCCCCGGGCCGCGCGGCCCAAGGCGGTCTTCAAGGTCGTTAAGGAAGAGCGGGCAGATGGTCGGTCGGATCGCAGGCATTAAGGGCAAATCGGCGTTTTCGCGCCGTAATGCGTCTGCCTGCGCCACGGCCGATGGCGCGCGGGGGAACGACGGGAAGCTGCGACTTAGCGGCCCCTGAGCGCGGGCGCCATAGGGCCCGCTCGCGTTCGAGGGGTTAAACGCCAGGGCTCTACCGTTTCTCCGAAATATGAGGATACGCCCCATGGGCGCCAGCAATTCCCCGAATAAGCCCGCCGCCGCCAAGGATCAGGGCAAGAACCGCGTCATCATTTTCGACACCACCATGCGCGACGGCGAGCAATCGCCGGGCGCATCGATGAATCTCGAGGAAAAGATCAAGATCGGCCTGCTCCTCGAGGAGATGGGCGTCGACGTCATCGAGGCCGGCTTTCCGATCACCTCCAATGGCGATTTCGAGGCGGTGCGCGAGATCGCCAAGCGTGTCACGAAATCCACCGTCGCCGGGCTTGCCCGCTGCGCGCGCGCCGATATCGATCGTGCCTGGGAAGCGCTCCAGCATGCCCAGCGGCCGCGTATCCACACCGTGATCGCGACCTCGCCGCTGCACATGAAATACAAGCTCCAGATGGAGCCGGAGCGCGTCCATCAGACGATGGTCGACGCCGTATCGCATGCCCGCAACCTCTGCCCCAACGTCGAATGGTCGGCGGAGGACGGTTCGCGCAGCGAGCACGATTTCCTCTGCCGGATGGTCGAAAGCGCGATCAAGGCCGGCGCCACCACCATCAACATCCCCGACACGGTCGGCTACGCCGTGCCGGAGGAATTCGGCGCGCTCATCGGCATGTTGATGAACCGCGTGCCGAATATCGACAAGGCGGTGGTCTCGGTGCATTGCCACAACGATCTCGGCCTGGGCGTCGCCAATTCCCTTGCCGCGATTCAGGCGGGCGCGCGCCAGGTCGAATGCACGATCAACGGCCTGGGCGAGCGCGCCGGCAACGCTGCGCTGGAAGAGATCGTCATGGCGCTGCGGACGCGCCAGGATTTGATGCCCTATTCGACCGGGATCAAGACCGAACTCATCACCCGGGCCTCGCGTCTGGTCTCGGCGGTCACCGGCTTCGTGGTGCAGCCCAATAAGGCGATCGTCGGCGCCAACGCCTTCGCGCATGAAAGCGGCATCCATCAGGACGGCATGCTCAAGCACGCCGGCACCTATGAGATCATGACGCCGGAATCGGTCGGGGTCAGCAAATCGACCCTCGTCATGGGCAAGCATTCTGGCCGCCACGCCTTCAAGATGAAGCTGAAGGAGCTGGGGTTCGAGCTCGGCGACAACGCCATGAACGACGCCTTCCGCCGCTTCAAGGAGATCGCCGACCGCAAGAAGGACGTCTATGACGAAGATATCGTCGCCCTGGTCGATGACGAGATTCAGCGCACGGACGAGCTCATCAAATTCGTCTCGCTGCAGGTGGTCGCGGGCTCCAAGGGCCCGCAGACGGCCGAGCTCGAGCTCGAGATCGACGGCGCCGTGCAGCAGGCCAAGACCGAGGGCAACGGCCCGGTCGACGCCACCTTCAATGCCATCAAGGCGATGGTACCGCATACGGCGCGCCTCCTGCTCTATCAGGTGCACGCCGTGACCGAGGGCACCGACGCCCAGGCGGAAGTCACCGTCCGCCTCGAGGAGAACGGCAAGTCCGTCGTCGGCCAGGGCGCCGATCCGGACACGCTGGTATCCTCGGCGCGCGCCTACATTCACGCACTCAACAAGCTCCTCACCAAGCGGGCCAAGACCGCGCCCGCCGCGCTTTCGGCATAGCGGTTCAGCGACGCAATCTCGGAATTAAACAATCAAGATGTTCGGAAATCTGTTGGGAATGTTGTCCGCCGATATGGCGATCGACCTCGGCACCGCGAATACGCTCGTTTATGTGAAGGGTCGAGGCATCGTCCTGAACGAGCCTTCGGTCGTGGCCATTGCCAGCGTCAAGGGCCGCAAGCAGGTCCTCGCCGTCGGCGACGAGGCCAAGATGATGCTCGGCCGCACGCCGGGCAACATCCAGGCCATCCGGCCGTTGCGCGACGGTGTCATCGCGGATTTCGAGGTTGCAGAGGAAATGATCAAGCATTTCATTCGCAAGGTGCATAACCGCCGGAGCTTCGCCAGCCCGCAGATCATCGTCTGCGTGCCGTCGGGCTCTACGGCGGTCGAGCGCCGCGCCATCCAGGAATCGGCGGAGAGCGCCGGGGCGCGTCGCGTGTTCCTGATCGAGGAACCGATGGCGGCCGCGATCGGCGCCGGATTGCCGGTCACCGAGCCCACGGGCTCGATGGTCGTCGATATCGGCGGCGGCACCACCGAAGTCGCCGTCCTGTCGCTCGGCGGCATCGTTTATTCGCGCTCGGTGCGCGTCGGCGGCGACAAGATGGACGAGGCGATCATCGCCTATATCCGTCGCAACCATAATCTGCTGGTTGGTGAATCCTCGGCCGAACGCATCAAGAAGGAGATTGGCTCCGCCTGCATGCCCGAGGAAGGCGAAGGCCGCATCATGGACATCAAGGGCCGCGACTTGATGAACGGCGTGCCGAAGGAAATCATCATCAGCGAGCGCCAGATCGCCGAAAGCCTGTCCGAGCCGGTCGGCGCGATCGTCGAGGCGGTCAAGGTCGCGCTTGAGAATACCGCGCCCGAGCTTGCCGCCGACATCGTCGACAAGGGTATCGTGCTCACCGGCGGCGGCGCGCTGCTGGGCAATCTCGATTACGTGCTGCGCCACTCGACCGGGCTGCCGGTCTCTATCGCCGACGACCCGCTGTCCTGTGTCGCCCTCGGCACCGGGCGCGCGCTCGAGGAAATGAAGACCCTGCGAAACGTGCTGATCAGCATGTATTAGGCCCCATTTTTGCCATCTGGAGCATGTACTAATCCGGAATTACTGTGTAAAACCTAGGTGGTAGCTGGTGCGATGGGAACTAGCGCCGGATTGATTGCAGATAAGATGGGTTCAGGGAGCGGTCGGCGCCCATGAGACTTTCGGCTCCGGTCAAGGCGGTAGCGCAACGGCTGACTCTGCCGTTCCTCATTTTCGTGTCGGCCATGCTTGCCGTCCTCGGCAAGGCCGACGTCATGTTATTTGACCGCGTCCGTGTCGTGCTCGCCGATTCCATGGCGCCCATCCTGCAGGCGGCGGGGCAGCCCATCGCGACCGCCGCCGACGCCGTCGCCTCGGTCGAGGACATCTTCGCGGCCTATCGCCAGAACCAGCAATTGCGGGAGGAAAACCGGCGTCTGCTGCAATGGCAGGAGACGGCGCGCCGGCTCGCGACCGAGAACGAGCAGTTGCGCAATCTGACCAAATTCGCGCCGCAGGATGCGGTGTCGTCGGTCACGGGAGAGGTCATCGCCGATTCGGGCGGTGCCTTCCTGCGCAATGTCATGGTCAATGTCGGACGGCGCGACGGCGTTGCGCGCGGCCAGGCGGCGATGACCGGCGAAGGGCTCGTCGGTCGCGTCATCGAAGTCGGCGAGCGGACCGCGCGCGTACTGCTGCTCACGGACATCAATTCTCATATCCCGGTGACTCTCGAGGGGAGTCGCGAGCGCGCCGTGCTCGACGGCGACAACGGCGACCAGCCGAAACTCGTCTACCTCCAGCCCAAGGGTGAGGTGAAATCCGGCGACCGCATCGTCACCAGCGGCGCCGGCGGCATCTTCCCGCCCGGCCTGCCGGTGGGCATTGCCGCGCTCGATGGCAGCCAGCTTCGCGTCGAGCCCTATGCCGATCTGGCGCGGCTGGACGTGCTCCGCATCGTGAATTATGGCCTCCCCGGGGTGCTGCCGGAGACCGCCATCCCCGCGCCGCGCCTGCTCCGGGCGCCGAAGGCGAGCGCCGCCGACAAGGCGCGCTGAGTCATGGTCGTGGCATTCTGGCCGCGTGACCTTGCGTTCATTGCCAGGTCGGTGCCCGCGATCACCACCTTCTTTTTCGCGCTGCTGTCGCTGGTGCCGTTTCATCTGCCCGCCTTCGGCGCCGTCGCGCCGAGTTTCGTGTTGATGGCGGTGTTCCACTGGACGATCTATCGCCCCGAATTGCTCCCCTTGAGCGCGGTATTCCTCATCGGCGTGTTGCTCGACCTGCTGAACGGCACGATCTATGTCGGGCTTACGGCACTGGTGCTGCTCCTCGCCCGCACTGTCCTTCTCGGACAGCGGCGATTCTTCATCCCGCGGCCGTTCCCCATCCTGTGGCTGGGCTTTCTCGCGCTGGCGGCGGGCGCCGCGCTCTTCGAATGGGCCTTCGTCAGCCTGTTGCAGGCGACCTGGCTCGAGCCGCGCTCCTTCATCCTGCAGACGCTGATCACCGCCGCCTGCTTCCCGATCGGCAGCTATCTGCTGGCGCTGGCGCACCGCGCCGTGCCGAATCCGGGCGGCTGAGCCGATGAAGCGTGAATCCAACCGCAGCAAGCTGCTGAGCCGTCGCGCCATGCTGCTGGCCGGCGGCAAGATAGGGCTGCTCGCGGCGCTGGCCGGCCGGCTCTATTACCTCCAGGTCGTCCGGGGCGGCCGCTTTGCCATGCTGGCGGACGAGAACCGCATCAATATCCGGCTGCTGGCGCCGCCGCGCGGCCACATCGTCGATCGTTTCGGCGTGCCGCTCGCCGTCAACCGGCCGACCTATCGCGCCGTGCTGGTCGCCGAGCAGGCGGGCGACATTCCCTCCACGCTCGACGCCGTGGCGACGCTGGTGCCGCTCACCGAAGCCGATCGCCGCCGCGTTGCGCGCGATCTGCGCAACAAGCACAGCTTCGTGCCGATCGCCATCCGCGAGGACATGACCTGGGACGAGATGACGCGCGTCGAGGTCAATACCCTCGACCTGCCCGGGGTCTCGATCGAGCAGGGGTTGATCCGGCACTACCCCTTCGGCGAAGAGACTTCGCATGTCGTCGGCTACGTGGCGCCGGTCTCCGAAAAGGAGCTCGACAGCGACGATCCGCTGGTCGAATTGCCCGATTTCCGCATCGGCAAGAGCGGCGTCGAGAAGCAATACGATCTTGAGCTCCGCGGCACCGGCGGCACCAGCGAGGTCGAGGTTAACGCCTTCGGCCGCATCGTGCGCGAGCTGGCGCATGAGGATGGCCTTGCAGGCCAGGAGATCGTGCTGACGATCGACATGGCGCTGCAGGATTTTGCGACGAAGCGCTGCGCCGCCGAGGGCTCGGCGTCGGCCGTGGTGCTCGATTCCTGGACCGGCGAGGTGCTGGCGCTTGCCTCGAGCCCGGGCTACGACCCGGACGCTTTCGCCTCCGGCCTGACGCCGGCGCAGTGGAAGGATCTGGTCGAAAATCCCTACAATCCGCTCACCAATAAAGCGATCGCCGGAACCTATGCGCCGGGCTCGACCTTCAAGCCGATGATGGCGATGGCCGGGCTCGAGGCGGGCGTACTCACGCCCGAAACGGAATTCTTCTGTCCCGGCTATTTCCAACTCGGTAATTCCATCTTCCACTGCTGGAAGAAGGAGGGCCACGGTACCCTCGCGGTGCGACGTGCCATCAAGGAATCATGCGACGTCTTCTTCTACCATACCGCGGATTTGCTCGGCATCGATCGGATGGCGCAGATGGCGAACCGCTTCGGTCTCGGCGTCAAGCTCGGCATCGATATGCCCGGCGAAAAGACGGGTCTCATTCCCACACGCGCCTGGAAGCTTGCGACGACGGGCGTGTCATGGCAGCGCGGCGAAACGATCAGTTGCGGTATCGGCCAAAGCTTCGTTTCCGTGACGCCATTGCAGCTCGCGACCTACGCGGCGCGGCTGGCAACCGCGCGCGCCGTGCTGCCGCAGATTGCGCGCAGTCAAGGCGTGATGGTGCCGGCTAGCACGGTCGCGACGGCGGTCAGATCGGAATTCGAGGCGCTGGGCGTGCAGCAGAAGCACCTCGACCTTGTGCGCGACGGCATGTACGGCGTCGTCAACGAGCCGCATGGTACCGCCTACGGCGCGCGCATTACCGACGCGGCGATGACGATGGGCGGTAAGACCGGCACGGCCCAAGTCCATCACATCAGCGAGGCGGAGCGCGAGCATGGGCACCTCACGGGGACACGCGTGCCGTGGCAGCAACGCGATCACGCGCTGTTCATCGCCTTTGCGCCGGTGAGCGCTCCGCGCTACGTCTGCGCGGTTGTCGTCGAGCACGGCGGCACCATAGGCGGCGAGGGCGGCGCCGTGGCGGCTCCCATCGCGCGTGACTTGCTGATCGAGGCGCAGAAGCGCGATCCGGCCCGCCGCGTGCCGCCCGTTCCGTTCGGCGGCACGACGCTGGCTAAGGGCTGAGCACCGATGCGCTGGTTGTTCGAAAATGCCCGTCAGCCGACGCTTGCCGTCAAGCTGCTGAACGTCAACTGGATGCTGGTGCTGCTGCTGGCGACGATCGCCGGCATCGGCTTTGCCATGCTCTACTCGGCCGCCAACGGCAATTGGCAGCCCTGGGCCGCGCGCCAGGTGCTCCGCTTCGCGGTCGCCGTCGTGGTCATGCTTGCCGTGGCGCTGGTCGATATCCGCTTCTGGCTGCGCTCGGCCTATGTTTTCTATGCCGTCACCATGGTGCTGCTGATCGCCGTCGAAGTGCGTGGCGCCATCGGCATGGGCGCCCAGCGCTGGATCGATCTGGGCCTCATCCAGCTCCAGCCTTCCGAATTCATGAAGATCGCGCTGATCCTCGTTCTCGCGCGCTATTTCAACGCGCTGCCGCCGGAAGACATCCGCCGGCCGGTCAAGCTCCTCGTGCCGGCGCTGTTCGTTTTCGTTCCGGCCATTCTCGTTCTCAAGCAGCCCGACCTCGGCACAGCCCTGATGCTGGTGATCGGCGGCGCCGCGATGTTCTTCCTTGCCGGCGTGCGGCTGTGGAAGTTCGCGCTGATCATCGCCGCGGCGGGCGCCGTCATCCCCTTCGCCTGGACCCATTTGCGCGACTACCAGAGGAACCGCATCTACACCTTTCTCGATCCCGAGAGCGATCCGCTGGGCGCCGGCTACCACAGCCTGCAATCGAAGATCGCCGTCGGCTCGGGCGGGATCTTCGGCAAGGGATTTCTCTCGGGCACGCAGTCCCACCTGTCGTTCCTGCCCGAGCGGCAGACCGACTTCATCTTCACCATTCTGGCCGAGGAATTCGGCCTCATCGGCGGCCTGGTGTTGTTGGCGCTTTACGGCTTGGTGTTCATCTACGGCTATGCCATCGCGTTTCGCTCACGGAGCCACTTCGGCAGGCTTTTGGCCTTCGGCATCACTACCAACATGTTCCTCTATGTCTTCATCAACATGGCGATGGTCATCGGGCTCATCCCGGTGGTCGGCGTGCCGCTGCCGCTCATCTCCTATGGCGGCACCGCGATGCTGACGGTGATGTTCGGCTTCGGCCTGCTGATGAGCGTCTATGTCCACCGCGACATCCGCATCGGACGCCACGGCGACACCGAGCAGTGAGGCCGCGTCGGGCTGGCGCGCTCGACAGCCCCGCCTGGGCTTGTTATATACGCGCCTCCGCGCGTGGGGCGCATAGCTCAGTTGGTAGAGCAGCTGACTCTTAATCAGCGGGTCGCAGGTTCGAGTCCTGCTGCGCCCACCATTTCCCTGCAAGGTTAGGTGGGATCGCGGCGAACGAAGCGGGTCGTTTGGTGGTTCGATCGGCAACATTTCTCGCGCGGGAGCAACGCATGGCTCGACGTAAAAAATCTCTCGGTGCCGGCCGGCGTAAGTCCAGCAAACGGCGCGCGCCGACCAAGCGTCGCCCGGCGGCGAAGAAGGCCGCGACCCGGAAAGCTCGGAAGAAATCGCCGCGCCGTTCCGTCCCGGCGAAATCCCGGAAGGCGGCGGTTCGGCGCATCGCCGACGCGCTTGCCGAACGCGCGCCGGGCCCGGTCGTTGCCGCCATCCTGGCTTTTGTCGATTCGATCGTTCCCGGTCGCGTTGAATCCGTCTGGCTGACCGGCAGTCGAGCGCGGGGAACCGCCCGCGCCGACAGCGATTGGGATGTCGTTGCCTTCACGGCCGCCGCGCCCCAAGCCGCGAGCGATCTCTTCAAGACCAGCCAGATCGGGCCCGATGTCGGCGGCGGCCCCATTCAGCTTGTCGTCGCCCATCCCAGCCATTGGGACGATCCGCGCCCGTTCATGGCCGAGTGCCGCCGGGCCGGCATCCGGCTTCGGTAACCGGGGCGCTGTTGCCGCTTACCGTCGCCATCGGCAATTATGGCCTGACCCGGGCGCTGAAGAGCGGCGCGGTGAAAGCCAAGGGCCTGGATCTCGAATTCGTCGAGGTCGAGCCGATCACCGCGGCGATGCGGCGCATGGCGCGCGGCCTCGAATTCGATATCTGCGAGATGGCGTTCACGACCTATTTGTGCGCGCGCGCCGTCGGCAAGAAGCTCACCGCGATCCCGGTCTTCCTGACGCGTAACTTTCATCACTGGGCGGCATTCCACAACGTCAATTCCGGCATCCGCGCGCCCAAGGATCTCGAGGGCCGCAAGGTGGCGTGCAATCGCGGCTACACCGTCACCACCAATCTCTGGGTGCGCGGCATCCTACAGCATGAATACGGGGTCGATCTCGACAGCATCGCCTGGCTGCCGACCGACGAGGAGCACGTCGCGGAATACAAGGCGCCGGCCAATGTCGATTACGCCAAGCGCGGCCGCAGGATGGAAGATCTGCTGCTGAAGGACGGCATCGGTGCCGCGCTCGGCGACGTCCGTGTCGATTCACCCGATATCAAGCCGCTGATCCCCGATGCGCGCCAGGCCGGCTTCGCTTACTACCGCAAGACCGGCATCTATCCGATCAATCATGGCGTGGTGATGAAGGAATCGCTGCTGCGGGAGCGGCCGGAATTTGCGCGCGCGTTGTTCGATGCCTTCACGGCGGCAAAAGCCGAATACCGTGCGCATCTCGCCGCCGGCAAGGATTTGACCCCGGCGGACAAAACGGCGCTCGAGCTTGGGGCCGTGGTCGGCGATCCGTTTCCCTTCGGGATCGCGGCGAACCGCAAGGCGCTCGAGGCGATGGCGCAATTCGCCGCCGAGCAGCAGATAACCCGGCGCCGCATGAGCGTCGCGGAGCTCTTCGCCCCCGATACGCTCGATCTGGCCTAGGCGGTCACCCCTTCAGCCGCGAAAAAACCCGGCGCGTATTGCCCTCGAAGATCTTCCGCTTGTCGGCGGCGCCGAGCCCGGCCACGCCGTCGATATAGCGCTTGGTGTCGTCGTAATAATGTCCGGTCTCGGGATCGATGCCGCGCACCGCGCCGACCATCTCCGACGCGAAAAGAATGTTGTCGATCGGCACCACCTTGGTCAAAAGGTCGATGCCCGGCTGATGATAGACGCAGGTGTCGAAGAAGACATTCTTCAGCACGAGCTCCGCGAAGGGCGGCCGCTTCATGTCCTGCGCCAGGCCGCGGTAGCGGCCCCAGTGATAGGGCGCGGCACCCCCGCCATGCGGGATGATGAATTTCAGCGTCGGAAAATCCTTGAACAAATCGGAGGTCAGGAACTGCATGAACGCGGTGGTGTCGGCGTTGATGTAATGCGCGCCGGTGGCATGGAAGTTCGGATTGCAGGACGAGCTGACATGCACCATCGCCGGCACGTCGAGCTCGACCATCTTCTCGTAAAACGGGTACCACCATCTGTCGGTAAGCGGCGGATCGGTCCACCGCCCGCCCGACGGATCGGGATTGAGGTTGCAGCCGATAAAGCCCAGCTCCTTGATGCAGCGCTCGAGCTCGGCGATGGAATTCCGGGGCGCGACGCCCGGGAATTGCGGCAGCTGGCAAACGGCGGCGAAATTCTTCGGGTAGAGGCGGCAAATCCGGTCGATCAGATCGTTGCAGACACGCGCCCATTCCTGGCTTGCCGCCTCGTTGCCGAGGTGATGCGCCATGGCCGAGGCGCGCGGCGAGAAGATCGTCAGATCGGTGCCGCGCTCGCGCTGCAGCTTGAGTTGCGCCTTCTCGAGGCTTTCGCGCAACTGGTCGTCGCCAATGGACAGCGCCGCGCGGTCGGGCAGGCGGCTCCCCTCCTTCACCGCCGCCAGCTGCTTTTCGCGAAATTCCTCCAGCGCCTTGGGCGCCGTCGTGTAATGGCCGTGGCAATCGATGATCATGGGCCGGGAATGCTAGGGAGGCGGTCTTTCCCTGTCAAACCGCGGCGGCGCTTTGCTAGGATGCACGACCGGAGGGGAGAACCAATGGCCGAGATTCCGCGCCTGAACGGCGTCATCCGCGCGCTGGCGCAGGGCCAGTGCGCCTTCACCGCCTTCACCACCGCCGAGATCGACAACGCGCTCGCCTTTGGCCAGTCGAAATACGACGGCATCGTCTTCGAGATGGAGCACAATCCGTGGGATGTAAAGGCACTCCGCGATTCGCTGCAATACATGCTCAACCGGCGGCAGCTCGTCGAGGGCAAGAGCTTGGCGCCGGCGGTGACGCCGATCGTGCGGATACCGCCCAATGGCGGCGAGATGAACCAGTCCTTCGCCAAGCAGGCGCTCGACCTCGGTGTCTATGGGATCGTCTGGCCGCATATCAGCACCGTCGAGCAGGCCCATAACGCGGTCGCTGCGTGCCGCTATCCGCGGCTCAAGACGGCAAAGCTGCCCGAGCCCGCCGGCATCCGCGGCGACGGCCCGACCGCGGCGGCGCGCTATTGGGGCCTGACGCAGCAGGAATACTACATGCGCGCCGATGTCTGGCCGCTCAATCCCCAGGGCGAGATTCTCGTCATCCTGATGATCGAGGACATGGAGGGGATCGACAATCTCGGCGACATCCTCAAACAGGTGCCGGGCATCGGCGTGATCCTGATCGGCGAGGGCGACCTCAGCCAAGAGCTCGGCGTGCCGCGCCAATACGAGCATAAATCGGTTCTCGAGCAGATGGCGCGCGTCGTGAAGACATGCAACGAGCACAAGGTGCCGGTCGGCCATCCGCATGTCGACGCGGAAAATGTCGAGCGGATACTGAAGGAAGGTTACCGCTTTCTCATGGCGGCGCCGACGCGAAGCTATGCTGCGCTCGACAAGGGACGCCAGATCGCCGGTCGAAATTAGGGTACGGGAACCCCGTCGGCGGCGCGGCGTTGATTCTTGATGCGGGCCGTGCCGCCCGCGCTTACCAGCGAGGAGACCGTCATGGCCGGGCCGCGCAAAACGCCGCCGCCGGAAAAGGTCAGGCGCCGCGACGAAAAACACGAACGCCTGTCGGACCATTCCAAGCCCAAGAAGCCGGGCGAGAAAGATATTATCGACGAGATGGGCGAGGATTCCTTCCCCGCCAGCGATCCGCCGTCGTATTAAGCCGGGCTATTCGGCGGCGACCGAGACCACCGCGTTCTCGTAGATTCCGCCACCCATTTCACCCTCGCCGAAAATGCCCCGCTCGGCAATCCAGCGGAAGGATTCGTCGTAGGCTTCCTTGGTGTAGGGCTCGAACACCAGGCGCTCGCCCGGGCCCCAGCGCCGCGTATCCATGACGCCGTGGAAGCGCGCCGGGAATTCCTTCCGGTAATAGTGAGTGTAGCGCTCGGGACGCAAATCGATATCGCGTTGCGCCTGGCGCAGCGCGCGGAAGTATTTGCGCACATCCTCCGCCTCCGGATTGCCGTTGATCATCGAGGCGATCATGAAGGTCGCATCGATGATCTTGCGGAAACCCAGCTGCTCGAGGAAGTAATAGGGTCCGCTGAACACCGTGACCGCCGGCACCTTGCCGTCGACCAACTGCTCCATGCGGCTGAACAGCAGTCCGTCGGCGAAGCTGAGCTTGATGTCGTCGAGCCCCATATATTGCTCGAGCGCCTGGATGGTCGAATAATGGCTGCCCGACTGGTAGCCGACGGAAATCGGCACGCCCTTGAGGTCGGCCGGGCTCTTGATCGGCGAATCGGCCGCGACGAACACGCCCGCGGGTGACACCGAATAGGCGTCGGCATACAGCTTGGCGTGGCCCTTGGAGGCCGCCACGTTCACCGTCCAGTGGCAGGCGCCGCTGACGTCGCAGGTGCGGCCCTGCTCGATGCTCTGGAAGGCGCCGACCTTGTTGCCGAGCTGGTGTCCGCCGCTCTTTTTCGAATCCATCGTCTCGCGGAATTCGTATTCCAGGCCCTCGGCCTTGAAGTAGCCCTTCTCCTCCGCCACCCATTCGTGCAGGCGGAAATGCGGCGCGATGATGAATTTGGACATGGGTTCCCTCCGTTTGTTTCTCGGCTTTAGCAGCAAGCCTGGTTGGCGGATCTTTCGCCGCGTTCGGCGACGCGCCGGGCGCGGATCATCTTGACGTGCTCGTCCATCAGGCGGCGGGCGGCGGCGGCGTCGCGCGCTTCGATCACATCGGCGAGCTGACGATGGGTTTCGAGAATGTGCCTCGCCACATTCCGCGTCAGCGTCCGATTGCGCCGCGGCCACGAGACGTGTTGCAGCGATTGCAGCTGTGCCAGCAACACGCGATTGTGCGAGGCTTCGGCGACCGCAATGTGGAACGCCATGCTGGATCGCGTATAGGCGTCGAAATCGCCGAGCACCGCTTCGGCTTCCCCGAGCAGACGCCTTAGCCGCGCGAAATCGGTCGCGTCGGCGTTCTCCGCGGCGAGCTCGGCGGCACAAGTTTCGATCGCGCGCTGCGCATCGAGAATCTCGCGTGCCGTGGCGCCGGCGAGGTCGAGCTGCACCGCCAGCGCCTCGGCGAAGCGCTGCGGATTCCCGCGGGCAATGCGCGCGCCGCCGCCGGACCCGACCTTGATCTCGACGATGCCCATCGCGTCGAGGGTGCGCAGCGCGTCGCGTGCGACAATGCGGCTGACGCCGGCGCGTTCCGCGATATCCTTCTCGGTGCCGAGGAAATCGCCGGTCTTAAGGCGTTTGTCGAAGACCGCTTCGCGCACCTCGGCGACGAGTCGGGCCGACAGCGTGGCGCCGCGCCCGCTGGTCTCAAACGGCATCGCTTCGGACCGGAACAATAAATGGACGGACATGCGGCTTCCTGTGCGCTAATTCCACGACGCTAACAAAGCCGCTAAATATATGAAAGATGATA
>Ga0209483_1001261_pt1 | contig 19400 bp, 20 predicted proteins | sample NGEPerA_FD_184508 | JGI IMG/M metagenome (GOLD analysis project Ga0209483, IMG submission 184508) | Arctic peat soil microbial communities from the Barrow Environmental Observatory site, Barrow, Alaska, USA - NGEE PermafrostL2-A... | ecosystem: Environmental > Terrestrial > Soil > Wetlands >... | reverse complement strand
GCGCATCGGCTCGGCGATGGCGGCGGAAATCGGCTCCATGCGCGTCTATCAGGAAATTGACGCGTTGCGCACGATGAACATCAACCCGATTTACTATCTCGTTTTGCCCCGGATCGTCGCCATCGCGCTGGCGCTGCCGCTGCTCGTGGTGTTTTCGATTCTGGTCGGCTGGTTCGGCGGCGCGGTGGTGGCGGAATTCAACAATCGCATGGAAATCCCGTTCAAAGCCTTTTTTTCCGATTTGAAAAACCTTGTGGCGTTGAAGGACGTGGCCAACGGCGTGTTCAAAAGTTTTTGTTTTGCGGTCATCATCGGCGTCGTGTCGTGCCATCAGGGATTATGCACCATCGGCGGTCCGCGCGGCATCGGCCGTTCCGTCACGAAAGCCGTGGTCAACTCCATCGTGCTCATCGTGATTTTTGACTACCTCCTCACCCGCCTTTTGCAGCAATGAACCGTTCCAACAGCCACGCCGCCGGTGTCAGCCTCGTCGTGCGGGGCTTGCGCAAAAGTTTTGACGGCCAGCCCGTGCTCGACGGCATTGATCTGGCCGTCCAGCCCGGCGAAATTTTCGTCATCATGGGGCCGAGCGGCAGCGGCAAAAGCGTTTTGCTCAAGCATCTCATCGGCCTCGAGGCGCCGGACGCCGGCGAAATCCTCATCAACGGCGAGTCCATCAGCACGCCGGAAATCGCCGCGAAATACCGCATGGCGATGGTGTTCCAGTCCGGCGCGCTGCTCAATTCGCTGACCGTTGGCGAAAACGTCGGGCTTTACCTCACCGAACACCGCTTGAAACCCCCGGCCGAAATCGAAAAAATCGTCGCCGAAATCCTGGCGGATGTCGGCCTCAAGGACGCGGCCAACAAAATGCCGGCCGAGCTTTCCGGCGGCATGAAAAAACGCGTTGCCATTGCCCGCGCACTGGTCATCGAACCGCAGTTGATCCTTTACGACGAACCCACGAGCGAACTCGATCCGCTTTCGTCCGTGGTCATCGGCAACGAGATTTTGGATTTGAAACACCGCATCGGCGTCACGTCGCTCGTCGTGTCGCATGACCGCGACCTGGCGTTTGGCGTGGCGGACCGGATGGCGGTGATCGCCGAGGGCAAAATCGTGACCATCGGCACGCCGGCCGAAGTCAAAAATTTTCCAAACCCGCTCGTGCAGAATTTTCTGCACGCGGATTTCAAACACGAAAACTAAAGCATCCCGACCATGAAAAATTCACTCGAAACCAAACTGGGCATTTTCGTCTTTCTGGCGATTCTCGCCGCCTGGGCCATCGTCGAAACCCTCGGCAGCACCGACTGGTTCCACCACGGCTACCACGTCACCGCGCAATTCGTCACCGTGCAGGATTTGAAGCCGGGCGACCGCGTGAAAATGGCCGGCGTCGAAATCGGCCGCGTGGAGGCCATCAAGCTCACGGACACCAAGGTGAACGTCATAATGAAACTCAATGACGATGCCACGGTCAAAACCGACAGCAAGGCCAGCATCAAATTCACCGGCCTGATGGGACAGAATTTTGTCGCCATAGATTTTGGTTCGCCGGACAGACCGAAGGCCAAGGACGGCACGGAGCTGGCCACCGTGGAGCAGCCGGATTTGAGCGCCGTCATGGCCAAGCTGGACGGGGCCGTGGACGGCATCCAAAACATGACCAAAGCTTTCGCCAGCGACGACATTCACAATTTGTTCGGGCCGCTCGGCGACTTTTTCAAGAGCCACAAAGATGAACTCGGAGCGACGATTCAAAACCTCACGAACATCACCAGCCAGATTGCTTCCGGCCAGGGCACGATTGGCAAGTTGATTTACGAGGACACGCTGTATTCATCCACGCTGACGACGGTGAGCAATTTGCAGGCGACCGCCGCGAATGCCGACGACATGCTTGCCGCCATAAAACTCGCGGTGACCAACGCCACCGCCGGCCAGGGCACCATCGGCAAGCTGCTGACCGATGACACGCTTTATTACTCGACCACCGGGTCAATGACCAACCTGAACCAAGTTTTGATGAAGATCAATCAGGGGCAGGGCACGGTTGGCAAGCTGGTGAACGACCAGGAATTTTACAAGAACGCCAAGCTCTCATTGCAGAAGATAGACAAGATGGCCGATGGGCTGGAAGACACCGGCCCGTTGAGCGTCCTCGGCATCATGGCCAACCAGTTTGGATTATAAAATTTACGATATGCGATTGACGATTTACGAGCCGCTCAAAAATCCTTTATGCTCGTAAATCGAGACCTCTGCAAAAGCCGCCTTTGGTTGTAGCGGCGGTCTATGACCGCCGTGATTTGCTCGAAATCATCATGCTTCGGCGCTCACAGAGCGCCGCTACAGGGCTTTTGCAGAGGTCTCAAATCGTATATCGCAAATCGTAAATGGTCACGCCAGTCCCAGATTCTTCAAAACCTGCACCGTGGCGGGCGCCTTGTTGAGCGTGTAGAAATGCAGGCCGGGTGCGCCGGCGCGCAGCAGTTCCTCGCACTGGCGCGTGGCGTATTCGATGCCAAACTTCGCCGCCGCTTCATCGTCCGTTCCCAATTCATCCAGCTTCGCGCGCAACGGCGGCGGGATTTTTGCGCCGCAAAGCTGCGTGAACTTCGTGATTCCTGTTGCGCTTAAAATCGGGACGATTCCCGGAACGAGCGGCGCACGCATGCCGAGCCTGCCCGCGACATGATTGCAGAATTCAAAATAATCCGCGTTGTCGAAAAACAGTTGCGTCAGGACAAAGTCCGCGCCTGCGTCAACTTTTTCTTTCAAATGTTTCCAATCGTCGAATTTCCCGATTTTGTTTGCGATGTGGCCTTCGGGAAAACCGGCGACGCCGATGGAAAAATCGCCCGTCTCGCGGATGAATTGGACGAGTTGTGCGGCGAACTCAAACCCGCCGGGCGTCGTTTGAAATTCGCCGCCGCCGGGCGGATCGCCGCGCAGGGACAGGATGTTTTTGCAGCCGAGCGCGCGGATTTTTTCGAGCACCGCGCGCACCTCATCGCGGGTGTGGTTCACGCAAGTGAGGTGGGCCAGCGCCGGCAGGCCGTGCTGGCGCTGGATGCGATCCACGATCATCAGCGTTTTTTCGCGCGTGCTGCCGCCGGCGCCGTAGGTGACGGAACAGAAATCCGGCCGCGCCGCCAGCAGCGCGGGAATCTGTTTTTCCAGCAGCGCGCGGTCGCCCTCATCGGTCTTGGGCGGGAAAAATTCAAAAGAAATGACGGGCTTTTTTGCCGCCATTTTTTCGGCGTAGATGTCGCGGATGAATCGCATGGGTTTGAATTCCGATTAACCAGCATAAAATTACCGGAAAGTCTGGGCTGATGCAAATATAAAATCAACGCATCTTGATATGATGATATGAAATTATTGAGCTGGTTGGCGTAGGCTGGCAATGTAGGACAGGCGTCGCGCCTGTCTCTGACTTGAAAAAGATTTTAAATGGAGACAGGCGCGACGCCTGTCCTACGGTTGTGGGCAAACAAAAGCCCCTTCCGGTTTGCCGGAAGGGGCGTGCGGTTCCAAATCAAATTAGAACGAGTAAATGAGGTTGACGGCCAACAGAAAGGAGTTGGAGTTGGGATCGGTGAAGCCGGAGGAGAATTCGCTCGAAGACAATCTGCCGGCACCAAAGGCATTGCCCTGGTCAACATGATCCCAGCGGAATTCCACGCGGCTGATGACGTTGGCCCAGAGGTTGTATTGCAGGGTGGCGGTGACTTCTTCACCAAGGCCATTGTCCGGGTGAATTTCATCATTGTAATACGGACCTTCACCGTCCGAGAAGTCGTAATACTCACCCCGGAGGTTGAGCGAGAGCTTGTCCGTGGCTTGAAAAGTGCCATAGAGGCCCGCAATCCAACCGCTGTTGTTATGAGGATTATCGAATGAATTCGAGTCGGCATCGCTGTATACGTCAAACGCGGCACCCACCTTGAGGGCGCTGACCGGCGTGGGGATGGTCAAACTGGCGTTGAAGTTGTTCACGCCTCCTTTGTATATGTTCAGGAGCGCTCCCAAGTTCAAGGTTGCGCCTTTGGCCCAGCCCCAACTGTCAGGAGCGGTGAGCGCAATGGCACCCGCAAAGGATTTGGAAGAAACGCTAGTAGCGGCCCTATCAGAGCCAATGTTGCTAGAATTGCCGGTCCAGTTTTCGGCAAGGCCGGCCTGAACCGTGATTTCTTCACACACCTTGTAAGCACCAATCATCCCAACGAGCGTGGTCGGCAGATACTCGTAGCCGATGGAGCGGGTGTAGTTGGGATTGGCGCCGTCGGTGTTGCTTTCGTAACCGATGATGTTATCCATCACGCCAAATTTCCAGTCAATGCCATTGCCCACCGGAGTGCGGACGACGACATACGCCTGACGAACCGTGGAAAAATCACCGCTGCCGTATCCGCTGTCAACCAAGTCTTGTCCAAACTCGAGTTCACCATGATAGCCCGCCGCCCAAGGGCTGTCGTCCTGCGGCTTGTCAATGGCAATATCAAACGTGTTCAGGCTGAAACTGTCAACTTTATCTGAACTCGTGCCGGCCGGAACGTCTGTGACCTGCTCATTGCCAGAGTTGCCCACGTTGCCGGCGTTGTATTGAGCGCCCACATCAATATAACCGCTGATGGTGGTGCTCGAGAGCGCTGTATTCAGCGGCTCTGATGCGCGGACGGCGGACGTCATGCTGACGGCTCCGACGGCGGCGAGTCCTAATGTCCATTTATTAAACTTCATTTGTTCCTCCAATGTTGTTTTTGTTTATTTTTTACCTGTGATCAATGGGGCGAAAATTGTTCGTCCCTAGCACCACAAGGTGCCATTGGTGTCAAAAATAAGGAAAATCCGGGGAAAAGACAATCTTTTTTTTTGACAAATGCGCCAGCCTAAATCATTGGCATAAAATCACTTGCACGAGCGGCTATAAAATAATGACCAGCCGGCCCATTTTTAGACGGCCCAAAACCAGTCAAAACGCATCCGCCGGACCGAAAATTTCCGCCGCCATCCGAGGCGGCTGGAACAAATAGTGCTGGTTCATCCGTTGCGAGAAGCGAATTGCGCTTGCAATTCGCGCGCATTGAATTATTCACCAAGACAGCTATGCCATTATTTGCCTACACCGCCCGCGAAACGGCCTCGGGCCGCGAAATCCGCAACACCGTTGAGGCGCTCTCGGAACAGGCGGCCATCGCCGCGCTGCTCAACCGCAACCTGCTGGTGGTCGAGATCAAGGAGAAGATGGCCAAGCGCGGCCAGACCAAGGGCGGCAGGGTGCAGAAGGCCGACCTGGTGGTGTTCACGCGGCAACTGGCGACAATGGTTGACGCAGGCATCTCCATTGTGCAGGCGCTCCAGGCGCTCGCCGAGCAGACGACCAACAAGGTCATGCGCGACACCATCAAGGATGTCTGTTCGCGGGTGGAGGCGGGCGAAAGTTTTTCCGAGGCGCTCATCCGGCATCCGAAGGCGTTCAACAAGCTGTATGTTGCCATGGTGGGCGCCGGCGAAAAAGGCGGCCTGCTGGCGGAAATTCTCGCGCGGCTGGCGACTTATCTGGAAAACACCGAACGGCTCCGCAAAAAAGTCAAAACCGCGCTGATGTATCCGACCACGGTGACCCTCGTGGCGATCATCATCACCACCTTTTTGCTGGTCCGGGTCATTCCCACTTTCAAGGAAGTTTATTCCGGCTTCGGGGCCAAGCTGCCGGGGCCGACCCTGGTCTTGATCACCATCAGCGAGATCGTCAAACATTACTTCCTTTATTTGATTGTCCTGGCGGGGGCGGCCGTCTGGGGCTGGCTGTATTTCATCAAAACCAAGCAGGGCCGGGAATTCTGGGACACGCAGCGCATCCGGCTGCCCATTTTCGGGCCGATCGCGCATAAAATCTGCCTGGCGCGGTTCACCCGCACGCTCGCCTCGCTGGTGCGCAGCGGCGTGCCGATTCTGGAAGTCCTGCAGATCGTCTCGCAGACCGTCGGCAACGTCGTCATGGAAAAAGCCGTCAAAGCCTCCGCGCTCGACATTGAGCGCGGCGAAGGCATCTCCAACGCGCTGGCCAAACATCCGGTTTTCCCCAGCATGATCATCCGCATGTTGAGCGCCGGCGAACAGACCGGCAACATTGACACCATGCTCGAACGCGTCGCCAACTTCCTCGACGAGGAAATCGAAACCACGCTCTCCGGCCTCATGTCGCTCATGGAACCCATCCTCATTGTCGTCCTCGGCGTCGTCATCGGCGGCATGGTCATCTGCATGTTCCTGCCGATTTTCAACCTGGCCAACATCGTCAGCGGCAACGGCCACTGAAGCGGTTGATAGTTTTTTTAGTTGATAGTTGATAGCTGAAGGCCGCGCTTCGCGGCTGCTATTAACGATCAACTTTCAGCAATCAACTTTCTTCCCCGGCTGCGGCTGGAAAATTTTCAGCTTCGGCCAGCGGGCGCGGATTTGCTCCTCAAACCAGCCGCGCGCGGAATCGTCACCGTGGCCCAGCAGAATCGCGCGCGGCGAAACCTGGCCCACGAACTCCAGCAAATTTTCGCGGTTCGCGTGCGCCGTCAGATCAAAATCCTGCAGGTCGCAATTCTTTGTCACGCGCCCCGCGCTGGGACTGAACACAAACGTCTCGCCGGACTTCGCCGCCTTCAACCGGCCCGCCGGCGAATCCGGATCGGCGTAACCGACAAAGAAAATGCTCTGCCGCTCGTCGCCGATCATCCGCGCCGCCAGCGCGTGCGCCGCCGTGTTCTCGCTCATCATGCCGGCCGTGATCACAAAAATTTTTCCGCCGCTCAACTTCATGTTCTCGCCCGCGCCTTTTTCCAGCACGATCAACTGCAGCGCCTCGTTCAAGTTCAGATTCGTGTGCTGCCGGTGCGTGCGGTGCGCTTCAAGGTCGTAAATCTCCGTGAACACGCGGCCCAGGCCGCCGATGTAAACCGGCTGCTTCTTCAATTTCCCCTCGCGCATCAGCAGCGCCAGCAGCGCCAGGATTTCCTGCGTGCGGCCCAGCGCGAACGCCGGGATCATCACGCAGCCTTTTTTCTTCTGCCCGGCATGAATCGCCGCCACCAGCCGTTCAACTTCGCTGTCGCGCGAAAAGTCCGGTGGCACCGCGCGGTTGCCGCGCGTCGTTTCCATGATCAGCACGTCCGCCTTCACGTCCTCGAACCGCGCGCTGCGCAAAATCGTCTGGTCGTGGAAGCACACGTCGCCGGTGTAAAACAGCGTCTCCTTTTTGCCGCGCAACAAAATTCCCGCCGAACCGAGCGTGTGGCCCGCGTCGAAAAATTCCAGCGTCGGCGACGGCACGCCCGCGCGCTGCTTTTTGAACGAACCCCATTCCACCTCGCGGTTGTATTTGAAGCCCTGAAACTGCGGCGCGATTTCATCCAGCTCGTCGTGCGTGTAGAGCGGATATTCGCGGATGCCCCGCTCGTCGCGCTGGCGCGTCATCACGTTCACCGAATTGTGCAGCACGCGTTCCACGATGAAATAGCTCAACTCCGTCATCAGCACATGCGCCTTGGGAAACCGCGCGCAGGCCACCGGCAGCGCGCCAACGTGGTCATGATGACAATGCGAAATCGCGATCGCGTCCACCTCGCCGTGGCTCGCCTTGCCAAACAGCGGCAACGCGTCGCGCCCTTCGCGTTTCGGGTGCATTCCCACGTCGAGCAAAATGCGATGGTCGTCCAGCTCCACCAGCCACGCGCTCGCGCCGATGTCCGTGTCGGGATTCAGATTCGTGATGTTCATAAAACCATTTCACCACAAAGATACCAAGGCACGAAGGAAAAAAATTTTTAACCGCCGAGACGCCGAGACGCCGAGAAAGGATTTATTAAATCCGCAGATGTCGCAGATTTTCGCAAAATATTTTTTTGAATCTGTTTAATCCGCGCAATCTGCGGATAAAAATTTCCGCGCCTCTGCGGTTAATTTAATTTGGAAGGATAACGCCAAACCCAGTCGTCCTGGGAAATATCCGGGGTGTTGCCACTTTTCTGGCTGGTCACCACGCCGCCGTCGTCCGTTTCATTCCAGCCGACAGAGTAGAGCACAAATTGTCCATCGTCAGTGCGCCGATATTTCAGCGGCTGCCCGCCGATCACGTCGTGCGGCACTTGGGCGATGAACTGCGGCGCGAGCGCGTCCAGCGATTCAGGAAATTCCTCGTGCGCCACCCGATAGCGTTCCAGCGCGATGGCCGTGCGCGCCAAATTCACCGACGCCTGGCCATAGGCGAATTTCTTCGCGCCGTTGGCCAGTGCCGGCAACATCAGCCGCTCATACCAATTGAACATACCGGGGGATTTGGTTTCCGCCGCCAAGGCCGCTTCGCCACGCCGAACCAGGTCCGGAGAAAAAGTGCCCTGCTTCACATCTGCAATTGGGAAGTAGTAATCTTCCATCATTTTGGCGCAGCGATATTCATTTTCATAAAACCAGCCGGTCGGAATCAAGCGGATCACGACCCCGGCGGGCAGGAGAAGATGGACGTTGCCGAAATCAGACCCCAATTCCTGCAAGTCTTGCACATGCGCAGGGCGGCGGCGGATGAGATCCATTTCGCCGGTCTGCCCCGTCAGTTCGCCATGCAGGCCCTGCCGGAAAGCCGCGACAAAATCCAGCGTGGCCAGTTCGGCATCGAGCGCGGCCAGTTGCGCGTCCGACCATTTATGCTGCGCCAAACCTTCCCAGACCGGCTGGAGCGCGAGCTGCATCATCGCCAGGCGCACCAGGTGCGTGATCAAAAATGGCTCGGTGCGGATTTTGTCCGTGAGTTGCAGCGTGAGCCGCACGTCGTCCAGCGCCTTGTCCGGCTGGCCGTTTTGCAGTTCGGCCACGCTGCGCAGTTGCAGCATCACCGCGCACGTTTTGAGCGGCGCCAGATGCGGCAGCAAAATAGCCCACGGCGATTCACTGTCGTAATCCACCGGATAGCGCGATTCGGGCAACTGGCAGGCCGCGCGCAATTCATCCAGGGCCGGATCATATTTGCCCAAGGCCAGCAGCACGTCTTCCGCCGGCGATCGCGGCCATGTCGGAACGCGAAACTCATTGGTCTTGGCCGCCTGTGTGCGGTAATAGCTTTGCCAGCCTTCCAGACTGGTGAAGGTTCCTTTGACGCGGTCGCCCGCGCAGTTGGGCGGCGTGCTTGAATTATGAGAGACCGGCATGCTCATGCGATCCTCAAAATGTGGATCGCGTTTATCGGAAGGAATGACTTTCCCGTCACGCGTCAAGATGTAGCCGTAGCTCGAGAAGACAATCGGCGTCATGGCGAAATTCTGCTCCTCCGGCACCGGCGGCGGCAACACGCTGGCCAGGTCAAAATGCTCGCCCTTCGCCTCCCAGGCCTTTTGGAACTGGTGCCAGGCATGCCAGCCGCGCCAGTCTTCCTCGGCGTAAAACAACGCAACCAAAGTCACCAGGCAGGCCAGCGTGAAAAGCGCCTGCGTGGTTCGTGATTTTTTTCTGATGTTTTTGGATTCTCCATTCATAAATCAAGCCATTAAAATGTTCACGACTTCGCTGCGCGGCTTCGGGGAAAAAACCGGCTGCCGGTTGGCCACGCGCAATTCTGTCGAACCGATCAATTCCGCCAGCATTTTCTGCTGCTGCCGCAATTCCGCGACCACTTCCGGCGACGCCGGCACGGATTTTTCCGCCATCACCGGCATTTGGTCGCGCATCGAGAAATTCAAAACGAAGATGAAAATCCAAATCGCCGCCAGGCCGGCCCAGGCTTTTGGGTGCGGCCAAAAAAATTCGCGCCAAATTTGTAGTGGGACAGGCATCTTGCCTGTCTCTGTTTTTTTTGCGCTCGTTAAAGAAGACCGGCGGGACGCCTGTCCCACTATTTCCGCGCGCCATTCGCCAGGAATTTGTTTCACCGGCTGGCGGCGCAAGCGGCGTTCAAATTGTTCCGTTTCATCATTCATCATTCAGCCTTCTTCATTTCTTCATAGAGTGGACGCAGCCGCCCGCGCAATTTGTCTAGGCCGTAGCGATACCGGCTGGCGGCGGTGTTGGGCGGAATCGCCAGCGTGGCGGCGATTTGTTCAAAAGTTAAATCTTCCCAAAGTTTCAAATGCACGACGGCGCGCTGTTCTTGCGGCAGTTCGCCGAGCGCGACGGAAAGTTCGCCGCGGAAAACGGTTTCATCCGGGTCGGTGGCGGGCGCGAAAGGTGAAATGATTTCCGCCGCAAAATCTTCTTTCGTCCGTTCCCGCGTGCCGCGCCGCCGCATCAAATCAATCGCCGCGTTGTGCGCCAGCCGGATGAGAAACGCGCGCGCCTCGCGGGCACCGTCGAGCAGCTTCGGTTCGCGCGCGAGCTTGACGAAAATTTCCTGGAGCAGGTCGTGCGTGTCCGCCTCGTTGCGCGTGAGGTTGAGGAGAAAGGCATAGAGCGGCTGGGCGTGTGCGTCATAGAGCCGTTCGATGTCCAGTCCGGCGGGCATTTGCATAATGACGCGCGCGGCGGACGGATTTGTCTAGCCAATTTGATTCACGGAAAATTTTGCTGGGGCGAGCAAATGCGCCGGACTGAAAATTCCCGCCGCCACTTCATCAAAAATTTCCCCGCAATCGCGCCAGAATTCCTGCGGTTTCATTCCAACCGCGCACAGCACGGCGCGATGATCCAGCATCACAACCAGACCGGTTGCGCGGAACGCAATCCGCCAGATCACGAGCGCAAAAATTTTCCGTGTGAAAGGCATTTTCTCAAACGCGCGCCGCAGATATTCAATGTGAAACGCCAGATGCCCGTCCTCGTCCCGGGCGATTTGCGCGAAGACCGCGCGCAAAACCGGGTCGCGCGTGCCGTCGTGCAGCGCGCGGAAATAGCGCTTGGCGATCATTTCCGGCAGCAGCAAAACCATCAATTCCTGGTGCAGGCCGAACAGTTGGCGCAAAAAAATAAAGCAGCTGTCGCCCCAGTGTTTTTCGATCAGCGGCGCGTTCAATCCGCGCAGGATTTTTCCCATCAGGCGCGAATGTTCCTGCTCTTCCTTGATGAACAGATCAATTGCCCTCGCATAAGTCATGTCGCCGGTTTTGCGCGCGTGACTTTTGAGTTTGCGTCCTTCGCCACTTTCGCCAAGCTGAAATTTTTGCAGCGAACGGATCAGCGGCGCGCGCAAATGCGGTTCGACTTGAATTCCGTTTTCCCACGGCACGAGTAGACGGTTCGCGCGATTGCGTTCAAAATAATCCAGCCACACTTGCATAACGTCAGATTTTGGTCAAAGGTGAAGAAAATAAACAGGCGCCATTGCTGCGAGTGCAGCTCCGACTTGGAATGCCAGCATCAACAGCGCCGGTCTTGGAGCCTGCGGCAGCCATTTGATTATGAAGAACGCCACAATCGGCACCTGCCCGGCCATCAGAAGCTGCCAGAGGTGGGCAGCAGCACCCTCGTCCGCTCCACGGCCTGCTTCGACACGGGCCACGCCGAGCGTGGCAATGGGAACCAGCACAATGGCAAGAGCAGCGAGTGACATCGCGACCGGCAGAAACGCGCTTGGATGCTTAAGCATATTGGGAATGTTGATTTGATTCTTCATAATGTTTCGGAGGCCTGGCTTTTTGTTTTTGTTGAGCGAGCAAATTTAATTTTTCTTCCACGTCGCAAATCACCAAGTCTGGCGTCGAAGTTCCTGCGGTAATGCCAACAATGTCGTCCGCACAGAACCAGGCGTCGCGCAAATCTTCCGCCGTTTGGACGTGATGCACGCGCGGACAAAATTGCGAACAGGTTTTCACCAGCTCCTGCGTGTTGTTGCTGTGCATGCCTCCGATGACAACCACCACATCGCATTTTTGCGCGAGTTCAATCGCCGCGCTTTGACGCTGTTTCGTCGGCTGGCAAACCGTGTCAATGAAACGCACTTCTGATTTCGGAAATTGCCCGCGAATCAATTGCACGAGCCGCCGCACTTTTTCAATCGGCTGCGTAGTTTGGGCAATGACGCCGAACCGCGCTTGTTCGCATAGTTTGGCCAAGTCTTCTTCGCTCAATACGACATCGCACTCGGCCAAATCTTCCGTCATGCCGCGCACTTCGACGTGGTCGCGCTTGCCGATGATGACTGGATGGAAACCGTCTGCCACTAGCTTTTTCAAACTGCGGTGCGCAACGTGGACGAGCGGACAAGTCGCTTCCAGGACGTTCAAACCCAGCCGGCGCGTCTCGCCGGTTTTGCGCCCGGAAGCGCCATGCGCCGTGACCATCACCGTTTGCGTTTCAATGTCCGCGAGTGTTTGTGCAATGCGGATTCCGTCCGCCCGCAGTTCGGCCAGGACGGTCTCGTTGTGAACCAGATCGCCCAGAATCGTGAGCGGCTCGCGCCGCGCGGTTTCCCGCGCCAGCGCGATGGCGTCTTTCACCCCGAAACACATCCCCAAATGTTCAGCGCGGATGATTTTCATGTTTGAAGGAGCGCGGCCCGTCCGCCCGCGCTCCGGCTGGTGCCCGGTTTCAGCAGGGTTCTCATCGGTTTGCATTATACTTTGTATCACAAAGTAAAAGACCAAATGGGTTCAGATTCGTTCAAAAGATTTTTATCTGGGTTTGTGCTGCCGCACGATCTTCTCGAGCAGGTTGATGTATTCAGCGAAGGCTTTGCGGCCCGCCACCGTCAGGGAGCAGGTCGTGAGCGGACGGTTGTTCTGATACGACTTCGCCACGGAAACATAACCTTCCTGCTGCAGCGCGCGGATGTGCGTGGTGAGATTGCCGTCGGTCATTTCGGCCGCGTCGCGGAGTTCGGTGAACGAGAGTTCCGGCGCAGCCGCCAGCATGGACATGATGGCCAGCCGGCCTTTCTCATGAATCACGCGGTCGAGCTGCAAGAACGGTTCCGGATTCACGCGACAAGATTTTTTTTCTCGGTCAGATACAAATACGCGCCGTAAATCAAATGCAGCGCGCCGAAGAAGAATCCCATGAGCCAGTGCGCGCTTATTTCAATGTTCTGTGGAAGAATGAACACCAAAAAACACAGGGTTGCACAGGAAAGCGCAATGAAAATTAAGCCAAACAACTTCATGCCGCGTGACATAAAAAATCCCGCCGAGTGCAAGGCGCAGCCGTAAAATAAAAGCCAGATGAAAGTCAAAACCATCGGATTGGCCAGTCCTACAAATGCAAAGATCAAACCGAGAAACATTCCTGCAAATAATGGCGGCAACAATGCCTGCCCCACGCGGCGGGTCGGCGGCGACCAGAAATTTTCCTTGTCCTTGAGCGCCTGCCGCCGTGCGATAAGAAAGGCTCCTGCAACCGCGATTGCGGCCGCAAAAAGCCAGAGCACGGCAAAAGCACGGACTGAATCCAGATGAAACAAAAGTCCAACGATTCCCGCTGCCAAACCCAATACTCCGGCGGAAAGCATTATTGGCGCGAGTGCGTGGCGATAAACGGCGGAGCGTTCCATCAGCGTGCGGATGGTTTGCAGGTTTTCTTCGGCCCATTCAGGTTTCATGGTTCGACTTTGCAGTGCAAAGTTTATTCTTGCAAGCATAAATTTTTCTGCGGAGCGCGGCGTTCACGCCGCTTCAATGTTCGCCTAAAGAAAAATTTCAGCGGGCCGAAAGAGCTTCGGCGGTCGAACATTGAAGCGGGCTGAAGCCCGCGCCCCGGATTTTCCGCGCTTCCTGCTTTCTTGCTTTCCTCATTCATTCGGTTGAACATTTCCGCGTGCGGCCGCCGCTGAAAAAAATTCCGCCGCGCGGGCCGGGCAAAAGTTCCGTCCGCGCCCGCATTCTCGCGCAATGGCGCGGCGTGGATTTGGGGCCGCTGGAAAAGGCGCGGACCGTCGCGGCGCAGCCGGTGGGCGATCTGTTGCCGAAGCTGATGGTGGACTTGAAACTGGATGCGCGCCGCGCCGAGGCCGAACTTGTGAAAGTCTGGAACGCGCTGATTGATCCCGTCGTCACCACGCACGCGCAGCCGGCGAACCTGCACAAAGGCACGCTGTTCGTGAACGTGGACAGCAGCGTGTGGCTTTCCGAAATCGTGCGCTACCGGCGCAAGGGAATTCTGGATCTTTTGCAAAACAGCTTTGGCAAATCGGTCGTCCAGAAAATCTCCTTCCGCATCGGGTGAAAAAACTCCGTGGCAGCCGACGTGGGGAGATCCCCTTTCAAAAAAGTTTGAGCCTCATTACGTCGGCTGCTAAACCATCATTTTCATCTGCTTCGGCGTGAGCAGCCACGCGAACGATGCGCATTTTCCGGCGCGCAAATTTTCCGTTTCCAGTTTGCACAGGCCGCCTTTTTTGAAATCTAATTGCAGCCGGCCATCGCCGGTGACGAGCACGGAAATCAGCCGGCTCAAATCCGGTTCGTGTCCGACGAGCAGCAATTTTTCCGGCGGCGGCTTCACGCGCGCCAACTGCCGCAATAAGATTGCCGCGTCGCCGCCCGGTGCCAGCGCGTTGGAAAATTTCAGGCGCTTTTTCAGCTTCAATTCTGCAGCGATAATTTCCACCGTCTGTTTCGCGCGCAACAGCGGACTCGAAAGAATGAGATCGAAGCGCAATTTCATTTGCTCCATCGCGGCGGCGGTTTTGCGCAGTTGCCGCCGGCCTTTGGACGTAAGCGGGCGGGCGGCATCGCCGTCAAATCCGGGCGCGCCGCGCTCAACGGCGAGGCCGTGGCGCAACAGGTAAAGTTGCATGAAGCCAAGATACACCCCGCGCCGGCGGGCGCAACGTCCGTAAAATGTAACATTTTTAATTTTGGTTTCGGCCGCCGCGTTGCCTATTTTAGGCCCACAATGGATGCAGTGCGTCGCGCGGTCATTGATGTCGGCACCAACTCGATCAAGCTGTTGGTGGCGGACGTGCGCGGACGCGAAGTCACGCCCGTCCACGAGGAGTCCAAACAAACCCGGCTCGGCAAAGGTTTTTACCAAACGCACCGGCTCCAGCCCGAAACCATCGCGCACACCGCCGCGGCGGTCTGGGAATTTGCCGAGATCGCCCGCGAAAAAAATTCTGCCAGCATCCGCGTCATCGCCACCAGCGACGCGATGAACCCGGCCGACCTCACCGCTGCCATCGAACGCGCCTCGGGTTTGAAAACGGAAATCATCTCCGGCGCCCGCGAGGCCGACTGGGCGTTTCAAGGTGTCACGACGGACCCGGAACTGGCCCGGCAACCGCTGCTGCTGCTCGACGTCGGCGGCGGCAGCACGGAATTTATTTTGGGCCGCGGCACGGAGAAACATTTTGCCCACAGCTTTCCGCTCGGCACGGTGCGGCTCATGGAAAAATTTCCGCACAGCGACCCGCCCACCAGCGCCGAATTCAACGCCTGCCGCAACTGGGTGAAGGATTTGCTTCAGACGGAAATCTGGCCGTTGCTGGAGCCGGCGTTGCAGTCGGAAAAAAAATCCGGCCAGGTCCGGCTGATCGGCACCGGCGGCACGACGAGCATCCTCGCGCGCATCGAAAAAAAACTGGACCGTTTTGACCGCGACAAAATCGAGCGCACGGTTTTGAGCTTTGACCAAATCCGCGCACACCGGAAACTTTTATGGCGGCTGCCGCTGGCCGGGCGCAAGGAAATCCCCGGCCTGCCGAAATTGCGCGCCGACGTGATTCTCACCGGCGTTTTGATTTACGAAATCGTGATGGAGGAGTTTGGCTTCGCGGAACTACGCGTCAGCACACGCGGGCTGCGCTTCGCGGCGGTCATGGACTGACGCTTCGCTTTTTTATCAAGGAACGGAGATTCGATAAAACAGCGAAGCTGAATTGGTGGCCGTGGCATTTGCAGATTCGAAAGAGCCAGTGTTATCGGTCACATTCGTTTCCACTGTGAACCAATTTTTCAGGTCCGTCGAAGCCTGCAGACGATAAGCGGTGGACGGAAACCCAGTCCCCGCAATCTGCCATTTGTTATTATTTGGCGTCAGTGAATGGATGACGAAAGCGCCGGAATAATATTCAACCGCGCCGATGTCGCCAGCCGAACCGAACGGGCGGCTAAAACCGCGTTGGTCAGTGGCCGGAAAGGAATTGTCTGTGACGGCATCAATAGCAGGACTGCCAGCTAACAGCGCGCAGGTTTCAGTTAGCCCGCCATTATTTGCAAGCGGACCGAGCAAGGGATCAATGCCATTTACGCTGCCGACATTTGTAAAGCTGCAACTTGCATCCGAACTTAAATTGCAACCGCCGTCAATGATCGTGCCATAGGCATTGGTGTTGGGCAAAGAGCCGGACACAATCGTGTTCTTTAGAACCAAGCTTCCAGCGATTGCCGCTAAATTTGCTCCCTGAACAAGACCATTTGTGCCATTGAGACCGGGCGAGCCACCAGGCAATAAGGGAGCTGGCGCACCGCCTGCGCCCCCGATGCCAAATGTTCCTCCAATTGAAGTGTTTTCGGAATAAGTAATATTTGTTAGCAGGAGAGTTCCCACGAGGAGGCATGTTCCGCCTGCGATTCCACTGCCTCCATTTGCTCCATTTCCTCCATTCCCACCGGCATATTGTCTTATTACAGCATCTGCCCCTTTTCCTCCTTTTCCGCCGTTGCCGCCAGTTGCCGAATTATTGAAAAACGTAGTGTTCACAACGGTCACAACTCCGTTGGACGAACTAATTGCGCCGCCGTCTGCGTTGCCGCCGTTAGCACCATTACCGCTATAACCATGAGCATTTATGTCGCTACCGTTCCCGCCGTTGCCGCCAAATGCCTTATTTCCCGCAAATGTGGAGTTGAAGACAGTAAGCAGGGCCCAGTTACAAATCCCGGCACCGCTCGCGAATCCACCAACATTGCCGTCGAACACCCCCCCAAAAGATAGAAGATTCACTCCATCTGGGCCTCTTCCACCGCTTACAGCATTGCTGGAAAAAGTGCAGTTGAAAATCGTAGCATTGCTGCTGTTACAGACCGCTCCGCCATAGCTATCTCCCGCGCCATCGGAGTCGTGGCTCTGATTTGGGTAACCATCACCGCCAACGGCGGAATTGTTGATAAAGATAGAATTACTCGCGACTAACGTGCCGATGTTATAAATTGCTCCACCGGCGACAGTTGATCCGATATAATTATTAGTGCCGCGCGCGGAGTTTCCGATGAACACGGTATCGTTCACAAACAATGTTCCCACATTAAAAATAGCGCCACCGAATGCAGGACGCGCAATAAACGAATATCCTTCGTTTGTCCCGGAAGTAAGATTATTGGAGAAAACACATTGACTTATTTGAACTGTTCCTGTGCTGCATAATGCGCCCCCGCCGGTTCCCGGAATCGGCGGATTGCCGAAATTATAGAGACCCTCCCCTGTTTGGTAACCATTTGCCAAAACTAAATTCTTCATCACGAAGTTGACGTTCGTGTTCACGGTAAAAATTCTGGTGGCGCCATTCCCGCTGATCGTCACTCCGTGTCCGCTCCCATCCAAGACCGTGTCGGTGGCGATCACGATGGTATTCGCTAGGACAATCACGCCATCACAACCAAACGTGACCGTTCCACCTCCGGCCAGCGCGTTTCGCAAAGTCGTTTCGTCGGCACTGGTCACGACGCCTGCGGAAAAAACAGCGCATTGGAAAGAAAGCAGCGCCACCGCAGCCAGCAGAGTTTTGAAGCTTTTCATAATAAATCCCCAATGAATTTTTTATTGGCTATAAGTTTATTTTAGGCTGGATTGTAATGAAGGTCAACTTTTTTGAGCAGCTCCGCGTCAGCACGCGCGGGCTGCGCTTCGCGGCGGTGATGGACTGAAGCATTTACGACTGATGATTTTTGATTTACGATTTGTCCGAAGCGTCGCTGTTGCGGCAATCATAAATCATCAATCGCAAATCATAAATTTCCATGCGTGTTTTAATTGTTGGCTGCGGTTACGTCGGCCTGCCGCTGGGCGCGGAACTGGTCCGCCAAGGCCATGAGGTTTTTGGTTTGCGGCGGAGCGTGTCGGCGGAAAGGGAATTGAAAACCGCTGGCATCAAACCACTCGTCGCCGACATCACGCGGCCGGAAACGCTCGCCAAACTGCCACGCGGCTTCGACTGGGTGGTGAACTGCGTGGCGGCGGGCGGCGGCGCGGAGAATTACCGCCGGGTTTATCTGGAAGGCACACGGAACCTGCTCGAATGGCTGGCCGGCGCGCCGCCGGAAAAATTTGTCCACACCGGCAGCACGAGCGTTTATGCGCAATACGACGGCTCGGCGGTCACGGAAGCAAGCCCTGCGGAGCCGGTTGCGGCGACGGCGAAAATCCTGCGCAAAACGGAAAATGTTCTGCTCGCCGCCGCGCGGGAAAAATTTCCGGCGGTGATTTTGCGCGTGGCGGGCATTTACGGGCCGGGGCGCGGCCACTGGGTCAAACAATTTCTGCGCGGCGAGGCGCGCATTGAGGGCGATGGCTCGCGCTGGCTGAACATGATTCACCGCGACGACGTGGTCGGCTGCATCATCGCGGCGTTAAAAAACGGCCGCGCCGGCGAAATTTACAACGCCGCGGATGACCAGCCGATGCGCCAGTTGAACTTCTTCGCATGGCTCGCGGAAACGCTCGGCAAACCGTTGCCGCCGTTCGTGCCCGAAACGCCGGATGAACGCAAGCGCGGCGTGACGGCCAAGCGCGTGAGCAACGCGAAACTGCGCACGGAGTTGAACTATGAATTCCGGTTTCCTGATTTTCGCGCGGGCTACAAGGCGGAAATCGCGCGGTTCACGGCGTAGGACAGGCGTCGCGCCTGTCTCCATCCGCAAAAAATTTATTCAATTATTGCGTGTTCCTCATCCGCTCCACCACGCCACAGCATATCTGCGACCGGCAAGCCAGAGTTAGAGACAGGCGCGACGCCTGTCCTACTTCACACCGCGCTGTCGCCGTGTTCCTCGGTGCGGATGCGGGTGGCCTCCTCAATCGCCGAGACAAACACTTTGCCGTCGCCGATCTTTCCAGTTTTGGCGGCTTTGATGATGGCGGCCACTGCGGCGTCCTTTTGGTTGTCGGCCACGACGGTTTCAATTTTGAGTTTCGGCAGAAAATCCACGGTGTATTCGCTGCCGCGATAAATTTCCGTGTGGCCTTTCTGCCGGCCAAAACCTTTGACTTCGCTGACGGTCATGCCCTGGATGCCGAGTTCGTTCAACGCGTCTTTGACGTCGGTGAGGCGAAACGGCTTGATGATGGCTTCAATTTTTTTCATAGATTTCACTCATTGTAGGCACGTTCGCCGTGCTGTGACAAGTCGAGCCCGGCGCTTTCGTCCTCCTGGTCCACCCGCAGGCCGATGAGCCGGTCCACGATTTTCAAAATGACAAAGGTGCCGCCGCCGGCGAGCGCGATGGTGAACAGCACGCCGATGAACTGGTTGAAAAACTGATGCG
>Ga0209483_1001260_pt1 | contig 19402 bp, 14 predicted proteins | sample NGEPerA_FD_184508 | JGI IMG/M metagenome (GOLD analysis project Ga0209483, IMG submission 184508) | Arctic peat soil microbial communities from the Barrow Environmental Observatory site, Barrow, Alaska, USA - NGEE PermafrostL2-A... | ecosystem: Environmental > Terrestrial > Soil > Wetlands >... | reverse complement strand
GACGTAGATGGGTCACAGAGAATCCTCCTTCTCTGCGACACAACCTAAATCAACGCCCCCACAGCCCGATCAGCCACACGCGAACGCGTCCGCCGCACAGCGGCTTCGTTCAAGTCAGCATGTGGGAAGCGATCGAACTTTCCTCGTTTTCCGCCGAGAAACGCGTTTACGTTCCTCGAAGGCGATATCGAAGCCGTTCTGGCCGACAATGCAGCGGTCGTGGCGGATGGCGACGGAGAGCTGCTTCGGGCCGAACCTGGCAAAGCCCAAATCCTCAAAAAGCTGTCGTAGGTTTAGTATGTCTCGATATGGACACTCAACGCATCATCGCTGAACTAGACGTGGAGATAGCCAGTTTGCAAGCGGCCCGAGCTACCTTGGCTGGAATGTTGGGAGCGGACGAACCGGCGAGCGGTAGAACGAAGCGGATCACAAATTCCGTCGCTACACCTGCGCCGAAGAAGACAGGACGTAGGGTGTCGGAGGAGGGCCGCCGGCGGATGGCGGAAGCTCAAAAGAAGCGCTGGGCGAAACTGAAGAAAGCTAAGACCTAGTGCTTGCTTCACCGAACTGCAGTCGTACTATCCGGGTGTCTTGACGAACCGGTTGCAGGCCCAGATCTTGAGTTGATTGCCCTCAAAGGCTTTGACCGGCATCTTCGAAACGCGCGTTACGCGACACGCAGATGCGATCCTCTCCGCACCTCGGCACCGGGCGCCTGTTCGTTGCGCATTGCTGCCGACTTGATGGCATCAGCATCGGGCTTGGTCTCTTGAACCGAAGCCTCCAGTGCCACCGCCAGCCCTTCGGGCAGATAAGCGATGACCGTTTCCCAAAGGACGCCGTCGACCCGAGCCTAGACCTTGCAATAGGCGATTGGAAGCGTGGCTTCGTCCGTGATCTTGACCGAATGCCGGCTGTTCTTTGATCCGCGATTCGAAACCAGAGACGGGATCGAATCGCCGACGCCGGCCTTTTCAGGGCCTCGTCAATCTCGAATCAGAAGATTGGTAAGGACTAGGCGAAGCCTGCAGAGACTCACATGCAGAGAAGTTATTTTGTCCAACATCGTATATTCCTGTAGATTGAAATCACTACTATCAGAAGCTGGGGGTTCTTTATGGATTTAGTCCAATTGGAGCACTTTTTAGCCGTTGCTGATGAGCGTACTTTTACGCGCGCTGCGGAACGCGTCTTCCGTACCCAGCCCGCGCTCAGCCAAAGTATCAAGAAGCTGGAGACAGAACTCGGCACCAGCCTCTTTGTGCGCGATAACGGTGACGTCTCGCTCACCGAGGGGGGCAGGCTCCTCAAAGACTACGCTCTGCGCATGTTAAAGCTGCGCGACGAGGCAACGCGTTCCATTGCTCAACTTCAGAATCTGGAAATAGGAAGCCTTACTATCGCGGCACACGAATCCGCCGCGCTTTACCTGCTTCCCAACGCTATACTGCATTTCTTGCAGATGTTTCCCGATGTAAAAGTGACTGTCAATCGCGCACGTCTCGATGAGATCCCCCGTATGGTGCTCGACCGTCAGGTTCAAATCGGATTCCTGAAAGAGTCCGCGGGATTCCAGGAACTTGAGTCTATCGACGTTCATTCGGACCGGATGGCACTGATCGCCTCCCCGAAGCATCGGCTTGCGGAACGGTCAGGGGTCGGCGTGAAGGACCTCGATGGCGTACCGTTCGTCGTGCACCATTTATGTAGTTCGACTGAAGAATTTGTCCTTCGTCTTTTTCGTCAGAACGGCATTCGCTGCCATGTCGTTGCGGAACTTTGGAGCTTTGAAAACATCAAGAGTTTCGTCGTCGAGAACGTCGGCCTTGCAATCGTGCCACGCATCACGGTCACGGAAGAACTGCGCAACGGCTCGCTTGTAGAGATTGGCTTGCCCGAGTTGAGCTTCCACCGAGGGACCGTAATGACGTACCGCCGCGACTGCATTTCGGAAGCGGCCGGCCGTCTTGTCGAGATCATGCGAGGCAAATATCAGCGAGCCACAATCGCCGCATCTGGTCGCGTCTCTTCTATCGCCGCGCGAGGTACCAACGAGATCGAGTCGAAGATAGCGTAGCCGCTAGAGCGACGTTCCTATGGGTGTATAGGGAGGCGAAGAGTTCGATGGCCATTTTTCCGCAGAAAAACGGTGCTGAACTCCTCTATCCGCTTTCCAGCAACAGGAAATTTGCTCTATGCCTTGTACCGTCATCCGCTACTCAATGCTGTTGGATAGAAGGGAGCCTGCGGATAGCCAGCCCGTCACATTCGCCATCGTTCGAAACATGTCCGGCACAGTATCTACGGCGAGCAACATCGCCATTCCATCGAGAGGAATTCCGGCGGATGATAGGATCGGTGCCATCACGATGATGGCGCCGCCAGGAATCCCCGGCACTGTGAGGCTCACAGCAACTGCGCTCACCGCAACCCCAGCCAGTTGCGTCCAGGACAACGGCACTCCATAAAAGCTCGCCAGAAAGCAGATGCCCACCATCTGCGCCATGCAACCGCCTACTCGAAAGATAGAAGCCGCGAACGGAAAAAAGAAACTGGATGCTTCTTCAGAAAGGCCGAGTCCTTCTCGCGCGGCTTGGTACGTTGCCGGCAGGGCCGCCAGCGAAGATCGCGAAGTGAACGCCAGGGCCTGCGCCGGTGCCGCTGCGCGAACGAAGGTCCGGAAGGGCACAGTGGCGAAGATCGCAACGCTGGGATACAGCACCAGAATCATGAACGCCCCACTCACCAGCGAGAGGACCACCACATACCCCAGCACCGCACCGGCTCCGCCGAGACCCATCGCAGCCGGCAAACCCACGGCCAGGCAAAACACCCCAATCGGCGCTGCTTGCAGAACAGTGTCGATCAATCGGGTGAACGCGTCGCGCATCGCTTCGAACCACTGGACGAGGACATCACGCTGCCTCGCCGGCATTTTGGAAAGGATCAATCCGAAGCCAACAGAAATGACGATTAATGGAAGCAGTGCACCATCCGCAGCCGCCTTAAACAGGTTGTCGGAAATGAGTTCGCTCACCCACGCCCCAAAGGAAACAGCCTGTGTCGAAGGAGCCATCGCTCTCAGCGAACCGGGGGCGCTGCCCTGCGTCAGTGTGTGCAACCTTTGAAAGAGCGGAAATGCTATAGCCCCCGCGAACACCGCCGCCACCGAAAGGTAGCCAAGTATCAGGGCGAGGGACCGCCCCGCCAATTTCCCGATGCGATCTCCACTCGTTGCAGCAGCACAACCCACGATCAAGCTGCTCATCACCAGCGGTATGACGCAAACTCTTATGGCGCTGATGAATAAAGTGCCTATGGGAGCGACGATCCCAGGTATTCTCGACAACACCGGGGACCCGCTCCTCATACAGAGGTAGCCCAAGGCTATTCCCAGCAAGAGGCCAAAGAGAATCCGTGCTGGTGAAGCCTTCAAAGTATCTCTCCTCCAGCTCTTGCTTAAACCTTACGGAACCTTGACTGTAAGCACACGGTTCGAAAGCTCTGCGGATGTCACTGCGGCGACCCGGGTGATCTTGCGCTCCGACTTCACGAACGATGTCACCTCAACATCCACCGGTCCATCCTTCGGCAGGCCGAAGTGGACAGGCATCACATTCTGCGAGCAGTAGCCGCCACCTGTATCCATGATGCGCGTTCCGAGGCATGTACGTGTCCCCGACTCGAACAGCCGTACCTCTGAACCTGGTTTTGTAGCATGCCCATTCTTATCTACGACCATCACCTGCAATGATCGTGCGGCCCGCTCGGCGGGCAGCTGGTTCCTCCAAAGATAATGATGTCCGTTGGGATTGTTGTTGCACATCGCAATGTCTAGCGCTCCGTTGCCATCGAAGTCGACCCACTGAATACCGTGCGTCGCTCCATTGCGCAGCATCTCCCAGGGAATAACCTCCGAAAAGTGGTCGCCGGCGTTGTGATACATGTGGTCGTGCTCGTTCAACGGACGCATGATGTACGAAGAAACATACAAGTCCGGACGTCCATCGTTGTCGTAGTCGCCCCAAGTAGAGGGTGTCGCATGGTCGCCACTAAAGAGGTTCAGCTCGGGCGCAACATTGCGAAAGCCGCCGTTGCCCTCGTTGCGATACAGCAGGTTCTGTCCATAGCCCGCGACAAACAGATCGAGCAGCCCATTGTTGTTGTAGTCGATGACAGTAGGGCCGCAGCTTCCATGATCGGCCGGGCGGCCAGCCTGGTTCATCTTCATCTCATCGGCGATGTCAACGAATTTGCCGCCATCGTTGCGGAAGAAGCCGTCCAGCGTTCCATCCTGATTTGCAGTAAAGCAATCAAGACGGCCGTCCTGGTTGTAGTCGAACCAGACAGCGCCCACGGTCTTGCGCGGATCGGCGATGCCCATGTCCTTCCCGACTTCGACGAACCGATTGCCCTCGTTGTGGAAGAGAAGGTTCGGCGCATCGCGGAGTGCGACGAAAAGATCGAGCTTGCCATCGTTGTCGAAGTCAACCCAGGAAATCTGGCGGACTTCGCCGACGACCTTGATGCCGAGGTCGCCGGCCACATCAACGAACTTGCCGTTGCCGAGGTTGTGATACAGTTTCGAGGTCACTTCTGATCGCCGCGAGAAGCCGACAAAGATGTCGGGTCTGCCGTCGCTGTCGAAGTCGCCCCAGCCTGTGCCGCGAGTATCTGCGAGATCCGCGATACCCGCCTGCGCCGCCACTTCGACGAAGGTGCCGCCATCGTTGCGATAGAGGCGGTTTGCGATATCGCCCTTGAAGCCGACAAAGAGATCAAGGTCTTTGTCGCCGTCGAAATCAGCCCAGCAATTTGTCTGTCCACCGGCGAGGGCGAACAGTTCGGGCTGGACAAGCTCGAACTTCGGCATCAGATAATCCGGTGGGACAGGCGGACGCGGAGGAGCCGGCGGAGGAGCTTGTTGCGTCTGCGCTGCCGCGGAGCGGATGCCCTGCGACAGCGCCACCCCCGCCAGACCGAGCGATCCGGAAGCTAGAAATCTGCGACGATTCATCGGCGTTCTCCTCTATCTTTTTCAACAGTCACGGGACCTTATCAATCAAAGTATCGCGGTGTTAGTAGTCGAAGCGGAAGCCGAACTGCGCGCGCCGCTTGGGGTTTTCCGTTTGCGGTTGACCAAACGCCGAGGACTGAACGCTGCCCTGGTAGGTTGCGAAATTGTCCGTGTCAGCAAGGTTGAAAACTTCAGCGAAGAAAGTAGCAGTGTAGCGTTCCTTGATTTTGAACGCCTTGCCGGCGCGCATATCGAGATCGCTGTAGTCGTCGCCGCGTAGCGAGCCACGAGGCGCAGGGCGTGCGAAGGACAACGTGGAGTCGCTGATGCTGTAAGGAAGCGCGCTGGCGTAGGAGTAGAGCCCGGAGAGCTGGAAGTCGAGCGGCAAATTGTAGTTTCCGTCGACTGTGAGGTTGTGGCGACGGTCTTCGTCAGCAGGGCCGCGATCGACGTTGAGGTTGAGCGGGTTGGTCACAGCGCCGCCGCCCACACCGGTTGTTGTGGTGTCCGATGTTGTTGAAGCGAGAGTATACGAAACACCAAAGCGCGACTTGCCTTTGTTGTACGCCACTCGGGTGAGGAGCCCGTTGTACTTGATCCAACCGAGGTTCTGGTAAAGCGAGAAGCTGCTGAAGCGCGGGTCGATAATGACGAATGTCCCCGCGGAGTTTTGCGTGACGTTCACGTTGCGTTGCACGATTGCGTCGACACCGTGCGAGTGAACGTAGTCCGCCTGCATAGAGAGATGATTGCCGAACTGGTGCGTGCCGCCGCCACTCCACTGGATGGAGTACGGGATGCGGAAGTTGGGGTCCATACCGTTAATGACACCCTGCCCGGCGCCAATCACGGTGAAGTCCGGTGGGTTGGGAAAGTTCGATGCGAGGTAGGCGCCAAGCTGAGCTTTGCAGCCGGTCGGGTTCGCCGCGCAAAATGGATTGAGCGTTGTATTGTTGACATTGAATGAGTAGCGACGGTTGGCAAGCAGCGTTTGGTTGAGGTAGGTGTCGTTGTAGTTATAGTGATTCTGGTCGTAGTACAGGCCGAAGTTGCCACGGAACGTCGTCTTACCGGAGCTGAACGGCGACCATGTACCACCAATGCGCGGAGCTACGTTATTGAGGTCGGCCTTCACCGGGCTCAGAGGCGCGGGGCCAGCGCCATAGACCGAGAGGGCGCGCTGGTTATAGGCGGCGACATACTGATTACCCGCGAGGATCGTGTTGTCCACGTCGTAGCGAACGCCGAGATTGAGTGTGAGCTTCTTGCTAAGGCGCCACGTGTCCTGCGCGTAGGCACTGGGGTTCCAGTGGGATTCAGTGTCAGCGGCGGTGCCGACGGCGATGGTGTAGGCGGAGGGGTAGCTGGTCGGGTCGGCGATGTTGAAAACCTTGTCGGTGGTGAACGTCCAGCGGCCCTTCTGCGATGCATCGATGTTCATCACGAAAGTATCGCGGTAAAGCTGCGCGCCGACCTTGAACTCATGTGCCCCCTTGATGAAGGTGAAATTGTCCGTAAAGCTTAACATCTTTTCGCCTTCGGTACCGCCGGTAGAACTCGAACCAAGTGCAATGCCCGGATACGCTTTCTCCGAGTAGCGACCGAGATTTGCTGCGTCGGAAAGAAGCGCCTGGCCGTACTTGCCGGCGATATTGGATGTGATGGTCGGAAGATTGACGCCGTAGTAGACACGGAATTCGTTGAAGGAGCGAGCGCTCAACGTGCTGGCGAGTGTACCTATCGTGCTCCACAGCGGGCCTTGGAACGTAGCGCGTTTTTCAAGAGCCCACAGCGGACTGCTGTTGCAACCGTCGCCGCCCTGGCCGCTGCAATTGATATCGGTCTGGTAGGTGCGATCATAGCGATAAGTGAGGCGATTCTTGCTGTTGATGTTCCAGTCGGTCTTGACGATGAACGGCCGGACCGAATCCTCCGTGGGGATGACCGACGCATAGCCCTGGTTGATCCAATACTGCGAGATCGAAAGGCTGGTGGTCGCGTGGTTGACGAAGTCTTCGTAGCCACCGAAGAAGAACAGCTTGTCCTTGATGATCGGGCCGCCAATGTAAGCGCCAAGGCGGCGCTGGTTATAGTCGGGCACGCTGGTGAGAAACACCGGTTGATTGTTCGTGAAGTGTCCTGCGTACGGCGCGCTGTTGAAGACCGCGTTCTGGAAGAAATCATAGACGCGGCCATGAATATCATTTGTTCCGCTGCGAGTGATGACGTTGAGGAATGCCCCGGAAGCATTGCCGAACTCCGGCGCAAAGCCGTTGGTCATGACCTGGAATTCCTGAATCCAGTCCTGCGGATAGACATCCGCCTGTGTGCCGTAGAACTTCATCGCGTTGGGAGCGCCGTCAACAAAGACATTGTTTTGATACTGATGCTGACCAGAAGCGTTGAAGCCCATCGACGAGGCACCTGAAGAGCTGATGCCCGGTGAAAGGATAGCGAGGCCTGCAAAGTTACGCTCCGACGTAGGCAGAGCATCGACTTCCTGTGTGCCGATGTTAATGCCGACGGCTGACTCTGTGGGCAGTTCATCGGTTTGCGCGTTGACGACGATTGACTCGGTGCTTCCCGCAGCTAACGAGAAGTCAAGCGTGAGTTGCTGGCCTACCTGCAGTCCGAGATTGGTCTGTTTCGCCGTGCTGAAGCCGGTGCTTTCCACCGTGATTTCATATTTGCCAGCGGGCAGATTCGACAGCAGGTATTGGCCGTCCTGCTGCGTGGTGCTGGTCCGCTTGAGGTTGGTTGCGACTTCACGCGCGGTGACGAGCGTGTGCGGGACCGTCGCGCCTTGCTGGTCGGTGACGGTACCGCGCACAGTGGCAAGCTCCGTCTGCGCACGCATGATTCCCGGAGAGAGGCCTGCGAGGAGAACCGCGACGATCGAAAGAAGAAGGGAGCGCTGATGCTTGGTCATAGTGCCTCCTGAAAATCGTGAAACAAAATTGGTGGTTGTAATTGCTGAAAAATCATTTGGCTACACTGACGTGGCGACGGTGTTCTCTGCGAGGTAACCGCTGGCAGCGAATGGGTCCAGAAGCGTGCCGATTCCCCTGCGCTGTGCAATATCGAAGAGGTACGCGGCGACCGAGATATCCTGCAGCGCGACGCCGATGGATTTGAAGATAGTGATCTCGTCTTCGGAGGTGCGGCCCGGCTTCTGGCCGGCACAAACCTCTCCAAGCTCTGCGTACACCGCGTCCGCCGTGATGGCTCCGCTTTCGACGGCCTCGCGGAGGTCGCCACTTTCAGCGATGGCCTGTTCGCGAGAGTCGGCGACGATCTTAGCGACGGCGAAGCAGCTTGCGTCCAGTTCGCGCTTGGTGCGGGTGTTCGCACCAATGCCGCTAACGTGAGCTCCGGGCATGAGCCATGCGCCCTGAATCACCGGCTCCGAAGCTGTCGTTGCAGCGACGACGAGATCGCTTTCCCGAACGGCTTCTTCCGCACTGTTTACAACAACAGCGTCGATGGAAAACGCCTGTGCCATGCGTGCAGCGAACTTCTCCGACTTCTGACGATCGCGAGAGAACACCTTGGCCGTGTGCACATCACGAACAGCGCACAGGGCCTCCGCCTGGTGCCAAGCCTGCACGCCGGCACCGACCATGCCGAGAGTGTGGGCGTTGGGGAGTGCGAGATATTTTGCCGCGACTCCGCTGGCAGCTCCAGTGCGCAAGCCAGTGAGGTAGTTGGTCGAAACGACGGATTTCAGTGCGCCGGTGGCGGTCTCAAAAAGCAGAATCGTGAAGTAAACTTCGCCGTCCAGACGACGCCCGGGGAAACCGGTCAGCGTCTTCGAGCCGAACATGCCCTGCCGCGGAAGATAGGCTCCGAGAACGCGAAACATTCCCGCGGTCCCGGGTAACGTTTCACTCATGCGAGGCAACAGCGTCGCTTGCCCAAGCGCGTAATCGCAGAACGCCGATTCGACGATCTCCATTGCTTCGGGCATCGCGATGGCTGCTTCGACATCGCACTCTGAAAGAAAAACAATCATGCTGCGGCCCCTGACTCTTAGTGGTGAGATCGTTGAGGTGGTGCGTTGAACTCGTTTGGTAGTCTGAATCTAAGCGAGAAAAAGTGGGCCGTCCAATGAGTAATTGTTCTGGCGTCATAAGCGCCACTGTTGGGTCACGCATCGTACGCGCTGGTCAGTTACGAAACTGATGCGCCTATGAATGCTTCTAATTTGCTGTGCGCCGGCTTAGCGATCACAATCGCTGTGTACATATTTCATTTGCAGGGGAATCGCATGCAGCAAAGCCTTGACGCACTCAAATCTGCCGGAACCGCCGTCATCGCCGACGTGTTCGACTCTCTGCAGCTGCTCCCGCAAGTGTTGGATAACAGCTTGCAGCCGGTAGGCGCCGCTGCGACTTTTGCAGGCCCCGCTTACACGATCACCGGCGAGTCTATCAACTTCCAGGGTGGAGATCGCGCCAAGCTCGGGGCAATCGATGACATGCCGGCTGGCATTGTTGCGGTGTGGGCGAGCATGGATGCGAAGGGCGTCTGCTGCTTCGGCGATTTACTGGCAAGTGCGATGCGCGCGCGCGGTTGTGTCGGTGCGGTTGTCGACGGCGGCATTCGCGACGGAGCATTTATGGAGCAGTGTGGTATGCCGGTGATCGCTCGCTATCGCACGCCCGCGCAAGGAATTGGCCGGTGGCGCGTCACGGCATCACAAACTGAAGTCAAGATGCGTGGGGCGCTGGAGGAATGGATCACCATCAAGCCCGGCGACATTATCGTTGGCGACGCTGACGGAGTGGTCGCGATCCCCGCGCCCCTGCTGGAAGAAGTTACTGCGAAGGTGATCGAGTGGTCGCGCTCGGAGAGCGGTGCGCGCGAAGAGATCATAGGCGGCCTGCCGCTGCTCGCGGCACTGAAGAAGTACGGACACCTGTAGTCGTCGGAGAGTACATCGCGACGCTTATAGCGGTATCAATCTTTCGAACTTGCTTCGCGCGGCGTTCGCCGTGAAGATGTAGCCACTCTTTGACTCTGCGAACTCGTAGCTATTTTCGAGCATCGCTACAACGGATAGATGTCCTTGAAAGGATTCCCGACCTCATGTCATCCATGCTACGTTCCGCACTCGTCGCTTCAATCCTCTGCATCGCGCCTTCAACGATAGCGGTTGCTCAGGCAACTCAGTCTGTACAGACTGCGCCTTTCGATGTGCGCGCGCATTACACCAAGACCGAGTCGCGTATAAAAATGCGCGATGGTGTGAGCCTCTTCACCATCGTCTATACGCCAAAGGACGGCTCCCACACCTACCCGCTGCTGCTGACGCGCACGTGCTATTCGATTGCGCCGTACGGGCCTGATGCATATCGGCCAACACTGGGCCCGTCTCGCGAGTTTGCGGAGTCCGGCTACATCTTTGTCTACCAGGATGTACGTGGCCGCTATGAATCGGAGGGCGAGTTCGCGAAGGCGCCAGTGATCATCGATCACCCCACCGGTACGCAGCACGATGAGTCTACCGATACATATGACACGATTGAGTGGCTGCTAAAGAATGTGGCCAACAACAACGGGCGCGTGGGCGTTTACGGAATTTCGATGCCTGGGCTTTATACGTCGACCTCGATCATCAATGGACATCCGGCTATCAAAGCAGTGAGCCCGCAAGCGCCCGTCACCGACTATCACGACAACGACGACTACTATCACAACGGTGGGCTGATGCTGGAGTCGAGGAACTTCTTCGGAGCGTTTCGGCCGCAGAAGAATCCTGTGCTGCCGTCCGCCGCAACGCCGCTTCCGTACAACACTGCGGACGCTTACACAGCATTTCTCGATCAGCTTGAGCCTTTGTCGAAAGCGAAAGCGTTCATCGATAATCCATACTTCGATGAGTCCGCGGACCATCCGAACTACGACAGCTACTACGATGCACGCGACATCAGCCGGCATCTCCGCGACATCAAAGCCGCAGTGCTGGTGGTAGGCGGCTGGTTCGATGCAGAAGATCTCTCCGGCCCGCACAAGGTCTTCCACGCTATTGCGACGCAGAGTCCGTCGACTTCAAACCGCATAGTCATTGGACCCTGGGTGCATGGCGGCTGGTCAGCAATGGACGGCGAACGTATTGCCGATGTTCACTTCGGTTCCAACACGGGCGAGTACTTCCGCGAGAAGATTCAGTTCCCGTTCTTCGAGCACTACCTGAAGGACGCTCCCGATCCGAATCTCGCTGTAGCCACGATGTTTGAGACGGGCACCAACGTGTGGCGCAGCTATAGCGCGTGGCCTCCTGCGGGCTCGAAGCCGCGGATGATTTATTTCCAACCGGGCGGCAAGCTTTCGTTCGATCCAGCGCCGGCCGCAACAGGCAGCAACGCTTACGACCAGTACGTCAGCGACCCCGCGCATCCGGTACCGGATGTGTCGTTCGCAACCGCTCCCGGACCGGTGCGCGACTACATGGTGGCCGACCAAAGATTTGCGGCGACACGGCCCGACGTTCTCGTGTATCAGACGGAGCCGCTCACGGAAGATGTAACATTTGCTGGGCCGTTGCGCGCGAAGCTGCATGTATCGACAAGCGGCACCGATTCTGACTTCGACGTCAAGCTGATCGATGTCTATCCGAAGAATTTTGCGTGGCCCGGCGCCCCTACCGCCGCGGCGCCTGGTCGCATCGCCGACGTGGCTGCTACGCCTTTCTTACTCGGCGGGTATGAGCAGCTTGTACGCGGCGAACCGATGCGCGGCAAGTTTCGTAACAGCTACAAGACGCCGCAGCCGTTTACGCCGGGCAAGGTAGAGGCAGTGGACTTCTCGCTCGTGGAAGTCAACCATACCTTCCTCAAGGGACATCGGATCATGGTGCAGGTGCAGAGTTCGTGGTTCCCACTTTCCGACCTCAACCCGCAAACCTTCGTCGACATCCCCAGTGCGAAGCCCTCCGACTTCAAGCCTGCTGTGGAGCGTGTGTATCACACGGCAAAACAGCCCAGTGGCCTGGAGTTTCAGTCCCTGAACTAGGGGGCGCTACGCATAGATATGAGGCACGCGTCGGCATGACTGTAGTGCTCGTGATGGACAACGCAGCGAAAGAGACTGTCTCTAATTGCTTTGGGGAAAGGACTCCGCCGTCCGATAGCGCTGGCGTGCCAGCTACAGCGATGTTCGTTCATCTCCGCTATCGTCATCAAGACCTCAGCAAAGTCAGCTTCCCGCCCAACAGCTCTTGCCGCTCTTTACAGCCGCCGAACGCACTCGACTTCCGCCAGCGTGGGCTTCCCATTGGGATCGAAGTGCTCATCTTCTGAATACCAGCAGACGACCTCAGCTAAGTTAGGCATCCTTTGAAAGCTCCTCATAGGCGGGGTTGATTCTGGCAATTTGCTCATTGGCGTGCGCGCGAAGCTCCGGTGCCATGCGCTCCAATTGATCCGGATGCCACTGCCGAACCTTGTTGCGGTAGGCGGCTTTGATCTCATCACCGGTGGCTCCACTGCGCACATCGAGGTTTGCATGGAAGGACAGGGGAGTAAATGGGTGCGAAGCCGATTGACCTTTCTGCTCGGCCGATTCTTTCCGACCAACGGAGCCTCCTTAGGCAGAGTCGGTTTCCATCCCAGCAACTTTTGAACTTTAGGATGACTCCGTCGACGACGTGTTGCATCGATCTTTGAGCCGCATCGAAGGTTTCTCCAAAATCGATCTCATCAAGCCCGCTTTTCATATCTAACGCGCATTACGCGACCCGAAGATGCGATCCGCGACGCACTTCGGCACCAGGCACTTGTTCTTGGTTCATCGATGCCGCTTTGATCGCATCCGCATCGGGCCTGATCTCCTGAACCGAAGCCTCCAGCGTGTCCGCGAGTTCATCGGGCAGATACGAGATGACGGTTTCCCAAAGTACGCCGTCGATTCGCACATCGACCTTGCGATAGCCCATGGGTAGCGTGGCCTCATCCGTGATCTTCACCGAATCCTGGCTGTTCTTCTGTACACGCAGGGTGAATTCCTGACCCTCGATCTTCTTTAGCTCTCGACTCATCAGGTAGCACATCACCATCGCCTTCGTGCGGTCCACCTTATTGACCGCGGCGCGGGCCCGGTCTGATAGACGCGCGGCTTCTGCGCGGCAATACTGCTCGCGCGCTTCCATCATGCGCACGAACCTTCCGATGCGGTCCACCTTCTCACCGTGGGCCTTGCAGAACCTGTGGAAGCGGGCAATCTGCTCCTCGGAAGCCTGTCCTTCAGACTCGACCTGCTCTTGAATCTCTTCGAGCAAGTCGTCCAGTTCCGCATCGATTTCAAACAGTGAGTTCGAACCAGTAGTCGACGTCATCTTAATTTCTCCTTCCATTGTTCCTTGCCTCGTCAAACGTCGCTGCTACGCCGCGATACGTTGTGTCAGCCAGAGGGTTCTCGCTGCCCGATACGCAAGAGCATCGGCACGGCTTTGGACGGGATGCCCGTTGTGGCCTCTGACCCACTTCCACCGGATGCGAAGCCGCGCGTTCAGCTCGACCAGTTCCGTCCATAGCTCACGATGTTGCAACTCCGTCCCTCTTCGATTCCGCCATCCCTGGCGCTGCCACCGAAAGACGAACGTGCGCATCCCGTTAATTAGGTATTCAGAGTCGGACCGAAGTTCGACGAGCGATCCTGCCGATAGCGACCGAAGTGCCTCAACTGCTGCGAGCAACTCCATCTCTTCGATCGTGGTCCAGGGATCTGCACCCGACATCTCCCACCGTTTCTTTCCCTGGATCAGTACAGCGCCCCACCCACCAGGTCCAGGATTGCCGATGGCGGAGCCGTCCGTGAAAATGCGCACCATCTCGCTCATCGGAACCCCCTGAAGCGGAAAGGATTCCGCGATGTACGTTTGTCAGCAACCAAGGCTGCACCATGCCGCCGGCGGCGCAGGAGCGGGCTCCGTAACGGAACCCGCTCCACGACCGTCGTTTCATGCGGCTTTCGGCAGAACGTCACCGGCGATTTTCATCAACTCCAGCTTGCGTTCCGCGTCTTCGGTGTTGCCGGCAATCCACGAAATGGCGTTCGAGAGCCTCCAGGTGGTGTTGCCGGCGGGGAGATTGTAGGTGTCGGGCGAGTTGTAGGCCTCAATCACGGCGTCCGACTCGGATTTGAGCAACGCCTTCTTGAGGGACTCCTTGACGGACGGCACATCGACCGCCTGTTCGTTCGCATGGCGAATCGCTTCCATGCGACGGCGCAAGGTATCGGCGTTCAACTGCGCACCGACCACATCGCGAAGAGCGCTCACCGTCGTCTCGGCATCGAGTTGATAGGTGCGCTGCGAGTACAGGACGGAATCGTCGAGGCGTTTGCCCAGATGCACCTGCCGCATCTCTTCCTGCGTGATCGCCAGGTTGGAGCACCAGATGCGCAGGAGGTAGGCCCGGATCGACAACGCTCCGTTGCCGAAGTCCGAGTTTTCGAGGCTCAGGCCGTAAGCGACCATCTCGCCCGGGATCGGCTCATAGACTTCCGGCATGATCGCCTGTAGGGCGACCTTGGTGTCCGTGACATACCCGTTGTACGGAAGCGCCCCTTTCTGCTGCACCGCGGTCGCAAAGGCCTCGATGATCGGTCTGGAGTCGAGCCTGCGGTAACGATCGGAAAGAAACCCTCGCACCTCGCCTGAGACGGAGCGGAGCACATAGCGGGTCTTGGCGAAGCGGTTGGAGAAGATGGTGGTGAGATTGTGGGCGAGCAATTCGCGGGCCCACGGGTCGGAAGTCTGTTGCAAACCGTCGATGAACTTCAGCGGCAGGTCCGTTGTCTGCGCCATCTGCTGGAGGGAATGCCGGTGCAGACGCTGCTGGATGTTTGTGGCCTGGGGATCGGGATATTCGATCAGCACCGTATTCGTTTCGGGGTCCGGCTCGAAACTCAGTTCCCCGCCCCGCGCGAGGCGGTCACTTGGTTGGTGGTTCATTACATGGTCAACAACATCGCCAGCTTTCGTTCGTCCCTGAGCGATCAGTAGTTCTAGTTTGTGCGCGGCCGCTGTCTTTGATTCCATTGTCAAAAGCATGAAGGATTCTCCTGTTTGCCATAGCGGTTGGTTTGTGGGTGTTGACGCGAGGCATTGACCCGCTTGCGTCAATCTCTCATCCCATCGAAAAGTAGCCGTAGACGCATCGCACGCCGCGCGGCGTCGGCTGACCTGGGCTGCCGCAACGGGCTACCATGATTTCGAGATGAATGTTCGCAAGATCGTGCACGTCGACATGGACGCGTTCTATGCATCGGTCGAGCAGCGCGATGATCCGAACCTGCGTGGCAAGCCTGTGGTGGTGGCGTGGCGGGGAAAGCGTTCCGTCGTCTGCGCTGCTTCCTATGAAGCGCGGCGTTTTGGCGTGCGATCGGCCATGGCCGCGACCCACGCCGAACGCCTGTGTCCGGACGCTATCTTCATCCCTCCGGACTTCACGCGCTATAAGGCGGCTTCCCAGGCTGCGCGAGAGATCTTCCTGCGCCATACCGATCTGATCGAACCGCTGTCGCTCGACGAGGCCTATCTCGATGTGACGGAGAACAAGACCGGTCTCGCCACGGCCACGCGGGTTGCCGGCGCGATTCGCAAACAGATCCTTGAGGAATTGAACCTTACGGCGTCGGCAGGTGTGGCGCCAAATAAATTCCTGGCGAAGATCGCGTCAGACTGGCGTAAACCAAACGGACTGTTCGTAATTCAACCGGCGGAAGTGGAGACATTTCTAATCCCGTTGCCTGTCGGGCGCATCCCCGGCGTGGGTAAGGTTATGGAAAGCAAATTGGGAGAACTTGGAATTCATACGGTCGGAGATCTCCGGGAACGAGACTTGGAAGTGCTCCAGGCCATCTTCGGACGATACGGCACGCGGCTTTACGGTCTGGCGAGAGGCGTTGACGAGAACCCGGTGCGCCCGAACCGGCCCACGCAATCCGTGTCGGCTGAAGACACATTTGAGAACGACGTCTTATTAGCGGAGACGGAACCGATGATCCGGTGCCTAGCTGAGAAGGCATGGGCGGCTACCTGTAAAGAGCCGCGGACCGCACGAACAGTTGTGCTCAAGTTGAAGACGAAGGAGTTCCATATCCTCACGCGCAGCCATACCCCCGAAATGCCGCCTTCATCGGCCGAGGAACTCGCAAGAATTGCACTGTCTTTGCTCGATAGAGTGAGTCTCGGACGCAATCGACGATTCCGTTTGGTCGGAGTAGGACTTAGCAACTTCCGAGACGCCACGGAAGACGATCAGTCGATGTTGTTCTAGCCTCGGATTTTTCGGCGAGTACAACCGCTTCATAAGCGATGGTACGGACCAACAAGCTGTGGAAGGTCTTCGAAAAGCCTCCATCCGACTAGCGGGAGCGACCTTCGCGCGCTGAGGGTGTGCTATCAAGGGACATTCCGCTATAAACGGTAATTTCATACCGTTTATCCTTGATTCTTTCTATAAACGGTAACTTCACGCCGATTTGAGCGATTTGCCCTTCAGATCGATCGCGGAGTTCCAAATCCTGCTTGGAGAACAGCGGGCCTGGGTGCAAGCAGTTCCAGTCCGTCCAACGAGTCCAGAGCTCTTAGGACTCGTAGTAACGGCCCTCGGTAAGCCCGCTGGCCTTACTTCGGAGTTCGAAAGCAAGGCAGCGGGTACGCCACTCTTCCACGTCGCGGGATAGATATCCATGAAGCCCGTCGATGTCATTGAAGTGCTCATGCCGGCCAGAGAGTAGGAGCCTCCAGCGCAGACCCGTCGATCGGATGTTACGCGCTCAAATGTCATCCACAGGCTGTCTTGTTCACGTACTTTAGCTGTTCACGTAACGTGAACATATTATAATAATGAACAGCAGGAGGCGGATATGAATCTGACGGGCGAGGAACATCAGACTCTCCAAGAGGCCATCATCGCCCTGCAAACCACCGCTGGCTTCAAAACGGTAAAGGTAGACGTCCGCCCCATAGCCACAAATCAACCTGGTCCAGGGGCTGATGCCGTGCTGACGATCACCCTGAATGGGCACCAGCAACTCTTCGTCGCAGAGATCAAAACGATCGACCGGCGCATGGCCGCTGCCCAAATCCTGGCTCAGTTGCAGGAGTTAATCACACAACGCTATCCAGGTTATCGCCCACTCCTCATCACGACGTTCGTTACACCTGAATTGGCTGAGGAATGTCGAAGACTTGATCTTCCCTTCCTCGACACTGCCGGCAACCTCTACCTTCCCACCGACACATTCGTGGCCGATATACGGGGCAAAGCACGTCCTGCCCGTCCCCTCAAGGACAAATATCGCGCCCATCATCCCGCGGGGCTCAAAGTCGTCTTCGCCCTCCTGTGCAGACCGGCATTAGCCGGCGCCCCATACCGCGAAGTCGCCAAATTTGCGCAGGTCGCCCTTGGAGCCATCGGCCCAATTCTCAATGACCTCACTCAACGCGGATACCTTCAAAAGGCCAAAACGCCGGCTGGAACTCTTCTCAGAAGGAAGGACCTTCTCAACGAGTGGGTCACCTACTATCCTGCGAACCTGCGTCCCACGCTTCGACCGCGGCGCTATCAGGCGGATCGAGAGCACTTGACGCACCTCGGCCTCGGAACCTTTGGAGCCTATTGGGGAGGAGAATACGGTGCCGAAAAACTCACTCGCTATCTGAAGGCCGAACACTTCCTGATCTATATCCCTGGCACGCCCCCGGCTGCGCTGATGACGGAAGCCCGAATGCGCTTGGCACCGGACGGGAACACTGAGATATTGGAGACGTTCTGGCACCCGGAGTTGCTCAACCAGCCGAGGGACATTGCTCCACCCCTCTTGGTTTACGCTGATCTCATGGCTACCGCCGATGGGCGCAACATCGAAGCAGCCAAAGAGGTTTATGAGCGTTTTCTCGAACCGATTGTCCATCAGACCTGAACATCCCGTCGATCCCGTCACTCTCAGCATCCTGGAACTTATCGACAGGCTCCTTCGCCACGCGAAGATACCCTACATGCTGGTAGGAGCCACCGCCCGCGATTTGCTGCTCTATAACGTGTTTGGCCACGCTGTAACCCGCGCCACATACGACCTCGACTTCGCCGTTCTTGTGGACTCATGGGAGCAGTTCGCGATTGTGAAGCAGTTGTTTCTCGACATTCCGGGATTCGCAGACAAAGGACGCAATGCCCAGCGCTTGCACTACCAGCCAGATGGTGCAACATTCGAAACAGTCATTGACATCATTCCCTTCGGCAAACTCGAGACGGTTGACCGAACAATCGTGTGGCCACCCGACGCCGATGTGGTGATGAACGTGGCGGCTTTCTCGGACGTATTTGAGAGCGCGGTGAGTGTAGAGGTTCGCTCAGATCTCTTGATTCCTGTTGCCTCCCTGCCCGGACTCACAGTCCTCAAGCTCTTTGCTTGGCTGGACCGGCATGACCAGCGAGACGTCCAAGACATCCGAAGATTGATGGAAACGTATACGGACGCCGGAAATGTTGACCGGCTTTATCAAGAAGAGAGCGATGAACTGGAACGGGTAAGCTTCGACACCAGCTTGGCCGGGTCTTATCTTTTGGGGAAAGACGCACAGCGCATTACTGACGAGACTGTTCGAATCCAACTTTCGGCTGCGCTATCCGGCAAGGAACTCGACGCGCTGATACTTCAATTAGCCCGTACGATGAGCGTCTTGGAGGACCGGACCGAGTCAGCTGAAGCCCTGCTCCACGGATTTTTCCGGGGAATGGGTGTACTCGACCAGCCTCGCGATCCCTCCTAATTCCCCAAGGAACCTACGTCGTGAAGGTTGCGATTGGGGACGGGAGACTCAGACATCTGCGGAGCGATAGGCGCGATCCGAACAACCGAGACGTCATGTGCGTCACGCGCGACACCTTCTGTGCGGCTCTTCGAACGCCACTTCGGCGTCTACCCTCCGCCGGCACTACGGATAATTAGGAAAACTTCGCATCCGCATCCCAGCTCGCGCAGAAGATCGCGTGCGATGGGATCTCTTGCGAAGGCTCCTGCGACGAAGTCAGATCCGCCGAATGAGGACGCACCCGCTTCAGAATGGGCGCAGCGGCTAGGATAGAGGAACGTCGAGAGGGCTGTGTCATTGAACGAAACTTCCGCACCCCGTCAGCATGCATCCACAGGGCCAGCGCCGCCGCAACTACCAGAACCAAGCCACGCCGAACGCGTCCGCACTCTCCTATCACTGAGCTCGGTTGCCACCCTGTCGACACTTTCCCGCAGACACGAGGGGTTCCCGTTCGGCTCGTTGATGCCCTTCGCGCTCGACTCTTACGGCCGGCCTCTCTTTCTCATCAGCAATATGGCCATGCACACTCAGAATCTGAAGGCCGACCCTAGATG
>Ga0209483_1001259_pt1 | contig 19404 bp, 17 predicted proteins | sample NGEPerA_FD_184508 | JGI IMG/M metagenome (GOLD analysis project Ga0209483, IMG submission 184508) | Arctic peat soil microbial communities from the Barrow Environmental Observatory site, Barrow, Alaska, USA - NGEE PermafrostL2-A... | ecosystem: Environmental > Terrestrial > Soil > Wetlands >... | reverse complement strand
CACCCGCGTTCCAGCGCGTGCATGACTTCCGTGGGCGTGATCACGCCGGGAAACAGCGGCAGTTGGTTTTCGTGCGCGGCCTGCGAGACGGATTCGCTCAAGCCGGGCGACACGCCGAATTGCGCGCCGGCGTCCACGGCCCGTTTCACATTGTCGGAGGTGAGCAAAGTTCCCGCGCCGACAACGGCGTTGGGCAGCGCCTTGCGAATGCGGGCGATGGATTCCGCCGCGCCGGCGGTGCGGAAGGTGACTTCAATGCAATTTAATCCGCCGGCCAGCAGGGCTTCGGTTAGCGGCACGGCGTCGTCGGGCTGGTCAATGACCGCGACGCAAACGAGCCGTTGTTGGAGCAGAAAATCAATATTCATAAACGAGCGGGTGGATGATACAAAGGTTTCCGCCGCGAGTGAACGGGAAATTAAATCGGGTCCGAATTTCCAACGTGCGCGGTGGCAAGGCTCCATTTTTATTTTAGCCGGTTGAACTGGCGTTGCCCGGCGCGGCGCCATTGGCCGTCACTCAATCGTCACACGGTTGTCACGCGATTGAATTTGTATGAGGAATCGGCGCGTGACATGCTGGCGGCGTGAAGCTGCGGATTTTAGTTGTGGATGACGAGCCGGAAGCGGTCGAACTGGTCGAGTTCAATCTGAAACAGGCGGGTTACTCGGTCAGCACGGCGGCGGACGGCGCGGAGGCGTTGAAAAAAGCGCGTTCGCAGACGCCCGACCTCATCGTGCTGGACGTGATGCTGCCCGAAATGGACGGGTTTGAGATTTGCAAGACGCTGCGGCTCGAAACGGCCACCGCGCGCACGCCCATCCTCATGCTCACGGCCAAGGCGTCCGAGATTGACCGCGTGCTCGGCCTCGAACTCGGCGCGGACGATTACCTGACCAAGCCTTTCAGCCCGCGCGAACTGCTCCTGCGCATCAAAAAAATTCTTTCGCACGGTCAATCCGGTGAAAAACCAAAAGACCAATTGCGTTTTGGCGATTTGTTGATTGATATTCCGCGTCACATCGCGAGTTGGAAAAACAAGCCGATTGAACTGACGGCGACGGAGTTCAAGCTGCTCACCACGCTCGCGCAACGTTCTGGCCGCGTGCAGTCGCGCGACCAGCTTCTCCGCGACGTGTGGGAATACGACAGCCTGATTGACACGCGCACGGTGGACACGCACATGCGCCGCCTGCGCGAAAAAATCGGCGCGGCCTCAAAGCATCTCGACACCGTGCGCGGCGTGGGCTACCGGTTTGTGGAATGAAGAATTTAGAATGAAGCATGAAGAAACAAATTCCGCCAAGTCGCCTGTCAAAAAAAGTTTCTTCATGCTTCATTCTTCCTTCATCCTTTCCCCATGTGGTTCGCGCTCACGCTGATTTTGTCCGCCGCGCTGGTCGGCCTCCATTTCTGGTGGCGCAGGCAATTCGCCGTGCTGCAAGGCCGGCGCGCGGCGGAGATTGAAGCTTCGCAGCGCCGGCAGCAGCAGACGAACGTTGACGCCAAGGCGCAGCAGCAGGTGCTGTTCAACTCGATGATCGAGGGGCTGCTGCTGCTGGACCGGACGCAGAAAATTTATCTCGCCAACCGCGCCTTCAAAAACCTGTTCGGCCTCAAGGTCGAACTGCGCGGCAAAACCATTCTCGAAGTGCTGCGCCTGCACGAACTGGACGAACTGGTCCGGCGCGTGCAGGCCGAGGGCCAGGTTTTTGACTACGAACTCCGGCTGCCGGATTTGAACGAACGCTGGCTGCGGGTCAACGCCGCCGGCATTTCCAATTCCGCCGGCGAACGCGAAGGGACCATTCTGGTTTTTCACGATTTGACGCGGCTCAAGCAGCTCGAACGCACGCGCGAGGAGTTCGTCGCCAACGTCAGCCATGAACTGCGCACGCCGCTGTCGCTCATCAAGGGCTACGTCGAAACTTTGCTCGACGGCGCGCGCAATAATCCCGAAGTGGCCGGGCGCTTTCTCAAGATCATCGAGCGCAACACCAGCCGGCTGGATTTGCTCATCCAGGATTTGCTCACGATTTCCGCGCTGGAATCCGGCCGGATAAAATTAAATCTGCAGCCGGTCGAACTGCGTCCGCTCGTGGAAAAAATTTTTACTGACTTGAATGCCAAGGCGGAAAATAAAAACGTGCGGCTCATCAACGAATTGCCGGAACTCTGCGCCAGCGCCGACGTGAACCGGCTGGACCAGGTTTTCGCCAACCTCGTGGACAACGCCATCAAATATGGACGCGCCCAAGGCTCGGTGAAAGTCGGCGGCAAAAAGCTGGACGACGGCAGACTGGAAATTCTGGTTCAGGACGACGGGCCAGGAATTCCCATCGAATCGCTCGACCGCGTGTTTGAAAGATTCTATCGCGTGGACAAGGCGCGTTCGCGCGACCAGGGCGGCACCGGCTTGGGACTTTCCATCGTGAAGCACATCGTGCAGGCGCACGGCGGCGAAGTCTGGGTGAAAAGCGAACTCGGCAAAGGCGCGACGTTTTTCTTCACGCTGTCGGCTGAATCTCCAAAACTAAAATAATTTTATGAAAAAGAAAAACGTATTGTTCGTCTGCATCCACAACAGCGCGCGCAGCCAGATGGCCGAGGTGTTCCTGAACCAAATCTGCGGCGACGAATTTGAGACGCACAGCGCCGGACTCGAACCGGGAAAATTAAATCCAATCGTCGTCGAAGCGATGCAGGAAATTGGAATTGATATTTCCGGCAACAAAACAAAATCAGTTTCCGAATTTTTGAAATCGAACAAACTATTTTCTTACGTCATCACCGTTTGCGACGAGACGAGCGCGGAACGCTGCCCGATTTTTCTCGGCGTCACGACACGATTGCACTGGGGTCTTCCCGACCCGTCTGCGTTTCAAGGTTCGCACGAAGAAAAATTGGAAAAAGTTCGCGAAGTGCGCGACGCAATCAAACAGCAAATTGAAAAATGGTGCGCGGAAGTTTGTTGCCTGGCAGCGGCTTGAGCAAAGTGTGGTTGCCGAAATTTCTTTTTAAGCGCGCGGAAAAAATTTTATGGTGCGGCATCGTTCACGTGGGCATCGGCTAACTTCGTTTGTAAATCTCGCGGCGGTTGCCGACGTAGTGGAGATAAATGCGGCCAAGTTTCACGTCGAATTCGTAAAGCACGCGATGGTCGCCGGCGCGGAGTTTGAATTCAGGCCGGCCTTGCAGCCGTTGATGCGGGAAATTTTCCAGCCGCGTTCCCATCTCATCAATCTTGCGCTGCACCGTTTCGCGGATGCCGGACGGCAAACCGTCAAACGCCTTTGAGAAAGTGTGCGACCAGATTTGGAGCGCAGCGGCCACGGGTCATTTCGGCTGGCGGGTCGTGTAATTACCGTCGGCAATTTCGCGGCGGGACTGATCCAGCGTGGCCTTCACGTCGTCGGTAAGTTCAAGCTGGTCTTCAAGGAAATCATCAATCCACGCGCGGACTTCTTCAACTTCAGCGCGTGTCAGCTTTGGAATGACCGCTTCAATTTCTTGAACCGAACTCATGGCAATGAAGATAAACCGGCACGAATGATTTGCAAAGCCGGAATTATTCTTGTTTTCAAAATCCTCGTTTCATCCGTGGCTGGAGCGCGGTGGATTTTCCAATCATTCCTTCGCGATGATTTGCAATGCCGCCTTCATGTAGCCCAGCGCAAACGCCATCCCCGCGTGCCACGGCGCGCGGCAGGACATCTGCGGCGTGTGGTCGGGAACCAGCACGCCGTCAAAATTGTTTTTCTTCAAAATCCGCAGCACGCGTGGCAGGTCAATGTCACCGTCGTCAATAAAAGTTTCGCGGTAAAACGGAACTTTCCCCGTCACGTTGCGAAAATGGACGTAGGCGATTTTTTGCTGGCGGCTGTATTGCCCGACCGTTTCGTAAATGTCGCCATCGGTCATTTCCGCGAGCGAGCCGAGGCAGAATTCCAGCGCGTTCGCGCGGCTTGGCTGCAAATCAATCACGCGCTGGTAAAGCTGCGGCTGATGGACGAGCCGCGGCTGGCCGCGCAGGAACGGCAGCGGCGGATCGTCTGGATGCAGCGCCAGTTTCACGCCCGCCTCCTCGGCGACCGGAATGATCTCGCGCAAAAATTCATCCAGCCGCCGCCAGAGTTGTTCGTGCGTGGCCGGCGGGACGTTTCCCGCCGGCGCGGCTTCATCCACGACCATGTTCCACGCCATGCCGTTGGGCATCGGCGTTTCGAGCGGACCTTCCATGCCCACGGACATCGCGCCGCCGCGCGCGTAAGGCCGGTGCGTGCGCCCGCAGACGCCCGCGATGCTGAAATTGTAGCCCATGATCGGAATGCCGGCGCGGCCAAGATTGCGGACAATTGTTTTTACATTTTCGAGCTGCGCTTTTTTCTTCGGGCCGTCGAGCAAAATATCGTGCCAGTGCGCCGGATCAAAATTTTCAATCGCTTCGAGTTTCAAACCTTCGGCCTCGATGCGTTTCCGCAGCTCAATCAATTCCTCCGCCGTCCAAAGTTTATTCGGGTCGCCGGCCACGCCCCAGCCGCGCTCCGTGCCGGTGGGCTGGTTGTCGCGCGGATTTTTCGCGTCGCCTTTGAAATAATCCACGAGATGCGCGACGATGTGGGTCGCGCCCGCCTGCCGCGCGAACTGAAAATTTTCGCGCGTCAGCAGGTGCCGGTAAAGTCCAAGTCCAAGTTTCATCAAAAAAGTTTGGGGCTGCCGTTTAAGTTTGCAACTGCCGTTTCATTTTCCACCCATCAACACGGCAGGTTCAAGCAGGAAAATTGTTTTCCAGAAATGATGCATCCTGTTTCCGCGCCAAGTTTCCAGAATTATACCACTTCCGGTTTGAAACTGCACTATTGCCTGGCAGTTGTAGCGGCGGTCTGTGACCGCCGATGCAGGATCGGAACGGCGCTCACAGAGCGCCGCTACAGCGCAGTTCCAAACTGAAACTGGTATTGGCGGCCATGAGCGGTGACTGGCGGTTTCCACTTGGAGTCCGGTTTTAACGAATGGACGTGAATTTCTTTTGGACAACGGAAAGGCCGCCCCGATTTTCCCGAAGCGGCTTTGTTATCATTCCGCCAATTTGTTTACTGCACCATGACGCGGAAGTATTGACTACCCAATGCCGAATTGATTACAGGCGTGAATGCAACCGTTGAACCGGTTGCGACTTTGGTTTGAACAAGTGTCCAAGTCTTCAAGTCAGTGGAACTGTAAAGACCAACCGTTTCTCCGGCTGAAAGCCCGGACAAGGTCATTTGCAACGCGCCGCCACTGACGGATAAGTCGCCGCCAAAAACAGGTTGTGGCGGATTGTAAGTGACAGTTCTTTGTTGCGAGGTCTGATTGTTCAGAGTGTCCTTGGCGATAACAGTGATGGTATTGTGGCCGGAATGCAGTGCAATCGTCGTATTCCAATTCGCCGTGCTCGACCCGCTGGCTGTATCATTATTGGCAGCAATTCCGTTGACCGTGAAGGATGTCCGCCGGGAATGGCTTCAGACGGCTTAAGGTTTTTTGGTGGCAGCCGGAGCAAGGAGGCCCTGATCAATTTCCAATTTCCAATTTTGAAGTTCGAGCCTCGTTGCCCCGGCTGCCACCTCGGCAGATAGATTTGTAGAATTCTCCATGCGTTTGCGATTGAAATGCCGCCCGCCATTGCGGAATGTGATTGAAATTTATCCCAACCAGCTTTGATGAAACGTGCATGAAGAAAAAAGCCGCCGTCAAAATTCCCGCCTATAAAAATCCGGCCGCGTCCGCCGCCGGCCGCGTGAAAGATTTGCTGGCGCGCATGACGCTGGAGGAAAAGGCCGCGCAGATGACGTGCCTCTGGCAGGAAAAATCCACCAAGCTCCAGGATGCGAACGGCGATTTTGATTTCAAGAAGGCGAAGAAACATTTCGGCCACGGCCACGGCATCGGCCAGATCGCCCGGCCCAGCGACGCGGGCAGCAAGCCCACGGACGCCGGCGTCGGAAAAAAGCCGCGCGCGACGGCGGAACTGACCAACGCGATCCAGAAATTTTTCGTCGAGCATTCGCGGCTCGGCATCCCGGTGTTTTTTCACGAGGAGTGCCTGCACGGCCACGCGGCCATCGGCGCAACAAGTTTTTCGCAGCCGATTGGCCTGGGTGCGACGTTCAATCCGAATCTGGTCCGCGCGCTTTACGCGATGGCCGCCGAGGAGACGCGCGTGCGCGGCGCGCATCAGGCGCTCACGCCGGTGGTGGACGTGGCGCGTGATCCGCGCTGGGGCCGCGTCGAGGAAACGTTTGGCGAAGACCCGTTTCTCGTGGCGCAGCTTGGCATGGCGGCGGTCAAAGGGTTTCAGGGCGACGCGACCTTCAAAAATAAAGGAAATGTCATCGCCACGCTGAAACATTTTGCCGCGCATGGCCAGCCGGAATCCGGCCAGAACTGCGCGCCGGCGAATGTTTCCGAGCGTGTCCTGCGCGAAACATTTTTGAAGCCGTTTCAAGAGTGCATCCAAAAAGCGGGCGCGATCAGCGTGATGGCGAGCTACAATGAGATTGACGGCGTGCCGTCGCACGCGAGCGAATGGCTGCTGCGCGACGTGCTGCGAAAGGAGTGGGGTTTCAAAGGTTTTGTCGTCTCGGATTATTACGCAATCTGGGAACTCGCCCATCGTCCCGACACGCACGGACATTTTGTGGCGAAGGACAAAAAGGAATCGTGCGCGCTGGCGGTCAAGGCCGGCGTGAACATCGAATTCCCGGAACCGGACTGCTATCTGCACCTCGTCGAACTCGTCCGCAAAAAAGTTTTGAAGGAAGCGGATTTGGACGGCCTCGTCGCGCCGATGCTTTACTGGAAATTCAAAATGGGATTGTTTGAAAATCCTTACGTTGATCCAAGCGAGGCAGAACGCGTAGTCGGCTCGGACGCGAACCGGCAGCTTGCGTTGCAAGGGGCGCGGGAAACCATCACGCTGCTGAAAAATGAAAATCATCTCCTGCCGCTGAACCTGAACCAGCTCAAAACCATTGCGGTGATTGGGCCAAACGCGAACCGTGAACTGCTCGGCGGCTACAGTGGCAGGCCGGATTATTTTATTTCCGTGCTGGCAGGCATCCGCGCGAAAGTTAGCGGCAAAATAAAAGCGCCCTGCGCGGAAGGCTGCAAGATCACCGTCGGCGGTTCGTGGAACCAGGATTTGGTGACGCCGGCCAAGGTGGAGGAAGATCGCAAATTGATCGCCGAGGCTGTCGTGGTCGCGGCGCAGGCGGATGTCATCGTGTTATGCCTCGGCGGCAACGAGCAGACCTCGCGCGAGGCGTGGTCGCGCAAGCATATGGGGGACCGCACGACGCTGGATTTGATCGGACGGCAGGAAGACCTGGTGAATGCGATGATGATGACCGGCAAGCCGGTGATTGTTTTGCTGTTCAACGGCAGTCCGATTTCGATCAACGCGCTGGCGCAAAATGTTCCGGCGATTCTGGAATGCTGGTATCTCGGCCAGGAATGCGGCCAGGCCGTTGCGGAAGTTTTGTTTGGCGATTACAATCCGGGCGGCAAGCTGCCCATCACGATCCCGCGTTCCGCCGGCCATCTGCCAGCGTTTTACAATCACAAGCCGTCGGCACGGCGCGGTTATTTGTTCGACGACGTTACGCCGCTGTATCCGTTCGGTTTCGGTTTGAGCTACACGAAATTTGATTTCAAAAATGTGCGGCTGGAAAAGAAAAAAATCAGCGTGCGCGGCGGCACGCGCGTGCTGGTGGATGTGACCAACACCGGCGGGCGGCGCGGCGCAGAAGTGGTGCAAATGTATGTGCGCGATCTCGTCAGTTCCGTCACGCGGCCGGTCAAGGAATTGAAAGGGTTCCATAAAATTTTGCTCCAGCCGGGCGAGACGCAGACCGTTGCGCTGGAAATCACTGCGGAATCACTGGCGTTTTATGATCTAAAAATGAAATACACCGTCGAGCCGGGCGAGTTTGAAATCATGGTCGGCAACTCGTCGCGCGACTGTGATTTGCAGAAAACTATTTTGACCGCAACGGGCTGAACAAATCAAATGACTGCCAGCACCCAGAAACTTTCCTTCTTCGAGAAGGCCGGTTACAGTTGCGCCGACTCCGCCGCGAACTTCGTCTTCATGACGATGATCCTGTTTCAGACGAATTTTTACACGGACGTGTTCGGTCTGACCGCAGGCGCCGCCGCCGCAATTCTGCTGTGGCCGCGCTTGTGGGATGCCATCGCCGACCCGATTGTGGGCATCCTCGCCGACCGCACGGACACGCGCTGGGGCAAATTTCGTCCGTGGATTATTGCCACCGCCGTGCCGTGGTTTGTGATCATGATTCTGGCCTACACGACGCCGCACGGCTGGAGCATGGCCGCGATGATCGCCTACGCCGCGATCACCAACACGATGTTGATGACGATTTATTCGATGAACAACATGCCTTACGCGGCACTGGGCGGCGTGATGACCGGCGATGTCAATGAGCGCGCGAAACTGAATTCGTTCCGTTTCATCGCGGTGAATGCGGCGCAATTTATCGTGGGCGGATTCACGCTGATGCTGGTCGCCAAATTCGCCGCCAAACATGCGGCGGGCGCAACCGTCGGCATTGCGGATAAACAATATGGCTGGCAAATGACCATGACTGTTTGGGCGGTTCTTTGTCTTGTTCTGTTTCTAATCACTTTTTTGACCACAAAAGAACGCATCAAACCCATCAATAAAGTAAAATCATCGCCGAAACAGGATTTTGCCGACCTGCTCAAAAACAATCCATGGAAAGTAATGTGGTGCTGGACGCTGGTGCATTTTGCGATTCTCTCTTTTCGCGGCGGCGCGCTTTACAATTATTATCATCATTACGCCGACAAAGCGGCGATGTTTGACTGGGTGCAAAAACTCGGCCTTGTTGTTCCGACTGGCATGCCATCTTCCGGCGTTTTTGAAACTCTCGGTTTGATCGTTCACGGCGACACGGCCAATCTGGCCAACTCAAATGTCGCCGACGTTTTCAACAGCATCACCAATATGCTCGGAACCGGCCTGACCATCATCGTCATTTTGCTTTCGCCGTCGCTCGCCAAAAAATTTGGCAAGAAAGCCGTCGCCGCCGCCGGCTTTGCGCTGGCGACCGTCGGCTCGTTGTCGTTTTATTTTTTGAAGCCGGTCAATTGCTGGGGAATGCTGGGCGTCACGGCGTTCGTCGCCATCGCCTATGCGCCGACCATTCCATTGACGTGGGCAATTTTTGCCGACGTGGCGGATTATTCTGAATTGAAAACCGGGCGGCGTTTTACGGGAATGGTTTTCGCCACGATCGGTTTCGCGTTGAAATCCGGCCTGGCGTTGGGCTCGGCATCGTTCCTTTGGATCATGGTCGGCTTTTTCCATTACGACACCAAATTTCCGGACACGGCTGATGCCATTCAAGGTTACCGCGCGTGCAGCGGTGTCGTCGTAGGAATTCTCTTTGCCATCTGCACCGTCTTGCTGATGAGCTATCAATTGAACAAACAAATGACCCTCCAGATGGCCGACGAACTCGCCGAGCGCCGCCAAAAGTCTTCGGCACAATCTTAACTCCCATGAAAATTATTTCCATTCCCACCTGCTTCGCACTTGCCGCGCTTCTTGCCGGCTGCGCCAGCCATAACGAAATTGAAAAGCGCCCCGCGACGCTCAAGGACGCCTTCCAAAATGATTTTCTCATCGGCGTGGCGATCAACCAGGCGCAGTTTTATGACGAGGACCGGCGCGGCGATCCGATCATCAAGGCGCAATTCAATTCCATCTCGCCGGAAAACATTTTGAAATGGGAGTCGGTCCATCCCCGGCCCGGCGAATTTGATTTTGCCGCGCCGGACCGCTACGTCGAGTTCGGCGAGAAAAACAAAATGTTCATCATCGGCCACACGCTCATCTGGCACCAGCAGACGCCGCGCTGGGTGTTTCAGGATGACCAAGGAAAGCCGGTCAGCCGCGAAGTTTTGTTGCAGCGAATGCGCGAACATATTCTCACGGTCGTCGGGCGCTATCGCGGTCGCATCCGAGGCTGGGACGTGGTGAACGAGGCGTTAAACGAGGATGGCTCGCTGCGCCAGACGCCGTGGCTAAAAATCATCGGCCCGGATTACATCGAAAAAGCGTTCCAATTCGCGCACGAGGCCGATCCGTCGGCGCAGTTGCATTACAACGATTACTCGCTGGAGAACGAGCCGAAGCGGAACGGCGCCATCGCGTTGATAAAAAAACTGAAGGCCGAAGGAATTCCGATTGCCGCCGTCGGTCTGCAAGGCCACGTCAAAATGGACTGGCCGACGCCGGAACAGGAGGATGCCACCATCAGCGCTTTCGCCAACCTGGGCGTGAAAGTGATGATCAGCGAACTGGACGTGGACATGGTTCCCGCCACGCAGCACAACCGCACCGCCGACATCACACTCAATGCGCAGCCGGCCGTTGGCGGAAATAATTTCACGAACGGTTTGCCGGCAGCGGAGCAGCAGGAACTCGCGAAACGTTACGCGGATTTGTTCCGCGTTTATGTCAAACATCGCGCCGACATTTCGCGCGTGACGTTCTGGGGCGTGACGGACGGCGACTCGTGGCTGAATTCGCGGGGCCGGGTGAATTATCCATTGCTATTTGACCGCGCCGGCGAACCCAAGCCGGCTTTTGAGCAGGTAATCAAAGAGGCGAATCGCCGGTAAAATTGTTGAACGGAGGAAAAACGCCAGACCCGCGAGCAGCCCGCAGCGGGCGGCCAATCCATGCCGGAATGTTCCGTTGCCGGTCTTAGCGTGGAAAAGTGAAGCGGTGTGCCGATCCTTGCGCCATCTTATCCCGTAGTTATTGCGGTCTATTTCGGTTTTCCATAAGCTCCTTCATTGCCAAGGAAATGGAACCGGATCACTTCATAATCCCGGCATTCGCTTAAGCGGAAGCCCGACTTTTGAATTTCGCCGGCAATCCCCGGCATGTGGGCCACACCCCAGGGCACCATGACGTTGTCCGATTGCGGCAACCAGGCGTGAATTTCTTTGAAGAGATGCTGATTGCGCTTCCGAAGAAGATCATCAAAAAGTTGATTCTCAAAATCGGGCGGCGGCGAGAATTGCAGCAGCATCCGCAGATTCTCGGCGTTCACGCCCTGCGCATGAACGAGCATGACCAGATTGAGCAGATCAATCGTGTTTTTTGAGAACTGTCCGACATCCACGTCCGCCCGCACCATTTCGCCCCGGGTGGGCGCAAACTGCTCATGCTGCTCGGCCAGACCAAGCGAGGACGCCATGCGTTTGTAGCTGATTTTGTTCGTCAGCAGATTCTTCTCGTCCGTGACCCCCTCCATTAAAATGATCGAGTTGGTCGGGAAGGTTTGTGAAATTTTCTGGTAAAAGTCCGCCTCGGCGACGTGCGACATTGGAAACAACTGGATCGTCTTGCCGTCGTTGCGGACGTATTTTCTGGCCTGCACCGTCAAACCGCCGGGGCGCAAGGCCATGAAGCCATCGCTGAAATGATCCACCGCCGCGGCCGCGCAAAGAACCAGATAAACCATGACTGCGGGCACCAACACGAAGATGTTCATCAGTGCGAATGCGGACAGGTTCCGCCAGCTAAAACGCCGGCCGGCAAGCTGATCCTTTGCCACCAGCAGCCAGCGGAACTTGAACCCACCTTGAATCCAATAGAGAATACTTAGACCGAGGATGACTTGAGCGCACGAGAAGCCCCAGGCAACCTGCTGAATCCGACCATAGGAAAAAATAAAAAATGGAATGATGACCAGTTGGGATGCCGGATAGAAAAGTGTAACGGGGAGAAACCAGCGTTTGGGGATCAGAGGCGTAAGTCCCATCAGGCCGTAAACCACGATCGCCATGAGCATGGCGAGAAGACACACCATCGCGCGGATCACGGCAAGGACGTGAAGGTTAAAAAAGAGGATCAAAGAGTCATCCGTGAGGGAAACAATGGCATCGGCCAGAAACAGTCCGAGGCACAGGCTCAATAGGATCGCCAGCAACTGTCGCGCGGGCGAGGACTGGCAATTTGACGCCGATGGCAACGGCGGGGGCGCATAGTCAGCCTGGGGATTGTTTTTGAACGGAGGAACCTTTGGGTCGGGTGGCACTATAATTCTCCTTTCCAAACGGCGGCGGATCTGGTCTGTAATTGTTTCATTTTCTCACAAGCTCCGCGACGAACCAGTCTTCGACCTTCTGGCGTGCCCAAGGCGTTTTACGCAGAAACGTCAGGCTGGACTTTACCGAAGGATTGAACTGAAAACACCGGATGGAAATGCGCCGCCCCATTTCGCTCCAGCCATGCTGCTGCACCAGCTGATTGAGAATTTTTTCCAGCGTGATGCCGTGCAATGGATCACGGGGATGGGAAGCAGGCGATGTCATGGCTTGGTTGGAAATCACTTCATTCGCGGAGAAATTTATTTTCTGTGTTTCAGTGTGGTGTAACACGCCAAACAATAAACAGCCAGACCGATTATCAACAGGACTACAATCAGCCATAGCCAAGACAACGAGTGTGCGCTGTAGCCGCCACCTGCATTTTCGGATGGTGTGGACAATCCGGATGGTGGTGCCGATCCAAACGATGCGGACGATCCAGATGGTCGTGTCAATCCGGATGATGCGGACGATGCGGACGGCATTGCCGATCCGGACGGCGTTGACAATTCGGATGATGCTGATGAGCCGGACGGCTTTTCCGATCCGAACAATGCGGACGATGCGGATGATGCTGATGATCCGGGCGGTGTTGACGACCCGGACGATCCAGGCGATCCGGAGAATCCGGATGATCCGGACGACCCAGCCGACCCAGCCGACCCAGCCGATCCAGATGGTGTTGACGATCCGAACGATTCCGACGACGCTGCCGATCCGGAGGTTGCTGATCCAGACGATCCGGACGATGCTGCCGATCCGGACGGTGTTGATTGTCCAGTTCCGGCGAATGTTCCCATATCATCCGCCTTTACGGCTGACGAATTGGATTCGTCTGCATTAGCCATGGAACTTCCAGCAATGGCTCCAGTAGAGCTGGCAAACGCGGCTTTGATCTGCTTTCCATACAGCCCGACAATTAAAATCGCAGCGATGGCGACGATTCCCATGATGATAAGATACTCGGTCATGCTTATGCCCCAACGGGCTTTTCTTAAGCCGAGCAGCTTCATAATAATAAACTCGTTTCTTTGATTTCTTGAAAACGTCGCCTGAATCCTTTTATCTCCCAAAAAACTGCGCGACGCAAGCGCAAACGGTCAAGCGGTCACTGCATTGTTTCCAGACGTGCAGGATCCTTAATTCAGTGTTGCAGGCGCAACAAAAGGGCGCTGGCATGTGGCATCATCAATCTGGCCACGCCATCTTTTTTAAGAACTTTCTCCGGCAAACCCGGAGTCCATTGCCCATCGGCAGAAACTTCCACGCCGGCCAGGCTCACTCGATTCGTGCTGGTCACCGACGGTGCCTCAAGCCGGAAAGCATCCGCGCTCGTGTAGTCGGCGGGCAACGCGGCGGAAAGTTCGGCATCCCGCGAAAGATCCTTGTTCACCACCGTGATCCAGATAAATCCGTGCTCATCCTTGCTGGCATAGGCCGAAAGATTGATTTCTCCCTTGTCCAAAGTGAGCTTTAATAAGTCGCCTTTTCCCGCCAAGGCAAAAGCCAGGACCCCATAATACTCCGGCCGGACGCGGCAGTTCCCCGCCGGATCATGAACAATAGGCGAATAGTGGCTGATCCAGCCCAGTTGGTTGATGTCCGTTTCCAGGTTGATGCCGTTACAATCGCAAGCGGCCAGTTCAAACATGTAATCCAGACACCACAGCACGGAGGCAAAGGTGTCGCTCACGCCAGCTTTTCCACCGCCATAGAAGGAATTGACCTCGTTGATGCGAAAGGAAACGCCACTGTCTCGGCTGATTGCCTGCAACTGCCGAAGCCTGCCCTGCCAGCCTGCATCCGGCTTCAATAAGTTCTCGATCGTCGCGCCGGGCGTTCCGGCTCCCGTGCGATAGTAATGATGCGTCAGGAGCCGGATGTCCTTGCCTTCAGTCTTTGCGAAAGCCCGCAGCCAGGCCAGATTGCCGGCCACGTCCGGCCCGGAAAAAACTGCGGACGGCAACACCGCCCGGATGGCCGCCTTGTAGGCGAGATAGTTGGAGTAATAGGAAGCGAAACCATCGTATTGGAGATCGTAGCGGCCGTGCAAGTCAACCTCGTTGCCAATTTGAAACGATTGCAAATGGCTACCCAAAGCGTTGGCGACCGCCAGCGCTTCCTGTGCCGCCGCCTCTTTGGAACCGGTGCCCAGATTCAAACCCCACATGACCTGCCATCCCGTAGCACGGGCAAACCCGGCCAGTTCGGCCAGGTTGGTGCGGTTGATGATCGTCACCTCCCGTTCGGAATGCACCGCTGAAATGCCGTCGGACACATACCGGCTGTGATCCGAAATGTTCCCGCCGATGCGGATCAATCCGTGCGGACTAAGATTGCGATAAAGCCGGACCAATGTGGCGTCTTTTGCGCTGAAGTAATTTATCTGGGCGACGGCGGATGTTTCGTAGCCAAGGCCGATGAAGTCGGGCGAGATCCGGCTCACCACCGTTTTCGGCTCCAACTGAATTTTCACACTGTCCAAACGGTCATCCTGGGCTTGCAATTGTCCGCTGCTGAATAAAGCGGCGAAACATACAAACATGATTCGCTCAAAATTTTGATGAATGGTTGCCGGCATAACATGAATTAGAATTGGATTCACTCGGGAGATCAACCGTTGATCGAGCCACCAGCGGCTCGGAGGCGCAGACGATTAAGGCGGCAATGCAAACCACCAGTGAAACGAACGTATTTCGCATGATCGAAAACAGCTTAATTTTCCTCGATAATTACCCGATCTGAGTCCGTAATATCAAATCGCTTCGCGTTTTGATTTTTCGCCGGATAGTCCGTCGCGCACTCAATCCGGCATGGCTTGCGAAACTGGCTCCAGAGGTAGGGCTCGAACCTACAACTTCGCGGTTAACAGCCGCGCGCTCTACCATTGAGCTACTCTGGAACACAAAGGGGCGCGTAATTTACAAGCCATCACCGTAACCGTCAATTTCATTCGTCAGGATTTTTGGCAGGCCGGGCAGAAAAAGGTGCTCCGCGCGGCCTGCACGATGCGCCGGATGCGCAAACCGCAATGCACACAGGGCTTCCCGGCACGATCATAAACGCGCAACCGCTCTTCGTAAAAATCCGTCGTGCCGGCGGCGCGGCCAAAGTAAAATAATCCGTCCGGCTTGCCCGCGCTGAAGTTCAGCGGGAGCGTGCTGCCGCATTCAATCGCCTCGCCCAAAACATCGCGGATGGCCCGCCAAAGTTTTTTCACCTGCGCCCAAGTCAGCCGGTTCGCGGCGCGGCGCGGCGAAATGCCGGCGCGAAACAACGCTTCGCTCGCATAAATGTTTCCAACGCCGGCGACGAGCGACTGGTCGAGCAACTTTATTTTGACTGGCTGGCGCGAGCGCTTCAATTCGCGCGCGAAAATTTCCGGCGTAAAATCTCCGGCCAGCGGTTCCGGGCCGAGTCTTTCAACCGCCGACAAATCGAAGGTCAGCCGGCCAAAATAACGGGTGTCTTCATAAATGAAATTGACTTGGCCGAGATCAAATATGACCGCAGCGTGTTTCGGCAGCGGCTCGTTCTTCGGCGCCAGAAACATCCGGCCAGTCATGCCAAGATGGCCGAGCAGAATGATTTTAGCAGCGGAATTTTTCGGGCGCAGTTCGAAGAGCAGATATTTTCCGCGCCGCGTGAGGCCGAGAAATTTTGCCCCGCGCAGTTTTCTGTTGAACTGCGCGAGCGGAGTTGGTCGCAGAACTTTTTGGCGGCGCACTTTAACTTCACGGATCGCGCAGCCGCAAAGCAAGGGCCGCAGGTGACGGGCGAGGACTTCAACTTCCGGCAGTTCGGGCATGGCTATCCGGTAACGAGCGTGCCGACTTTTTCGCCGAGGACGACGCGGCGGAGGTTGTGCGGGCGGAAAAAGTCGAAGACGATGATCGGCATCTTGTTGTCCATGCAGAGCGAGAACGCGGTGGAGTCCATGACTTCCAGCCGCCGTTGCAGCGCGTCAAGGTAGGAGATTTGCGTGAACCGCCTGGCTTTGGGGTTTTTCTTCGGGTCGCTGTCGTAAATGCCGTCCACCTTGGTGGCTTTCAAAATCACCTCCGCGCCGATTTCATTGGCGCGCAACGCGGCGGCGGTATCGGTGGAAAAATAGGGGTTGCCCGTGCCGCCGCCGAAAATGACGATGCGGTTTTTTTCGAGGTGCCGCACGGCGCGGCGGCGGATGAACGATTCGGCGATCTGCGACATGGCAATGGCGCTTTGCACGCGCGTCGGCGCGCCGAGTTTTTCCAGCGCGTCCTGCAACGCGAGGGAATTGATGATCGTCGCCAGCATGCCCATGTAATCGCCGGTGGCGCGTTCCACGCCGCGCTTGCTGCCGTTCAGGCCGCGAAAGATATTCCCGCCGCCGACGACCACAACCATCTGCACGCCGAGTTCGCGCACTTCGCAGATTTGTTCGGCCATGTTCTGGACGGCTTCGGGGCTGATGCCGTTGCCGCTGTCGCCGCCGAGCGCCTCGCCGCTGAGCTTGAGCAGAATCCGGGAAAATCGGGGGCGCTTAGTTTTGGTCATAAAAATGAAAGTGTGCGCAAAATCATACGCATCTTTTAGCAACCCCAGGGCCGCCGGTCAAACCAAACTCAATGGCATGGCGTGGCCGGACGGATGAAAATTATTTTTAGGTTTTATTTTGCCGGATTCTGTTAATCCTGTCTGGCAATGAATCGCGCTCAATATCGCGGACGCCTCGCACCGTCGCCGACCGGCCATTTGCATCTCGGCCATGCGCGGACATTTTGGGCCGCGCAACAGCGCGCGAAGGAAAATTCAGGCGAATTGATTTTGCGGAACGAAGATTTGGATTCCACGCGCTTCAAAATGGATTTTGTTTCCGCCATGCTCGAAGATTTGCGCTGGTTCGGTTTTGAATGGAGCGAAGGCGCGGACGTTGGCGGAAAGTTCGCGCCTTACAATCAAAGCGGGCGGATGAATTTTTATCGCGCCGCGCTGGAAAAATTGCGCGCCGGAAATTTCATTTATCCCTGCACCTGCTCGCGCAAAGACATTCTCGCCACCATTCGCGCGCCGCACGCGAATGACGATGACGAACCGATTTATCCAGGAACGTGCCGCAGCAAAAGTGACAAGTGGCGAGTGACGAGTGAAAAGCAAACCGGAAACTCATCACTCGTCACCCGCCACTCATCACTCCGTTTCAGAGTTCCTGATGGCGAAACAATTTCTTTCACGGACGGAAATTGCGGCGGGCAGAAATTTGTTGCCGGAAAAGATTTTGGAGATTTTGTCGTCTGGCGGCACGACGATGTTCCGGCATATCAGCTCGCGTGCGTTGTGGACGACGCGGCGATGCAGATCACCGAGGTCGTGCGCGGCGCGGATTTGCTGGTCAGCACGGCGCGGCAGATTTTGATTTACCGCGCGCTGGGTTTTACACCGCCGAATTTTTTTCACTGCGAATTGATGCTGGATGAAAAAGGCGAACGGCTGGCGAAGCGCCACGATGCCTTGAGCCTGCGGAAATTGCGCGAACTTGGCGAAACGCCGGAATCTTTGCGGCGAAATTGGTAGGAATTGACTTGGTTTGTAGCGGCGGTCTGTGACCGCCGAAAAAACGGCGCTCGCAGAGCGCCGCCACAGAAATTATTTTCCAAAATTTGCTGTCAAGACTCTTTAGAAATGTCCCCTGTATAACTCACGAGAGAATGTCCCCTTTGTTGGTGGTTCTTCGTTCTTCGGTTTCCCCGGCTGGCGGCGCGCGACCTTTTGCTTTTATCCCATGCCAAAACTTCCGCCCTGCTCCCACTCCCAATTGCCGCCACGGATGGCTCAACGCCGGAGGCTTCACCACCGTTTTTGTTTTCACCTTCCTCGCCTTCCGTGCTGGCGGCGGCGGCCGCATGGCGCCTTGGGGCAGGATTCGCCACTTCAGTCGCTGGTCCCGATGGACCAACTGCACCCGCCCGTTGCGCAACGTCCGCACGATCACCTTCCGCCGCACCAGGTTCAGCGCCTCGTGTTGACGATCCAACTGATACCGCTTCCCCTCGCACGCCACCGTCCAGTCGCACTGCACCACACGCTCTTCTTCCCAGCTCAACACTTCATTCAAGTTCCGCGGCACGGCGCCATGCACGTCCACCGGACTGGCCGCCCCCCGCGCAAACTGCCGGTTGAACGCTCGCAGATATTTCCCATCCAGAAACTGGTTCGCGCTTTCCAGGTCGCTGATCCCGGCCAGCCGCAGCTCTTTGACCAGCCGGTCCTGCAGCGTGCCGTTCATCCGTTCCACCCGCCCCTTGGCTTGCGGGCTGTTCGCCAAGATCAGTTCCACCCCCAGCGCTTTCATCGCCCGTCCAAACTGCGTCTGCGGCTCTTCCCCAGCCAGTTGTTCGGCGATGCTCGCCGCGCCTTCGCACCGATAAATGCTGTCCCGATCCACATACAGGCTGTCCGGCAGGCCATGCTTTCGCGCCCAGCCTTCCAGCACATCGTAGCTGGCCCGCGTGGTCTCCTCGGGGAAGAACCGTGCCCGCATCTGGTTGGTCGCGTCGTCCACCATCACCCTCAACACGCACTTCGGGCCGCGGCCTTCGAACCAGTCATGGTGCGAGCCGTCCAGTTGCACCATCGCTCCGAAGCTCGGCTTGCGCTCGCGCCATTCCCGGTGCACCTGCTTGCGGCGACGCACCGTGTGCTGGCCCTCCGCCAGCCGCCACCGCCGCAACGTCTCGTGATCGACCACCAGCTGTTCCTTCGCCAGCTGCTCGGCCATCAGCGTCGGCCCGAAGTCGGCGTAGCGTTCCTCCGCATAGCGGGCCAGCGCCCGCGCTCGCAGGGCCGCCGGCTTGCGCCGCGCGCTGGGCTGGCCCCTCAGCCGATGCACCAATCCCCCGTCCCCATCGGCCGGATACCGTTTCCAAATGCGCTTGCTCTGGCGGTAGCACACCCTCATCAGCTTCGCTGCCTGCACCAGCGTCAGCTTCTTCTCCGTCACGCCGGCCATCACCGTCAATCGTTTCCGTTCTTTCCGACTCATGGTTAATGTCTCCATGTTGGGGCCGGGTGGCTACCGCATCCCGGCCAGGGGGGACATTCTTATCGAAATCTCTGCAAAAGTATTTTGAACAACTGACGCGGCGAAGGATCAGAGTAGCCATGCAAACCAAACGCAACGAGCAACCGACTTTTTTTGATCTGGCCGTGCAGCAGCGCGGCAGTGCCAACAAA
>Ga0209483_1001258_pt1 | contig 19424 bp, 21 predicted proteins | sample NGEPerA_FD_184508 | JGI IMG/M metagenome (GOLD analysis project Ga0209483, IMG submission 184508) | Arctic peat soil microbial communities from the Barrow Environmental Observatory site, Barrow, Alaska, USA - NGEE PermafrostL2-A... | ecosystem: Environmental > Terrestrial > Soil > Wetlands >... | reverse complement strand
TCGACCTTGCGGCGTCAGCCGCGCATTCTTGTGCATGTTCATCCGGGGCTCCGGCATTGGGTTGGCTGGTCTCGCAACCCCAGCCTCATACCACCGACCCGGATGAACAACCTTCATAGCTTCGACAATTAGGCAGCCTTCCACACGGCGATCTCTTTCAGCAGGGCCTCGACCGCGCCGGTCGCGAAGCCGAGTGAGATTTCGTCGACCAGCCGTCCGTCCTTGATCTTGCTTTCGGCCGCCGTGACGATGACCTCGCGCGCCAGGGTCACGCGCGACAGGCACGAATCGAGCGCGACCTTCAGGTGCTCCAGGCAGCGCGCCCCGCCCAGCGGCCCGCGCGAGGTCGCCATGATCGCGACCGGCTTATAGGCCAGCACCGAGGCGAAGGCCGGGCGCGAGGCCCAATCGATCGCGTTCTTCAACACCCCCGGGATCGAATGGTTGAACTCGGGCGCGCACAGCACGAGCCCGTCCGCCGCCTCGATATCGGCGAGCATCCGCTTGACGACGGGCGGCCGCTTCTCGCCCTCGAAATCCTGGTTGTAGGACGGCACCGGCCCCAGGTCGTAGACCGTGAGGTCGGCGCGCTCGGCGAAGTGTTCGCGCAGCGTCTGCAGAATCGCGTTCGAGAACGAGCCGGCGCGCAAACTGCCCGACATGCCGATAAGGCGGACCGTAGCCATCGTTGTTTGTGTCCCCCAAAGAGCCCAAACGGAGCTGGGACCCGTCATAACGAATGGCCCTCGCCAAAGGCAACTCAATCCCGCAGATTTCGGGAATGACCCTGATGCCCTCCCGCCGCGGGCTGATCCCGGCTTTTATCGCGATGGACGTCATGCGGGCGGCGAACGCGCGCGAGGCCGCCGGCGAACCCGTCATCCATCTCGAAGTCGGCCAGCCCGGCACCCCCGCGCCGCGAGCGGTGCTGGACGCCGCGCGCCAGGCGCTCGACAGCGACCTCATCGGCTACACCGACGCCGGCGGCATCCCGCCGCTGCGCGAGGCGATCGCCGCCGACTACCGCGCGCGCTACGGCGTCGCGGTCGACCCGGCCGAGATCGTCGTCACCACCGGCTCGTCGGCAGCGTTCCAGCTCGCCTTCCTCGCCGCCTTCGAGCCGGGCGACCGGGTCGCGCTGGCGGCGCCCGGCTATGCCTGCTACCGCAATATCCTCTCGGCGCTCGGCCTCGAAACCGTGCTGATCGAGGTCGGCGAGAACGCGCATTACCAGCCGAACCCGGAGCTGCTCGCCGATATCCCCGATCTTGCCGGGCTCATCGTCGCCAGCCCGGCCAACCCCACCGGCACGATGATCGCGCCGGCCGAATTCGCGCGGCTCGCCGATTATTGCCGCGAGCGCGGTATCCGCCTCGTCTCGGACGAGATCTATCACGGCATCACCTACGAGGGCGTCGCCCAGACCGCGCGCGCCCTCAGCCCCGGGAACGAAAACGGGGCGATCGTCATCAACTCGTTCTCGAAATACTACAGCATGACCGGGTGGCGGCTCGGCTGGATGCTGGCGCCGCCCGACCTGGCGCGCTCGGTCGAATGCCTGGCGCAGAATTTCTACATCTCGCCGCCGACCCTGTCGCAGCGCGCCGCGGTCGCCGCGTTTCGCTGCGGCGCCGAGCTCGACGGCCACGTCGCCCGCTATCGCGGCAACCGCGATTTGCTGCTCGCGACGCTGACGACGGCCGGCCTCACCCGCTTCGCGCCGGCGGACGGCGCGTTCTACCTCTATGTGGATGTGTCGTCGCTGACCCGCGACAGCGTCGCTTTCTGCCGCCGGATGCTCGCCGAGACCGCCGTCGCGGTGACCCCGGGCCTCGATTTCGACCCGATCCACGGCGGCGATTGGCTGCGCCTCAGCTTCGCCGGCTCGCGCGCCGACATCGAGGAGGCGGCGCGCCGCCTCGCGGCGTGGTTGCCGAAGCAGGGATGACGCCCGGCGAAATGCCGGGCCGTCCCGCTACTCCACCGGCACGAAGATGCAGTTGCGGATCTTGCTCTCGACCGCCTTCGACAAATGGCCCTTGCCGCTGGTGTCCTCGACGAGGATCACTTCGCCGGCCTTGATGATTCGGGCCTCGCCGTCGCTCGCGGTGATCTGCACCCCGGCGTCGAGGTTGATGATGTATTGCCGGCGCGGCGCCGGGTGCCAGTCGAGGTCGTAGCTCGGCTGCACCTCGCGAAAGATGATGCCGGTCGCCGGCAGCCGCTTCGACAGCTTGCCCGCGGGACCTTCCTCGACCCACTCGATCTCGATGTCGCGAAAATGCGTCTCGCCCTTGTCGTCGACATACAGATTGTGCACCCGCATCGCGGCGTCTCCTCTCGCTTGGCCTGCCGCATACTAGCGGCGGGCAGGAGAGCCGCGCCAGCGCCGATCAGCAGCCGCAACGCAGCCCGGCCGACAGTCGCCCGGCGGCGCGTCATGAGGCGGCCCCGCCCGGCCAAGCGCAAGAGGTTGAGCGGAGCCGAAGCGCCGAGCGGCTTGCGCCGGCCGCCGCGCTCATGCTGAGTTAGCGCAGCGAGACAGGCATCGGCGACGCTCGGCCGATCGGGAGCAAACGGCATGGAATTCGGCACCTTTATGGAGTTTCCGCCGGTGGGCGGAGCGGGTGAGGCCGCCGCCTTCGACCAGGCGCTGGGTGAGGTCGCGGCGGCCGAGCGCTGGGGTCTCGACGCGGTCTGGCTCGCCGAGCTGCACGGCGCGCCGGAGCGCTCGGTGTTGTCCGCGCCGATGATGGTGGCGAGCGCGATCGCCGCGTGCACCGAGCGCGTCAGGATCGGGCTCGCGGTGCAGGTGCTGCCGCTGTCCCACCCGCTGCGCCTCGCCGAGGAAGCGGCGACGGTCGACCAGGTGAGCAAGGGCCGGCTGATCTACGGCATCGGCCGCAGCGGCGTCGTCCGCACCTACGAGGAATACGGCATTTCCTACGACGAAAGCCGCGAACGCTTCGCCGAGACGCTCGACATCCTCAAGCTCGCTTGGAGCGAGGAGCGGTTTTCCTATCGGGGCAAGTATCACAGCTTCGACAATGTCGCGCTGTCGCCAAAGCCGTACCAGAAACCCTGGCCGGAAATGCGCATGGCGGGCGCCACGCCGGAGACCTTCCCGGCGATCGGCCGGCTCGGCTTCCCGGTCTTCGTCGCGGTGCGGCAGGGACCGTTCAAGCAGCTGGTGCCTTATATCGACGCCTATCGCCAGGCCTGGAAGGAGGCCGGACATCCGGGGGAGGGCCAAGTCTATCTGCGCGTGCCGGCCTATCTCGCCGAGACCGAGGAACGCGCCCGCGCCGAGCTCGAGCAAAGCCTGATGGGCTTTTTCCGCTACCAGGCCGAATTGGGCCGCGACTCGGCGCGCCGCGCCGGCGGCGAAATCGCCGCGCAACGCCTGCAGCGCGTCGAGCGCCTCGAGGCGCTGACCTTCGACGAGGCGCTCGCCACCCAGGTGATCTGCGGCACTCCCGACAGCTTCACCGCGCGGCTCCGCGCAGTGCAGGAGGAGATCGGCCTTGACGGCATCCTCGCCGAGTTGAACTGCGGCGGGCTCATCCCGCATGACGGCGTGATGCGGGCGCTCCAACTTATGTGCGAGGAGGTCAAGCCGCGGTTTCACTGATGATTGCATTGATACCACGAGCAATGTGACATGTGCCGATGGGACAGATTCTCGTTCGTAATCTAGACAATGCCGTTCTTGAGGCGTTACGGCGCCAGGCGGCGAGCAGCGGCACCTCGACCGAGGAACAGGCACGTCGCGCCCTGACTCGCGCCGCCGGGCTCGATCGCGAGGCTGCGATCAAGCGGCTCGACGAGGTCCGCCGCAGCATCGGGCGTTTGGAAGGTTTTTCGACGTTGGAGGAGTTGCGGCGCGATCGCGATCGCGACGAAACGTGACGGTCGTGGTCGACGCGAGCGTCGCGTCAGATGGGTGATCGATGAAGACGATTCGCCAACCACGCCGATCTTTCCGCTCCGAGGGTCATTCAACAGCGCCCTCTCCGGTGCTACATAAAGCCCAGCATTGGAGATGACCCGCCATGGACCAAAAGATCGACGACAAGACCCGCACCGAACTCGAAGCCGCGACGTTCCGCGCCCTCGTCGAGCACCTGCGCGAGCGTACCGACGTGCAGAACATCGACCTGATGAACCTCGCCGGGTTCTGCCGCAATTGCCTGTCGAAATGGTACCGCGCCGCCGCCGGGGAAAAGGGCGTCGAGCTCAGCGACCCGCAGGCGCGCGAGATCGTCTACGGCATGCCGTACGACGAATGGCGCGGCAAGTACCAACGGGAGGCGAGCGCCGATCAGAAGGCCGGCTTCGCCGCCCAGCAGCACAAGCATTGAGCCGCCTATGCCCGATGTAGGGGGGATCGCCGGCGATCGGCTCAAGAGCTTTGTCGAGCGCATCGAACGGCTGGAGGAAGAGCGCAAGGCGCTCTCCAACGACATCAAGGAGGTCTACGCCGAGGCCAAGGGCACCGGCTTCGATACCAAGATCATGCGCCAGGTGATCCGCCTGCGGCGCCTGGACAAGGACGACCTCGACGAGCAGGACGCGCTGATCGACGTTTACAAGCGCGCCCTCGGCATGCTCCCCGTCGAAAGCGCCGCGGCGGAATAAGCTACTCCGCCGCTTTCGCGGGCAGTGCGCAGCGACGCCGCAACGCCGCGGCCAGGGCGTTGGCTTCCTCGCCGGTCAAGTCAAAGCGGCAGACAAAGCGGGCGAGCGTCGCGCTCCGCCGATAAAACTGGAACCCGTCGGCTTCGAGGGCGTCCATCGCGCCGTCCGGCAGTTCGAGGAACAACTCGTTGGCCTCGACCGGGGCCAGAAGTTTAAGGCCCGCGACATCGCCGATCCCTGCGGCGATGCGCGCCGCGGCAGCGTTCGACTGCGCCGCGAGACGCAGCCACAGCCCGTCCTCGATATAGGCCATAAGCTGCGCCGAGGCGAAGCGCATCTTCGACCACACCTGACCGGCGCGGCGCAGCTGCACCGCGAGCCCGTCGGCGATCTCCGGCGCGAACACGACGATCGCGTCGCACAGCGCGCCGCCGTTCTTGGTCGCGCCAAACGACAATATGTCGATCCCCGAGCGCCACGACAGCTCGGCGGGACTGCAGCCGAGCCGCGCCACCGCGTTGGCGAACCGCGCTCCATCCATGTGCAGCTTGAGCCCGCGCGACTTGGCGACCTCCGCGACCGCCCGCACCTCGTCGAGCCGGTAGACCGCGCCGAGATCCGTCGCCTGGGTCAGGTTGACCGCGGCGGGCACGCCGCGATGCAGCTGGCCGGGCGGAAATGCCGCAAGCGTCCGGGCCAGTTCCTCGGCATCGACGCGCCCGTCCCTTCCGGCGACCGGCACGAGCTTGAGCCCGCCGCCGAAAAACCCCGCCGCATTGGCCTCGGAGGTGTTGATGTGCGCCGCCGCGCTGCAGAACACCAGTCCCCAGGACGGCGCCAGCGCCGCCAACGACAGCGCATTGGCCGCGGTGCCGGTCGCCACGGGAAACACCCGCACGCCGGTTTCGAACAGCTCGGAAAAGCGCTCCTGCAGCCGCGCCGTCCATTCGTCGGCGCCGTAACCGAGCGCGGTGCCGCTATTGGCGCGGACCAGCGCGTCGAGGATTTCGGGCGCGGCGCGGCCGGTATTGTCGCTGCGGAAGTCGATCATCGAGGCCTCGCCGATGGGGCCGTTAGAGCGCCCCTCCGCGTGCGGCGGCGAGGTGCTGGCGATTATGCGTCGGATGGATCGCGCTCGTCGATGGCGCCGCACGCGGCCGCACGACGAGCGCGGCGGCGGCCATGGTCAAGCGCTTGCGCAGCGGAGAGGGCCCCGCGGCATGCAGCCGCGCGAGAACCGGCTTCCGGGCGGCCAGCGATACAACGGGCTTTGGCTTTGGCGTGACCGCGGCAAGCGCCACGACAAGCCGCTTTTTGAGCGCGGAACCCGCCATCGCGGCGACCGCGATGATGGCCGGCTTCTTCGCGGACGACGCCACCAGCTCGGCCTTGGCCGGCGGAATGCCGAGCGGCCCCAGAATGACCGGAGCGTCGGCGAAACGCTGTTCGGGCAGGTCGACCAGCGACGGAGCGACCGCCCGTCCCGCGGCGAAGACGGCGCGCGGCACGGCGCTGGCGAAGCGGCGGTTACGATAGTTCTCGTCATTGCCGTCGCCGATCGTCTCGCCCGGCGCGAGCGGAAACCAGGCGACCGCCGGCCCCATATTGCCGGGGCAGCTCAGCCCGATCGGCGCGGTGCCGAGAAAGGCGACCGCCGCGGGGCTGTACTCCGGCTCGCTCCTTGGCGGCGGCGGAACCCAGGCCCAGTGATTGTCGATCCGCGCCCAGCGCCCGTAATGCGATGGCGCGAAGCCCCAGGCGGCATTATCGACCCAGGTCCAGCCGGACGGCGGCAGAAACCGCCAGACGCCATCGCGGTACGGCGCCCAATCCTCGGACAACCCCTGCGGATACCAGACCTCGCCGTAAGTCGGATCGGCTTTCCAACTGCCGCCGCCATCCAGCGCCGCCGCGCCGACGATGTCCGGCGCCAGGCGCCGGACAGCCGCGCTTTCGGCGTCGGCGCTTTGCGAGCGCCACCAATCGCTGAACGTGTCGGACGCCGCGGCGACGAGATTTTCAGCGCCGAGGCCGCCGCCAACCAGCGCCTTCCCGGCGAAGACCTCGACCCGCGCCGGGGTCTGCGCGTCGCCGGCGGCGATGTCGTAGTCGCCCGGCGCGGCAAGCCAAACGCCGCCGCGCGGCAGGTCGAGCTCGGCGATCCGGGCGGTCGCGTCGAGATGAACCCCGATACGCCCCTTGATCACGGCGATCTGGACCACATCCCGGTCGAGCCGCAAAATCTTGAGTTCGCCCGCCGCCGCCAGCGCAAGGCGAGCGCCCGGCAGGCTCAGTCCGGTCTCGGCGTCGGTCGCGCTGCGCAGGCCGGTCCCGGCGGCGGCCGGTTCGTTGACCAGCGCGTCGGACCACTCGGCGCCGCCCGCGGCGATTTGCACCGGCCCGGCGACAGTGCCGACGCGGCCGATTTCAGTCGGCGCCACGTCACCCGCCCAAACCGGCCCCCCGGCAAGGGCGAGATAAACACCCAGGCCAAGCAATAGTTCCCCTGACTTCATTCGGGCAGCATAGCATATTCCGCCGCCGCGGATATGGTTTCCTGTCGGAAAAAGTCTCCGTCAACCGTCCGATGAAGCAGAATGGAGCTTAAACAACTCATCATCACCAAGTTCTTCGCTGTAACGCGCTTCAAGGTCGCGGTAATAGCGGCGTAGGGCGAAGGCTTCGCTGAGATAACCTTGAACCCGGCGATCGCGGGAGTTGTCGATGACCGGCAGAGTTTCGACCGCCGACGCGATGAAGTGGTCGAGCGTCTCGCGAATCGGCTGGCCGGGCGTGAGGAAATGCTCGGCGCCGTGTGTCACGTCGCGCACGCGCAGCGCGGCGCCGCCATCGCGATAGGCCGCGCCATGCACTTCGGCGAGGTCGATATGCCCCTGGTACCCCCCCTTGTCGTCGACTGCGAATACCGGCATGGAGGCGTTGATCGGAAACTGCTGGCATAAATCGCTCAGAGGCTGGTCGAGCGGCACGACGGCGAAGTCGCGGCGCATCAAATTGGCGACCTGCAAATCGTGCAGCCAGCCGATGTCGTGCGGGCTGTGCAGCGCGACGCCGCGCAGATGAAAACGCCAAGTCGCGAACGAATAGCCGAACCAGTGGCGCACGACGAGCACCGCGATGATGACCGCCACCGTCACTCCCAATGTCGCCGAGAAGTCGCTCGTCGATTCAAGCACCAAGAGGATCATCGTCATCGGCGCGCCGACCACGCCGGCCGCGACCGCGCCCATGCCGGCGAGGATATAGGCCGTGTCATTGAGCGTCGTCCCCGGCATCAGTCTGTGCAGAATTGCGACGACCGCGGCGCCGAACAGCGCGCCCAAGAACAGCGACGAACTGAACATGCCGCCGCGGAACCCGGTACCTATCGATACCGCCGAACCCGCCATCTTGGCGATGATCAGGCCGAACAGCAGCGGCAGCGCGTAGGTGTAGGGGCCGGTCGCGATCGTGTTCTCGATCCCGCCATGCCCGCTGCCGAGTATCTGTGGGAAGAACCAGGCGAAATTGCCGAGCACCAGCCCGCCCAACGCCGGCCGCGCCCAGGTCGGCAGCGAGGCGCGCTTCGACCATTGCTCGACAAAGGTGACGCCGACCATCGCCGCGATCGCCAAAAGCCCGGCGGCGAAGCCGAGCACCGCCAGGATCAGATAGTTGGTCGCAAACAGATCGACATGGCTGTAGACGACAAAGATCGGCTGTTCGCCGAAAAGCTCGCGGCTGACCAGCGTCGCGAAGACCGCGGCCAGCACCACCGGCACCAGCGTCGACAGCGTATAGGTGCCGATGACCAGCTCGAACGCGTAAAAGGCGCCGGCCAACGGCGCGTTGAAGGCGGCGGCGATCGCGGCGGCAGCGCCGCAGCCGACCATGGTCCTCAGATCGCCGCGCCGCAGATGGAGATACCGGCCGATCCGCGAGGCGGTTCCGGCGCCGAGTTGGGTGTAGGCCGCCTCGAGCCCGACCGAGGCGCCGATCCCGGCCGACAGCACGGTAAGCCCGGTCAACCGCAAGCTGTCGCTCAGCGACATGTGCCCGCCATGCAGCGCGTTGGCCTCGATCGCGTCGACAATGTCGCGCGGGCGCCAGCGCCACAGCGCATAGGCGACGATCCCGTAGACGACGCCGCCGGCCGTCGGCATGACCAGCAGCCGCCACTGCTCGATATCGACCGCGCCGCTCAGATGGTCCTCGATCGGCACGCCGAACAGCAGATGGTGAAATTCGGCGACCGCGAACCTGGTCGCCGCGACCCCGAGCGCGATCACCGCGCCGATCAATGCGGCGACGATGCCGAGGCCCAGTTCGCTGTTGCGGATATTGTGCCGGGCAAACAACCGGGCCCGGGCTTTCAGCAGGGTGATGACGCTACGGCGGGGATGGAGTTCGAGCCGTTCCTCAGTAACGATCAAGGCCCGATCCTCGAGCACGAGCAACGTTGGACCGCGCAGAATGCGCAACGCCGCTCCCGCGGGACGTCACACCCGGCGGGACCGATGCCAGTTACAAGATGGGCCGATGGTTCGGCAGCGCAAGCGCTAAATCGGCTCGAATTGTCGCATTCCCGCGCGCCATTCGGCACTACCGCATCGTCGGCATCACGTATTCGGCGCCGGCGCGGATGCCCGTCGGCCAGCGCGACGTCACGGTCTTGAGGCGCGTATAGAAGTGCACGCCCTCGCTGCCGTAGACCGCCGTGTCGCCGAACAGCGAGCGCTTCCAGCCGCCGAAGCTGTGGAACGCCATCGGCACCGGGATCGGCACGTTGATGCCGACCATGCCGATCTGCACCCGGTTGGCGAATTCGCGCGCCGCATCGCCGTCGCGGGTAAAGATCGCGGCGCCATTGCCGTATTCGTGGTCGCTGACCAGCTTGGTCGCCTCGTCGAAACTGTCGGCGCGCACCACCGCCAGCACCGGCCCAAAAATCTCCTCCTGGTAGATGCGCATCGAGGGGCTGACCTCGTCGAAAACGCAGCCGCCGAGGAAGAAGCCGTTCTCATAGCCTTGGAGCTTTAGATCGCGCCCGTCGACGACCAGCTTGGCCCCTTCCTTGACCCCGAGATCGACGTAAGAACGCACCTTGTCGTAATGCTGCTTGGTGACGAGCGGCCCCATCTCGGCCTCGGGATCGGTGCCCGGGCCGATCTTCAGCGCCCGCACCCGCGGCACCAGCCGGTCCATCAGTCTGTCCCCGACCCCGCCGACCGTGACCGCGACCGACACCGCCATGCAGCGCTCGCCGGCGGCCCCGTAGGCGGCGCCCATCAGCGCGTCGGTCGCCTGGTCGAGATCGGCGTCGGGCATGACGACCATGTGGTTCTTGGCGCCGCCCAGCGCCTGCACCCGTTTCCCGGCCGCGGCGGCGGTGGTGTAGATGTATTCGGCGATCGCGGTCGAGCCGACAAAGCTCACCGCGGCGATCCGCGGGTGCCGCAGGATCGCATCGACCGCCTCCTTGTCGCCGTTGACGACGTTGAAGACGCCGGGCGGCAAGCCGGCCTCGGTCAACAGCTCGGCGATGCGAAGGCCGGCCGAGGGATCGCGCTCCGACGGCTTGAGGATAAAGGTGTTGCCGGTGGCGAGCGCCATCGGGAACATCCACATCGGCACCATCGCCGGGAAATTGAACGGGGTGATGCCGGCGCACACGCCGATCGGCTGGCGCATCGACCACGAGTCGATGCCGCGTCCGACCTGCTCGGTATAGTCGCCCTTCAACAGATGCGGGATGCCGCAGGCGAACTCGACGACCTCGAGGCCGCGGGTGATCTCGCCCTGCGCGTCGGAAAACACCTTGCCGTGCTCTTCCGAGATCACCCGGGCGATCGCGTCGTGCTCGCGTTTGAGCAATTCGAGAAACTTGAAGAGGATGCGGGCGCGGGTGAGCGGCGGGGTCGCCGCCCAACCGGGAAACGCCTTGGCGGCGGACTGCACCGCGGCGTCCACCTCGCCGGGGCCGGCGAAGCAGACGCGGCGGATCTTCTCGCCGGTCGCCGGATTGAACACGTCGCCGCGGCGGCCGCTTTTGCCGTCCGCCCGCTTGCCGTCGATGTAGTGAGAAATGTCGCTCATGACGCTGTGCCCGCTCGCTGTCGCTCGGGGAGCATCATAGCCGCGCCGGCGCAAGCCGGCAGGAGAATTATCGGCCCCTTAGCCGCACGGCCGCGACGGCGGCGTCAAGAAAAGCTGATCGCGGAATAGGCCGAATAAACGGTCCACGCCACGAGCGCCGTCATCCCCAGCCAATAGACTACGCGATAGATTTCGCCTCGCATCAATCCCCAGCCCGATTTGGCGGCGCGTCCGTCGGGAGTGTCGCCGGAAAATCCTCTTCGTCTCCGTTAATAGGCGGCGGGATCGCCCAGCGTCCCTGCGCGCCGACGTGTCGCGCCGCGGTTTGGCATTCCGGGATCGTCGCGGTATCATGGCGGCGCCGCGCGGCCGGGAACCGCCGTCTGGCGGAACCGGGGAGAAGCCATGTTCGACAGCACCACCACCGTCATCATGCTGATCATCGTGGTGGCGATCTACATGCTGCCGACCCTGATCGCCTTCGGGCGCGAGCATCCGCGGCGCATGGACCTCGCGGTCGTCAACATCCTCTTCGGCTGGACGCTGATCGGCTGGTTCGCGGTCTTTTTCTGGGCGCTCCTGGCGAGGACCGCGCCGCAGCCGACGTAGACGAACCTAGCCGCCCCGTGCGAGTTGGTAGAGCGCGACCGCCGCGGCGGTCGCGATGTTGAGGCTCGGCATCGCCGGCGTGGTCGGCAAGCGGGCGAGGTAGTCGCAGCTTTCGCGCACCAGACGTCGCAGTCCGTCGCCCTCGGCGCCGAGCACCAGCGCGACGCGCGGTCCCAGATCGAGCTGGGCGAGGAGTTCGGGCGCGCGCTCGTCGAGGCCGCAACACCAGAACCCCGCCTCTTTCAGACGTTCGAGCGCGCGGGCGAGGTTGGTGACCGGGATCAGCGGCACCAGCTCGAGCGCGCCCGACGCCGCCTTGGCGAGCGCTCCCGTTGCCGGCGGCGCACCGTGCTCGGCGACGATCACGCCGCGCGCGCCGAACGCCGCCGCCGCGCGCAGCACGGCGCCGACATTCTGCGGGTCGCTGACCTGGTCGAGCGCCACCAGCACCGCGCCCGCCGCCCCGTCCGCGGCGCGAAGAACATCGTCGAGATCGGGCGCTTCCAGCGGCTCGACCTCGAGCGCCAAGCCCTGATGCACCACATCGCCGCCGAGCAACGCGGTGAAGCCGTCGCGGTCGAGGATGCGGATCGGGTCGCCATCGCCGTATCGCGCCGCGCCCGCCGCGGCGGTCATCGCCTTGGCTTCCTCTTCCTGCCCTGTCAACACCGCCAGGCGGCGCCAGCGCCGTTCGGGATTGGCGAGCGCCGCGGCGACCGGGTGACGGCCGTAGAGCCAATTCGCCGCCGGCGCCGCGCGGGCGTGCCTCGGTCCTTGGGCGAGACTGCGTCGCTTCGTGCGCAATGGCCCGGTCTTTCGATGAAATGCGGTATCGAGATGCCGCGAAACCTAATGATCGCCCGGTGGATTACCGCCCGGTGGATTACCCCCCGGTGGATTACCCCCCGGCGGATTGCCCTTGGTGATCGCCAGCAGGGTGGCGCCGACGACCGGGGCGAGGCGGATGCATTTGTCGTCGCTGATCGAGGCGCCGGTGAGCTGCAGGACGATGCCGTTGTCCGTGTCGCCGCTGCCCGCGCCAAAGGTCACCGCGATCCCGCTATCGCTGCAATCGACGCCCCACATCACGGTTGCCGGCATCACCGTCACGCCGGAGGTCGTACCGGTACGGTCGACGATGACGAGCACCCCGTCGCGGAAGCTCACCTGGTCGCGCAGCCGGCGCTGGAATTCGGCGGTCGCCTTGCCTTCGTCCTGCAACAAGGCGATGTCGGATTTGACGAGGTCGGGATCGACGGACGGTTTCGGTTCCGCCGCGGCGGGTGGCGCCAGCGCGAGCACGGCGATCAGCGCAAGGCCGGCAAAATGTCTCACGGCGACGGTTCCCGGCAGCGCATCAGGCTGATCGGTTTGAGGCTCATGACCGTTTCGCCTTTCTGGTTCAGCACTTCGACGAGGCCGGTGACGATGCCCTGGCCGGGTTTCGAGCGCGACCGCCGGGCGGTCAGCACGGTGGCGCGCAAGCTCAGTCGATCGCCCGGCCGCACCGGGCGCAGCCAGCGCAATTCGTCAAGGCCGGGCGAGGCGAGGTTGCCGGGCTTCGGCACGAAATGCGCTGTGAGGAGCTGCATCATCATCGCCCCGGTATGCCAGCCGCTGGCGATCAGCCCGCCGAACTGGCCGGCTTCGGCCGCCGCCTTGTCGACATGCATCGGCTGCGGGTCGTAGCGCCGCGCGAAATCGAGGATCTCCTCCTCGCCGACCGCGATCGGACCGCCGGTGAACACGGCGCCCACCGGGTAATCCTCGAAATAGCTGCCGGGCTTACTCATCGCGCCGCGGATCCGGGAAGTCTATGACGTTCACCGCTTCGCTCGCGGTGTCGAGCACCGCGCAGCTCAACCTGCGGCCGTTGCCGTGGTCGCGGGCGTCGCCAGCCGAGCCGGGATTGACCACCAGCACCCGGCCGAAACGCTTCACCACCTGGCAATGGGTGTGCCCGTAAAGCACGAAATCGGCGGCGCTCTCGGCAAAGCGCGCGAGTTCGGAACTCCCCGGGTGGACATAAGCGCCGCGCGGCTCCCACGGCGTCGAATGGACGAGCAGCAGGCGCTTGCCGCCGCGCTCCAATTCGATGCGGTGCGGCCGGGTTTCCATCCACTCCATCAGGTCGCGGTCGTTGTCGGCCCGCGCCCGCGCCCGCTCGCCGAGCGGGCCGAAGAAGCACTCCTCGTGGTTGCCGAGGATCGTGTGGGCCTGGCGCTCCTTGAGGAGCTGCGCGACCTCGTTCGAGAAGCGGTATTCCCAGATGCTGTCGCCAAGGCAGATCAGCTCGTCGATATCGCCCATCAGCGCCAGCGCCTGGCGCAGCCCGGCCGCGTTGCAATGGATGTCGGAAACGATGCCGAATTTCAAACGCCTGGTCCTGCGGAGCGGTCAAAGCGGCGGCGCGCGCCGCCTCCGGGTCCAACCCGCTTGGCTTATAACGCGCGCGATCCTGCCGCGTGCGCGGCTTTAGTCAAAGCCGAATTCGCGATACCCTGACCCGCGTCGCCCTATGCTCCTCTCGCAGGGGTCCGGCCGCCCTTGAGAGAGCAACACCCGATACATGCGGTTTCTGTTGATATGGGTCTGTCTGATCGCCGCGACGACCCTCGAGGCCAGCGGCGATGCCTTTGTCCGGAGCGGTCTGTTCGCCCGCGCCGGATGGCTCAGGGTTGTCGTGCTGCTGGCCGGCGCGACGCTGTTGTTCGGCTACGGAGTCATGCTCAATCTGGCGCCGCAGCCTTTCGAGCGCGTGGTGGGATTGTACATTGCGACGCTCTTCGTCGTTTGGCAGGTCATCAGCTTTCTGGCGTTCCGCTCGACGCCGAGCCCGTCGATCCTGTTAGGCGGAGCCTTGATCGTCATCGGCGGGCTGGTCGTCAGCTTTTGGGATTCGCCGCCTCCGGCCTAGGCCCGCCCTAAAAGAGGCGATCAGTGGCGATGCGGGCGCCCTCGGCCATCGCCTTGAGCTTGGCCCAGACGACGTCCTCGGGCACGCGGCCCATCCCGGCCGAGGTGTCGAAGCCGCAATCGGTCGCCGCCATCACCCGTCGCGGATCGCCCACCGCCTGCGCAACGCGCTCCAGCCGGTCGGCGACGACCTCCGGGTGCTCGACGAAATTGGTCAAATCGTCGATCACCCCGGCGGCGATGATCTGGTCGTCGGCGAGCCGGTGCTTCGCCAGAACCTTGTATTCATGCTGGTGGCGCGGGTTGGCGAACGGCAGCACGAAGCCGCCGACATTGGCCTGCTGCAGGATCGGCAGGATGTCTTCGAGCGGTACGTCGCGGTCGTGCGGCGCTTCGTAATTGCCCCAGCAGACATGAAGCCGCACCCGGTCGCGCGGCACGTTGACGATTGCCGTGTTGATCGCCGCGACCACGCGCTCGACAAAGCCGAGGAAATCGCTCAGCGGCCGCTGGTTGTAGGAGAGGTGCCGCTCGAGCGCGAGGTCGGGGCAATCGAGCTGCAACAGGAAGCCGTTGCGGACGATCGTCTCGTATTCGATCCGCAGCGCGGCGGCGACCGCGGCGAGATAGGCCGCCTCGCTGTCGTAATATTCGTTCTTCATCGCGCCGACGATAATCCCGGGCGAGGGCGCGGTGAGAAACGGCTCGATGAAAGCATCGGGTTTCCGGTCGAGCGCGGCGCGGAAATCGCGGCATTCCTCGTCGACCGCGTCGGGGTCGATGTACTTGATTTCGCCGATCGTCTTCGGCGGGTCCATGTTGGATACCGCCTCGCGGCCGGCGAGCATCTCGCGCATCTGCGCCTTCAGGAGCGGATAGCGCTCGACATCGCCGCGCGGCCAGCGCGTCCAGCTCGAGCCGAACCCGGTCATCCGGCGCCGGACATAGAGGAAGAACGCCTCGCGCTGCTGCTCGCCGTTATTGCCGACATCGACGCCGGAGGCGGCCTGCTTGTCGATGATCCGGGTGAGCGCCGCCTTGCCGAGCCGGTCGAGTTCGCCGGCGTCGATCGCCTCGCCGCGGCTGCGCCGGACGTAGAGCCGGGTCAGCTCCGGCGGGCGCGGCAGGCTGCCGGTATGGGTCGTCAGGATGCGCTTGGTGCTCCACTGCATGGCGGCGTCTCCCCGGATGCCGAGAGATCGTGTCATTGGCAACCAAGCGACGCAATCTCGCTAAAGATCGGAGCTGGCTTACCCGGCAGTCAGCGCACCGCGCCTTGGTCGCGCAGCGCGGCGATCTCGGCGGCGGCGAAGCCGAAGCGAGCCAACACCGCGTCGGAATGCTGGCCCTGCAGCGGCGCGGCCGCCGGCGCCGGGCCGGGGGTGTCGGCAAAGGCGATCGGCTTGGTCATCGCGCGGTAGCGGCCGACCACCGGGTGGTCGATCTCGGCAACGAGGTTCTCCGACAGCACCTGCGGGTGGTCGAACATGTCCTCGATCGGGCGCACCGCGGCGCACGGCACCCGCTCGCCGAACAGCGCCTCCCATTCGAGCGCGGTCTTGCCCGCGAGCGCGGCGCGCACCCGCGGCAGCAGCACCGCGGTCTCGGCGGCACGCTTGGTCATCGTGCCGTAGCGCGGGTCTCCGGCGAGCTCGGGCAGGCCGATCAGCTCGCAGAACGCGGCGAAGAAATGGTTGGAGTGCACCGAGACGTAGAGCGGGCCGGATTTGGTCGGGTGGATCCCGGTGAGGCCGCCGGCGCCGCTGTCGCGCACCGCGTCGCGGCCCTCGCTGTCGGCCCACACAAAGCGCCCGGCCTGGATCGTCAGCGCGCTGCGCAACAGCGACAACGCCAGGTATTGGCCCTGGCCGGTCTTTTCGCGCCGATAGAGCGCCGCGGCGATGCCGTAGGCGAGCAGCGCCGAGGTGAAATAATCGAGCACCGAGCCGAGCACGAGCTGAGGCTCGTCCTGCGATTTGCCCTGGAACACGGCGATGCCCGAGAGGCACTGCAGCACCTGGTCGAACCCGCCTTTGTCGGCGAGCGGGCCGCTGTCGCCGTAGCCGGTAAGCCCGGCATAGACGAGGCGCGGATTGAGCTTTTTCAGGCGGGGGTAGTCGATGCCGAGCCGCGCCGGCACCGATGGGCGGAAATTCTCGACCAGCACATCGGCCTGCTCGACCATGCGATTGAGCGCCGCCAGCCCTTCCTTTTGCTTGAGGTCGAGGCAGAGCCCCAATTTGCCGCGATTGGTGCCGAGAAAGAACCGGCTCTCACCGGGCAGGCTTGAGGGAAACTGGCGCAGCATATCGCCCTGCGGCGCCTCGATCTTGATCACGGTCGCGCCGAGATCGGCGAGCAACGTGCAGCCATAGGGGCCGGCGAGGTAGCTGCACAAATCGAGGACGGTGATCCCGGTCAAGGGTCCCGGCGTCATGTCGCACTCCGTCATTTGTGCCCTTTGGCGCGGATCGCCGCCATCGCGTCGAGCGTGCGCTGAGCGCGGTAGACGATCGGGTAGTCGATGAACTTGCCGTCGAGCTGGATCGCCGCGCTGCCCTCCTTCTCGGCCTGCGCGAAGGCGGTGACGACGCGCTCGGCGAAGTCGATCTCGGCGTTGGTCGGGGTGAAGACGCGGTTGACCACCGGAACCTGGTTCGGGTGGATGCACATTTTCCCTTGAAAGCCCAGCCCTTGCGCGCAACGGGTCGAGGTTTCGAGCCCCTCCTCGTCCTGCAGGTCGACCCACACCGTATCGAGCGGCGCCTCGATCCCGGCGGCGCGGCTGGCGGTGACGATGCGGGCGCGGGCGTAGGCGAGTTCGCTCTCGGCCCGGCTCCAGATCATATTGACGTCAAGGGTGAAATCGCCGGCGCCAAACGCGCAGTGTTTCACCCGCGTCCCCGTCCCGAGGATCGCCTCGACCTCGGTCAGGCCCTTGGCGGTCTCGATGATCGGGATCAGGTCGATGCCGCCTTGGGCGAGGCCGCGTTCGCGTTCGAGGTTGCCGAGCAGCCAGTCGATGGTCTGTAACGTCGCGGCGCTCTCGACCTTGGGCAGGATGATGCCGTTGAGCCCCGCCCGCACGATCGCGGTGCAATCGCCGTGGCAGAACTCGGTATCGGCGGCGTTGACCCGCACGTAGAGCAGCCCGGTGCGCTGCTCGCCATAGGCGGCGACCACCGCCGCGCGGGTCGCAGGCTTCTCGGCGATAGCGACCGCGTCTTCGAGGTCGAGGATCACCGCATCGGCGTCGAGGGTCAGCGCCTTCTCGACCCGTCGCTTATGGTTGCCGGGGGCGAAGAGGAAACTGCGGAGTGGAATGGCGGTCCTCCTTCGCTTTGTCCAAAACCCCCCTCTCCCGCAAGGGGTATGACGTTTTTGTAACCCATTGACATTCCACAAAAAATATCTCACGATATAGCTACACGATACCTACACGACTCTAGCCGAATCAATAGCTTGTAAAAAAATAATACACGAAACCTGCACGGGAGGCAGCCCCCCAATGGCATTCATCGTCGACGCCGAGGAACTCAAAAAAGGACTAATCATCTTCCGGCGCGGGGACCTGCGGCAACGGACATGGTATTGCCGGATGAGGCTACCGGACGCCGACCGCTATAAGACCGTCTCCCTCAAGACCACGGACATCGACGCCGCCCGCGAGCGGGCATTCGACCAGGACGCGGACCTCCGGTTCCGGATCAAGCACGATGTCCCGATCTTCAACCGCCTGTTCAGCCACATAGCCCAACAGTATATCGAGTGGCAGAAGGAACGGGCGGCAGCCAAACAGATCGAACAGCAGCGCTGGAAAAATATCGACTCCGTCGTCAGGACCAGCCTCAACCCCTATGTCGGCAACGTGCAAATCACGCTTATCACCCCCGATCATTGGACCCGCTATCCGATCTGGCGGCACATGCACGCCAAGAACGGCCAGGTGAGCGAAGCGACCATCAACTACGAAATGAAGATCTTCCGCTCGATCATGGCCTACGCGGCGGAGAAGCACTACATCAAGGAACGCCAAGTCCCTCGGGGCAAAATCGCCCTCGTGAAGGTGCGGCGCGAAGAGTTCACACCTGACGAATACCGCAAGCTACACACTTTCGCCCGGAGCTGGCTCCAAAAGGGCAAGACGCCGATGCACACTTGGTATCGGACCATGGTCTATAATTTCGTCCTGATCATGTGCAACACCGGGATGCGCCCGACGGAAGCAAAAAACCTCCGCTGGCGCGATGTCTCGGTCAGGACCGACGACCAAGGGCGTGACTTCGTCGTCCTGAATGTGCGCGGCAAAGACAAGCACCGAAATCTCGTTGCCGCGTCCAACGTCGCCGAGTATCTCGACCGCATCCGCAAGATCGCCAAAACCACGGAACCGGACGATGCCGTCTTCCACAAATGGGACGGCAAGACCGCAATAACCCTCTACGCCGACACAATCGATTCCTTGCTCGATCAATCGGGCCTAGTGCTCAGCTCGTCAGGCACCCGACGCTGCACCTATTCCTTCCGCCATACCTACGCCACCTTCCGCCTCACCGAGGGCGTCGATGTGTATTTCCTGGCCAAGCAGATGGGCACTTCCGTCAAAATGATCGAAGACCATTACGGCCACATCACCCCGATCAAGAATGCCGAGCGCATTCTTCAGGGTATGCCGGGATGGGAGCCCATCGGCGCAGCACCCCCGGCCACAGCCGAAACCGACCGCGTGAACGCGGACGAGGCAAAGGCCGCGCCCGCCAAAACCACGGGCAAGGGGCGCAAGAGTATCGCTAAGCCAACGCCCTCAAAGCCGCGAGCCTCGCGGCGTCCCCCAAAGCGTCCCGATCCCCGTCCATAGGGGGCATTATTTCTGGCCTGCCGGATATGAGCGTCGAGATTCGACGCGCCGGGAGGCTAAATTGCTCGGCAATTCCTTTTGAGCAACCGATCGGCCGCGGCCGCTCTTGATCGGTTGTGATACGGGCCGGACGGCGGAACGCCGGTGTCGAGTTCGACCCCTACGCCCCACATCAGATCGATGTTTCTTAAGCGGGCGCAGCCGCGTCGGAAGCTATGGAAAGAATTCAAACCGTTCTGAATCCCATTTGGTTGAAGGGTGCTCAGGCCAAATAATCCATAACAGCAAAATTAAATAAACATTGAAT
>Ga0209483_1001256_pt1 | contig 19426 bp, 19 predicted proteins | sample NGEPerA_FD_184508 | JGI IMG/M metagenome (GOLD analysis project Ga0209483, IMG submission 184508) | Arctic peat soil microbial communities from the Barrow Environmental Observatory site, Barrow, Alaska, USA - NGEE PermafrostL2-A... | ecosystem: Environmental > Terrestrial > Soil > Wetlands >... | reverse complement strand
GCGCGGCGCCGGCCGCGGGTCCCTCCTATGCACTACATGGATAAGCCCAATCCGAGCGCCTCAGAGGGGTCGCGATTGAAAGCGAAAAGGGGGTCGCGGTTGGAAGCGATTTGACAGTCTAGCGCGGCGTTGCTGCGCATATGGTTGGGATTGACGGTCTTCGGCAGCGGAAGCAGCCCGAGCTGGAGGCAATAGCGGATGCAGATCTGGGCAATGCCGACGTCGTATTTCTCGGCCAGCTCCGTAAGGGCTGGGTCATTCAGCACGGCGCCATGTGCGACCGGGGAATAGGCCTCGACCAGCATGCCTTTGGTCCGACTGTAGTCGATCAAGTCAAGCGGCGTGTTGCCGACATGGGCGAGAATCTGGTTGACCATTGGTTTGACGGCGCCATTGTCGAGGAGATTGTCCAGGTCTTCCCGTTCGAAATTGGAAACCCCGATCGCGCGGAGCTTGCCCGCACCGTGCGCCTCTTCGAGCGCCCGCCACGCCTCGAGGTTCCCTTCGTGAAAATGCTGACCCTCGCGGAATTCCGACCAAGGTTGCGGGCTGTGAATCAGCATCAGATCGATATGATCCAGGCCGAGCGCCTCTAGCGATCCGTCGATGCGGTCCTTGGCCTCAGCGTAGTTTTTGCACTCGGCGGCGAGCTTCGTGGTCACGAAGAACTGGTCGCGGGGAACGCCGCTGCCGCGCAAGCCTTCGGCCACGCCGCGTTCGTTCGCATAGGCTTGGGCGGTATCAAAATGGCGATAGCCAACCTCGACTGCGTCGCGAACGACCCGTGCGGCCTCGCCATCGGGGATCATCCAGGTGCCGAACCCGAGCTTCGGAATTTCCACGCCGTTGGACAGGGTGAACGTCTCTTTCAATATCATGTTACTCACCTTTCAATCTGCGGACTTCGGATCCGGACCGTGTCCGGGCTCTTTCGTGAGCGTTTCCCAATTGCCTTGGATGTCCGGCTCGTAGACGCGCGTGGACCATTCGTTCGGGGAGACTTCCTCGAAGCCGACCGACACCGACTCCTCGCCGTAGTCCAGGATGTCGGTCACACCCCGCACGATGGCATCCGACAGGCCGCGCTTCTGCGCGTCGGATTTGCCCGGCCAGAGCTTTACGTCACATGTGGCACGGCTTAGTCGCTTGCCAATGGTGCGAGATATTCTTCGTCCGTGACCTTCTCCATCCAGGTCACGGGCGAGCCGTTGACAGATTCCTGGATAGCGATGTGGGTCATGCCCTCATGCGGAGTCGCGCCATGCCAATGCTTATGCTCGGAAGGGCACCACAGCACGTCGCCGGCGTAAAACTCCAGCTTTGGCCCGTCTTCCAGTTGGGTCCAGCCGACACCTTCCGTTACAATCAGCGTCTGCCCCGCCGGATGGGTATGCCAGACGGTGCGCGCGCCAGGCTCGAAATGTACGATCGCGCCGCTGACGCGCGATGGCTCAGGCCGCTGGAACTGCCCCGTGATGGTAGCCTTTCCGGTGAAGAATTCTTCAGGACCGTCGACGGACTTGAGGTCCGCTTTGCGTGTAATGTCCATTGCTGTGGTTCCTTCCTTCGAATGTATGGCGCCCGTGGTGGCCAGGAGGACGGCCGGAAACGTCGCGGATTTGACCATCGCCGTGGCTTTCTCCGTCAGCCGTCTGCCGGTATGGGCCTGCGATCTGAAAGGGATATAGCTCTTCGCCGGAACCTGGATTAGGCCCCGCGCGAGCAATGAGACGATGAACAGCGCTCAACAATGTGGTAATGTGAGCCATGCAGTTGAGCCGTACAGACCTTGCGGACTTCGCCTACTTCATCGCTATCGCCAAGCATCGCAGCTTTAGGCGCGCAGCCTTGGAGATGGGCGTCACGACCTCCGCGTTGAGCCATGCCATCACAGCGCTGGAGGCCCGCCGGGGCGTAAGATTGTTGAACAGGACGACCAGAAGCGTAACCTTCACGGCGGCCGGCGAGGAGCTTCATGCCATGATCGAAGAGCCTCTTGAGATCATCGGCCAGGCTGCGGAGAACCTGAACCGTTTTCGCGATGCACCGGCCGGTCGCATGAGGATCAACATCCTTGAGGACGCTGTCTCGCTTCTGCTCGATCCGGTCATGCCGGTCTTCGTTGAACGCTATCCGGAGGTCGAGGTGGATATCAGCGTGAGCAACCGGCTGATTGACGTTATCGGCAGCGGCTTCGACGCAGGCATACGCTATGGCGGGACGGTGCCCCAGGACATGATCGCGCAGCGGCTTTCGCGGGACTTTCGCTGGGTTGCGGCGGCATCGCCTGATTACCTGGAGCGCTTCGGCACGCCCTCGACCCCACAGGATTTACGAGAGCATCGCTGTGTCCGCATTCGCCTGGGCAACGAGCAATTATATCAGTGGGAATTCGAACGGGGCGGAGAGGCGATCGCGATTGCAACACCTGGTCCTCTGACGGTCGATGAAAGCCATGCCGTGATCGGCTTCGGTTTGAGCGGCGTGGGAATCATCTATGGAGCCGAGCCAGTACTTCGCCGATATCTGGACAGCGGAGTGTTGAGGCTCGTGCTAGGTGACTGGGCATCCATAGGCAGCGGATTCCATGTTTATTACTCTGGCCGCCGGCAACTACCCACCGGATTGCGTCTCCTGATTGACCTGATCAGAGAAATCCGCCCTCTCGGCCTTTGATCCGTTGCGACGGTGCGAAGGCATGTCCGCTTTTTGGATCGGAAGCTGAGCTCCGGAATGGCGATGTCGGGGCGAGACCTGCCGGGACCCAGGGCAAGTCGGGCGTCCATGTTCGTACCGAGCAGGTCTGAAGACAGGTATATCCCGGCTTCTAGAATTTCAAATTTTGCAGGTTCAGACGCCTGTTTCTCTGACGGGCGATGTTGGCCGCAGAGGAGGAAGGAATGGGACATTCCGAGTTTGATCCAGTAGCCAAAGATCGGCGGCCCTGGAACGCAGGCCGAAAACCTGGCGTATAGTTCAGGCTCTTGCTAGCCGTGACGGCCTTTTTGCCGACGGGGCTAATCGTGCAGGCGCGGCTAAAGAACGTCGAAAATCGACCAATCGATGCCGATAGTCGCTGAAACCGAGGGGGTTTTGAATCGCCGCAATTTCCCTTTGAAATCAAAAGCGCGAATTTCTGACGGATCGGTGAGACGGTTCTTCGCTGCAGGCGGAGAAAATTTGCGTCGCCAGTTCAATGCGTTAACATGCCACAGAACAATCGAGTGGGAGTGAGGGGTGGGGGAGTACAGTGTAGTAGAGGAGGATAGGGCAGCATGTTTAAGACAATGTTGGGGCGGCAATAGCAGTCAATAGTCCCACACTGCCCTTGCCATCGCGGTTCTTCGGCAGGTCGGCGAACTGGATGCCGTTATCGGTGAGCACGGTGTGAAGCCGGTAAGGTACGGCTGCGATCAAGGCTTCGAGGCAGCGCGCGGCGGTTGGGCGATCGGCCTTTTCGAGCAGACGGCGAGGAATTTGGACGTCTGGCTGGAGAATGTCCGCGAGAACGGCCTGAATCCCAACGGTTGCTTACTTCTAAAGTACATGTGCTGATCGTGATCATGGACAATCTCGGCTCCCACAAGGCCAAGGCCGTGCGCGCCGCCATCCGCCACGCCGGCGCCCGGCTCGTCTTCCTGCCCAAATATTCCCCCGACCTCAACCCCATCGAGCAGTTCTTCGCCAAGCTCAAACACCCCCTGCGAGCCGCCCAGGCGCGCTCCGCCGATGCCATATGCGACGCCATCGCTCTCGCTCTCGATACCGTCACCGCCACCGAATGCTCAAATTATCTGGCTCACGCCGGATATATACCGACCTGGCTGTGTGGGCGGATTTATTATTAATACACTTCCGCGTAGCGCTCGCAAATCTCCGTCGGGCTCATGCCGTCGAGCACCTTCAACTCGGACCGCTTGAAACGCAGATAGGCCTCGAAGAACTCGTCACCGAACCATTCGCGCGCGGTCTCGCTGGCGGCGAGCAGACCGAGCGATTCCTCGAGCGAGCGCGGCAGCGGCTTGGCGCCCGTGGCGCGGCGCTCCGTGTCGGTCATCTCCCAGAAATTCGCATCGTTGAATTCCGGCAGCGCCAGCCCGCGCCTGACGCCGTCGAGCCCGGCCCAGGCGAGCGCGCCCAGCGCCAAATAGGGGCTCGCGGTGGCGTCCCCGACCCGGAACTCGACATTGAAATTGTGGCTCGCCGGCCGGTCGAAGATCGGGCAGACGCGAACGCTCGCGCCGCGGTCCTGCAGGCCGAGATTGGTCCAGGTGGGCGCCCAGCGATTGGGCTGCAGCCGGTAATACGAGGCGACCGAAGGCGCGGTGATCGCGGTCAACAGCGGCAGATGGTCGAGGATGCCGGCGACGAATTGCTCGCCGACCGGGCTCATCCGCCACGGCCGCGTGGGGTCGAACATCACCGGCTGATCGCCCGGGTCGCGCAGGCTGAAATGGATATGGGTGCCGTTGCCGATGCCGTCCGGCTCAATGACGGGCGCCAAGATCACGCGATGGCCGAGCCGGTGGGCCACCGCGCGCGCCATCTCGCGCGCGATGATCGCCTCGTCGGCGGCGCGGATGCCGCGCGCCGGGCTGATCGTCATCTCGTATTGGCGCGGGCCGTATTCGGGCAGGAAGCTGTCGGGCTCGAGCCCGGCGCTGCGGATCGCCGCCATCAGATGCTCGGCGAAACTCCCCTGGCGCCGCCAGGCATCCAGCGAATAGGTCGCGCCGGGGCGGTGTTCGACGCCGGTGTAGACGAATTCCTGCTCGAACGCCGCGACCAGGCCGAGATTGGCCTCGTTCTGCAGCGCGTCCAGCGCGCGGCGCAGGAAGTGGCGCGGGCAGCACTGCCAGTGCTGGCCGGACAGCATCAGGATATCGCCGAGGTAAAAGCGCTCGGTGTCGCCCAGTTCGAACTCCACCTCGACATAGGTCTTGGCGTCGGGCACCAGCATCAGATCGCCCACGGTGCCGAACGGCGTGTCGTAGATCGGCCCGAACGCCGACATCATGATGTTGCTCGGCGCGAGGCCGACGCCCTGACGCAGCCGGAGCGCCTGCGCGGTCAGCGGAAACCCCTTGCCGCGGACAAGTCCGGCAAGGTCGCAGGTGCCGACAAAGATCAGCGGTTCGCGTTCCACGGTCGAGCCTCACAGGAATCTGACGCGCCTGATTAAAGCGGCCGATGGTTAATTTTTCGCAAGCCTATACGCCGACGGGCTCGCGTTCCCGTCCCGGCAGGTCGACGCGGAACCCGCCCGATTGCCGCCGCCACAGCGCGGCGTAGGCGCCGCCGCGCGCGAGCAGCGCGTCGTGCGTGCCCTCTTCGATGATCCGGCCGCGGTCGAGCACGACCAGCCGGTCCATTCGGCAGATCGTCGACAGGCGGTGGGCGATCGCGATTACCGTACGCCCCTCCATCAGCGCGTCCAATTGTTCCTGGATCGCCGCCTCGACCTCGGAATCGAGCGCCGAAGTCGCCTCGTCGAGCACCAGGATCGGCGCGTCCTTGAGGATGACGCGGGCGAGCGCGATGCGCTGCCGCTGTCCGCCCGACAGTTTGACCCCGCGCTCGCCGACATGCGCGTCGAAGCCGGTGCGGCCGTGCCAGTCTTCCAGGCCCTCGATGAATTCGGTCGCGTGCGACCGGCGCGCCGCGTCGACGATCTCGGCCTCAGCGGCGTCGGGCCGTCCGTAGCGGATGTTGTCGCGGATCGAGCGGTGCAGCAGCGAGGTGTCCTGCGTCACCATGCCGATCTGCGCGCGCAGGCTTTCCTGCGTCAGCCCGGCGATGTCGCGCCCATCGACCAGAACGCGGCCCTCTTCGGGCCGGTAGAAACCGAGCAGCAGGTGGACCAGCGTCGACTTCCCGGCGCCCGAACGGCCGACGAGGCCGATCCGCTCGCCCGGCGCGACGTCGAGGTCGAGCCCGCGCAGCACGCCGCCGAGCCGCTTGCTGCGGCCGTAGTCGAAATGCACCTGCTCGAAGCGCACCGCGCCGGCCGCGCGCGGCAGCTCGACCGCGCCCGGCTCGTCCGGCATCTGCCGCGGCACCGCGATCGAGCGCATGCCGTCCTGCACCTGGCCGATATTGTCGAAGATATTGGCGATCTGCTGCGCCACCCAGCCGGCGATGTTGCCGATCTGCCAGGCCATCGGGATCGCCATCGCGACGGTGCCGACCGGCACGCGCCCGTGCGCCCACAGCGCGATCGCGATCGCGCCGGTCCCGGTCAACAGCGATGCGTTCATCAGGATCAGCGAAAGGCCCCAGGCCGAGGTCATGCGCAGCTGGCGGCGATAGGCGCGGGTGTGCTCCTCGACCGCCTCGCGGACAAAATCGTCCTCGTCGCGGGCGCGGGCGAAGAGCTTCACCGTCAGGATGTTGGTATAGCTGTCGACCACCCGGCCGGTGACCTCCGAGCGCATCTCCGACATCCGCCGCGAGCGCTCGCGCATGCGCGGCAGGAACAGCCGCAGCACCGCGGCATAGGTCGCGAACCAGCACAGGACGGGAATGGCCAGCCGCCAGTCGGCCGACCCGAGCACGAGCGCCGCGCTGGTGCCGTAGACCAGGATGTACCAGACCGCGTTGATGCTCGAGACGACGCTTTCGCGCAATGCCGGCCCCGTTTGCATCACCCGGTTGGCGATGCGGCCGGCGAAATCGTTCTGGAAATAGACCCAGCCCTGGCGCACGACATGCCAGTGGCTTTGCCAGCGCGTCAGATTGGTGAGCCCCGGGACTAGCGCCTGGTTGGTGACCAGCGCCGAGGCGAAATGCGCGGTCGGCCGCAGCACCAGCAGCAATACCGCCATGCCGGCAAGCTGCCAGCCGGCGACCCGCCAGATGGCCTCCGGCGATTGCGACGACACCAGCGTGACGATCCGCCCCATGAACACCGGGATCGCCGCGTCGAGCAGCGCGACGACAAAGCCGGTGGCGAACAGCGCGGTCAGCAGACCCGGCACCTGCCGCACGAAATGCCAGTAGAAGCGAGTGAGCGCGCGCGGGCTGCCAAGTTCGGGCGGCGGCGTGTCGGACGGGGTTTCGCTCGGCTCGATGAGGTGTTCGAAAAAGCGGAACATACCGTTGTTAGATGCCGCTCGCGTCAGCCGGGGTCAACCGGCTGTGCACAAATTCTGCCTGATCGGTCTAATGGTTCGGCGGCGGGGCCCCCTGCATTGTCCCCATTTCGGCATCTTCGGCTTCCGGGCCAAACATCTGCTTGCCGCTGAGGCGATCATACATGGCGTCGGGAGCCAGATCGGGACCATCCGGCCAGCAGACGGCGCCGGACCCCTCGTCGATGGTTACTCTGCGAAACACCGCCACATCGCGGAGCGGCGCAAACACCGGTCCGGACAGCCGAGGGAAAATTTCCACGATCCCCGCTACACCATCGTCGAATTCGACATGCAAACGGTATTGCGGAAGCGCGGTGACTTTGACGACGCGATGCATCATGGCCCCCTACTCCAACGGGTTAATGTTGTTCAGCGGCCGGCCTTCCTCGATTAAATCCCAATTGGCGAGAAGTTCGTCCTGGTGCAGTTCGGCCCAGTCAAGCGCAAGGTTGAGCGCGCGCCGGGGCAAGCTGCCGATTTTTACTTCGAGAGTCCGTATATCGATTACGGCTTGGTAGCCCTGATAAGCAACGTGAAAGTGCGGCGGTCCGTGCTCGTCGTAGAACATGCGAATAATGATCCCATAAAAGGCGCTGATGACGGGCATGTCGACGCGCCGCCGCTGTCGTTTTGCCGCCCCGATCACCGCAGTTCCGGAAAATCCTCCTCCCAGAACTCGGCTTCGACGCGCGCCCCGGCGGCGCGGCGCTCGGCTTCGGCGGCGCGCAGCTCGACGCGGCGGATTTTGCCCGAGATGGTCTTTGGCAGCTCGGCGAATTCGAGCCGCCGTATCCGCTTGAACGGCGCGAGAGTGGCGCGCACATGGCGGAAAATCTCCAGCGCCGTGTCGCGGTTGGGAATGTGGTTGCCGGCGAGCGCGACAAACGCCTTAGGCACGGCGAGGCGCAGCGGGTCGGGCGACGGCACCACCGCCGCCTCGGCCACCGCGACATGCTCGATGAGGGCGCTTTCCAGCTCGAACGGGCTGATCCGGTAGTCCGCGGCTTTGAACACATCGTCGGCGCGCCCGACATAGGTAAAATACCCGTCGGCGTCGCGCAGCGCGACATCGCCGGTGCGGTAGGCGGCGCCCGCCACCGGCAGCACCGCGCCGTCATCGCCCTGGTAACCCTGCATCAGCCCCAACGGCGGCGGGTCGAGCGCCAACGAGACCTCCGCCTCGTCCTGCTCGGCCCCGTCCGGGTCGATGAGGCGCACCCGGTAGCCCGGCGCCGGCTTGCCCATCGCGCCCGGTTTTACCGTCTGGCCGGGAAAATTGGCGATCTGCAGGGTCGTCTCGGTCTGGCCGTAGCCGTCGCGGATCACCAGGCCCCAGGCGCTGCGCACCTGCTCGATGATCTCGGGGTTCAATGGCTCGCCGGCGCCGACCAGCTCGCGCAGCGCGACCGTCCACGCCTTCAGGTTTTCCTGGATCAGCATGCGCCACACGGTCGGCGGCGCGCAGAACGTCGTGACCTGGTAGCGCGCGAGCGCGTCGAGCAGGTTTGTCGCGTTGAACCGCTTCTGGTTCAGCATGAAGACGCAGGCTTCGGCGTCCCACGGGGTGAAGAAGCAGCTCCAGGCATGCTTGGCCCAGCCGGGCGAGGAGATGTTGAGGTGGATGTCGCCCGGCTGGAGGCCGATCCAGTACATCGTCGACAGCGAGCCGACGGGATAGCTCTGGTGGCTGTGCAGCACGAGCTTGGGCTTCGCCGTGGTGCCGGAGGTGAAATAGAGCAGCAGCGGATCGGTTGCGAGGGTCTCGCCGTCCGGCGCGAAGCGGGCCGGCGCCTTCGCGGCATCGGCGTAATCGTGCCATCCCGGCGCGCTGCCGGTGGCGATGCGGGTGTAGCCGCCGGGAATGTCGGCGAACTTGCCGGCGTTGTCGGGGCTGGTGACGACATGCCGGGCGCGTCCTCGCTCGAACCGGTCGATCAGGTCGTCGCGGGTCAGCAGGGTCGACGCCGGGATCGTCACCGCGCCCAGTTTCATCGCCGCCAGCATCACCTCCCACAGCGGCACGACATTGCCGAGCATCAAGAGGATGCGGTCGCCGCGGCTGACCCCGAGCCCGCGCAGGTAGTTGGCGACCCGGCTCGACCGCTCGGCCATCTCGGCGAACGAGAGCTTCGCCTCGCCGCCGCCCTTGTCCCCCATCCCCTGATCCACGATCCACAGCGCCGGCCGGTCGTTCCCATGCGCCATGCGGTCGAAATAATCGAGCGCCCAATTGAACCGATCGAGCACCGGCCAGCGGAAATCGCGGTAGGCCGTGTCGTAATCAGTGCGATGGGTGAACAGGAAATCGCGGGCTTCCAGAAATGCCGCCGCCGACATGAGGCGCCTCCCAGGCTGCTGGCCGCTATGCTCGATCAAGCTGGGGCCGCTGTCGAGGCCGCTGCAAAGCCGTCAGAGGCTTTGGCCGCCGCCCGAATGGCGCGATACTCGATCCTCACGGTCTGCCGGAGGTTCAGCATGCGGCCATTCCCTACCACCATCGGCGCCATCCTGACGGTCGTGCTCGGCGCCGCACTCCCCGCGGCGGCGCAGACGCCGGATGACCTGGCCGCGGCCGAAGCCAGCAACATGCAGATCATCGGGCGCAGCGACCTCAACGGCGTCGGCAAGGGCGGCGAGGGTCTGGCGCTTAAACAATACCCCGACGGCAAGCGGGTGCTGTTCCTGGCCCACGAATCGGCGCCGATGTGCTTCAGCGTGATCGACGTCACCAAGCCGGAAGCGCCGGCGGTGATGACCCAAATCCCGGTCGAGGCCAACTTCGTGCGCTGCAATTCGTTGGGTCTGTCGGGCAATACGCTCATCGTCGCGCACCAGACCGAAAACCCGGGCCAGCAATATGCCGGGATCGACATCTATGATGTCGGCGACCCCTCCCATCCGCAAAAGCTGTCGCATTTCGACACGTCTGGGCCGCATTCGCGCGGCGTCCATTATCTCTGGTTCACCGACGGCCACTACGCCTACCTCTCGACCGGGGCGCGCGACTTTACCCCGCATAACCAGAAGGACGACCAGTTTCTGATGATCGTCGACGTGTCGGATCCCAAGCTCCCGCACGAGACCGGGCGCTGGTGGCTGCCGGGGACGCGGGTGGGCGATACGGCGCCGACGCCGGCGCGGGTCGCCGACGACGACAGCGGCATGCGGCTGCACACGCCAATGATCCCGGTCGACCGGCCCGACCGCGCCTATGTCGGCTGGATCGACGGCGGGTGGCTCATTCTCGATATCAGCGACAAGGCGCATCCCAAGGCGATCGCAAGGCGCTCCTGGCAGTCGATGGACGAAGGCTTCGCACATACCGTCGTCGCCATTCCCTCGCGCGGCCTCGCGATCCAGTCCGAAGAGGCGATCGGCAACAAATGCAGCGACTGGCCCAAGCGCGACTGGGTGTGGGACATCTCCAACGAGCGCCATCCGGTCGTGCTCGCCCCGCTGCCGCCGGCGCCCGATCAGGCCGAGTTGTGCAAAGCCGGCGGCCGTTTCGGCGCGCACAACATCGACATGAACCGGCCGCATCCGAACTCGCTGACCCTTGACAACACGGTGGTCGGCAGCTTCTTCAACGGCGGCGTGCGCGCCTATTCGATCGCCGATCCCTCGCACCCGACCGAGATCGGCTATGTGATCCCGAAAGCGCCGCCCGGCAACCCGACCCACACGATCCAGATCAACGACGTCTATGTCGACGAGCACGGCCTGATCTACGCCAACGACCGGCTGACGGGCGGGCTCTACATCATCAAATACACCGGGAGCACGCCGCTCGATTGACGTCGACCTCCCCGTTGTCGCGATAGGTCTCGACATAGGCCGCATCCGCCGCTTTCCACACGCTGTGGACGCCGTGCCCGGCCGGGAAGCTGACGCTTAGAGGAAGCCGATCGACAGCCAAGGGATCGCCGCGACGATCAGCAGCGACACGACAAGCGCCCCGATATAGGGCCAGATCCGCCACAGCGAGTCGTCGGGGTTGGTGCGGCCGATCGCGCAGGCGCCGTAAAACCCGACCCCGAACGGCGGGGCGAAGAGGCCGATCCCCATCGCCAGGATCACCACCATCGCGTAGTGCACCTCGTGCACCCCCATCGCCTTGGCGACCGGGAACAGCAGCGGTCCGAACAGCACGATCGCCGGCAGACCTTCGAGCACGCTGCCGAGGATGATGAAGGCGACGATGGTGATCGCAAGGAACCCCCAGCTGCCGCCCGGCACCGCCGCCATCACCGAGACCAGCCACAGCGAGAACCCCGATTGCGTCAGCGCCCAGGCCATGCCCGTCGCGGTGCCGATGATCATCATCACCGCACCGGTCAGGGACACGGTCTCGACCAGGATCGGGTAGATGCGCCGCCAGTCGAACTGGCGGTAGACGAGCAGCCCCAAGAGCGCGGTGTAGACGACGCCGACCGTCGACACCTCGGTCGCGGTGGCGATGCCTTCGATCACCGTCGCGCGGATCACGAACGGCAGCGTCAGCCCCGGCACCGCGATCACAAAGGTGCGCAGCATCAGCGAGACCGGGGCGCGCTCGCCGGCGCCGACATCGGATCGGCGCGAGCGCCACCACGCGACGATGACGAGGGCCAGCGCGGCGACAAAGGCCGGCAGCAGCCCGCCGGTGAACAAGGCCGCGATCGACAGCCCCGGCACCACCGAACCGATCGTGATCAGCACCAGGCTGGGCGGGATCGTCTCCGACATCGCGCTCGACGTCGCGAGCAGCGAAGACAGCTCGCCCGGATGCATCCCGCGCCGCTGCATCTCGGGGAAGAGGATCGGCGCCACCGCCGCCATGTCGGCGGCCTTCGACCCGGAGATGCCGGAAACCAGGTACATCGCCCCGAGCAGCACGTAGGAGAGCCCGCCCTTGACGTGCCCAACCAGTGCCGCGAGGAAGTTGACCATGACCCGCGCGATCCCGGTCATCTCCATCAGGAGGCCGAGAAAGACGAACATCGGCACCGCCAGCAGCAGCAGGTTCGAGATGCCGTCGTCGAGCCGGTTGATGACGATGGTCAGCGGCATTTGCGTCGTCAGCGCCAGGTAGGACAGCGTCGCGATGCCGAAGGTGAAGGCGATCGGCACGCCGATAAAAACGCATGCCGCGACGATCACCACGAAAAACAGGACGAGGCTGCCGGCGCCCATCGCCACCAGCACCGGCTGCGCCAGCCACAAGCCGCCGGCGATCGCGCCGACGACGGCGAGCGCCGCGAGAAAGCCGCGCGGACTGCTGCTTTCGAGCAGCCGCAACAGCGCCACGGTCGCGATCAGCCCGGCGCCGACCAGGATCGCGACGACGCGGTAGCCGTCCGAGATATGCAAGGTGATCAGCTCGGTCGAAGCCTGCACCTGCAAATAGGCGTGCGCCGGAAAGATGATCTCGAGGACGAAGACGATGACCACCAGCTCGGCCACCGTGGCCAGCCAATTGCCCCATTTGGGCGTGCACCAATTGACGAACGTCGTCAGCCGCATGTGCCCATCGCGGCGCAGCGCGACGACGGCGCCGAACATCGCCAGCCACAGGAACAGAAAGGTGGCGAGCTCATCGGTCCACATGATCGGGCTGTTGAAGACGTAGCGCGAGACGACGCCGGCAAAAAGGATGCCGGTCTCGGCCAGCACCAGCACCGCGCCGATCGACTCGGCGAGCCGGCCGATCAGCAAGTCGAGGAAGAAGGCCGTGCGGCGCACCCCACCCCACGACATGCCGCCCGCGGCGGTTCGCGCGGCGGTTTCCGCTACCTGCTGGGTCACGCGCTCTATCTCCCGGCGGTCAGACTAGAGGGCCGACATATTTTTCCAGCAGCGCCCAGGCCTTGTCGCCGGATTTCTTCTTCATCTCGCCATAAAACCCGGCCTTTTTCAGCACTTCCTGAAAAGGCTTCACGTCGGGGGTGTTGAAGGTCATGCCCTTGCCGGTCAGGTTCTGGGTCTCGTCCTTGGTCATTTTCTGCCAATCCTCGCGCTCGGCGAGGGCGGCGGCGTTGAAATGCTTCTCCGAGAGCTGCTGCAGATCGGCAGGCAGCTTCTTCCAGTACGGATTGCCGAACGAGTAGTGGATGCCGGCCCAGACGTGGTTGGTCATGCTGCAGTATTTCTGCACCTCGTAGAGCTTGGCGGTGTCGATCAGGATCAGCGGGTTTTCCTGTCCGTCGACCAGCCCCGTTTGCAGCGCGCTGTAGACCTCGCCGAAATTGATCGGGGTGGGCGAAGCGCCGAGCGCCTGGAACAACGCGATCAGGTAGGGCGCGACCGGCAGGCGGATCTTGACGCCCTTGAGGTCGTCCGGGGTGTTGATCGGCTTCGACTTCATGGTGATTTCGCGAAAGCCGTGGTCGGGGCATTTCTCGATGCAATGAAAGCCGATCTGCTCGGCGATGCCGCGCAGATAGCCGCCGAGCTCGCCATCCATCGCGTCCCAGATATGGGTATAGCCGTCAAAGGCGAAGCCGACCCCGAAAATCCCGCAGGCCTCGTTCTTCGGCGCGAGCAGGTCGATCGGCAGGCAATACATTTCGAGCGCGCCGGCGATCGTCTGCGAGATCATCGCGGTGTCCTGCCCGAGCACGCTGTTGGTGTAGAAGGTGATGTCGAGCTTGCCCCCGCTCTCCTCCTTGATCTTGGCCGCCGCTTCTTTGCCGCGGATGACCATCGGGTGACCGTCGGGCAGCGCGGTGCCGCATTTGTAGGCGAACTCGGCCGCCTGGGCCGGCCAGTGCAGGATCGCCGGCGAAGCGACCGCTCCGGCGGCGGCGACCGAGGCGCGCGTCAGCAAGGTGCGGCGGGTAAGGCTCATCGTCTTTCCTCCCATGATTTTTGGCGGACGCGCGCGTTGCGGCAATCCATCCGCCGCCGAATCTGCAACGGCCTAGACGCAACGCTTCCCTGTCGGCTGCCGGTTTGGGCCGGCCGGCGCCCGCTCCGCGGGTCTTGGCGGCATCTTAGCCGCAATTGCGGGGGTTTCCGCAACGCGCCTGTGCGGGGCGCGACATTTGACGCTCGCGCAACGCTCCCGCGCCGAGTCACATTAGCCGCGACGCATATGGAGGAAACCATGCAATTCGGCTTCAACCTGCCGAACAGCGGCGCGCTCGCCGACCCGGCGATCATGTGCCGGGTCGCGCGCGAGGGCGAGGCGCTCGGCTACGACTACCTGACCGTGACCGACCATGTGACGCTGCCCGACATGGCCGAGCCCGGCTACCCCTATTCGCAAAGCGGCGCGTTCTATTCGAGCGACAGCGCGCATCGCCACGAGATGCTGACCCTCGCGGCATATCTCGCGGCGATCACCACGCGACTGCGGCTGGTGCTGGCGGTGCTGGTGGTGCCGCACCGCCCGGCGGTGCTTGCCGCCAAGCAGCTGTCGACGATCGACGTGCTGTCGGGCGGACGGCTCACCGTCGGCATCGGCGCCGGCTGGCTCAAGGCCGAATTCGACGCGGTGGTGACGACGCCCTTCGCCGAGCGCGGCGCGGTCACCGACGAATACGTCGCCGCCTTCAAGACGCTGTGGACCGAGAAGCAGCCGGTGATCGCCGGCAAATACGTGCATTTCGACCGGCTGCTGCTCGAACCCAAGCCGGCGCAGAAGCCGCACCCGCCGATCTGGGTCGGCGGCGAGAGCGGCCCGTCGCTGCGCCGCGCCGCCAGGCTCGGCGACGCCTGGTACCCGATCGGCACCAACAACGCGCATCTCCTCGACAGCCTGCCGCGCTACCGCGCCGCCGTCGCCCGCCTCAAACAGCTGACCGAAGCCGCCGGCCGCAGCCCCGGCGCGGTGGCGCTGACCTACCGGGTCAAGCGCTGCGGCGGCGACCTGCCCGACCGCGCCTCGGACGGCGAGCGCCGCCTCTTCTCCGGCGACGACGCCGACATCGTCGGCGACATCCACGCGCTCGCCGACCTCGGCGTCACCGCGATCGACTTCGATTTCGAGCGGCCGCGGGAGGACGCTGTCCTCGCCGAGATGCGCTCGTTCCGCGAGCGGGTGCTGGCGAAGGTCTAGTTGGTAAACCGATAGAACTTCGCCGCGTTCTCGCAGGTGATCTTGTGAATCTGGTCCGAGGTCAGTTCGGCGAACTGCTCCTCGATGAATTTGTTGGATTCCGGCCACACGCCGTCGGTGTGCGGATAGTCGGAGCCCCACATCATCGTCTCGAGGCCGATATCGTCGATCAGCTTGGCGCCGATGCGGTCGAACTGGAAGGTGCACTTGCAGTTGCGGCGCCAGTATTCGCTGGGCTTGAGTTTCATCAGGTCGCGGAAGCGGTCCTCGAACTCGAAATCCATCCGGTCGAGCGCATAGGCGAGCCAGCCCGCGCCGCTCTCGCCAAAGCCGACCCGCAAGGTCGGATAGCGGTCGAACACCCCGGCGCCGATCATCGCCGCGATGATGTTGATGAGGCCCATCTGGAACGCCGACACGCCGGTGAACATCGCCGCGCGCCGGACATGCGCGCTGGTCTCGGCGCGCGCCTTGGGGTTGGTGGTTGGGAAGGTGTGGAAATGCAGCGGCAGGTCGACATCGGCGACCGCCTTCCACAATTTCTCCCAATCCGGGTGCCACATCGGCACCATGTCCCACGAGCACGACAGCTCGAGGCCGCGATGGCCCATCTTGGCGACGCGATGAATCTCCTTCACCGCCTCGTCGATATCGCCATAGGGCAGGCAGGCGAGGCCGAGCTGGCGGTCGGGATAGTGGCTGCAGAACTCCTTCAGCCAGTCGTTGTAGATGCGCAGCAATTCGTTGCTGGCTTCACTGTCGTCGAGCTTCGACGCGGAGCCGAGCACGCCGAAAATGATCTCGGCGTCGACGCCGTCCATCTCCATGTCCTTGAGGCGGAGATGCGGGTCGCGCACCCGGTACTTGCCCTTCTTGGCGTCGTCGTAAAGCCCGGCCTTGTGCATGATGTCGACCCGGTAGTTCTGGCCCGGCACATACTTCGCGCCGCCCGGGCCGACGCCATTGACGAGGCCGAAATCCGCGCCGTTCTTGGCGACCCAATGCGGCCCGTCCGGCCCGTCCGTGACATACGGCATCCGCTCCTTCAGCGCGCGCGATGCGTTCTCGACAAACAGCTCCGGCGGCATGCATGGCATGTCGAGATGGCAATCGGCGGAGATGCGCTTGTACTGCATGGCGGTTCCTTCCGGACGCAATCGGTTGACCGAACTGTAAACCCGGCCGCTCGAATTTGCCTATGCTGCAATTGCAGCCCCACCCGTCGTTCCGGCGGAGCCATGGCTGACTGCCGCTTGTTTGGCGTTCATCGGCTTGAGGGTAAAGTCGGGTGGCCCGGGCGGGCGAATGCCGAAACCGCCCGTGACGAGCCGGTGATGACGGGTTGAGAGCCAAGCATGGACATGAAGAGAAGCAAACCCGCGAGCACCGTCGATCCCGGCGACGCGCCGGGATTGCAGCGCGAGCGGTTCGCGCTGGTGTCGGAGGTCCGTCCCATCGCCGGGGCGATCGGCGCCGAGATTTTGCACGTCGACCTGGCCCGCCTCGACAATGCGCAAATCGCGGCGATCCGCGCCGCGTGGCTGCGCCATCTCGTCATCTTCTTCCGCGATCAGCGCCTGACCCCGGCGCAGCTTCTCGCCTTCGCGGGGCGTATCGGCCAACCCATCGAGTATCCGTTCCTCAAGGGCCTCGACGGCTTTCCGGCGATCACCCCGGTCGTCAAGCTGGAGCACGAGCGGGTCAATTTCGGCGGCATCTGGCATACCGACACCGCCTATCTCGAACGCCCGCCGATGGGCTCGATGCTGCTGGCGCGCGAGGTGCCGCCGCGCGGCGGCGACACGCTGTTCGCCAACATGTACCTGGCCTACGAGACGCTGTCGCCGGGTCTGCGGCGGATGCTCGACGGCCTCGTCGGGGTCAACTCATCGGCCAAGGCCGACGTCACCAAGACCCGCGAGGACCGCATGAAGGACGGCGCCCGCCAGGACGCGCGACAGGAATACGTCGCCGAGCATCCGGTCGTGCGCACCCATCCCGAAACCGGCCGCCGGGCGCTCTACGTCAATCGCGGCCACACGCTGCGCTTTGCCGGGATGACCGAGGCGGAGAGCGCGCCGCTGCTCGACTACCTCTTCGCCCACCAGACGCGGCCCGAATTCACCTGCCGTTTCCGCTGGGGGGTGGGCTCGCTGGCGCTGTGGGACAACCGCTGCGCGCAGCATTACCCGCTCAACGACTACCACGGCCATCGCCGGGCGATGGAGCGGGTGACGCTGGCCGGGGATAAGCCGAAATAATTGTCATTGCGAGCGAAGCGAAGCAATCTCCCGCCGTCTTAGCCCTCTGCGGCGGGAGATTGCCGGGTCGTGTTGCGCACTCCTCGCAATGACGACTAACCGACGACGGCGATCCCCTGCACCTCGACCAGCATCTCGGGCCGCGCCAGCGCCCGGACGGTGATCAGGGCGCTCGCCGGGAAATCGCCGCCGAAGATCTGCGTACGCAGCTGGGTCAGGCGGTCGCCGTGACGCTGGTCGGTGATGAACACCGTCATCGTCACCATGTCGGCGAGCGTGCCGCCGGCTTCTTCGAGCGTTTCGCCGAGCAGCCGGAAGACCTCGCGCACCTGGCCGTCGAAATCGCCGGCCAGCTTCCGTCCGGCCGCATCGGCGATGGCGACCTGTCCGGCGAGCCAGACGATGCGGCCGCCTGCGGTGACGACCGCCTGCGAATAGGCCCGCGCTTCCGCCCGCTCGCGTTTGATGTGCGTGCGCGTGTGCGCCATCGCGTCCCCCTAAAGCATTGCCGCGTCGGCGGCGGTGGTAATGAAGTATTTGGCGAGCAAATTGGCGTTGGTCTCGGCGGGCAGCGAGCCCGGCCGCTCGACCTGGGCGAGAAAGCTCCGGGTCAGCTCGCGGAAATGCGCGTCGTGGCCGATACGCAACCCGTCGGGAATGGCGATCTTCCAGGCGCCGCCGTGCCGTTCGAGGCTCAGGCCCCGATGGGTCTCGGCGAGGCTGGCGATGCGCCGTTCGAGCGCCGTGCCGATATCGGCCAGCGCGTCGCCCTGTTGGCGGATGTCGAAATACCAGGGCGGCCGCGGGTTCGGCACGCCCGAGACCATTTTCATCAAATGGTGGACGCTGCTCATCTCGACGCCGGGCTCGGACGCCGAACCCGCGACCTGCTCGCCGAAGATTTCCGGGTCGGCGTGTAGCAGCCGGGTCAGCGACCGGGTGATCTCCTGCCGCCCACCCATCATGTCGAGGACGACGAGCCCTTGCGCCGCGGCGTCTTCGAGCACGGCCTCCAGCGCCGGCAGGTCGCCGCGGCGGACGATCATCGGCTTGTCGGCGAGGACGTTGATCCCGGCATCGACCGCCTGGGCGATGGCGGCGATCTTCTCGTTGTTGCGGCCGGCGAAGATTGCGGCGTTCCCCGCCCGCTCGCGCGCCATGCGGTCGACAAAATCGGCCCCCGCATGGATTTCGAGCTGCCACGCGGTCGGCGCCTCGGCGCGGGTGTTGAAGCGCGCGATGCGTGTCAGGTAATCGACCAGATCGGGGCCGACCGGGGCGTAGACATGCACCTGCTCGGCGACATTGTCGTACATCTCCTGTAGCGCCAGCGCGGCGTGGAAATGCCCGGGATCGACAACGATGAGGCCGAGCTTGGCCATCGTCTAGAAGCCGAGCGTCGGCACCGTCCCAGCCGGCGCGGGCGTCCATTTCTTCAGCGGGCGGCCTTCCTCGATCGCGCGAAACTCGCGCTCCATGATCTTGCGCCACAGGATGATCGCGGTGTCCGACCGCCCGAGCCGTTCGTTGGCGCGGTCGGCGATGCGGCCCTGCCCGGCCTGCACCGCGAAATCCTGCACCCGCACCCGATCGGGATGGTCGATGTCGGCGAAGCGCACGCGCCCGTCCATCACCGCCCGCGCCAGGTCGAGCGACGAGCCGGCCACCTTCTGCCGCTCCAGATATTTCTGCCGCGCCGCCTGGTACGGCGCCACCGCCTCGCCAGTCACCCCGACGAGGTTGGTGATGAACCACATGTTGGTTTCGTCGTCGATCGGGGTGAAGGCGAGGTAGAGCTCGCGCCAGCCGCCGGCGCCGTCGAGCCCGGCCATCGGCGGCACGATGACCCGCGTGCAGTTCGGCATGTTTGCAGGCTGATGCGTTCCCCTTGGTCCCCTGGGTTGCCGCGCCGCCCATAACGGATCATGCCCCAAGCGGTCTCCTCGGCGGCGATCTCCGGCAAATCGTAGATGCCCGAATGCGAGCCGCCGACC
>Ga0209483_1001255_pt1 | contig 19445 bp, 18 predicted proteins | sample NGEPerA_FD_184508 | JGI IMG/M metagenome (GOLD analysis project Ga0209483, IMG submission 184508) | Arctic peat soil microbial communities from the Barrow Environmental Observatory site, Barrow, Alaska, USA - NGEE PermafrostL2-A... | ecosystem: Environmental > Terrestrial > Soil > Wetlands >... | reverse complement strand
GCCCGGTGTCCTATCTGGCGACGCTGCCGTTCCACTGGCTGCCGCCCGCCAGCATTCCGCTGGCGCTGAACATTTTTTCCGCAGTGTGCGCGGCGTTGACGCTGGTGCTGCTGGCGCGGTCGGTGGCGGTTTTGCCGCAGGACCGCACGGAGGCGCAACGGCAGCGCGAGAAAAGCGACTTTTCTTTTCTCACCGGCTGGCCGGCGTTTTTTCCGCCGGTTCTGGCAGTGGTGCTGGCGGGACTGCAACTTACCTTTTGGGAACACGCGACGAATTACACCGGCGAGATTTTCGACCTGCTGCTGTTTGCGTTCATCATCTGGCTGCTGCTGGAATACCGGCTGGACGAAAAGCCCTGGCGGCTGGCGGCGGCGGCGGCGGCTTTTGGCGCGGGCATGGCGGAGGACTGGGCGTTCGTCGGATTTTTCCCGGTGTTCCTCGCGGCAATCATCTGGCTGAAACGGGTGGAATTTTTCAACATCACTTTTTTGACGCGCATGATGCTGTGCGGGCTGGGCGGAATGCTTTTCTTTTTGCTGCTGCCGGTGCTGGCGAAATTTTCCGGCAATCTCAAAATGGGCATCTGGGAGGCGCTTCGCCCGAACATTCACGCGGACTGGCAGGTGGTCAGGGACATCAAGGATGGCACGGTGCGCTACAATCTTGCGCTGGCGTCGCTGTCCACCTTGCTGCCGGTGCTGGCGATGGCCATCCGCTGGAAAGCGGGTTTCGGCGACAGCAGCCGGATTGGCGTGACGCTGGCAAATAATATGTTTCATCTGGTGTATGGTGCCATCTTCACCGTGTGCGTGTGGGTGATGTTTGACCCGCCGTTCAGCCCGCAGCAGCTTTTCGGCACGCCGTCGCTGACGCTTTATTATTTTGCCGCCCTGGGCATCGGTTATAACTGCGGCTATTTTTTGCTGGTGTTCGGCAAGAAAGCGCTGCCCGGTCGTCGCGATCCAAAGCCCAGGCAAATTCTGCCGAAAGAGTGGCTCTGGGTTTGTCCGGTGATTGTCGCCACAACATTCACCGCCGCCGCCTTTGCCATCGCCGCCATGATTTACCAGAACACGCCGGTCATCCGCGAAATCAACAATGACACGCTGCTGAAATTCGCCCGGCTCACCACGCAAGACCTGCCCAAGAACGGCGCGATTTTATTGTGCGACAGCGATGCCCCCGGCCAGAACCAGCCGCTGCGCTCGCTTTTGATCCATGCGATGCTGGCGCGCGAAGGACGCACGCAGGCCTTTCCCGTGGTGGACTCACAATCGCTGAACTGGGCGGCCTATCACCGGTATTTGCATGAACGCTACCCGGACAAATGGCCGTTGATCGTCAAAACGACGGACAAAAATCTTGTCAGTCCGCTGGTCATTTTTGGATTGCTGAATTCGCTCTCGCAGTCCAACACCCTTTGTTATCTCAATCCCAGCTATGGCTACTACTTTGAAAAATTTTATCAGGAACCGCACGGCCTGGTTTATTTGATGAAAACATTTCCCGATCATGAGCTGCTGCCGCCGGCGCTGGATAAAAATATCATCGCCGAAAACGAAACTTTCTGGCCGCACGCCACGGAAACCATCGGTCCGACTGTTCAGAAGGCGCTGTTCAAACCCGAACGGAAAGCGCATGAAAATGTTTTCAACTGGCTGCTGGTGCATCTTTATTCCACGCCAGAGCCAAACCAAAACAGCATTTTCGTCGGGATGCTTTGCTCGCGCAGCCTCGACGATTGGGGCGTCCAGTTGCAACGCGCCGGCGAACTGGAAAAGGCCGCCGCCCGGTTCGCCGCCGCCAAGCAACTCAATCCCGACAATGTCGTCGCCGGCATCAACCTGAAATTCAACCAGACGCTTCGCGCCGGCCACACCAACGAACTGGCCCCTGAACCCATCAATCCCGACCAGTTCGGAAAATACCGCAACTGGAACGCGGTGTTGAACGCCAACGGCCCGTTCGACGAGATCAGTTTTTGTTTCGCGGGCGGTTTTAATCTGATGCAGGACGCCATGTTTCACCAGGCGGCCCAGGAATTCACCCGCGTCCGCCAGCTTGCGCCCCACAACCTGGCCACGCGCGTCGAACTCGCCCAGATTTATCTTTTCAACCGCCAGCCCGATCAGGCGCTGGAAGTATTGCATGATCCGCTCACCGACCAGCGCACGTTTGGTTTGAATGAAACCAATTCCACCGGACCGCACATCCTCGCCGCCGCCGCGCATTTCCAAAAAAATGAAATCGCCGACGGCACCCGGCTGCTTGAAACTGAAATCGCCCTGAATCCCACCAACGACACTGTGCTCATGACCGCCGTGCAAGCCTATATGCTGCGCGGGCTTTACACCAACGCCCTCCACGTCATTGCCCGCAAGCTCGCCCGCACGCCCGATGACCCGCAATGGCTCTTCGGTCAGGGCTACGCCAACCTCCAGATCGGCCATTACGACGACGCCGTCGCCGCCCTGACCCGCGTTCTCGAAATCCAGACCAACGACCCGACCGCCCGCTTCAATCGCGCCCTCGCTTATCTCCAAAGCGACCGCCTCCCGCAGGCGCGCGAAGATTACCGCCGGCTGCAGTCCACCTACACCAATTCATTTCAAGTCGCCTTCGGCCTCGCAGAAATCGGCTGGCGCGAGCACGACACCAATGAAGCCGTCCGCAATTACAACCTCTATCTCGCCAACGCGCCGACCAATTCCGCCGAATTCAAAATCGTCCGCGAACGCCTCGCGCAGTTGCGCGGCCACTGACGCCATGCGCGTCACCCACATCATCACCCGGCTCGTCATTGGCGGCGCGCAGGAAAACACCCTCGCCACCATCAACGGCCTGCGCGCCAAACCCGGCGTCGAGGTGAATTTGATTTCCGGCCCGACGATTGGCCCCGAAGGCTCGCTGGAAAATGAAGCGGAAAAAATCTTCTCCCTCTCCCGTCGGACGGGAGAGGGCCGGGGTGAGGGCAATCAATTTTTCACACTCATCCCCGAACTTGTCCGCCCCGTGCATCCGCTCAAAGATTTCATCGCGCTGCAAAAACTGGAAAAAATCCTCCGCGCGCAAAAACCTGACCTCGTCCACACACACAGCGGCAAGGCCGGAATTCTCGGACGACTCGCGGCGAAACGCGCGGGCGTGCCCGTCATCATCCACCACATTCACGGCCCGTCGTTTGGAAGTTTTCAAGGCGCGATTGCCAATTTTATTTTCACCGCCGCCGAGCGCCGCGCCGCCAAGGTCACCGATCATTTTTTTTGCTCCGCCGACGCCATGACCAAACTTTATCTCGCCGCCGAAATCGGAAACCCGTCAATGTTCACGCGCATTTTCAGCGGTTTTGATTTGGAGCCGTTCTTGAACGCGACGAACAATCCCAAATTACGCCAACAACTCGGACTTGATGGAACCCATTTCGTCATCGGCAAAATCGGCCGCCTTTTCAGGCTCAAAGGCCACGCTGATTTGCTCGCCGCGTTCGCTAAAATTCTTCCGCAGGTTCCGCACGCACGCCTGCTGTTCGTTGGCGACGGTTCGCTGCGCGGCGAAATCGAAAAACAAATCCGCGCGCTCGGCCTCGACGGTAAAGTCATTTTCACCGGCCTCGTGCCGCCCGGCGAAGTCGCGCGCTACATTGGCATCATGGATTGCGTCGCACATTTGTCTTATCGTGAGGCTTTGTCACGTGCGCTGCCGCAGGCGCTCGCCGCCGGCAAACCCGTCGTCGCCTACGCCTTCGACGGCGCGGACGAAATTTGCCGGGAAAATGAAACGGGATTCCTCATCCGCACCGGCGACATTGAAGCCGTCGCGCAAAAACTTTTGCAGTTTGCAAACGATCCCGCCTTGCGGAAAAAATTTGGGCAACGCGGCCAGGAATTTGTGCGCGAAAATTTCAGCGTCGAAAAAATGGTGGACGACCAATACAATGTTTATCTGAAACTGCTCAATGGTGGGTTTGCCGCTGCGGCGGCAAACATCGGCGCGGCAGCGCCGATGCCACCTAATAAATTGTGAACTTCCCATTCAACTTTTTTTTGGCCGCCTTTCTGGGCGCGTTCGCGACCTCGCTCCTTGCGCTGCCGCTCTGGCGCAAATGGTGTCTGCGGACAAATCTGCTGGACGACCCGCGCGACGGGAAAAATTACGACGCGCCCAAAATCCACGCCGGCGCAATTCCGCTCGCCGGCGGATTCGCCGTGCTCACCGGAATTTTATTGCCGCTGTTCGTCGGCGCAGCCCTCGTCCAGTTTGGTGTCGTGAAAATTTCCTTCACCCATTTGGAAAAACGGTGGTGGGAACTCGGCGCAATCGCCCTCGGCGCAGTCGCCATCACGATTCTGGGTTGGTTTGACGACAAACATGAATTGAAGCCGCTGCCGAAATTCATCGGGCAATTTTTAATCGCGCTGCTCGTCGCCATCGCGTGCAAACGCATCACGCTTTTCGTGCCGAGCGTGGCGTTCAGCTACGCGATCACGATTCTCTGGCTGCTCACCGTCATCAACGCCTTCAACTTCATGGACAACATGAACGGCCTCTGCGCCGGCATCGGCGCAATCGGCGCGTTTATTTTTGCGCTCATCGCCGCCGCGAATGGCGAATACCTCGTCGCCATCACCGGCTTTCTCATGTGCGGCGCGCTGGTCGGATTTCTGCCGTGGAATTTTCCGAACGCCCGCGCCTTTCTCGGCGATGCCGGCAGCCATCTCGTCGGCTACCTGCTCGCAGTCATGGCCATCCTGCCGCATTTTTACACTAAGCAAAACCCGCATCCGTTCGCCGTGCTCGCACCGCTTTTTGTTCTGGCAATTCCGCTGCTCGACCTCGCGCAAGTCGTCATTTTCCGCACACTCAAACGCAAACCGTTTTGGATCGGCGACACGAATCATCTCTCGCACCGCCTCGTGCGCGCCGGTTTGAGCCGAACTCGCGCCGTGCTGTTGCTCTGGCTCATCGCCGCCATAATCGGCTCAATTGCCTGCTGGCTTTGATTTTGAAAACGCCCTCACCCTGACCCTCTCCCGTCCGACGGGAGAGGGAACAGTAATCTTTGTCTTCCATTTATTTTCTGACCGTCCGGCCAATCCCGCCGCTTGATTTGTCGGGAGACGGGAAACGATTCTCCCTCTCCCATCGGATGGGAGAGGGCCGGGGTGAGGGCAATTCGCGGTTTCTTTTCTTTCGTGTCTTTCGCTTTACTCGCGGTTAAATTTTTCCGGTGAAAATTCTGTTCATCGGCGACATCGTCGGCCATCCGGGACGCAACGCGGTCAAAATTCTTCTGCCAAAATTGCGCGCGCAGCACGGCCTCGACGTCGTCATCGCCAACGGCGAAAATTCCGCCGGCGGCAACGGCATCACGCCCGACATCGCGGCGGAACTTTTCGGCTACGGCGTGGACGCCATCACGACCGGCGACCATTTGTGGGATCAAAAGGAAGTCATGGAACTGCTGCAAAACGAAAAGCGTTTTCTCCGTCCGCTGAATTATCCGCCCGGCACGCCCGGCCAAGGCAGCGCGATTTTGAAAATCCGCGACCTGCCCCCGGTCGCCGTGATGAACGTGCAGGGCCGCACCTTCATGCAGCCGCCGCTGGACAATCCGTTCACGCTCGCGCTCGACGAGGCGAAATGGCTGCGCCAGCACACGTCCATCATCTTCGTGGATTTTCACGCCGAGGCGACCTCGGAAAAAATCGCGTTCGCGCGGATGCTCGACGGCCAGGTCAGCGCCGTCGTCGGCACGCACACGCACGTGCAGACGGCGGACGAACAGATTTTCCCCGGCGGCACGGCCTATCTGACCGACGCCGGCTTCACCGGCCCGCACGAAAGTGTTTTGGGCCGCGAAATCCAGCCGGTGCTCGCACGTTTCCGCACGTCCATGCCGCAGCGTTTTGAAGTGGCGCGCAACGACGTGAAGCTGCAAGGCGCGGTGGTTGAAATTGACAACGCCAGCGGCAACGCGCTGAAAATCCAGCGTGTGTCGGAAACGATTTGAACTGACGAGGCAAAAGTTAAATTTTCAAATTGCGTCGGGAAGTGATTCGCTAAATTGCAATCTCATCCATCCAAGCATAACCAAATTTCGGATTGCACCGGCAACGGCTTGCTTCTTTTCCTCTGTCTGCCATGTTTTTTTCCAATTTAGGATATAATCGTAAAGGTCTTGTTCAGCAACTTCGTGCTGCGGTTTTGCCTGCTTCAACTGACGACTTGCGAAAAGCACTGTCAGAACCTCTTCAGCTTGCTCGGTGTTTTTAATTCGACTGAACAGGTCAACGGTTTTGAAAATTCTCCGTTCATTACGTTTCAAAACCTCTTCGTATTTTAACCGCTCCTTTTCGTATTGCGGGCCGACGCGCAACGCAATCATTTTCCCCAGATGTTCCTCATGAAGCCAGTTTCGATTTGCAAAATCATGTAGTGCCAGCTTTACCTCTGGGGCAAACGGCCCATATCTGCCCTTGTCGAATTGGAATCCAGTTTGAACACCCATTTCCGTGACAACATAGCAAATCTTCTGAAAAATTGTGCGGCCTACTGGATTGGCATATGGCTGCTTCTCCAATTCACGAAGGACTTCCATCAAAACAACCCATTCAGGATTTAGTTTTTCATGCTTGCGACCTTTGCCTTCCAATTCCATTTGCGAAGGACTACCAAGAAAGTCTTCTGTCAATTGGCTCTTTGGCGTTCCATACGGCGCATAAACTTCGACATCAATATCAAGACGATGCAACTTCCCGTAAATCAAAGGGCCAACTTCCGTCCAATTCAATCCGCCATTTCCACAACCTAATGGTGGAAAGGCCACACTTTTGATGCCCCACTCGACGTAATGCTGAACGAAATAATCCAGCCCGCGCTCGATATCCATGAGACGAGATGGCGACCGCCAATGATCCTTGGTTGGAAAATTTACAATCAAAACTCCCGGCGCATCACGGTAAAGATAAGGTTCGCCGAGTCGCACTTGTTTCCGCTCGCAACGCGGCGCGTATTCTTCAAACATCGCCGGATAGCGTTTTTTGAATTCCTGCGCCACGCCCTTGCCCATGATGCCGATGCAATTCACCGTGTTCACCCGTGTTTGAGCTTGGGTGGCAAATAAATCACCTATGAGTGCTTTGAACATGGCAAATTTAAGTTAGCGGAAAAACATTTCGGAATCAATCGTTATGGGCAGAATAAAACCCAGCGACTTTAATTTTGAACCAGTCGGTTCATTCACCACATACGCTCCGATCAAAAACTTTGGATCGACACAATGTGGGACGAGGATTTCCGCGCATTTTTTTAATTTGTGGATTCGGTAGGCATGCGGATTGTTTGCGTGTTGTCGATTCCAGTCCATTGCGTAAATGGAATCAAAATCTAGGAGTGCCCATTGTGCAGGATGAAGAAAACGCACGAAATCAGCCGAGTAATCGCTGGAGGAGGCATTGCGATCTGTTAATACCACATTCGGAAGATTGCACACATCGATTGAAACGCGCAAAACACACAAACTTTCCACTTCGCTCTTGCGTTTGTAGAGCATTGGATTGCGGGCGTGAAAATACAAATTCGCATATTGATGTAATTTCAAACCACCGGGCACATGCTTTAGATCGCGCTTTTCCTGCACCTCCTGCATTGCCACCGAGCGGTGCTGAAGTTTCGATGCCCGTTCGTGCGACAAAATTCCAACTTTCAACACCGAAGGAATATTTTCCAACGGCATGATGCACTGAAACTCTGTCACTTTTTGGTTCATTGCTTGTTATAAGATTTTAATTTCAATCCGTGGCTTAATTGAATTGAAATTTTGCCGGGCAAACAAACCAAATCGCAACGGGACTTCGGCGGGTGATTTCCGTCGGTGGTCAAAACATCGGGTCAAATCCGGCGGCTTTGAAGTGCCGGTCGTTGGTGAAGGCTTTTGAAATGCCCAGCCGCCGCATCACGGCAAACGAAACGTGATCCACGATGCCGGCGGAATCGGCTTCGCCTCGCTGGTAGGCAAGCCATGCCAGTTGCCAGTCGGTTTCGGTCGGCCAAATCAAAGTTTCCGCCTCCTCAAATTTTTTTCGTATCGCAGTTGCATCACCCCGAAAGACCCGCCATGCCGCCGCATTGCCACATTCAACCAGCACGAATGTGGTCGTCAAAACCGTGGCTTCATCCTGGTTGATTTTTTTATACGCTTCTTTCGCGGCGTGATGCCATTGATCATTTGCATTCCAGAGGGCAAGCAGGCCGACGGAGTCCACGAAGACCACGCTCATGGCTGATGTTCGTCATGGCGGGCAGCGATGTCGTGTTCGCCGGTTTCATAGCTGCGCGACATGATCTCGTAAATGGCCTTCATCGCCCCGGGTTTAGGTTTTTTGACGCCGACGACCTTCGGTTCAAATTCCACTTCCGTCCGCTCGGCCAGTTCGACGGCTTCCAGCGGGCGAAAGATGCCTTGTTCAAAAATGGCGTGAATCGTTTTCATTTAACGGTCAAACCATGCGCTTATTTGATTGAGTTTGCAAGCCGCTCTTTTTCGCGGCTCAACTGTTTTTGAACCTCTGACAAATTCAGGTTTCATACGGAATTTCGGCAGATGTAATCAGTTGAACTTGCCAGGCCAAGTATGTAGTCTTTTGTCGAACCTCGTAACCATTTGTTCGGGGACGAGTTTCCCTGGTGCAGAAACATTGAACATCTTTGGGTTACTTGCAAAACAACCAACAACCAACGAAAGAAATATGACCATAAGCAAATTCACAAAAACCCTGCTCGGTGCCGTCCTGTTGACTGGCACAATCATCCAAGCGCAGGCTCAAGATAAAAAAGTGGACCCGACGGGAACCTACATCTGGACGCAGGCGGGCCGCAACGGCGGGCCGGACCGGACGAACACCCTCGTGCTGAAACTGGACGGCGACAAGCTCACGGGCAAACTGACCGCACCGGGACGCGGCGGCGCGGCCGCTGCTGACACGGAAATCGCCGACGGCAAGGTCGCCGGCGCGGACGTTTCCTTCAGCATCGTGCGCGACTTCAACGGCAACTCGATGACGAACAAATATTCCGGCACGTTTGCGGACGGCGCCATCAAGGGCAAAATAGAAATGAACCGGAACGGCGATGTCCAATCCCGCGATTGGGAAGCCAAGCTGCAGAAATAATCCGCCGCTTCAAATCACAACGATGGTTCGCGCGCAGCCGAAAGGCTGCGCGCTTTTTATTTTCGCCGCGCTGGGCTATTCTCCGCGCCGATGTTAAGGACGCTGCGCAAGGCCGAATATGCCGAGCTGATGATTTTGTTTTTCATCCAGGCGGCGGCGATGAGCACCTGGACGGTGCCGCTCGGGCGCATCCTCGACGCGCACGGGCTGCATGGCATCAAGCCGTTCGCGTTCGCCACGGGCGCGCTGGCGGCGTTCGTCTCGCCGCTGATTTTCGGCGCGATGGCCGACCGTCATGTGCCGCCGGCGCGGGTGCTGCGCTGGCTCGCGCTGGCCACGGCGGTGATGACGGCGCTCGTCAGCACGGCCGTCAAATCCGGTTGCAACTCGTGGCTTGTCCTCGGATTGATCCAGATTCTCGCGCTGGCCAGCGCGCCGATGTTGAGCATCTCGTCCACCATCGTCTTCGCGCGGCTGGCGGATTCGCGGGAGTTCGCGCCGATGCGCGTGATGATGACGTTCGGCTGGATCGGCGGCTGCGTGCTGATCAGTTTGCTGAACGCAGACATGTCGCCGCTCGCCGGTTACGCCAGCGCGACGATCTGGCTGGTTCTCGCGGCGTTCACTTTTTTTCTGCCGTCGCTGGAAGTCCCGAAGTCCGCCGAGAACCTTTCGTGGCACGAGCGCCTCGGCCTCGACGCGCTGGCGCTGCTGAAAGACCGCAACCTCCGCGTCGTCTTCATCACCACGACGCTGTTGAACATCCCGCTCGCGGCGTTTTATCCGTATGCGCCGACGAACCTGCGCGACCTCGGCCTCACGCACACGAGCGCGTGGATGAGCTTCGCGCAATTCTCGGAGGTCGCGGCCATCTCCAGCATGGGCTGGCTGCTGTTGAAATGGCGGATGAAATGGATTTTTGTCCTCGGCCTCGGCTTCAGCATCGCGCGGTTCGTTTTCAGCGCGGTCAACAGCGAGACTTTTCTGCTCATCGGCATCGCGCTGCACGGCGCGTCGTTCGCGTTCGTCTTCATCACCGCGCAAATCTATCTCGACCAAAATGTGAACGCCGCGTGGCGCGCGCGCGCACAGGCGTTGCTGACTTTGATGAACAACGGCTTCGGAAACCTCATCGGCTACCTCGGCGCCGGCTGGTGGTTTGCCGCCTGCACGCGTCCGGCAGGAGCCCGCTGGACGATTTTTTGGGGCGGGCTGGCGGCGATGGTCGTGGCGGTGCTGGTTTATTTTCTGACGGCGTATCGCGGAAAAGAAACGAAACGCAGCTAGGCGAGAATCGTTTCGATCTGCGCCAGTTCCGCCGCGCTGAAGCTCAGGTTCTTCACCGCGCCCGCGCAATCATCCACCTGCTGCACCTTGCTCGCGCCGATCAGCGCGCTCGTCACGACTTTGTGCCGCAACACCCACGCCAGCGCCATCTGCGCGAGCGTCTGGCCGCGCGACTGTGCAAGGTCGTTCAATAGTTTCGTCTTCGCCAAAACTCCGTCGGTGATGTCGGCCGGGCGGAGAAAACGCTGATCGCGGCCCGCGCGCGAATCGGCGGGAATGCCCTTGAAATAGCGGTCGGTCAAAACGCCCTTCGCCAGCGGCGAAAAAACCGTGCAGCCGATGCCTTCCAATTCCAGTGTGCCGAGCAGTTGCGGTTCAACCCAGCGGTCCAGCATGCTGTAACGCGGTTGATGAATGAGGCACGGCGTTCCGAGTTCGCGGAGAATTTTCGCCGCCCGCGCCGTTTCTTCCGGCGGATAATTTGAAATGCCGGTGTAAAGCGCCTTGCCGCTGCGGACGGCATGGGCGAGCGCACCCATCGTTTCTTCGAGCGGCGTATCGGGGTCGAGCCGGTGGGAATAAAAAATGTCCACATAATCCAAACCCATCCGCTTGAGCGACTGGTCGAGCGACGACAACAGATATTTCCGCGAACCCCATTCGCCATACGGGCCGGGCCACATATAATAACCCGCCTTCGTCGTGATGATCATTTCATCGCGCCATTTGCCGAGGCTTTCGCGGAGAATGCGCCCAAATGTTTCCTCCGCCGAACCATCCGGCGGGCCGTAATTGTTCGCCAGGTCAAAACAGGTGATGCCAAGATCGAACGCACGGCACACGATGGCGCGGGCGATCTCGAACGAATCCTTCGCGCCGAAATTATGCCAGAGGCCGAGCGAAATCAGCGGCAGCTTGACGCCGGAGCGGCCGCAACGGCGGTAGAAGTTGGGCGAGTCGTAGCGAGTTGAAGCGGGCGAATACATAATCCTTTGAGCTTAATTAAAGCGTGGTTCAGCTTCGACAAAAATCGTGGAAATTTCTTCGCTGTGTTTCATCACAACGGAACAAAGTATAAAACGTAGATCATCTACGCCGTTGCCAGCGCGCCGATTACAAAATAAAAAGAGTAAAAGGAATTTACTGTTAAAAACTCAAGGTTTCGACCTCAGCGATTTAATTGCTGCTTGAGCATCCCACCTGACATCAGCGCGCTGGTCTTTCAAAAGTGGTTCAATGGATGGGATGGTGCTTTTATCTCCAATGATGGTCAAGGTGCGAATAGTATCGCGGACAACATGGACATTTGAGTCTTCAAGGAGTGGTAAAATAACGGACACGCATTGCGGATTATTCAGGCCGCGCAGAGCCTTAAGTCCGTCCATCGTATCATTTTCATCTCTTGATTTGAGAAGTTGGTAAACAATGGCAAGATCCTCGTCGTTCAATGTGGCATGATAATTTCCAAGAGAACGGGCAGCAGCGCGCAAAACCAAAACGTGACGCACTGGACGCAATTCTATTGGATGGCCTTGGGTTGGCTGCATTGCAATTTCCGTCACATTCATAACCTCGTTACTTCTTAATATCCCTTTGATAATTTCGATAGCGTTAGTGCTGTTGGGATACATATGCGGCAATCGGTCCAACGCATCATTTATCTTCTCATAGTTTCCAGAGCCAAGCATTTCAATCAAGTGAGCTTCACTTGGCTTAGCAGAGGCTAAAAATGAAACCATAAAAAACGCCAAAGTTATTACGAAAAAATTAAGCAGCTTCATAGCGTAGATGATTTGCTATTAAAGTCCCAGTTTCTTGAACCGGTTGTTCACTTCCTTAAAATGAAAATCAAGCGAGCAGAGTTTTTCGAGTTCGCCTTTCTTAAAATGTTTCGCCACGGCGGGGTCGGCTTTCAGCACGTCGAGAAAATCAATGTCGTCGCGGCCGGCGTGCTTGGTTTCCCACGTTTTCATGGCGGCGTCCTGCACGAGCTTGTAGGCGGCTTCGCGCTTCAGGCCTTTCTTGATGAGCGCGAGCAGGACGGTCTGCGAATTCCACATCCCCAAACTCAAGCCGATATTTTTTTTCATGTTCGCCGGATAGACAACGAGGCCGTCCATCAGGCGCGTGAGCAGGCCGAACATATAATCGAGCAGCGTGCAGGAATCGGGAAAAATAATCCGCTCGACGGACGAATGGGAAATGTCGCGTTCGTGCCACAACGCGACATTTTCCAAAGCCGCGATTGCGTTTCCGCGCAGCACGCGCGCGAGGCCGGTGAGGCGTTCCCAAGTAATTGGATTGCGCTTGTGCGGCATGGCGCTGGAACCTTTCTGTCCGACCGTGAACGCCTCTTCCGCTTCCAAAACTTCCGTGCGCTGCAAATGGCGGAACTCGACCGCCCAGCGCTCGATGCTCGCGCCGACGAGCGCCATCGCCAGTTGAAATTCCGCGTGGAGGTCGCGCTGCACGACTTGCGTGGCGATGGGCGCGGGTTTCAACCCGAGTTTTTTGCAGACAAATTTCTCAACTCGCGGCGACAAGTGGGCGCTTGTTCCCACGGCGCCGGAAATTTTGCCGACGGAAACCACTTCGCGGACAGATTCCAAGCGACGCAGGGCGCGGCCAAATTCATCGTGCATGAGCGCCATTTTCAGACCGAACGTCGTCGGTTCGCCATGGACGCCGTGACTGCGCCCCATGCACGGCGTGAACTTGTGCTCCTTCGCGCGCCGGGCGATGACGGGCAGAAGTTTTTTTACATCGGCAATTAAAATGTCAGCCGATTGAACCATTTGCACGGCGTAGCAAGTGTCACCAACGTCGCTGCTGGTGAGGCCGAAATGAAACCAGCGGCTCGCGTCGTCACCAATTTTTTCCGCGACGGTGGTCGTGAAACCGATGACGTCGTGATTGAGAACTTTTTCCAGTTCGCGCTGGCGGGCGACGAGGCCGGGCAGATCGGCGAACCATTTGTCGCAGCCGGCTTTGATCTTGGCGAAATCTTTGGCCGGGACAATTTTCTCCTTCACCAAAGCTTCACTGGCGAGGAGTTCAATCTGCAGCCAAATCTTTAGTTTGTTTTCGTCCGTCCAGATCGCCCGCATTTCGGGGCGCGAATAGCGCGTAATCATGGTTCAATTAAAAACAAAAAATGCCAAATTAAAAAGCCTGAACTGTTCACACCGTTGGCTGCGGACACGCCGGACGCTCATGAACGGGTCATCTTCTTGCGCGCATTTTCGAGGATTTCGCGTTCGCGCGCCGTCAGGCTCTGGATGCCGTGCGCGGAAATTTTGTCGAGGATCGGGTCTACTTCGTCCACCACAAATTCATTCTCCGGCTCTGTTTCAACCATCTGGCGCGGCGGACGTGGCGAGGCCGCCGGCGGGCGGCGCTTGAACGAACGGAGCGTGTCCCCCAGCCGCGACCAGTCCGTGCGCATGATGAACCGGACGAAGAAAAATCCCATCGCCATGCCGCCCAGATGCGCGGCGTTGGAAACATTGGAGCCGAGCAACGCCGTGAACGGCGACTGCGGAAACAGCAGGCACACGAGCGACAACGACGCGACGCCCCAGAGCAGGTATTTCGCCCGGGTGGTGACCGGGAAAAAATAAATGAAGATGGTCAAAGGCTGTTCGGGATAAAGCATGGCGAAGGCGGCCAGCAAACCCATCGCGCCCGCCGATGCGCCCACGACCGCCGTTCCGAAATTGTCGGGCCAGAAATTTCCGCCGAGAACCTGCACCACGCCGCCGATTATCCCGCTGGAAAAATACAGCGCCAAAAATTTCCGGGCGCCAAGTTCGTATTCGATTTCGCGGCCAAAAATAAAAATTGCCCAACTGTTGAACAAGATGTGCAGCACGCCGGCGTGCATGAACTGGAAAGTCAGAAACTGCCAGTAATAGCCGTGCTTGATGCCCTCGACGCTCAATGCAAAATAATTGTCTTCCGTGATTCTCGGCGGATAGCCGAGGGCAACGCATTCGACGATAAACGCAATGGCGTTGACCACCAGCAGCGCCACCGTCCACGACCAGTGGAAGCCCCGGAACGTGCGGCTCCGGGACTCCGGCTGTCTCATGTAATCACGATCATCAAGCATGGTGAAATAATAGGCTTCAAATCATTTTAATCAATGGCTGCTGTCTGCGTGTTTCTGCAAGGACCACCAGAACATTCTTTCCCGGCCCTCGCGGTTCGGATACGAGCGCGGAATCCAGCCGGCGACCAGTTCAAAGTGCGGCGAAAATCTTTCCAACTGTTCTTCGCGCGTCGTCGGCCACGGCGGGCCGTCCGGGCCGCACAAAATATAATTCACGGCCAGAAACTGCCCGTCCGGCTTCAGCCAGCGCAAAACGGCGTGGACGTAATCGTCGCGCTCATGGGGTTGGATGGCGCAGAACAGCGTGTGTTCAAACAGCCAGTCAAATTTCTGCGGCGGCTCGTCGCGCAAAAAATCGGCAAGCTGGAATTTTGCCGTCAGGCCGGCGGCCCTGGTTTTTTCCTGCGACAATTGAATCGCGCTCGGCGCGATGTCAAAGCCAAAAGTTTCAAACCCGGCTTTCGCAAATTCTCGCACATCGTGGCCGGTGCCGCAGCCGGGAACGCAAACCGTTCCGCGCTCCAAGCCAGGATGCGCCGCCAGAAAATCCACCAGTCCCGGCGACGGCGCGCCCTTTTCCCATGACGTTTCCTTGGTTTGATAGCGTTGTTCCCAGTAGTCGCGGCTCATTTCTCAATTTACGATTTACGAATGACGATTTACGAGTCTCATGCAGAAAAGCGCGTAAATCGTAAATCGTAAATTCTCACAATCGGATTTGTCCGTCCACGAGTTGAATGACGCGCTGCGCGTGCGCCGCGACTTTTTCATCATGCGTGGCGATGACGAGTGTCATTTGCCTTTCGACGCGCAGGCTTTTTAGAAGATCAATGATTTCGCCGCCGGTGTGCGAATCCAGATTGCCGGTCGGCTCGTCGGCCAGCAGCAGTTCCGGCTCGTTGACCAGCGCGCGGGCGATGGCGACGCGCTGCTGTTCGCCGCCGGAAAGCTCGGACGGCTTGTGATCTTCGCGCGCCGCCAGCCCGACGCGGCCGAGCAGTTCGCGCGCACGCCTTTCCGCGTCGCCGGCGGAAATTCTGGCGATGCGCGCGGACAGGCAGACATTTTCCAGCGCGGTGAGTTCCGGCAGCAGATGATACGCCTGAAAAACAAACCCGACGCTGCGGTTGCGGAAATTAGTCAACCGGCTTTCGGAAAATCCAGAAAGTTTCTGCCCGTGAAAAATAATTTCGCCCGCGTTCGGCGTGTCGAGTCCGCCAATGAGATGGAGCAATGTGCTTTTGCCGGTGCCGGACGCGCCGCGCAACGCCACGAAATCGCCGCGCGCGATTTCCACGTCCACGCCGCGCAGCACGTCGAGCGTGCGGCTGCCCATGACGTAAGTTTTGGTGAGTCCGTGGGCGGACAGCAGCGGTTCATTCATAACGCAGCGCCTCCACAGGTTTCAGACGACCGGCACGCCAGGCCGGCAGCAGTCCGCCCAGAATGCAGATGATAAACGAACTGATGCAGATCACGGCGACGTCGCGCGGCGCGATGAGCGCGGGCAGTTCGCCGAAGCCATAGACGGACGCGGGAAAAATTTCGAGGCCGGTCGTGCTGCGCATGAAATACAGAAATTCATTGCGATACACGACCGCCAGCATTCCCAGCCCGAAGCCCGACGCGACGCCGATGACGCCGATGATGGCGCTTTGAAAAAGAAAAATGCCGGAGATTTGCAGTTTGGTCGCGCCGAGCGCCTTTAACATTCCAATTTCGCGCGTCTTTTGGATGACGAAGGTGATCTGCGCGCTCAAGATGCACAGCGCCGCCACCAGCACGATGAAAAACAGCAGATAGAACATGACGTTTTTCTCGACGACCAGCGCGGTGAGAATGCCCGAACTCTGCTGCATCCAAGTGGTGACGCTGTATTCATCGCCGAGTGATTGCTCCAACTGCATCTGCACCGCCGCCGCCTGATACGGGTCGTTCAGCATCACGAACAAACCGTGGACGGAGTCGTCGAGATCATACAAATCCTGCGCATTGTCGAGCGAGGTGATGACGACGTGCGCGTCGTAATCGTAATAGCCGGAACTGAAAATGCCGCGCACCTCGTAATCGTCGGGAGTGACCATGACTTCTTCCTTGCGCTTGTAGGCGTCACGAATTTTTTTGATCGCGCTCTCCGACAGCACGGACAGATGGTCGCCGACCTGCAAATGCAGGTTGCCGGCAAAATCCGCGCCGACCACCATGCCATGCCCGCTCAAGTCAAAATTCCCGGCGATGATTTCATCCGGCAGCTTGCTGACTTTGCCTTCGGTCTCCGGGTTCACGCCGCGCAACACCGGGGCGTCCTGCAACGCCGGGCGGTTCGTGTCGCCCTCGGTTTCCACCAGCACCGGCCCCATGATGAACGGCGAAACGCCGCGCACATTTTTATTTTTGGAAATGATGTCCGCCACGGCCTGATAATTTTTCATCGTGGTGCCCGACCCCGTCACCAGGTTTGTTTGAGCGATGATAAGATGCGCGTTGAAGCCGAGAATTTTATCGCGCAGATCGTGGTCGAACCCGCTCATCACGCTGATGACAATGATGAGCACGGCCACGCCGAGCGCGACGCCGACGATGGAAATCAGGGTGATGATGGAAACGAACGTCCGTTTGGGCCGCAGATAACGCAGCGCCAGCATCAGTTCAAACGGCAGTTTCGACATGGGCGCACAGGCTAAGGGCGCGGTGCGATGGTGTCAATTTTCGGCTCGCCGGGTTGCAAGGCAGGTTGCAATGCAGCGCGAGTTGCCGGAAGCAAAAGATTTTTTTGATGACACTTCGCATCGCCGCATAAACAATGAGGCGCAATCGCATGACCGTCACGCTTTTCATCCCCTGTTTTGTGGATGCGCTGTTTCCGCGCGCGGGCATCTGCATGGTCGAAATTCTGGAACGCCTCGGCCACAAAGTTGTTTGTCCCGAAGAAATCGTCTGCTGCGGCCAGCCGCCGTTCAACTCCGGTTATTGGGACGAGGCGCGCGCCGTCGCCGTGAAAGTTCTGGCGCAATTGAAAGACGCGGAAATTATCGTCATCGGTTCGGGTTCGTGCGGCGCGATGTTGAAGAATTTTTATCCCGAACTGTTCAAGGACACGCCGCAAGCGGAACTGGCGAAACAAATCTCGTCGCGCACGTGGGAATTTTCCGAATTTCTCGTGAAGAAACTTGGCGTGACCGATCTCGGCGCGAATTTTCCGCACAAGGTCACGTTTCACGACGGCTGCCACGGCCTGCGCGAACTCGGCATCAAGAAATCGCCGCGCGAACTGCTCGGCCACGTTCGCGGCCTGCAACTGGTCGAGATGGCGGAAGTCGAGACGTGCTGCGGTTTCGGCGGCACGTTCGCCGCGAAGTTCCCGATGATCTCCACCGCGATGGGCGACGTGAAATGCGCCAACGCCACCGAGACCGGCGCGGATTACATCGTCTCGAACGATTCGAGCTGCCTGATGCACTTGCAAGGTCTGCTCTCGCGCCAAGGCAGCAAACTCAAAACAATTCACCTCGCGGAAGTTTTGAATCAGAAATAATTTTTAGCCACGGATGAAACACGGATTTTCCGCAAACAATCATCGCTTGACTTCTCAACTCTCTTAAATTCAAATCTTGTCGGAAACCGCATGAAAATTTTGGAAAAATTTTCGCAACCGCGTAATAAACGGAATTCATTTTGCCGTCCCCAAGCCTCACGCAATCGTTCCGCGAACTCCTTCAATCATTCCCACAATCTATCAGCCGTCGCCGGAACTCACGCGACGATTCTCCAGCCTCATTCAACCGCTGACGGAGGCCAAGGAATGACTGCGCGAGTTCCATCAGCCATTCCTACAATCCATCGGCGATTGCGTGGACTCCTTGAACCGTCGCACAGCCTCCATCAGCCATTGCCGGAACTCCATCAGCCGTTGCGTGGGTTCATTCAGCCATTCCCACACGCCAATCAGCCGTTAAATGAAGCCAATCAGCCGTTGCAAGATGCTCAAAACCAGCAATTTGAAACAATTCCGCGTTAAACAACCAACAACAACCAAAAACTATGCCAAAATCATACTACCTGCCCGCAGACGAACCCGGCAAAGGCGCGTGGCTCAATAACCTCTCCGCCAAACTGCCCAGCTATTCCGCCGCCCTTGGACTCACGGCGGCAGACACGGCCTCCGTGACTGCCGATGCCTTGTTCTTCAATTATTGCCTGAATTCAGTCGGTCAGGTTGCCGCGTATTCGCAGCAATGGACGGCTTACAAAAACGCCGCCCGCAACGGCACTTCGCCCGCGCTCGGTGCTTATCCCGCCGCACCAGTTTTCGCGGTCGCGCCAGCGATGGTTGCGCCCGGCATTTTTAGCCGCGCCACCGCAATCGTCGCCCGCATCAAAGTCGCGCCCGGTTACACGGATTCCATCGGCCAAGCATTGCAGATTATCGGTGCTGACCAGACGGTGGACGTGAACTCCATGAAACCAATTATCACTGCCGACTTGGACGCGGGACAAGTTGACATCGGCTGGACAAAGCAAGGCATGGATGGAATCGAGATTCAAGTGGATCGCGGAACTGGATTTGTGTTTCTGGCGATTGACACAATCCCCGGCTACACCGACACCGCGCCGATGCCCGCCGCCGGACAATCCGCGCTCTGGAAATACAAAGCCATCTACCGCCAAGGCGACGACCGCGTCGGCCAATGGAGCGATGTCGTCAGCATTCCGGTGGCAGGATGAAATGTTTTATTTAGAAATTCTAGGACTTGTATCTTGGACTTGACCGGTGAGTTGGCGAGAATCAGCTTGCCGGTTTTTCCGGGCGGCTGGCCAGCCGCCCGGAAAAAGTCGCCGGCGATGAGATCGTTTAGGACTGGAACCGATGAGTTCGC
>Ga0209483_1001254_pt1 | contig 19451 bp, 18 predicted proteins | sample NGEPerA_FD_184508 | JGI IMG/M metagenome (GOLD analysis project Ga0209483, IMG submission 184508) | Arctic peat soil microbial communities from the Barrow Environmental Observatory site, Barrow, Alaska, USA - NGEE PermafrostL2-A... | ecosystem: Environmental > Terrestrial > Soil > Wetlands >... | reverse complement strand
GCCCTTGAAGACGGAATGGTATTGGCCCGCGAGCGTTTCGGTCACGATGCGGTTCGTGCGCAGCTCGATCTGCCGGATTTTTTTGAGAATCTCGCGGGGGATCATGGGAAAAATTCTTAATGTGTTTGCGAATTGCAAATTTTCAATTGCGCCTTCCGTTCAACAAAGTAAATTAACGCCATGACTAAAGATGAAATCGTCGAACAATTCGGCCTGCTTTCGTTCGCTGAAAAATGCGAAGTCATGCAGGGATTCCAAGATGAATTCGTGCCACACTGGCCAGCGGAACACATTGCCGAGTTTGAATCATGGATTAAACGTGTTCGCAGCAATCCCGAAAGAGCAACCATTTGGGATCGCGTCCGCCAAGAAGTCAGGGAACGCCGCGCCAATCTTCCGCCGTGCCCCGCAAAATAATTTAACTCGCTCGCCATTTTGTAATTTTGTTTGCATCTGTAATTTTTGCCTGAAAAACCGGCAAAGAAAATGTTTTTAATTTAGTCAGTCTGTCGTCAAGATTTGTTCAAATAAAAGTTGACGCCAGAAAGCGCGTCGTAAAAAATCTTTCCCACGGCGTATGACTCGATTCCAAAAGTGTCAGGGGCAATCCCGCAACCAGCGGCGGGATTTTTTTACCGTCCACCGGACTTCCTCCGTCACCCCGCCGCGCTCCTCCGGCAGACGCCCGACATTCTCCGTCAACTGCCCGAATTTCTCCGCGACATATCCGCGCTCCTCCGGCACATCCCGAACCCTTCCGGCATACGCCGGAGTTTCTCGGCGGTCTGCCCGCACCGCTCCGGCACGCGCCGGAGCAACGCCGCAACCTGCCGGAGATTCACCGAAGTCTGCCGGAATCATTCCGGCACGCCATTTTACTTCAAAAACCCTTATATTTCGATGATTTCCAGTCAATCCACCCTCAACAAATAACCCTCAACCAACCACTGATTATGGCAAAACGCGACGCAGTTCCCAAGACCCAAGACGGCTATGTTAAATGGCATGACACCCTTAAAGCTGGCGTATCTGCCGCCACACCCGGCGCAACCGCAGCCGACGCCACCATGCTCACGGCGGACAATGCAGACCTGCACGCCAAAATGACGGCAGCCACCACTGCCGACAACGCCAGCAAAGCCGCGCATACCGCCTTGAATGTTTCCATCGGCAACAGCCAGAAGAACGCCCGCGCCCTCGCGCAACGCATCAAGAAAAGCACCACCTACACCGTCACCGTCGGCAACCAGCTTGGCATTGAAGGCGCGGAAGATTCCGTGGACATGAGCCAGCAAAAACCGACTTTGGATGCCACCACCGAACTTGGCGGCGTGGTTGAGATTGGCTTCAACAAGATGGATGCCGAAGGCGTCCACATTTACAGCATGAGAGACGGCGACGCTGGCTTTACCTTGCTCGCCAGCGAAACCCACTCGCCCTATGTGGACAACCGCCCGTTGCTCACGGCGGGCAAACCCGAAGTGCGCCAATACAAAGCCATGTTCTTCCTCGGCAAAAGCGAGATTGGTTTGGCAAGCGACGTTGTTCCCGCGACGGCTGCGCCGTGATTAAGGACTTACCGCTTTTACAAAATTGTGAAACAAAAAAATTCGACGACTAAACTATGCAGCTTCTTTGGCGTTAGCATTGGCGCAATGATTATTTTTGCTGGTTGCGGTTCAAAGGATTCTAAAACTGTCACAAATTACGTTACGAACAATGTGACGACTATTGTTACAAATGAAATCGTAAAGGAAGTGCCAAAAGAAGTTGAAAAGATCGTTAATGTTCCCACTGATATTCCCGATGAATATGTTTGGGCATATAAATTCTTGCAAAGAGTCAAAAACGCCAGTCCCATAAATTCAGACCAAGCATTATTTGGAATGAAGGACGTGAAAGTGACATACATAATTAGCGAAGCCTTAAAACAAGTCGTGTCGGAAGATGAGGTGAAAGCTAAATTTGAATTAACTTTACGCAGGAACAACATTCCTATCAATCCAGATTCGCCAAATACCGTGACTCTGACAATAGATGGTTTCCGTGGAGACGATCTGACAACTCAAGATATGTTTTATTATTCGTTTCAATTATCTGTCGGTGAAATACAAACTATTTCGAGAGCAGGAGAACTTCATAAGGCGCTAATTGTTGTTTGGTCGCAAGGGGGGTTTTATGGCTATGCAGGGAAAAATAAGGCAAACGAGGCATTACTTGGCAATGTCGAAAAAGACGGAGAGATGTTTTCAAATGACTTTTTATCTGCTAATTCCAAGCAAAACAAATTGCAGAGAGATATTTATTTTGCTGATACAGAGATGCAAGTATGGCAGCAACAGTTGTTGAACATTCAGGCCGGGAAAAATTATAGAGATATTACCGGATTCGATGCTTGGGGTAATCCAGTTATTGCGGCTGAACGACAACCTACCGATGCTGATAAGGAAAGAATTAGGAAAAATGTCAGTGAATGCGAGCAAGCCAAAGAAAAACTGGAAGATCAACTTCGACAACTTGCACAGTAATTCAGAAAAAATCCATGAGGTCATTTTTCGCGCACAGTGATCTAATTGACCATGGAGTTCTTCGCCCGCTGTCGCATATTAGCGAAAATTGGGAACTGACTTGGGATGCAGAAGCGCAGAAATATGAAGAAGAGGAACACAGTTATGCGAAATTGCTAAATCAATTGATTGCAGAGATTGAAAGCACCACTCCACCCTCTAAATATCATGACAATGAGGATAGGCTTGCTGAATATACTAAAAAGCATTTGAACTGGAATATTCGTAAAGAAGGAAGCCGATGGGTGGGTAGTGAGTATGGTGCAATCCTTGAGCAAGGCGGTTTTAGTGACATTGACCAAAATGAACTTATCCTTGCAGCAGCCGGCAGAATCCATGCGGCTCGCATTCGAGGACAGAATCATTTTGATGAAATGGAAGAGTCGCACAGACGAATGCTGGCTGATGTGCTTACAATAATTTTATACCACAGAACACAATCAGGAATCTTTGATAGGTAAAGAAAGTGAGTCAGTCCCAAGCATTGAAAAATTCTTCCGCACAGTGTTGTTGGGTAGTGTCCCAATTTTAATTTTAGGATTCACCTTTCCTCAACCTTGATTTTTGAAAGCTTCGCAGTGGCACGGTTGATTTTCGCACTTACGAACAGACAGGCAGAGTCGTTCACAAGAAGCACGGTAAATTCTATATTGCGTTGCGTTGAATGAAATGATTGAGGCTTGCTTTCGTGAAGCGTCCATTCACCACTAATTGCATCGGTTTTGGCTTTCACTTCGCGGGACAATAAGAGCGAAGGAATGTTTGTTAGAATAAAAATTTCTTCGTCCATAGGCTCACTTTTGTAAGGGGTCAGTCATAAGCATTGAAAAATTCTTTGCATTCGCCTCACGGCACGGGCAGTTCATCAAAGATTTTCTGGATGACCGTTTCGCTGGTTTTTTCCTCAGCCTCGGCTTCGTAGGTGATGGCCACGCGGTGGCGCAGCACGTCCATGCCGATGCTTTTCACGTCCTGCGGCGTCACGTAGCCGCGGCCTTTCAGGAACGCATAGGCCTTGGCCGCCAGCGTGAGCGCGATGGTCGCGCGCGGCGACGCGCCGAGCTGGATGAAATCCTTCACCGCGATCTTGTAATGCTCCGGGTCGCGCGTGGCGCAGACGAGGTCCACGATGTAATCCTTCACCTTGTCGTCCACGTAAATGTCGTTGATGACTTCACGCGCCTTGAGAATCTGCTGCGGCGTGACGACCGCGCTGCAAGTCGGCGTGCCGCTCGTTTTCGCCATTGCTTCCAAAATCTGCCGTTCTTCCGCGCGCGTCGGATAACCAATTTTCAATTTCAACATGAAGCGGTCAACCTGCGCTTCGGGCAACGGATAAGTTCCTTCCTGCTCAATCGGATTTTGCGTCGCCAAAACCAGAAATGGTTCTTCCAATTTGTAAGTCTGGTCGCCGATGGTGACTTGTTTTTCTTGCATCGCTTCGAGCAACGCGCTTTGCACCTTGGCGGGCGCGCGGTTGATTTCGTCGGCGAGCACGAGATTCGCGAAGACCGGGCCTTTGCGCGTGGTGAAGCCGCCGGACTGTGGATTGTAAATCTGCGTGCCGATGACGTCGGCGGGCAGCATGTCCGGCGTGAATTGCAGGCGCGAAAATTTGACGTGCAAACAGTTCGCCATGGATTTCACGGCAAGCGTCTTGGCGAGGCCGGGCACGCCTTCGAGAAGGACGTGGCCGTTGGCCAGCAGCCCGATGACGAGCCGCTCGGTCAGATAATTTTGCCCGACGATGACTTTGCCGAGTTCCGTGAAAAGCGGATGCGTGAACGCGCCTGCGTCCTTGACCGCTTCGTTGATTGCAGAGATGCCTGTGTTCATGTTTTTTGAAAATTGCTTTTCCGATGGACAGAATAATTTTATTTTTCGTTCAACCAAATTTTATTTTTTGGGGAGCACACGCGTCCCGCGTGTTGGTTCGGGCGTCGCGCCCGAACCGTTTTCGGCGCGACGCCGAAAACCGCACGCCAGAGGCGTGCGCTCCCCATTTGCATTAAAAATTTTGGCATTTCCATTCATGCGTCCGGCAATACTTCAACCTGCTTCACCGGCAGCCAGCCGGTTTTCCCCGAACCGTCCGCGACCTGCACCCAATCGTCGCGACGATCCAAAACGGAAAGCTCCGCGCCGTCATGCAGCGTGAACGCGCCTTGCGCTTCGTCAAACGGCCCGGTGCGCGCCGTTGCTTGGGCGGAAATGATGACAGCCGTTTGCTTTGAAAAATGATTTGCGGCTTGAACGCCTAGAATTGTGCCGGAAAAAATCGTCAGCGCGGCAAAAATCCAAGTCGCACTTTTTAATTTTGTCGCGAGCGCGGGACGAATTTGTTTCGCCGCGAGCAAAAGAAACGTCAGCCAGAACGCAATCGCCGCAAAAATCGTCCATTCGTTCAGCGAAAGATTGCCGAGCCAGTTTTGCCAGAAACTTTTGCGAACCGTCGCGCCCTGGACTTGATTGCGAACGAATGCGAGGTTCGCGCGGATTTCCGAATCGCGCGGTGCGAGCAGTTCCGCCCGACGAAACGCGGCGATTGCTCTTCCAAGATTTCCCGATTTGAATTCCGCGTTGCCGTAATTGAAAAGCAAATTTGGCGAAGCCGCGCCGGACGCGAGAATTTTTTCGTAAGCCTTGGCCGCGTCCACAAATTTTCCCTCGGCATAAAATTTGTTTGCCGCCGAAAAATCTCCAGCCGCGTCCGCCGCAAAAATATTTCCGGCGAAAGCCAGCGCGAATAAAACCAAAATCCAGCAGGAGACGACGTGAGGAGTCTCTAATTCTATTTTAGTTTGAGACTCGCTACCTCGTCTCCTACAAATTTTTAAAAAAAACGCCTTCATGCTTTCACCTCCTGAAGCTCGCCGATGGCTTTTTCAAATTGCGCGGCGACGGAATTTAATTCGGCAGTTCCGCGCACGGGCGCGTAGCGCGCCTGATTGCACAGTTGAAACAGTTCACGCAAATCGTTGCGCGTGTTTTCACTCGCGCCGCGCAAAATGGAATTTTCCTCGACGACATTTTCCGTGATCGCCGTCGCGGGACAATCGAGCCGTTCGCCGAGTTGCTCCTGCAAAAGCCGAAACAGCAGCGCGAAAAATTCCTCGGATTTGTTTTCTGCGGCAAATTTTTTCAAATCGCTCAACCCGCTGCTGACGAGTTGGGCCACCGCGCGCTGGCGGCGCAGGCGCGGATTGTTCGCCAGATTGTCCGCGCGCTTGCGCCAGATGAACGCGGCGAGAAAGGCGAGAACGGGCAAGCTTTGCAGCGCGAGAAATTTCGGCTGCGCGATGAGCGGAACGCCTTTTGTTTCGAGCGTTCCGAGATTTTCCTTGATGGGCAAAATGTCCTGCGGCGTTTGATTTTCTGCGGCGGAATTTTTGTTCGCGACGATCATCGGCATGGGCGAAGCGCCGGCGGCTTTCACGACGAGCGGCACGGCGGGCTGCGTGAGCGTGTGATATTTTCCGTCGTCGGGATTGAAGAACGAGAACGTCAGGGCGGGCAGTTCATGCACGTCGGCATTTTGCGGCGAAACAATCTGCTCAAACGTTTTCGTGCCTTGAAATCCGAACTGGTCGCTGGGCTCCAGCTTGCTCGTGGGCGGATACGTTTTGAAATCGCGCCACGCGTCCTGCGTCGGGAGAGTAATGGTGTCGAGCGCGCCGCTGCCGGAAATCTGCACGCGCACGGTGATGGGGTCGCCGACGGTCACGTTCGTCGGGCCGACGGCGGCGGTCATCGCGAAATTGCCGACGGCGCCGGTGAAGTTCGCGGGCTGGTTTTGCGCGGGCAACGGCAGCGATTCCACGTTGACCGGATCGCTGGCCAGCGTGACCTGTTTTTGTTCGCCCTGGTTGAAAAATTGTCCAAAGAACGGATCACGGTTGCCGTTTTGCGATGGCACCACCACCACGAGGCTGGCGGTGAAGGGGCCGAGCGTGAGTTCGCCGGTCCGCACGGCGGTGAGCGGCATGGAAATCGGAATGACGGTATAAACGCGGCTGCCAATTTGCACGCGGCGGCGCATGCCTTGCAGCTCGGTGGCTTTGCCGGAACTCAAACCGTCGGTGGGCGAACTGGTCAATTGAAAGTTGCCGAAATTCTGCACGTCGTCGCGCAGATAAAGTTCCAGCCGCGCGACCTTCGGTTCGCCGACGAAGATTTTATTTTTAGGAAATTCAAATTTCAGGAACGCCACCTCGTTGCCGGAATTGACGGCGGCGGTGGAAGGCGCGCTGGCCGTGGTCACGGTCAGCGTGAGCGGCGCGGTGGACAACCGCTGGCCGCCCATGTCCGCCGTCAGCATGGGAATGGTGAACTTGCCCGCCTGCCGCGCGGTCACGGAAAAAGAAACGTTGACGGTCGAACTCATCGCGCCGTTAACGATGCTGAAGCTCTGGGAGTTTCCGATCTGCGCGAATTCCAGTCCGGGGACGACCGGGGCCGGAACATTTTTTGACTGGCCGCCCTCGAACGTCAGCGAAAGCGTCGCCTGCTCGCCGAGCATGATGGTGTCGCGGTCGAGCGACGCGGTGAACGACGCGGCAAACACCGCGCCGTGGAGCAGCGCGGCGGCGGCGAGCGCAATCCAGATTTTCGGAATGAACCGCATGATTTCAATTCGTCATTTCTGACAGACGAGAAACGGAAATGTTCACGAATTTTCCCGGCAAAGGAAGTCAAAATGCCGCCGTGCGCCTTTGCGGCGGAAAAACTCCTTCACTTCGGCCGTTGATAAAGCGCCACGAGCGCTGCGCCGATGGCCTGCGACAAGTCGCCCAAAACGGCGGGAACGATTTTGATTGTGTCCCGCTGTTGCGGCCAGAGATATGGCACGGCGGTTTCGCGGATGAGCCGCAAATAACGCTCACGAAATTCCGGCGTCGTGACTTCATGATCCATCAGCCCGCCGCCGATGATGACGATGCCCGGATCGAGCGCCATCGTGAGATTCGCGACGTGCAAGCCCATCACATGCGCCTGAAAATCGAAAATTTCCAGCGCCAGCGCGTCGCCCTTCTGCGCGCGGCTGCGGAGGGAAAGAATTTTTTCTTTGATCGGCGCGGTGGATTTGGCGAGTTCGTGATCGGGAAATTTTAACAATTTTTCCGCGAGCAAAAGCGGCAGGCCGGAAATGGTCGTGTAAGCCTCGACGCAACCCCAGTCTTTGCCGCAGCCACAGGGAAATGGTTTGCCGGCGAGCCCAAGCAGATGCAATGGCGCGACCATGTGCGCAGTTTCCAGCGCGCAGAGCGTCTGGCCGGTGAGCGGCAAGCCGTCCTGCCCGATGAACGCGCTGCCGAGGCCGGAGCCTGGCATGAGCATCAGGACGGACAGCGCCTGATCGTTGCGCGCCATCCGCGCTTCCGCCACGCCGCCGCAATGGCCGTCGTTGCTCACGGCCAAGGGCAGCGGACGACCGGCCTGCTTCGCAAGCGCCGCGCTGTAATCCGCATGAACATTCCAGCCCGTGAAGCTCGACGGAAGATTGGCCGATTTGCCGAAAACGCCGTAACGCTCGTATGGCCCCGGAATCGCGAGGCCGACGCCGCAGACTTGCGACCAGTCGAGTTTGTTTTGCGCGAGAAATTCTGTGACGCCCGCGATCCAGCCGCTGACGACGGCATCGCGTCCCTTTTCGGTCGGGCGCTGGAGCAGTTTGGTGCTGACGGCCTCGCCGCTTTCCCATACAGCCGCAATTTTTGAAGTTGTCGCGCCGCTGTCCGTGCCGATGAAAATTTTTTCGCTCATGAATGGCCGTTAAGTTGCGGACGGCGGCGGCAAAGGCAAGAATTATTCGCGTTTCGCAGTTCAACCCGTTTAACTGTGCGCTGCGTGACTCCGTCAGAAACATTTTCAAACCTGCTCCGCGCCGATGCGCCGGTGCTTTCGCTCGCGCCGATGCAGGATGTGACGACGCTCGAATTCATGCGCGTCATTTCGCGCTACGGCGGCCCGGATGTTTATTGGACGGAATTTTTCCGCGTCCACGCCGTCTCGCATCTGGAAAAATGGATCCTCAAATCCATCACGGAAAATCCGACTGGCAAACCAATCGTCGCGCAACTCATCGGCAACGACATTCCCGCGCTCGTGCGCGCGGCGAAGGAGTTGCAACATTATCCTGTCGCGGCGATTGACCTGAACCTCGGCTGTCCCGCGCCGGTCGTTTATCGCAAATGCGCGGGCGGCGGACTCCTGCGCGAGCCGCAAAAAATTGACGCCATCCTCGGCGCGCTGCGCGACGCGGTGACGATTCCGTTCACCGTGAAAACGCGGCTCGGTTTTGAATCGCCGGATGAATTTGACGCGTTGCTGAAAGTTTTTGCGAAACATCCGATTGACCTGCTCACCGTCCACGCGCGCACGGTCAAACAAATGTATCGCCCCGGCGTGCGCTATGACCTCATCGCGCAAGCAGTTCGCGAAATGAAATGTCCCGTGTTCGCCAATGGCAATGTCCACAGCGCGGCGCAGGCGCAGGCGCTGGTGAATGACACTGGTGTCCGCGGATTGATGATCGGGCGCGGTGCAATCCGCAATCCTTGGCTGTTCGACCAGATTCGCGCGCAGTTTCGCGGTGAAGAAATAAAATTGCCGGTTGGCCGGGACGTTTTGGATTACATCCGCGAACTGTGGGACAATGAAATTACTCCAGGCGTAAAAGAATCGTCGCAGGTGATGCGGATGAAAAAATTCATGAACTTCATCGGCGACGGCGTGGGCGAAGAATTCCTGCACGAAATCCGCCGCGTGACGATGACGGCGGATTTTTTCCGCGCCTGCGAAAATTATCTGGCTCATGACGAGCCGATGACGCTTGAGCCGGTTACTGTTTCGGAGGCGGCTTTAGATTTGCCAGCCGCGTTTTGAGCGATGGACGGCTTGCAGTTTTCCGCAGTTTTGCTAAATTCTTCCCCATGAGCACGGTTGCGGAAATTGAAGAGGCCATTGAACATCTGCCTGCAAGTGAATTGCGGCGGCTGCGTGAAAAGTTTTTTTCTCGTCCGGTTGTCGCATCGCCTATCAAACCAAAGACCGGCGCGGAGCTGGCCGAAATTTTTTCAAACCGGTTTCATTTGCGTCCCGCCGAAGCTGATGCGCTGGCCGCCGAAATGAGCAGCGCCAAAAAATCTCCGCCGCAACCTTTGGCATGGGAGTGATCCTCGACAGTTCGATCCTCATCGCCGCCGAGCGCAAGCGGTTTGATCTCGCGCGTTTTCTGTCCGTGAATCCCAACGAGTTGTTTTTCATCACTTCAATCACCGCGTCTGAACTGCTTCACGGCTGCGCACGGGCGAGCGACGCCGGAATCCGCGAACGGCGGGTAAAGTTCGTTGAAGATGTGCTGCAAGATTACGCGGTGCTGCCGTTCAATTTGCCGGAAGCGCGGGAACACGCGCAACTCTGGGCGGATTTGGAAATGAAAGGAACGCTCATCGGCGAACGGGATTTGCTGATTGCGTCCATTGCCAAAGCGACCGGCCATTCGCTGGCGACTTTGAATCGGGATGAGTTCGCGCGGATTCCGGGCTTGATGCTGATGGATGTCGGCACGTTCGCTTAACGCAACCGCGCCGCGCCGTCAAACCGAAAGCCGCGCGATAAACCGTTGAAAAATTCCTGCACGACATCCGCGTCTGCGAAAATCATCTGGCTCACGACGAACCGATGACGCTTGCGCCGCCAGAAAATTCATATAGCTTCGCGGCAAATTGAAGCTTTCGGAATGATCCAGCCAGCCAACCTTAAAACCGGCTCTTTAAGACATTTTGCCGCGTGGCTGGCGGCGCTGTTTCTGGTCGTGCTGGGCGCGAAGCTTTGGGTGGTGCAGCTTTTTGGTTCGCCGCTGCCCTTGTGGGATCAATGGTATGAAGCCGGCTCGTTTTTTGCGCCGTGGATGGAAGGCCACCTGGCCTGGAAAGATTTTTTTGCGCCGGACAATGAACACCGGATTTTTTTCACGCGCCTGCTCGACATGACCGTCATCTCGTTGAACGGGCGCTGGGAGCCGCTGCTGCAGATGACGGTCAACGCCTTCATCCACGCCGCCTTCGTTTGCGCGCTGGCGTTCTGCCTGTGGGATTTTCTGGGGCGGAAAAACGGCTGGCTCGTCTGTTTTCTGCTCGCGCCGTTTTACGCGCTGCCCTATGCGGGCGAAAACACCATCTGGGCGATCAACTCCCAGCAATATTTCATGAGCCTCTGCGCGCTCGCGACGCTCGCCGGCCTCGGCTTTGGAAAAACCGGCGGCGCGCGCTGGTGGCTCGGCCTGGCCGCCGCGTTCGCGGGCTTGTTCACGATGGCCTCCGGTTTTCTCGCGTCCATGGCCGTCGCCGGGCTGATGATTTTGCGCTCAATCAAAATTCGACGCGTCGAAAAAGAAAACCTGCTCACGTTCATTTTGTGCCTCGTCATCATCGCACTCGGCGCGTCGTTGAATGTCACGATGCCCGACGACCTTCCGTTGCGGGCGCACACGCCGGCGGAATTCATTTCCGCTTTCGTGCGCAACCTCGCGTGGCCGTTCATTGAAAACTCAGGGCTGATGTGCCTCGTGATGCTGCTGCCGCTGGCGCTGCTGGCCGTGTTTTATTTCCGCAAAAATTTTCCGGAGCCGCGCGCGGCGGAATTTCTGCTTGGCCTCGGGCTGTGGAGCGCGCTGCAATCCGCCGCCATCGCGTTTGGCCGCGCGAATTACGGCGACGGTTTTCCCGCCAGCCGCTACATGGACGTCCTGAACGTCTTTGTCATCGCCGGAATTTTTGCAGTGGTGCTGTTTGCGCAGTCGTGGACGGGCGGCGGAATTTCAAGGCCGCTCGCGCCGCTGCTGCCGCTGGTTTTTGCGGGCGTCATTTTTTTCAGCCTTGGAAAAATTTCACAGATTGTGGTGAAACAGCTTTTGATCCCGACGCGCATGATGAACCTCGTGGCCGAGGAACGCGTGGAAACTTTCATGGCGACCGGCGACCAGCGCGAACTGTTTGAACCGCCCACCGTGCGCCCGGACCCAAAGCTGGTCCTCGGAATTTTAAGCAACAAAAAACTGCAGGCCATCATGCCCGCCGCCTGCTTGCCGCCGGCAGACCATCCGGCCAAGGGCCGGCTGGCCGCCGCCGCGGACTGGCTGCTGCGGATTTCCCCGGCAATTTTGATTTGCGGCCTCGCCCTGTTCGCCGGCCTTTGCGGCCTCGGCCTCGCCCGCAAAATCCCGGACTTGGCGGGGGCGGATTTGACGGGAACCCTTGTCCTGCTCGCCGCCCTGACCGCGCTGGGATTTGTCTGGTCGAAAAGTCCGATCCAGCGCAACACCATCGAACGCGAACTGCACCAAAAGCTGGCGGCGTATTTCACTTCGGTTGGCAATCCCGTGCGCGCGGCGATTCACGAACACAAGGCGGAAGCTTTGAAAAATTAAGCGCCGCCGGTGGTTTTCCCCGCGCTTCTTTCCCGTTGAAGCGGCGGCGGACGGTTTGTATCGTGCGGGCAATGTCGTCGCCGGAAAATAAAACTTCGCCGCCCGCCGCGCCCGTGACGGCTGTTTGGGGCGTCGGCGACGAGCGCGCAAAACTGCTCGCACGACTGGAGATTTTCACCGTCGATGATTTGCTGCTGCACAAGCCGCGCCGTTATGAAGACCGGAGAAAATTTCTGGCCATACGCGATTTGAAGCTGAACGAGGCCGCAACCGTGCGCGGAAAAATCATCGCCGCCGGTGTGAAGCGTTTCAAAAAAGGCGCGCGCGCGATGTTCGAGTGCGTGTTCGACGACGGCACGGCGCATCTGCACTGCCGCTGGTGGCAGGCGCAGCCGTGGATGGAGGACTGGTTCGCCGTCGGGCGCGAATTTCTGGTTTTCGGCAAACCGGACTCGCTGCGTCCGCGCAACATTGACCATCCGGAAACTGAACTGGTCGAGCCGGGCGAGGATGAATTCATCCACGTCAACCGCATCGTGCCGGTGCATCCGCTGACGGAAGGCCTGACGGCGCGCGTGATGCGGACGCTTGTCTGGCGGGCGTTGGAAAAATTTGGGAACGAAATCACCGAGCCGGAGTGGAGCCGGTTGCAAGTTGCAGGTTGCAAGTTGCAGGTTGAAAAAGGCGATTCGTCCGGCGCAAAAAAACCTTCAACCTTCAACCTTCAACCTTCAACTTTGCTGCCTGCACGGGCAAACGCCGTCCGCATGATTCATTTTCCCGAAGAATTAACCGACGTAGAAATCGCGCGGCAACGGCTGGCGCTGGACGAATTTGTCGCGTTGCAATTGCAAATCCAGTCGCGCCGGAAAAAGTTCGAGGCGATTGCAAAGGCGCTCCCGTGCGGCGGCGACAACCGGCTGATGAAACCGTTTCTCGCAAAACTTGGTTTCAAATTGACAGAGGCGCAGACGAAAGTTCTCCGCGAAATCCGCGCGGACATGGGCGGCCCACATCCGATGCGGCGTTTGTTGCAAGGCGATGTCGGCTCCGGCAAAACCGCCGTGGCGGCGTGCAGCGCGTTGATGGCTTTGGAAAGCGGGTTCAACGTCGCGCTGATGGCGCCGACGGAAATTCTGGCGGAACAGCATTTTCGCAATTTTGGGAAATGGTTTGAGCCATTGGGAATCAAAGTCCGGCTGCAAACGGGCAGTCGCAAGAGTGACGAGTGGCGAGTGACGAGTGACAAGCAGCCGCAAAGCTCATCACTTGTCACTCGCCACTCGTCACTCACGATCGGCACTCACGCGCTGCTCACTGGCGGTTTTGATTTGCCGAAACTCGGCCTGGTCATCATTGACGAGCAGCACAAGTTTGGCGTGGCGCAGCGCGAAACGCTTGTCCGCAAAGGCAATTATCCGCACCTGCTCGTGATGACGGCCACGCCGATTCCGCGCACGCTCGGCCTGACGCTTTATGGCGATCTCGACGTTTCGGTGATTGACGAAATGCCCGCCGGACGCGGCAAAATCAAAACTTTTGTCCGCACGACGGAAAAACTGCCGAAAGTGTTCGGGTTCATTCGCGAGAAAATTTCCGGCGGGAGGCAGGCTTACATCGTTTATCCACGCGTGGATGTGGCGGACACGGACAAGGACATCAAGGCGGTGACGAAGGAGTTTGAAAATGTGCAGCGCGCGCTGACGCCGTTCAAAGTTGGTTTGCTGCACGGGCGCGTGAAACCGGCGGACAAGGAAAAAGTCATGGCGGATTTTCACGCGAACAAAATCCAGGCGCTCGTGGCGACGTCGCTGATTGAAGTCGGCGTGGACGCGCCGAACGCGAGCGTGATGCTGATTGAGAACGCGGAGCATTTCGGGCTGGCGCAGTTGCACCAGTTGCGCGGGCGCATCGGGCGCGGCGCGCACGAGAGTTTTTGCATTTTGATTTCGGACGCGGCGAACGAAGAGGCGCAGGCGCGGCTGAAAATTCTGGAGGAGACGAACGACGGCTTCAAAATCGCGGAGACGGATTTGAAATTGCGCGGGCCGGGCGAACTGCTTGGCCAGCAGCAAAGCGGTTTGCAGAAATTTCGCTTCGGCAATTTGATTGAAGATTTGGAACTGATTGGAAAGGCGCGGGAAGTGGCAAGACAAATTTTAGCCGCAGATGGACATGGATAAAGACAAACACGGATTAGACAAGCGGGAAGACTTGCATTTGGATTTTTTGGAAGCTGTCATTTTATGCGATAGACGGCCACGCTTTCCGGCGGTGCGCCATCAAAAGCGAATGGCAGCATCAACGGAATGGGCGCGTAAAAAAACCCGGCGCTTGTCCGGACATCCTCCGTCATGAGCAGGTGCGGGCCGGGCGCGACGAATGTTTCCTGCAATGTGGCCGTCTTGAAATCCGGTGGAAGCAGGTTTGTGTTGTCGGCGGGCAGCGCAAGGATGTCGCCGGATTTTAAGGCGGCGTGCCCCATGTCCACCGCCTTCGCGCCCAGTTTGTCCATGTAGTATTGAAAGCCCCAGTGTCCCTGAAACCACAGCGTGCCCTGCTTCCCGCCATATTTGGCGCAAACCTGCCGCGCGCCTTCACGGGCGGCGACCGCCAGCAGAAAATCAGCCCGCGCCACGAGCAGCGCAAGCAGGGCGCTGGCGGCGAGGCAGATTGTTATTCCGCACGGAAAGTTTTTACGGTTTACCGGAGCGTTTCGTTCCAAACGGCAGGCGATCAAAATTCCCACCGCCGGGGTCATCGGCAAAATGGAACGCCCGTTGATCGTCCAGTTGAAAAAAGCGGCGAACACAAAAGTTCCCGACACCCACAACATCAGCAGCCACGAATGCGAATTGCGCCGGTGCAAGACCTCTGCCACCGCCAGCGCCAGCACGGCTGCGCCGCCGGCCATCCAGAAAATTATCTGGAACTCCACCGGCGCCCATTCAGCGTGACGGGGCAGCGCATATTTTTCCAAAAGCATTCCGCCGCCGAAAATTCCAAAAGCAGTCAAAATCGAACGCGCCGTCCGCCAGAACAGCGGCGCGAAAAAGACCGCTGACGCGACACAGCCGCCGGTGAAAATCAAGGCGGTCAGGCCGGGCGCCATTTTGGGAACTGCAAAAAAATCCTGTGCGTGACCGGTGTAATCAATCGCCTGGGAAAAAAGCGCCCGGCCATAAAGCGCGTGCGTCGTCCATTGGTATTCACCCATCACAGCCAATGGAATCATGAGGCACGCAAACCACCGCCCCGCCCCGCGTTTTTCAATCAAAGCATGAACCGCCAGCAATGGCAGGAGGGCCATGCCGAAATATTTTGTCAGCGCGGCCGCCGCGATCAACAGCCCCGCACCTGACAATTTTCGAAAATTGTTCTGCTCCATTCCTTCGACCCAAAACACAATCGCCCACACCCAGAACGCCAGCATCAGCACATCGCACATCACCGTCGTGCTTGAAACCAGAAAAACCGGCGTGAACAAAGTTGCCAGCGCCGCGAGAACGGGCCGGCGGCAAAAATGACGCGCGAGCCGGTGCGTCCCCAAAACCACCGCGACTGCGGGCAGCAAAAATGCGGCGTGCAGCGCCGTTTCGCTCCAGCCGAAAATGCCGGCGGCCAGCGCCAGATAATAGCACGCCAGTGGCGGATTTTGCGTCACGTTCCACATCGGCGACGGCATCCCATACCAGTTCACATCGAACCCATAAGGGTTGAAAGGATGCGAGTGGATTTGTTCTGCCGCCCAAATGAAAAGCGGGTCGTCAATGTTAAACGGCTTGGCCAGGAACGGCGCCAGCGAAACGACCGTCAACAGCGTGAGCATCCAGCGCGGATGGCGGAGGCACCAGTCCCGAACCGTTCTGAAGCGGTTCTGATCCGGACAGGTCTGCGGCACAACCATATCGGGAAATGTAGCTGATTCCGCCGCCGTGAAAAACTTTTTCCCCCGGCGGCGGACAAGGAAAAAGCCGTGGCGGATTTTTACGCGAACAAAATCCAGGCGCTGGTGGCGACATCGCTGATTGAAGCCGGCGTGGACGCGCCGAACGTAAAAGATTGTCCAGGGCATTTTCAGTTTTGCTTTTTCGGCGGCGCGGCGTAGGCTGCGGACATGAAAACTTTCATTTCCATTTTTTCTTCAATGGTCGCCGCAATTTTTCTTTCGGGCTGCGGCGACAATGCCGGTTCGCAACCCCAGAGCACCAACGCGGCGGACGTGAACAATGTGCTGGTGAACGCGAAGCGCACGGCAGACAAGACGATTGACGCGTCGGCGCTGAACCAGGCGATCCAGTTGTTCAACGTGCAGGAGGGACGTTACCCGAAGGATTTGCAGGAGCTGGTGCCGAAATACATCGCCTTGATCCCCGATGCGCCGCTGGGCTACAAAATTTCTTACGATGCGACTAAGGGCGAGGCCACCGTGGTTCGGGAATAATTGGAGAGCGTCAGGAATTTCAGCCGTGGAACCGTCGGTTTGAGGACGAGTGTCATGGACAGTCCCTGAATTGCCCGGCGAACAGCAGTGCGGTTTGCCCAGTTTGCGTTTTGGCAATCTGGCGGAAGATTTGAATTTGATCCGGCGGACGCGGGAACGGTTGGCGAAAAGTTTTAGCCGTGGCGAACGCAAAAATTTATTTCCATTTTTCAACGATCCGGTTCAGACTACGGGCATGAAAGCACTCCATTCTTTTTGTGTCGCCATTGTGGCCGCCGGCTTGCTGGCCGGCTGCGGAAAAAGTTCCACTGAGTCCGTCGTGAATGCGCCAGACTCGCCGGCATCGAATGTGGCGACCCTGAAACAGGCGGTGCAGGCGTTCAATGCGCAGGAGGGTCATTATCCAAAAACACTGGATGAGTTGACGCCGAAATACATCGCCAAAATTCCCGACGCGCCGGCTGGCTACAAAATCAGCTACGATCCCGCCACCGGCAACGTCGCAGTGAGCCGATAGCCAGTTCAGAAGGCGAAATATTTCAGCACCTGCACCGATCGTTTGAAGACAAGCTCGATGGTGTTGTCATGGAACTGCACGGCCACCGGGCCACTGCCGCGCTCGTAATCCCACAGCACGCGTCCGTCGGGCGGATTGATGCGCTTGATGCGCAGCAGGGCCGGACTTGGCGGAAGCGTATCGCTCAACTGTTCCTCGTCCGTCGGATTCGGGTCATACGACTGGACGGTGTAAATGAATTTTCCAGACAGGTAGGAAATGAAGCCGCCGGGTTTGACGTTCCATAAAATTTTTCCGCCCTTGCAATCAATTTTCAGCAGCACGGCCTCGGTGTTTTTGTTGATGTCAATTTGCCGCGAGTATTTGATGTCGTCGGGATTGCCGGTGGTGGTGTTGACATACACGTCGCCCGCGTCGTCAAAAAACAAACCAACGACGCCGACGGACGGCACGCGCCAGCGCGCGTTGCCGCTGGTCAAATCAAACGCGCTCAACACGGCCTGGTCGAAAACGTAAAGCGTGCCGGCGTGTTCGACGACCGGGCCTTCGCCGAACTGCGTTTGCGCGGCAAGAAAATTTTCCCCGCCGCCGGACACGTTGTAAGTCAGCGCGGCCTGCCAGAGTTTTTTGTTCGACTTGTCGAGGACGATGACCGTCTTGCCCGCCGCGACGACATTCACCGTTTTCAAAACGAACAACTGCGGCGGGCCGGTGACTTCGTTCGTCCAGTCGGCAGCGCCCGGCGAATTGAGCAAATGCACCGTGACTTGATAACGGCTTTCGTCCTCCGCAACCTTGTCGCCGCCGCGGTTGCGCTGCATTTCGTTGAGCATTTCATTCGCCACGTCGCCCGTCTGGCTGGCATTGAGGTCGCCGTCGAGCGCGGATTTTTTCGGCGCCGCCTTCATCGCCTCGTGCGTGACGATGTGCTCCTCGAGCAGCCGCGTGGAAAATTGGGCGAAACCGTTTTCGCCGGGAACAGTCCGCACACTTTCGCCGTCGGTGGAAACTTTTTTTCCACCTTGCGGGTGCTGCGGATGGTCATTGAGCGCGGCTTCAAGCTGCTGCTCATACGAAGCGTTGCCCAGCAGCGCAGGCAGCGCGATGCGTGCGGGCAAATTCATGTTCTGCACTTGCGCCTCAACCTTGTTGGGATCGAGCGGCTGGCCGTTGTCCGCGCCGGCGACGGGCAGCCCGCCCGCAACGGAATTGTTTCCCGCGCCGCCGGCCGCCGTCAGCGGGACTTCCTGCGAAGCTTTTCCCGTGTCCCAGTCGTAGCGCGTGAGCGTGCCGTTCCGGTTGACCCAGATGTTTTGATCGCTGACATAAAGCGCCAGTTCCCGCTGCAACCCGATTTTCGCCTCGCGTTCGATTTGATCCTGGCTGACGTGATGCGTATATTCCGCGCCGGAGTTGGCCGCTGCCTCCGCGTCGCTTTCCGCTTTCACCGCCGCCGCGATTTGCGCCGGGGTGATAAGTTCCTGCGACCAGACTGGATTTTGGGTTTTCAAATCGTAGCGCGCCAGCGTGCCGCCGTGCAGAAAAACAATTTGATCCTGGCCGACAAGCTGCGCGCCGCCTGCGTAAGCGCGGTCGTCATCGGGAAACCGCACGGAAAACCAGGTGTGCGGCACCGAGCCGAACCACGCATACCAGATCCAGACGCCAAAAAATAAAACGGCGGCGGCGAAAATGGAGCCGGAAATCAATCCGGTCTTGCGCCAGAACCGTTTTTCAACCTGAAATTTTTGCCCGGCATAAACTGGGACGGCGATGCCCTGCAAGTCGGCCTTGTTTTTGCAAAGCGGCGAGCAAAAAAATCCGAACTGCTCCAGGCATTGCGGACAAATCGGTTTGCCGCAGACGGAACATTTTTCCGTGGCCAGCACGCCGCGATGCCGCTGGCAATACTTGGACACGGGCGCGGCCTGCGGTTGCTCCGCCGGATTTTTATCGAGCGAAATTTTCAGCCGTGGCGCGGCGGGTGCGGCCGGCTCCGGTTTGGGCACGGCTTCGGGAAAATTCTCGGCGATTTCCGCGCGCACGAGCTGGTTGACGTAATCCGACGAGTCCAGCCCGCAGTTCTGACAGACGAAGCGCACGGGGTTGCGCGCCATTTCAGGCGTGACGTCGAACTCATACTTCGTGCCGCAGGAACATCGGATTTTCATGGTCTATGGCTTGGGATTCAACAGCACAACGCCCGGCGCGGACAAGATTGAAAATTTAAGCTGCGGACCGCCCGTCTGCACGCTGCCGTCGGAAAAAAGAAAATTGCCGCCATATTTGTGATGGTTGTTGCCGGGCGGTTTTCCGTCCGGAGAAAAAACCGTTTCGCCCGCGCGCTTCGGCTCGGTGTCAATCTGCCGGTCGGACAACAAAACATTTTGCGGGCCGTCCGGCGACGCGGTGAGGCGTCGGCCCATGTAATAGGCGTAGCTGATCTTGTGCTTGTTCAACGGCTCGCCGGCGGGAATCGGCGCGTCGCCGGAC
>Ga0209483_1001253_pt1 | contig 19481 bp, 22 predicted proteins | sample NGEPerA_FD_184508 | JGI IMG/M metagenome (GOLD analysis project Ga0209483, IMG submission 184508) | Arctic peat soil microbial communities from the Barrow Environmental Observatory site, Barrow, Alaska, USA - NGEE PermafrostL2-A... | ecosystem: Environmental > Terrestrial > Soil > Wetlands >... | reverse complement strand
GACGGCGTGGTGCGTTATGCGCGTTGGCTGGCGCTGCTCGGCGACGGCGCCTATGAGCTGATGCTCAAGATCAATCACGCCTTCAACATCGTGCGGCGGCGCTTGGGCTATCCCTATTGGTCGCTATCGGCCTACGTCAAAAGCAAGGTCAAGAACGCGGTCCAGTTCGTCAGCGATTACGCCGACGCCATCGTCGCCGAGGCCCGCCGCCGCGGCGTCGACGGGATTGTCTGCGGTCACATCCACCAGGCGGAGATCCGCCATGTCGGCGGCGTGCTCTATTGTAATGACGGCGATTGGGTCGAAAGCTGCACCGCGCTGGTCGAGCATTTCGACGGCCGGCTCGAAATCCTGCACTGGATGCAGCTCCAAGCGCTTGACCCCCTGGCGCCGACGGCACGGCCACGCCGTTCTGTGCCCGTCGTGACGGAAGCCGACGCTTGAGAATCCTGCTGGCGACCGACGCTTGGCCGCCCCAGGTCAATGGCGTGGTGCGCACGCTAAAGCAGTTGGTGCCGGAACTTGAGAAGCTGGGCCATGCGGTGACGGTGCTGTCGCCCGATCTTTTTCCCGGGATACCGTGCCCGTTCTACCCGGAAATCCGGCTGGCGCTCGGCGCCGGCCGACGCGTCGGGCCGATGATCGAGGCGGCCCAACCCGACGCCATTCATATTGTCACCGAGGGCCCGCTCGGCTTCGCCGCGCGACGCTGGTGTCTGGCCAATCGGCGCGCCTTCACCACGGCCTTCCACACCCGCTTTCCCGAATATCTGGCGGCGCGCTGTCTGGTGCCGGCGCGCTTCACCTACGCCATCCTGCGGCGCTTCCATGCGCCGTCGCGCGGGATCATGGTGGCCACGGAATCGATGCGCCGCGCGCTGGCGCGGCACGGCTTCGACAACATGCGACCGTGGAGTCGCGGTGTCGATCCTGCGCTGTTCGATCCGGCGCGACGCGACGAGACGCTGCCGTTTGCGCGGCCGATGTTTCTCTCGGTCGGCCGGGTTGCGCTGGAAAAAAATCTAGCCACCTTCCTGCGCCTCGATTTGCCGGGCTCGAAGGTCGTGGTGGGCGAGGGGCCGCAGCTCGAATCCCTGAAGCGCAAATTCCCGGCGGCACATTTCCTCGGTCGCGTCGAGAATGGCTCGCTGGCGCGGCTCTATGCCTCGGCCGACGTCTTCGTCTTCCCGAGCCGCACCGATACCTTCGGGCTGGTTATCCTCGAGGCATTAGCCTCGGGCCTGCCGGTCGCGGCGTTTCCGGTGCCGGGCCCGCTCGACGTGATCGGCGAAAGCGGCGCCGGCGTGCTCGACGAGGATCTGGGCCGGGCGGCGTTGGCGGCGCTCGACATTCCGCGCGCCGAATGCCGCGCGCATGCGTTGCGCTTCACCTGGACGAATTGCGCCCGGCAATTCGTCGACGGCTTGAGCTGCTAAACCAAGGGGCTTGCCGGCGGCATGCGCGCCGCCGAATAGGCCGCCTACTCGTCGTCGCCGCAGGTGATACGGGTGTATTGCCCGGTCTGCGGATCCTCATAGGCGAGGGCCGCCGCCGCCACGGTGCAAATACTGTGCAGCGTGCGCGTGTTGAAGGCACGCGGCGCCGCGGCGCCGGTGTTGAAGCGCACTTCCATGCGCGTCATGTGATCGCCGGGAACCGGCATGAACGGCAGTGCCAAGGCGACCAAAACCGCCAGTGAAATGGCGATATCGCGACCGTTGGACCATTTGATGTGCATGGGGACCCCTCCCGTGCAATCGCCCGGCACATCGCCGGGTTTCGCTACATTATACAATTACTATGCCGCGGCGCAGCGAAGTATCCCCGCGACCTTCGGCAAAATGCCGCAGGATATTGGTGTTTATATGGCGCTGTTCGGCTCTCGGTTGCCGCGCAACGGCGAAGTCGTTATCTTCGACTATTCATTTTTCGGCCTTGAAATACGCCGTTTCGCTTCGATTGGCTGGGCGGATCGGCGACTCAATCTCTAGAATGGCCATGCCCGCTTCGCATTCCCGCCGATGGCTGCCATGCAGGATGAATTTTACCGGTTAAAGCGACTGCCGCCTTACGTCTTCGCCGAGGTCAATGCCCTCAAGGCGAAGGCGCGCGCCGGCGGCAGCGATGTCATCGATCTCGGCATGGGCAATCCCGATGGGCCGACCCCGGATCACATCGTCAAGAAGCTCGCCGAGGCGATGCAGAACCCGCGCAATCACGGTTATTCGGTATCCCGCGGCATCATGGGGCTGCGCCGTGCGCAGGCCGCCTATTATGCGCGGCGCTTCAAGGTCGAGCTCGATCCCGACCGCGAGATCATCGTCACGCTGGGCTCGAAGGAAGGCCTCGCCAATCTGGCGCAGGCGATCACCGCGCCCGGCGACATCGTCATGGTGCCGAATCCGTGCTACCCGATCCACGCCTTCGGTTTCATCATGGCCGGCGCGTCGGTGCGCAGCGTGCCGATCGGGCCGGGCGTCGATTTCCTCAAGGAGCTGAAGCTGGCGGTGGAGCAGAGCTCGCCGCCGCCCATCGCGCTCGTCCTCAATTTTCCGGCCAACCCGACGGCGCAGATCGTCGATCTCGATTTCTACGGCGAGATGGTCGAGTTCTGCAAAAGTCGCGGCATCTACCTGCTGTCCGATCTCGCCTATGCCGAGATCTATTTCGACGGCAACCCGCCGCCCTCGGTGCTGCAAATTCCCGGCGCGCGCGACATCGCGGTCGAATTCACCTCGCTCAGCAAGACCTACAACATGGCGGGGTGGCGCATCGGCTTCGCCGTCGGCAATGCGCGTCTCATCGCGGCGCTGGCCCGCATCAAATCCTATCTCGATTACGGCGCCTTCACGCCGATCCAGGTGGCGGCGACCGCTGCGCTCAACGGGCCGCAGGACTGCATCAAGCAGATTCGCGAGCGCTACCGGAAGCGCCGCGACGTGCTGATCGAGGGGCTGCGCCAGGCCGGGTGGGAGATCGAGGCGCCGCCGGCATCGATGTTCGCTTGGGCGCCCATCCCCGAGCGCTTCCGCGAGATCGGCAGCCTGGCCTTCTCGAAGCTGCTGCTGGAAAAGGCGAATGTCGCCGTAGCGCCGGGCCTCGGCTTCGGCGAATACGGCGAGGGCTATGTCCGCATCGCCTTGGTCGAGAACGAGCAGCGGCTGCGGCAGGCGACTCGCAACATCAAGCATTTCCTGTCCGGCAAGAACACCGGCGGCGGCCGCGCCCGCGGCGAGAAGGTGCTGGCCGCTCCGGTAAAGGATTAATTCGGCGCAACAAGGTGCCCGCGCCGTTGACTCTGTCCCTGTTCATCCCGTACGTTCCCGGCCTTCCGACGAGGTCTCCAAGCCCATGAAAATCGCCAATTCGCTCAAATCGCTCAAGAAGCGCGACAAGAACTGCGTGATCGTGCGCCGCAAGGGCCGCGTCTACGTCATCAACAAGACCAATCCTCGCTTCAAAGCCCGACAGGGCTAAAACAGCCGCTGGTGCCGCTCCTAAGAACCGCGCCCCGTGGCGCGGTTTTTTGTTGGCAGCGCCCCGGGCCGCCCCCAACATGGGCCGCCATGCTGATGCCCAAGCCCGATGCCTCCGTCATTGCGCGCCGCAGCCAGATCGCCGCCGATTTGCGCGGGCTTTGCGCCGCGCCCGACGCCGTCATCGAGGGCGAGAACGAGCGCCGCCCTTACGAGAGCGACGCGCTGACCGCCTATCACGCGCTGCCGCTCCTGATCGTGCTGCCGTCGACGACGGCGGAGGTTTCCCGGATTCTCGCCTATTGCCACCTTCACGGCATCAAAGTGGTGCCGCGCGGCGCCGGCACGTCGCTGTCGGGCGGCTCGCTTGCGCTCGAGGATGGCATCATTCTGGGGTTGAGCAAGTTCAGCCGCATCCTCGAGATCGATTTCGACAATCGCTGCGCCGTGGTCCAGCCGGGCGTCACCAATCTCGGCATCACCAATGCCGTCCAACATGCCGGTTTCTATTACGCGCCCGATCCGTCAAGCCAGATCGCCTGCTCGATCGGCGGCAATGTCGCGGAGAATTCGGGCGGCGTGCATTGCCTCAAATACGGCCTGACCACCAACAACGTCCTCGGCATCGAGATGGTGCTGATCGACGGCACGATCGTCCGTCTGGGTGGGAAGCATCTCGATGCCGGCGGCTACGATCTGCTGGGCGTCATGGTGGGATCGGAAGGGCTGTTGGGCGTCGTCACCGAAGTCACGGTGCGGCTCCTCAAGAAGCCGACCGTCGCGCGCGCCCTGCTGGTGGGCTTTCCGACGAACGAGAGCGCGGGATCTTGCGTTGCCGCGATTATCGGCGCCGGCATCATTCCGGGCGGCATGGAGATGATGGACAAGCCGGCGATCCACGCGGTCGAGGATTTCGTCCATGCCGGCTATCCGCTGGACGTGGAGGCGCTCCTCATTGTCGAGCTCGACGGCCCGCCCGCCGAGGTCGACCATCTGATCGCCCGCGTCGAGGCGATCGCCCGGGAATGCGGCTCGATGTCGCTGCGAATCTCGAACAACGAGAAAGAGCGGCAGGCCTTCTGGGCCGGGCGCAAGGCGGCGTTTCCGGCTGTCGGGCGCATCTCGCCCGATTACTATTGCGTCGATCCGACGATCCCGCGCGCCCGGCTGCCCGACGTGCTGACGCATATGGCGGGCCTCTCGAAAAAATACGGTCTGCGCGTCGCCAACGTCTTTCATGCCGGCGACGGCAATCTGCATCCGCTTATTCTCTATGACGCCAACCAGCCGGGCGAGCTCGAGCGCACCGAGCAGTTCGGCGCCGACATCATGCGATATTGCGTCGAAATCGGCGGCGTCCTCACCGGCGAGCACGGCGTCGGCGTGGAAAAGCGCGACCTGATGGGCGCCATGTTCGACAAGGCCGATCTCGACCAGCAGCAGCGCGTCAAATGCGCCTTCGATCCCCAGGGACTGCTCAACCCCGGCAAGGTGTTCCCCGAGCTGCATCGCTGCGCCGAGCTTGGTCGGTTGCACATCCATCACGGCAAAATCCGTTTTCCCGACCTGCCGCGATTTTAAGCCATCACCTTGAGCCACTTCCGCCCGACCGACGAAAAGCAACTGGCCGAGATCGTGGCCGCGGCCGTCGCCGGCGAAGAGCCGCTCGAGATCGTCGCCGGCGGCAGCAAGCGTAACCTCGGCCGGCCGATACAGACCCCGCATATGGTTGACGCGACGGCTTTTGCCGGTATCCGCCAGTATCAGCCCGAGGAGCTGGTGCTGTCGGCGGGTGCCGCGACGCCCCTGGCCGAGATCGAGACGGCGCTCGCCGCGCGCAACCAAATGCTGGCGTTCGAGCCCGGTGATTGGCGCGCCTTGCTGGGCTCGGGCGGGCAGGGCCAGACGCTCGGCGGCATCGTCGCCTGCAATCTGAGCGGCCCGCGGCGCATCCGGCAGGGTGCCGCGCGCGATCATCTCTTGGGCTTTGCAGGGGTGAGCGGCCGCGGCGAGGCCTTCAAGGCCGGCGGCCGCGTCGTGAAGAACGTGACCGGCTATGACCTCTGCAAGCTGCTCGCCGGCTCCTATGGCACGCTCGCGGTGATGACCGAGATCACCGTCAAGGTGCTGCCGCTGCCCGAGGCGGCGCGCAGTGTGGCGCTGGGCGGCCTCGATGATTCGCGCGCCGTGGCATGCATGACGCTCGGCCTCAACTCGTCGCATGAGCTGTCCGGCGCGGCACATCTGCCGCGCGGAGCCGATGGCAAGGGCACGGCGCTGACGCTGCTGCGCGTCGAAGGCCCGGTCCCGTCGGTCGAGGCGCGCTCGCAGGCGCTGCGCGACGAGCTCAAGGCCTTCGGCAAGGTCGAAATCCTCGGCGATGCGGAGTCGCATCGTCTGTGGAACGCGGTGCGCGACGTCGGTCCGTTTTTCGGTGATGCGGAGCGCATCGTTTGGCGGGTCTCGCTGGCGCCGAGCGCCGCGCCGGGCTTTGTCGCGGCGCTCGAACGCGGTCTCGATCTGCGCCATTTCCTCGATTGGGGCGGCGGTCAGGTGTGGCTCGCGGTCAAGGAGGGTCAGGACGGCGGCGCAGCGGCCATTCGCGCCGCGATCATCCCGGGCCAGGGGCATGCGACGCTCATCCGCGCGCCGGCCGCTCTGCGCGCGGCGGTCCCGGTCTTCGAGCCGCTGGCGCCCGCTGTGGCGGCGCTGTCGCGGCGGGTCAAGGAGAGCTTCGATCCGAAGCGCATCTTGAACCGCGGCCGGCTTTATCCCGAGATCTGAGTCTCAGCCATGCGCACGAATTTCTCCGCCCGCCAATTGGCCGATTCCGACACCGCCGAGGCCAATAAGATTCTGCGCGCCTGCGTCCATTGCGGCTTCTGCAACGCGACTTGCCCCACATATCTGCTGCTCGGCGACGAACTCGACGGTCCGCGTGGCCGCATCTATCTCATCAAGGACATGCTGGAAAACGACCGTCCGGCGACAAAGCAGATCGCGACCCACATCGACCGCTGCCTGTCGTGCCTGGCCTGCATGACGACCTGCCCCTCGGGTGTGCATTACATGCATCTGGTCGATCAGGGCCGCGCCCATGTCGAAGCCACCTATCGCCGGCCGCTGCACGAACGCCTGCTGCGCGATTTCCTCGCTTTCGTGCTGCCGCGTCCGGCGCAGTTCCGCCGCGCCATGCAGGCGGCGCGGCTGGCGCGGCCGTTCGCCGCGCTGCTGCCGGGCCGGCTCGGCAGCATGCTGCGCCTGGCGCCACGCGCGGCGCCCGACGCGAGCCGCATCGAGCGGCCGCAGCTTTTCCCGGCCGAGGGCGTGCGCCGCAAGCGCGTGGCCCTGCTTGCCGGCTGCGTGCAGACGACGCTGGCGCCGTCGATCAACGCCGCGACGGTTCGGCTGCTCAACCGGCATGGCTGCGAGGTGGTCGTGGCCGAGGGCGCGGGCTGCTGCGGCGCGCTGACCCACCATCTCGGGAAGGACGCGACCGCCTACGTCAAAGCCAATGTCGATTCCTGGCTGCGCGAGGTCGAGCGCGGCGGGCTTGATGCCGTCGTCGTCAACGCCTCGGGCTGCGGCACCATGGTCAAGGATTACGGCTATCTGCTGCGCAGCGATCCGGCCTATGCGGCGAAGGCGGCGAAGGTTTCGGCGCTGGCCCGCGACGTGAGCGAATTCATGGCCGAGCTGGGGCTGCGGCAGCCGGCGCAGCCGACCGGGCAACGCGTCGCCTATCATGCGGCCTGCTCGCTGCAGCACGGCCAGCGCGTCATCGAACAGCCGAAGCAGTTGCTCGGCCAGGCGGGATTCCAGGTGGTCGAGGTGCCCGAAGGCCACATCTGCTGCGGCTCGGCCGGCACCTACAACATGCTGGAGCCGGAAATCGCGACGCAGCTCCGCGACCGCAAAGTCCGCCACATCGCCAGCGTTGCGCCGGATATCGTCGCTGCCGGCAATATCGGCTGCATCACGCAGATCGCCGCCGGCATGGCGATCCCGGTGGTGCACACGGTCGAATTGCTCGATTGGGCGACGGGCGGCCCCAAGCCGGCGGCGCTCGCCTAGCGCCGCTTCCAGAAACGCGGCAGGAAAATCGACAGCAGCAAGGCGGCGACGCCGATAATGATCGGCAGCAGCCAATTGGCCTGGCCCTCCGCCATGCGTCCCCCAGCGGCGGCAAAATTCACATAGGCGATGGTCATCGGCAATTGGCCGAGCAGCGAGCCCAGCGCATAAGGGCCGAGCGGCAGCCTCGTCAATCCCAGCGCATAATTCGCCAGGCTGTGCGGAACGATCGGGATGAGCCGCAGCGCCGTCACCGCGCGCCAGCCGCCGCGCTCGGCGCGCAGCAGCACCGGGCCGATCTTGGGTATGCTTTCGAGATCGAGCCAGCCGCTGTTGACGTAGCGCGCGATGAGGAAGCCGGCGACGGCGCCGAGGACGCTGCCCAGCGCCGCCCACAGCAATCCCCACCACACGCCGAAGAGCAGCCCGGCGGCGATGGCGAGGAGCGTGCGCGGAATGAACAGCAGGCTGGCCAGGACGTGCGCGGCGAGGAAGACGAGCGGCGCCGCTGGATAGGCGGCGATCGTGTCGCGGATGGCGAAAGGATCGAGTTCGCGCCGCTCGATCCAGGCGACAGCGAGCCCGGCGGCGATCATCGCCAGCCACGCAATACGCCCGACTGTCCTGAGGCGGGAGAGCGGCGCCACGGCGGCGGCAGGATGGCGCGTCATTCCTCGGTGAACTCGGGGTTGGCGGCGCGGCGCTTCAGCCACATCACGCCTACCAGATCGGAGATTCCGACCCACAGGCGATCGAACACGCGGTAATTCGATTGACCGCGCTCGCGCGGCCGGTGGTTGACCACGACCGATTGCACGCGGCCGCCCTGGCGCTGGACCAGCGCCGGCAGGAAGCGGTGGTTGTGGTCGAAGAACGGCAGATCGAGATAGAGCGCGCGCGGAAAAAGCTTGAGGCCGCAGCCGGTATCGGCCGTGCCGTCCCCCAGCAGACGGCGGCGCACGCGGTTGGCGATGCGCGAGGCCATGCGCTTGGCCCAGCTGTCGCGGCGCTTCCGCCGGTGCCCGGCGATGAGCAGCGGCGGTGAAGCGGGCGCGTCGCGCGCCACTTCCCAGAGGCGCGGGATGTCGGAGGGATCGTTCTGGCCGTCGCCGTCGAGGGTCGCGATCCAGGGGCTGCGCGCCGCCTTGACGCCGGTGCGGATGGCGGCGCTCTGGCCGGCGCGGCGGGCATGGCGCAGCGCCCGCAGGCGCGGGAATGCCGCCTTAAGTGCGCGCAACTCGGCCGCGGTCGAATCCGCGCTGCCGTCGTCGACATAGACGATCTCGTAATCGAGCCGGCCGTCGAGCGCCGCGCGAATTTCGCGCACCAGGGGCGCGATGTTCGCCGCTTCGTTGCGGACAGGGATGACGATCGAGATGTCCATGGATTGGTTAACTGCGGGCCGGGCGCGGTTTAGCATGTTTGACGCCGCGCCACCAAGCAAAGAGGGATGCGTTAAGCTTGGCGGCCCTACCATTAAGAACCATGGCTTTATCCAATGCCGCCGCTGCGGTAGTCGCTTCGACGCGGTTTGGCTTCGCCGCCAAGCCGGGCGAGCTCGATCTCATCGCGCACGACCCAAGGGGCTGGGCGCTGGCCCAGCTCCGGGGCGCCGCCGCGCCGCTGCCGGGCAATTTGCCGCCGGCCTCGCGCATGGTGGCGCTGATGCTCGAGGCGCGGCGCGACAAGAGCGCCGACAAGAAGGAATTCAATACGCAGATGCGCGACGTCTACCTCGCCGAGATCGAGGCGCGCATTCGCCAGGCGGCGCAGACCGACGCGCCTTTCACCGAGCGGCTGGCCCATTTCTGGAGCAACCATTTCACCGTCTCGGCCTTCCGGCCGTTCGTGCGCGGCTTCGCGGTGGCTTTCGAGCGCGAGGCGATCCGGCCGCATGTCGGCGCGCGTTTCGCCGACATGCTGCTCGCCGCCGAGAGCCATCCGGCGATGCTGCTCTATCTCGACAACGCGGAATCGATCGGCCCCGATTCGATCGGCGGCATCCGCCGCGGCAAGGGCATCAACGAGAATCTCGGCCGCGAGATTTTGGAATTGCACACGCTCGGCGTCGACGGCGGCTACTCGCAGCACGACGTCGAGGCGCTGGCGCGCATCCTGACCGGCTGGTCGATCGCGCAGCTGCAGGACTCGCAAGCCGGCAGCTTCCGCTTCTGGCCGCAGATCCACGAGCCGGGACCGAAGGTGCTGCTCGGCCGGACCTACTCGGAAGACGGCCAGCGCGAGGGCGAGAGGGCGCTGCGCGACCTGGCATCTCATCCGGCGACGGCGCGGCACGTCGCGGTGAAGCTGGCGCGGCATTTCATCGCCGACGAGCCGCCGCATGACGATGTCGAGCGCATCGCCAAGGTGTTCCGCGACACCGGCGGCGATCTGCGGGCGGTCCATACAGCGGTGGTCGAGACTAAGGATATCTGGGACAAGCCCTTCGCCAAATATCGCACGCCCGACGATCTCGTCGTTTCCGCTTGCCGCGTCGCCGGCTTCACGCCGGAAGCGCCGATGCTGGTGCAAAGCCTCAAGAACCTGGATCAAATGCCCTTCTACGCGCCGTCGCCCGCGGGCTGGCCCGACGCGGCGGCCGCCTGGGTTTCGCCTGAATCTGTCCTGAAACGCGCCGAATGGTGCGGCAATTTCGCGGCGCGCATTCCCAATCCGCCCGATCCCGCCCAGCTCGCCGATGCCGTCCTGGGCGAGGCGATGCCGGCGGAGACGCTTGAGGCGATCCAGCGGGCGCCGTCGCGCCGCGACGGGCTGGCGCTGCTCTTCGCCGCGCCCGAATTCCAGAAGAGGTGACCGATGCGTTCCTGTTGCGCGACCTCGCGGCGCGGTTTCCTCGGCCTGGTTGCCGGCGGTTCCTTCACCTTCGCGCTGGCCGGCCTGCCGGGCGCGGTTTTCGCAGCATTGCCGGGCGAGCGACGTTTTGTCGTTGTGCTGTTGCGCGGCGCGCTCGACGGCCTTGCCGCGGTGGCGCCCTATGCCGATCCCCGTTACGCGGAGAAGCGCGGTGCGCTCGCGCTGAAGCCGCCGGGCGAGGCGGGCGGCGCCATCGCGCTCGACCGCAATTTCGCGCTGCATCCGTCGCTCGCGGCGCTCGCCCCTTATTATCAGCGCGGCGAATTCCTCGTCGTGCCCGCCGCCGGCAACGGCTACCAGACGCGCTCGCATTTCGACGCACAGGATCTGATGGAGACTGGGCTTGCGGCGAAACACGGCGAGAGCGACGGCTGGCTCAACCGCGCGCTGGTATTGTTGCAGAAGGGCGATGCGCGGCTCGGCCTCGCCGTCGGCGGCGCGGTGCCGCTGGTGCTGCGCGGCAAGGTGCAGGTGGCAAGCTGGGAGCCGCAGGGCAAGACTCCGCCCGACAGCGACCTCATCGCCGCGTTGAAGCCGATCTACGCCCGCGACCAGCTTCTCGGGCCCGCCTTCGCCGAAGGCCTGAAGGCGCAAAGCTTCGCGGGCGCGGTGCTGGGCGACGACAGCGAGATGGGGAAGGGCATGGGCTTTGGCCCCAAGGCCTTCGCGCCACTCGCCGCCGCGGCCGGAAAATTGCTCGCCGCCGACAAGGGGCCGCGGGTCGCGGCGCTCGATATGGGCGGCTGGGACACGCATGTGGCGCAGGGCGCCGAGACCGGGCGCCTGGCGCAGAACCTGGAGGGTTTGGCCGCCGGCCTCGACGCCATGGCGCAGGCCATGGGGCCGGTCTGGAAGAACACCGTCGTCGTCGCGGTCACCGAATTCGGCCGCACCGTCGCCGTCAACGGCAATAACGGCACCGACCACGGCACCGCCTCGGTCCTTCTGGTCCTCGGCGGCGCGGTCAAGGGCGGCCGCGTCGCGGGCGACTGGCCGGGCCTCGCCAATCTGCAGGACAATCGCGATCTGCGGGTGGCGACCGACAGCCGCCGGGTGATGAAGGGAATCCTGCGCGATCATCTCGGGCTCGATCGCCGCGACCTCGACGCGCGGGTTTTTCCCGATGATGCCGCATTGGCACCCTTCGACGGGATCATCCGCGCATAGCCAGCATTCCCCGGCGCGGCTAAGCTTGCGGCCATGCGCCGCGCCGCTCTCCTTTGCCTATGCGCCGCTCTCGCGGGCTGCATTCCGCCCTACCAGCCGGCCGTCGATATGAAGGGCGTCGACCAGGCCGGACTCGCGCGTGACGTCGGCGAATGCCGCGACGAGGCCCAGCGCGTCTATCCGGCAGGCCCGATCCTGGTCTACACCGTGATCGGCGCGACGATGGGTGCGGGACTCGGCCTGCTGGTCGCCGGCGGTGGCACGGCGGCCGGATGGGGTGCCTTGGCGGGCGGCGCTACCGGTGCCGGTGTCGGCGCCGTGGTGGCGCCGCCGGTCTCGCCGCAGGATTACATCGACGAATGCCTGCGCAACCGCGGCTATATCGTCGAGCCGCAACCGGTGCCGGGGAGTCCGGCGACACCGGCATATCCCCCGACGCCCGTCGATCAATCGGCGCCGGTCTATCCCTGGACGCCCGCGAAGCCTTAATCGCCGACCCAGGCGATGCGCAGCACGTTGGTGGCACCCGGCGTGCCGAAGGGCACGCCCGCGGTGATCACCACGCGGTCGCCCTTGACCGCGAATTCGTCGGCGCGGGCGATGTCGGTCGCCTTCTGCACCATGTCGGTGAAATTGCTGACGTCGGCGGTGTGGACGCAATGCAGCGCCCAGACGATGGCGAGCTTGCGCGCCGTCTGCAGATTCGAGGTCAGGGTGATGATCGGCACGTCCGGCCGCTCGCGCGCGGCGCGCAACGCGGTGGCGCCCGAGGTGGTATAGGACATGATGGCGGCGGCGCCGATCGTGTGCGCGACCTGCGCGGCGGCGGCGCTGATCGCGTCCGACGCGCTGCGGTCGAGCGAGCCGGCCGTCGTCGCGTGCAGCGAGGGGAAATAGGCCGGATCGGCCTGCACCCGCCGGATGATGCGAGCCATCATCAGCACCGACTCGATCGGATATTGGCCGGCCGCGGTCTCGGCCGACAGCATCACCGCATCGGCGCCCTCATAAACGGCGGTAGCAACGTCCGACGCCTCGGCACGCGTCGGCACCGGGGCGCGCATCATCGATTCCAGCATCTGCGTCGCGACGACCACCGGCTTGCCGGCGATGCGGCACGCGCCGACGATACGGCGCTGAAGGGGCGGGACATCTTCCGGCGGCATCTCGACGCCGAGATCGCCGCGCGCCACCATCACCGCATCGCTCAGCTCGATGATCTCGTTGAGCTTGCCGATCGCCGCCGGTTTCTCGAGCTTCACCAGCACGCCGGCGCGACCGCCGATCAGCTTGCGCGCCTCGGCGACGTCTTCCGGCCGCTGCACGAAGGAAAGCGCGATCCAGTCGGCGCCGATGTCGAGCGCAAAGGCGAGGTCGGAGCGGTCCTTCGGCGTCAGCGGCGACACCGGCAGCATCGCGTTCGGTACGTTCACGCCCTTGCGGTCTGACAGCACGCCGCCGGCGACGATCCGGGTCTCGGCGAAATCCTTGTCGCAGCGCTCGACCTTGAGCCGGATGTTGCCGTCGTCGAGCAGCAGATCGACGCCCGGCGCGAGGGCGGCGAAGACTTCAGGATGCGGCAGGCCGGCGCGGCGCTCGTCGCCCGGCGCCGGGTCGAGATCGAGGCGGAAGGCGGCCCCCGATTTGAGCGTGACCTTGCCGCCGGCGAAGATGCCGACGCGCAGCTTCGGTCCCTGCAGATCGGCCATGATGCAGATCGGCCGGTTGGTCTTCTTTTCGAGCGCACGGATGGTGTCGAGCCGCGCCTTGTGGCCGGCCTGGTCGCCGTGGCTGAAATTGAGGCGGAACACGTCGACGCCGGCCTCGAACAGCGCCGCGATCTTGTCGGGCGTGGAGGTGGCGGGCCCCAGGGTGGCGACGATCTTGGTGGCGCGGCGGCGACGCATGGCTATATCCGTCCTTGTTGTAGCACCAGGATTGCGCGGAAATCGTTCACATTGGTGAGGGTCGGGCCGGTCACCACCAGATCGCCGAGCGCGTCGAAGGCGCCCCAGGAATCATTGACCGCCAGCAAGGCCCTGAGATCGACGGCGCGCGCGGCGGCACGCGCGATCGTATCCGGACCGTAGATCGCGCCGGCATTGTCCTCGCTGCCGTCGACGCCGTCGGTGTCGCAGGCGATGGCGTGGATGCCGGGCGCGCCGTTCAGCGCCAGGGCGAGCGCCAGCAGGAATTCCGCGTTGCGCCCGCCGCGGCCCTTGCCCTTCACCGTCACCGTCGTCTCGCCGCCTGACAGCAGCACCGCCGGCAGGGCGGGTGCCGCGCCATCGACGCGGAAATGGCCCTGCGCCAGCGCGCGGGCGATATCGGCATGCTCCCGGGCCACCTCGCGCGCCTCGCCCTCGATCGCGTCGCCCAGGATTACCGGCGTGACGCCCTGCCCGCGCGCCCAGGCGGCGGCGGATTCCAACGCCATCTGCGGCGTGGCCACGAGCTGGTAGGTCGCCCGCGCGAGGCGCGGATCGCCCGGCTTCGGCGTTTCGTCCTTCGCCGCGGCGAGCCGTTCGGCGATGGCGGCGGGCGGCACGATGCCGTATTTGCGGATGATGGCGCGTGCCTCCTCATACGTGCTGGGATCGGCAACGGTGGGGCCGGAGCCGATCACCGCCGGATCATCCCCCGGCACATCGGAGATGGCGAGGGTGGCGACCTTGGCCGGCGAAGCGGCGGCAGCCAACCTGCCACCCTTGACCGCCGAGAGATGTTTGCGCAGGCAATTGATCTCGGAAATCGTCGCGCCGCATGTCAAAAGCTCCCGCGTCAGCGCGCGTTTGTCGTCGAGCGAAATGCCCGGCGCGGGCAGCGCGAGCAGCGCCGAAGCGCCGCCCGACATGACGCAGAGCACGAGATCGTCCGGCGTCAGCCCCTTGACGCTGTCGAGGATGCGCTGCGCCGCCTGCTGACCGGCGGCATCGGGCACCGGATGGCTCGCCTCGATCACCTCGATATGGCGGCACGGCACGCGATGGCCGTAGCGGGTCACGACGATGCCCGAGAGATCGCCCGGCCAGTGATCCTCGACCGCCTTCGCCATCGCCGCCGCGGCCTTGCCGGCGCCGACGAGGATGGTGCGGCCCCGGGGCGGCTTCGGCAGATGCGGGGGCACGACGCGCGCCGGATCGGCCGCGGCCAAAGCCGCGTTCAGGAGGCCGCGCAAAAAATCGCGGGGTTGAGCCGGAGATGCCGCCACCTTGTTCTTCAGCCTTTCGGCGGACAAGATAGGATGGTGTGGCGATCCCCTTCAACCTCGCGATTGCCCGCGCTGCTGATGCGCGGCGAACCGCCGCAGTTCGACTTCCGTCGCGGAAACGGGGCGGCGCGCCTGTTGCTGGTTTGCGACCATGCCAGCCGGCGCGTGCCGACGGCCCTCGCCGATCTTGGCCTCGCCGACGAATATCTGGCGCGCCATATCGGCTGGGACATCGGCGCGGCAACGGTGACGCGCAGCCTCTCGCGGCACCTCGACGCGTCGGCGCTGCTGGCCGGCTATTCGCGGCTGGTCATTGATTGCAACCGCGACCCGACGGACGCCTCCTCCATTCCGGTCGAAAGCGACGGCGTCGCCGTTCCGGGCAATCGCGACCTGACGCCGGCGCAACGCGCCGCCCGCCACGCCGCGCTTTTCATGCCTTATCATGCGGCGATCGCGGGCTGGATCGACGCGGCGCTGGCGGCGGGGCAGGCACCGGCGCTGGTCGCCATCCACAGCTTCACGCCGTCGATGGCCGGCGTCGCGCGGCCCTGGCATGTCGGCATCCTGTGGGACGGCGATGCCCGAATGTCGGCCCCACTGTTGGCCGCGCTGCGCAGCGATTCGGCGCTGGTGGTCGGCGACAACGAGCCCTATTCGGCACGCCAGCCGGCGGGCTTCACCCTGCGCCACCACGCGCTTGCGCGCGGCCTCCCGCATGTCGCAATCGAGATCCGCCAGGATTTGATCGCCGAGCGCAGCGGCGCCGAATCCTGGGCCAAGCGGCTCGCTGCGGCGCTTGGCCCGATCCTCGCCGATCCGGCGACCCGCCGGGCGGCATCGCGCTGAAGGCCTCTGGCAAAAGTCGCGCGCCGCGCCCACAATAAGGAAAGGGCGCAAGGAGCTGAGGCATGGACGACAAGACCCGCATCGAACTCGAAGCCGCCACGTTTCGCCGGCTGGTGGCGCATCTGCGCGAGCGCACCGACGTCCAGAATATCGACCTGATGAATCTGAGCGGCTTCTGCCGCAACTGCCTGTCGCGCTGGTATCGCGAGGCGGCGGCGGAGCGCGGCATGACTTTGCCCGATCCCGAGGCGCGGAAGATCGTCTATGGCATGCCCTACGACGAGTGGAAGGCGAAGCACCAGAAAGAGGCGTCGCCCGAGCAGAAGGCCAAGATGGCCGCGACGCATAAACACTAAGACAGAAACGGGGAGATTTTCATGGCGAATGTCGGCGGTATCGCCGGAGACCGTCTGCGCTCGTTGATCGAGCGCATCGAGCGGCTGGAGGAAGAACGGCGTGCCTTGGGGGAGGACATCCGCGAGGTCTATTCCGAGGCCAAGAGCGCCGGCTTCGACGTCAAGGTCATGCGCCAAATCGTCCGCCTGCGCAAAATGGACAAGGCCGATCGCGACGAGCAGGAGGCGCTGCTCGAAACCTATCTGCGGGCGCTCGACTCGGCAAACGAGACGCCGCGCCGCGCCGCCGGCTGAGGCGCGCGATGGCCGTAGCACGGCGCCAACCGCCCGCCGACAAGGCCTTCGACGCTTTTCGCGATTTCCAACCTAATCGAGCTTCTTGCCTTCGAGGTCGCGCTTCGCCTGATCGCTCGCGCGCCGCGCCTTGTCGCGCTCGGCCTTGCTGCGGCCGAAAGCGATGCGGTTCTCGGCGGCGCGCTTCTGGTCCTCGGCGCGGCGCTTGCCCTTGCGGAATTTGTTGAGATTGATCGGCTCAGCCATGCGGCTTGAGCTCGCCCTTGCGATAACTGTCGAGCACCAGAAGGCGCAGCGCGCTCGACAGGTTGCCGTGCCGCGCGACATCGACCGATCCGACGAGCGCGTTGAGGGAAAGGCCGCGCTGGGCGGCCAGCGCCTGCAGCGCGCGCCAGAACGGCTCCTCCAGCGTCAGGCTGGTGGCGTGGCCGGCGAGCGTCACCGAGCGCTTTTTCAGCCCGCCCGCCATCAGCCCGGGCCGATCATCTTCTTGGGATCGACCCATTTGTCGAAATCCGCCGGCTTGACGTAGCCGAGCTTCTGCGCCGCCGCCTTCAGGCCGGTGCCGTCCTTCAGCGCCTGCTTCGCCACCTCGGCCGCCTTGTCGTAGCCGATATGCGGGCTGAGCGCCGTCACCAGCATCAGCGAATTGTGCAGCATCGCCTCGATATGCGCGCGGTTGGCCGCGATGCCGCCGACGCAGTTCCTGGCGAAACTATCCGAAGCGTCAGCGAGGAGCCGGATCGATTGCAGCAGGTTGTAGATGATCACCGGCTTGAAGACGTTGAGCTCGAGATGCCCCTGGCTGCCGGCGATGGTGATGGTGACGTGATTGCCCATGACCTGCGCCGCCACCATGGTCACGGCCTCGACCTGGGTCGGGTTGACCTTGCCGGGCATGATCGAGGAGCCGGGCTCGTTCTCCGGCAGGGCGATCTCGCCGAGGCCGCAGCGCGGCCCGGAGCCCATCAGGCGCAAATCATTGGCGATCTTCATCAGCGACACGGCGACGACGTTGAGCGCGCCCGACAGCTCGACCAGCGCGTCATGCGCCGCCAGCCCCTCGAATTTATCGGGCGCCGAGGCAAAGGGCAGGCCGGTAACGGCGCCGATGCGCGCGGCGAAGGCGGCGGCGAAGCCCTTGGGCGCGTTGAGCCCGGTGCCGACCGCGGTGCCGCCCTGCGCCAAATCGTAAAGCCGCGGCAGGCAGCCATCGATGCGCGCCAGGCCCAGCGCGATCTGCCGCGCATAGGCGCCGAATTCAGCGCCGAGCGGCACGGGCGTCGCGTCCTGCAGATGGGTGCGGCCGATCTTGACGATGCCGGCGAATTCCTTTGCCTTGCGGGCGAGCACCGCGTGTAGCCGCTTCAGGCCCGGCCTCAGGCGCCGCTCGATCTCGAGCGCGGCGGCGACGTGCATCGCCGTCGGGAAGCTGTCGTTCGACGACTGGCTCATATTGACGTGGTCGTTCGGGTGCACCGGCGATTTGGCGCCGCGCTTCCCGCCCAACGCCTCGTTGGCCAGCGCGGCGATGACCTCGTTGAGGTTCATGTTGGTCTGCGTGCCGGAGCCGGTCTGCCACACCACCAGCGGGAACTCCGCGTCGTGGCGGCCGGCGGCGACGGCCTTGGCCGCGGCGACGATGGCGTTGCCGAGGCGCTTCTCCAGCACGCCCAATCGCATGTTGACCTCGGCGGCGGCCTGTTTCTCGAGGGCGAGGGCATGGATGAGCGGCAGCGGCATGCGCTCGCCGCCGATGCGGAAATTCATCACGGAACGCTGGGTCTGCGCTCCCCACAGGCGCTCGACGGGCACCTCGACGGGGCCCATGCTGTCGCGCTCGGTGCGGGTCTTGGCTCCGGGCTTGTTATGGGGCTTGCCACGCGCCATCGCTTCCTCCTCGACGGATCGAGGAAGCATTGTAGGCGGGGGTCGGCGGTCTAGCGCAAGTTTTCCGGGCGGTGCTTCTGCGCGAGATCGGCGAACTGCGCCCGCTGCTCGGGCGGCAGCGTCGCGAGGAAGGCGGTCAGCGACTTTTCGGTCTCTTTCTGCGCGGCGCGGCGGTTGGCGTTCGCCTGGTCGATCAATTCCTCGATCTTTGCCTGGTCCGGCTCGGCCTTGGCCAGCTCGCTCCACATCGCTTCGATCAGCGGCCGGTTCTGCTCGCGCATGGCGCGGTTGTGCTCGCGCAGGGCGTCGATGAATTGCCGGAGGCCGGCGCGCTGGTCGCCGGCCAGATGCATCTCGTCGCCGACCGATTGGAAACGTTCGACCGGATTCATCATCGGCGGCGGCATGTGGTGCCGCGTCCAGACCAGGCCGCCGATGAAGAAGACGTTGAGGGTGAGCGACAGAGTTAGCAGGACGGCCATGAGCCGCCCGCGCGATCCTTCGCGCCGGCCTGCCTCGAAATCGGCGCTCATACGCCCGACTCCTCGGTGAAGACGCCGGCGGGTTGATCCAACGGGTCGCTGGCGGATTCGGTCGTGGCGCTGAAATTGGAATAGAGATTGGAGCCCATGGCGAAGCCGACGAGGCTGGTCGCCAGGATGCTCGCCGCCAGCGCGACCCGAGCGAGCGTCAGCCGCCAGGCGGTGCTCGCGGCCGCGGGGCGCCGGAAGGGCACCACCACCACCGTGTCGCCCGCGACCAGCGCCATGGCGCGGCTCAGCATCGCTGGGGGCGCCTCGACCGGGCTCGGAGAAGCCTGCCGCGCCACGGCCAAATCGCTGATCGCTTCGGGATGCGCCGCGAGCCAGGCCTCGACCGCTTCCGCCGCCCGGCCGCCCATGCGGCCCTCGGCATAGGCGGCCAGCGTCAGCGCCTCATCCGCCAGCGCGTTGCTGCCAGGCACGAATTCGCCGTCAAGCGCGCGGAAGCGCCGCCACAGGGCGGCATCCTCGGCGCGCGGCTGATCCTCGGGTTCCGTCATCGTGATCTCCACATTCCCAAATTAGGCATGATTCGGCCCTTTCATCCCCCTTTTGAGCCCGGTTTTTCGGGCTCGTCGATGGCGAAATGGCTGCGTAATTTAAGCATCGCCTTGTGGTGCGTGCTGCGGATGGTCTGCGGATCGACGCCCAGCGCCGCCGCGGCCTCGCCGACTTCCATGTCCCGGTCGTAGAGCATGGTCAGCACCAGCGTCTGGCGCGCCGACAGCAGCCCCGGCGGCACCTTCAC
>Ga0209483_1001252_pt1 | contig 19484 bp, 17 predicted proteins | sample NGEPerA_FD_184508 | JGI IMG/M metagenome (GOLD analysis project Ga0209483, IMG submission 184508) | Arctic peat soil microbial communities from the Barrow Environmental Observatory site, Barrow, Alaska, USA - NGEE PermafrostL2-A... | ecosystem: Environmental > Terrestrial > Soil > Wetlands >... | reverse complement strand
GTTCCGGCCGGTCCGAGGCCGAACACCAGGTCGTGGCGGGCCAACGCCTCCAGGTAGTGAGCCTGGCCCACCGTGCGCGCGCCCACCGTTCCCCGGCGAATTGCGCCAGGCGGGCTGACGCCGGGGCCGGCCCGCGCGTGGTCGATGGCCACCCGCACATCGGCCGGTGTCACCTCGAGCTTCGCGGCCACCCGCGCCGACAGGGCCTCGATGGCCAGCCGCGCGCCCCGACGGGCCTTAGCCTCGCCGTTCAGCGACACCCCGCCGCCGGGCGTTTCCAGCAGCACATGAAAAGCGTCCTCGATCAGGGCGGCGTGGCGACCGCCCGGCCCCGCCACGGCCCGCGCCGCCTCTTCGCCTAGTGGCAGAAACTCGGAAACGCCGCGGCTCAAGCGCGCTCCTGGGCGAGCCGCCCGGACAGGCTTCCAAGGGAAGCGCCGATGATCTCCACCGGCGCGATCGCGCCGATCAGGCTGGCGGGCGCTTCGCAATGCACCGCCTGCAGCCAGGGACTGCGGCCGGTCACCTGCCCATCGCGCCGCCCCGGCTTTTCGAACAGCACCGGCGCGGTGCGCCCGACCGTGCCGGCGTTGAACGCCGCCTGCTGCCCGGCGATCAGGCTCCGCAGCCGGGCCAGGCGATCGACCTTTTCCGCCTCCTCCACCTGGCCGGCCATGGCGGCGGCCGGTGTCCCCGGCCGGCGGGAGTATTTGAACGAAAACGCGCTCGCGTAGCCCACGTCGCGGACGAGGCTCAAGGTGTCCTCGAAATCGGCCGCGCGCTCGCCGGGAAAGCCGACGATGAAATCTCCCGAAAGCGCCAGGTCCGGTCGCGCGGCGCGCGCCCGCTCGACGATCCGCCGATAATGCTCGGCGGTGTGGCCGCGATTCATCAGCTTCAGCACCCTGTCCGAACCGCATTGCACCGGCAGATGCAGATAGGGCATCAGGCTCTCCACCTCGCCGTGGGCGGCGATCAGGGCCTCGTCCATGTCGCGCGGATGGCTGGTGGTGTATCGGATGCGATCGAGGCCGGAGATCGCCGCCAGGCGCCGGATCAGGGCCGCCAGGCCGCCGCCGTCGTCGTTCTCATAGGCATTGACGTTCTGGCCGAGCAGGGTCACCTCGCGCACGCCCTTCGCCGCCAGGGCGCGCGCCTCGCTCTCGATGGCGGCGGCGGGCCGCGAGTATTCCGCGCCCCGCGTGTAGGGCACGACGCAGAAGGTGCAGAACTTGTCGCAGCCTTCCTGGACGGTGAGGAAGGCGCTCACCCCCGTCGCGCCGCGCGCAACCCCCAGGCTGTCGAACTTCTCCCGCGGCGCGAAGTCGGCGGCCAGGCGCTCGCCGGCGGCCCGGTGGGCTCGGGCGATCAGTTCGGGCAGCCGGTGATACGACTGCGGTCCGACCACCACATCGACCGCGCTCTGGCGGGCCATGATCTCGGCGCCCTCGGCCTGCGCCACGCAGCCGGCCACCGCCAGCAGCATCTGGCCGCCCGCCGCCCGGGCGCGGGCCTTCATCGCCTTCAGGCGGCCGAGTTCCGAATAGACCTTCTCGGTCGCCTTCTCGCGGATATGGCAGGTGTTCAGCACCACCAGATCCGCCCCTTCGGCGGTGTCGCTCGCCACATAACCCAGCGGCGCCAGCAGATCGGCCATGCGCTCGCTGTCATAGACGTTCATCTGACAGCCATAGGTCTTGATGTACAGGCGCTTGGGCGCGGCGGCGCTCGCGCAATCCCGATCGAGCCCGGGCATATCCACGTCCCTACTCCTCCACCGGGACGCCATAGAGTTCCAGCCGGTGATCGACGAGGCGGTAGCCGAGCCTGCGGGCGATGGCCGCTTGCAGGGCCTCGATTTCGTCATCGACGAATTCCACCACCTTGCCGCTTTTCATGTCGATGAGATGATCATGATGGATCTCGCCCGCCTCCTCATAGCGCGAACGGCCGTCGCGGAAGTCGTGCCGGGTGAGGATTCCGGACTCTTCGAACAGGCGCACGGTGCGATAGACGGTGGCGATCGAGATGTGCGGATCGACCGCGTGGGCGCGGCGGTGCAATTCCTCGACGTCGGGATGATCGCTGGCCATCGACAGAACCCGCGCGATGACCCGGCGCTGCTCGGTCATCCGCATGCCCTTCTCGATGCACATCTTCTCCAGTCGATCCAAGCGGAAGCTCCCACGCGGCCCGATCGGGCGAGGAGGCGAGCATAGGCCCTAAGCCCCCGCCCTGTTAAGCGGACGCGACAGCACGACCGCGTCCGCGGCGCCGCCGCCGGCGCGGACGTAGTAGGCCGGCCGCGTCCCCACCGCCTCGAAGCGCTCGCTGGCGTAGAGTCTCGCCGCCGCGGCATTGTCCCCGGCGACCTCGAGCAGCATCCGGCCCGCGCCCTGGGCGGTCGCCGAGGCGCAGGCAGCCCGCAGCAGGGCGCGGCCGACGCCCCGTCGACGGTGGCCGGGCGCGATGGCCAAGGTCAGCACCTCGGCCTCGTCGGCCGCACGCCGGATCATCACCCACCCCGCCGGAGACTCCGCGTCCTCCGCCATCAGGGCGGACGCGCCGGGCGTGGCCAGCAGAGTGGCCAGCTCCGAGGCGCTCCAGGGCGCGGCGAAGCAGAGGGCGTGAAGGGCGGCGAGGACCTCGACGTCGGCCACGGTGGCCGGGCGGATGATCATGGCGCCCGGGGCCTCGCGTCCGGCGCCCGCAGATACATCGGCCTCGGGGGCGCCGGGGGCGCGATCCGCGCGATCCGCGCCACCACCTCCGCCGCCGGGGCCGGGGTTTCGACGACACGGACATCGCCGTCGGCGGGCGCCAGCAAGCCGGCGCCGGGACCGACGATCACCGCTCCGGGCCGTCCGGCGAGAAGCGAGATCGCGGTCTCGATGGGCAATGCCGCCGGTTCGCAGACCGGTCCGCCGGCCTCGAAACCCTGGACATAGACGCCGCCCCGACCGGCGCTGATCGCCGCCAGAAGATATCCCGGCGCATCCTCACCCGCCGCCAGGGCTTCCAGGCAGCCGACGCCGATGCACGGCCGGCCGAGCGCCAGGGCCAGGCCCTTGGCGAACGCCAGGCCGATCCGCAGACCGGTGAACGATCCCGGCCCCACCGTCACCGCGATCCGGTCGAGGCGTCCGAAACCGACGCCGGCCCGCGCCATCACCTCCCGGGCCATCGACGCCAGGCGCTCCTGGTGGCCGCGGTTCATCGCCTCGCTCCGCGCCGCCAATGTCCCCTCGTCGCCGACGACCGCGACCGAACACGCTTCCAGGCAGGTATCGAGCGCGAGGACGATCATCGAGCGGCTAGACGATCTGGCACACGTCCTCGAACGCGTGGCGCGGCGAGCGCGCGAAGAGGTTGAACTCCGTGCCATGGCCCAGCGAGCAGAGGAAGTTCGACTTGATTTTCGTGCCGGCGAAGAAGAGGGCGTCCACCTTGGCGTTGCTGAATCCGGACATCGGTCCGCAATCCAACCCCAGGGCGCGCGCGGCGATGATCAGGTAGGCGCCCTGAAGCGAGGAGTTGCGGAACGCCATCGGCTCGACCACCGCCGGATCGGTGAGGCCGTCCTTCATGTCCGGCGCATGGGGAAACAGCTTGGGCAGAGTTTCGGGAAAATCGAGATCATAGCCGACGATCACCGTCGCCGGGGCCTGGCGGATCTTCTCCTGGTTGTTCCCCGCGGACACCGAGGCGAGCTTCTCCTTGCCCTCGGCGCTGACCACGAACACGAACCGCGCCGGGGTCGAATTCGCCGCCGTGGGTCCGAACTTGGCCAGATCATAGACCTCGCGCAGCAGGGCTTCGGGCAGCGGATCGGTCGCCCAGCCGTTCCGCGTCCGCGCCTTGCGGAAAATCTGGTCGAGCGCGGCGTCGTCGAAGCGATCGGGCATGGCGAGGTATCCTGAAAGGAAGGGGGGAGAGAGAGCGGGCGGCCGGCGCGGCTAGACGGTCTGTTCAACCCGCGTCACTTCCGGCACGTAGTGGCGAAGCATGCTCTCGACGCCGGACTTCAGGGTCGCCGAGGACGAGGGGCAGCCCGAACAGGCGCCGCGCATGTGCAGCCAGACCACGCCGGTGTCCGCCTCGTACCTGGAGAACAGGATGTCGCCGCCGTCCTGCGCCACCGCCGGTCGGATCTTCGAATCCAGGAGATCCTTGATGTCGGCGACGATCTGCGCGGTCTCACCCTCGTAGACCGTCTCGCCGGCCGCGTCGGCCTCCGCGTCGGTGACGATCGGCCGGTCGGAGGTGAACTGGTCCATGATCGCCGCCAGGATCGGCGCCTTGAGGTGGGACCAGTCACGGTCGGCGCCCTTGGTCACGGTGAGGAAGTCCGGTCCGAAGAACACCCGTCTCACCCCGTCCAGGGCCATCAGGTCGGCCGCCAGCGGCGAGGATCGCGCCGCGTCGGCGTCCACGAATTCCCGCGTCCCGCCGGCCAGCACCTCGCGGCCGGGAAGAAACTTCAGCACCTCTGGATTGGGCGTCGTCTCGGTCTGGATGAACATGGTCGATGTGTCTTCCTCGTCAGCAGCTAGATGGGTCCGCGCCCACCGCCGTGCAACTCAGGGGCCGGGCCAGAAGCCCACGATGCGCTGGGTCTCGGCCAGCACCGGCCCCGCCAGCGCCCGCGCCCGCTCGGCGCCGGCGGCGAGAATGCGGTCGATCTCGCCCGGATCGGCCATCAGGCGTCTCATCTCGCCCGACACCGGTGCGAGCTTGTGCACCAGCAGCTCGGCCAGGGCCGGCTTGAAACTTTGCCCGAAGCCCTGGCCGCCGAAGCGCCCCAACACCGCCGCCGCGCTCTCGCCGGACAGCGCCGCGTAGATGCCGACCAGGTTCTCGGCCTCGGGGCGGTCCTTCAGCCCTTCGACGTCGGCCGGCAGCGGCAGGGGATCGGTCCTGGCCCGCCGGACCTTGGCCGAGATGGCCTCGGCGTCGTCGGTGAGGTTGATCCGGGATTGGTCGGAGGGATCGGACTTCGACATCTTGGCGCGCCCGTCCCGAAGCGACATGACGCGCGCGCCCGGACCCTCGATCAGCGGCTCGGGCAGGGGAAAGAAACCCGCCGCGTCGAAATCGTGGTTGAATTTCGCCGCGATGTCCCGCGTCAGCTCCAGGTGCTGCTTCTGGTCCTCCCCCACCGGCACGTGGGTCGCCTTGTAGAGAAGGATGTCGGCCGCCATCAGCACCGGGTAGGTGTAGAGCCCGACGCTCTCGCGCTCCTGGTGCTTGCCGCTCTTTTCCTTGAACTGGGTCATCCGGTCGAGCCAGCCCAGGCGCGCCACGCAGTTGAAGATCCACGCCAGCTGGGCGTGCTCTGGAACCGCCGACTGCGGGAAGATGATCGCCCTGGCCGGATCGACGCCGGCGGCGATGTAGGCGGCCACGATCTCGCGCGTCTGGGCCGCCAGCCGGGCCGGATCCTGCCAGGCGGTGATGGCGTGCAGATCGACCACGCAATAGAGGCATTCCGCCTGCTCCTGCAGCGCCACGAACTTGACCAGCGCGCCGAGATAGTTCCCCAGATGCAGCGCGCCGGAGGGCTGCACGCCGGAAAGCACGCGGCGCCGGAGAGGTGAGGTGTTGGTCATGACGGGACCCGCTTAGCCGGTTTTTCCGTCCTCGCGCCAGGGCGCACGGCGGCGACCGCCGCTTTTCGGAGCGATCGCCTATCGCCCCGAACTCGCCCTCGCCCTTGGCAGCCGGGCCGGAATGGACAGGCTCTCGGCCGCCTCCAGCGCCTCGAGGAGCCGCTGGCGCACCGCCGCGCTCCGGGCCGGATCGGTGAGCTTCCCGCCGTCGGAGCCGACCACGTAGAAGGTGTCCACGGCCCGCTCGCCGTAGTTGTCGACGTGCGCCGAATGGATCGACAGCGCCGATTCCGACAGCGTCCGCGCCAGCGCCTCCAGCAGCCCCGGCCGGTCGCGGCCGGAAACCTCGATCACCGTCGAATGGTGCGACGCCTGGTTGTCGATCGCCACCGACGGCGAAATGGCGAACGCCGAGGCCCGCCCCAGATCGATGGTCGCCGGCGCCCGCGCGCCGGGCGTCTCACCGCGACTGGCGGCTTCGAGGGCGGCCGTGAGCCTGGCGAGCTGGCGCCCGCCGCCACTTCCCAGCGGCTGGCCGACGGCGTCCTGCACATAGAAGACATCGATCGCCTCGCCCCGGGCGGAGGTGAAGATCTTGGCCCCCACGACATTGCCGCCGAACGTCGAGATGGTCAGGGCGAGGTCGGCGAACAACGCCCGCCGGTCGCCGGCGGCGACGACGATCTCGGCGGCGTTGCGGTCGGCGCGGATGCGCGCCTCCGCCGCCGCGCCCCCCTCCGCGCGCGCGCGCTTGGCCAGCGACATGTGGGCGGCCTGCTCCTGCTTCGAAAAGGCGACGAAATAGGCGTCCTCCATCGATCCCGACCAGGTTCTGGAGTCAGGATGGTCGGCCGCCAGCGCCGCGCGCGCGTCATAGGCCACCGCCTCCTGCCGCCGCCGCGCGACGCCCGCCGCGTCCGACGTGCGCCCGCCGCGGAACACCGCTTCGGTGGCCGCATGGAGTTCGCGCAGCAGCTGCCCCTTCCAGCCGTTCCACACCCCCGGTCCCACCGCGCGGATGTCGGCGACGGTCAGGACCAGCAGCAGGCGCAGGCGTTCCGGATTCTCGACCACGGCGGCGAAGGCGGCGACGGTGGCCGGATCGGCCACGTCGCGCTTTTGGGCGAAATCGCTCATCATCAGATGGTGCTCGACCAGCCAGGCGATCAGGTCGATCCGCCGGCGCTCCAGGCCCAGACGCTCGCAGGCCTGCCGCGCGGCGCGTCCTCCAGCCATTTCCTGGCCGCCGGCGCCGCCCTTGCCGGTGTCGTGGAGCAGCATGGCCAGGAACAGCGCCTCGCGATCCTCGATCAGCGGCATGATCGCGGTGCACAGCGGATGGTCTTCCTCGAAGCGACCGGAGGCGATGTCGCTGATGATCCCCACCGCCCGCAGAGTATGCTCATCGACCGTATAGGAGTGGTACATGTTGAACTGCATCTGGGCCACGATGTGCCCGAACTCCGGCAGGTAGCGCCCCAGCACCCCGGCCTCGTTCATCAGTTCCAGCGTCCGCCTCGGCTTCTTTCCGCGCGCCAGGATGTCCAGGAACACGCGAGCCGCCGCGGCATCGCGGCGGAGCTTGGCCCCGATCAGCGCCAGGCGCCGGGTCGCCGCCGTGAAGGCGTCCGGATGCAGGTCGAGATCGCGGAGATCGGCGATCTGGAACAGGCGCAACAGCCGCACCGGGTCGTCGTCGAAGACGCCCGGCCCATCCACCGTCAGCCGGCCGCCCTCGATATGAAAACCGGGCTCGTTCAGCCTCGTGCGCGTCTCCCGGCTCGGCAGGAACCGCGAAAGCCCCCGTGGCGCGACCTTCAAATGATCGGCCTCGAGCTTGGCCGCGAAGACGCGGGTCAGGCTTCCCACCTCCCTGGCGATCAGGAAATAGCGGCGCATGAAACGCTCCACCGCCGGGGTGTTGTCGCCGCCCTTCCGCGCGCGGTCGAAATATCCCATCCGCCGGGCGACCTCCGGCTGGACGTCGAAGGTCAGCCGCTCCTCCGGCCGGCCGGTGGTGAAGTGCAGGTGAGCGCGCACCGCCTCCAGGAAGTCGAAATCGCGGATGAAGGCGCGCACCTCGCGGCCGTTGAACATCTCCAGCCGCATCACCGCCGCCAGGCCGTCGCCCGGGCGCAGATATTGCGCGATCCAGAACAGGGTATGCAGGTCGCGCAGGCCGCCCTTGCCCTCCTTGACGTTGGGCTCGACCATGAACCGGCTCGCCCCGGCCCGGGCGTGGCGGTCGTCACGCTCCTTGAGCTTGGCGGCCACGAACTCCGCCCCGCTCCCCCGCACCACCTCCTCGCGGAAGCGCTTGATCAGGGTCGCCGCCAGGGCTTCGTCGCCGGTCAGCCGCCGCGCCTCCAGCAGGGAGGTGCGGATGGTGATGTCGTCGCGCGACAGCTTGAGGCACTCGGCCACGGTTCGCGAGGCGTGGCCGACCTTGAAGCCCAGGTCCCACAGGGCATAGAGCATGAACTCGATCACGCTCTCGGCGTGCGCGGTCTCCTTGTACGGCCGCAGGAACAGCAGATCGATGTCCGAGAACGGGGCCAGCGCGCCGCGCCCGTAGCCACCCACCGCCATCAGCGCCAGCCGTTCCCCCTCGGTCGGGTTGCGGGCGCGGAAGACGTGCACGGTGGTGAAATCATAGAGCGCGCCGATCACCTCGTCGGTGATCCCGCAGAGCAGCCGCGCCGTCTCCACGCCGCCGGCCCCGTTCTCCAGCCGCTCCTTGGCGATCATCCGCCCCCGGAAGAGGGCGCCTTTGAGGATGTCGATCGCCCGCCGCCGCTGCTCGCCGGCGTCTCCCAGCGCATCCAGCGCCGCCGTCGAGAGCTGCGAGCGTAGCCGAAACCCATCGACGACGTGTTCAACCCGGGTCGGTCGCAGGCGCGGCGGCATGACCGGGACTATAGCGGAGGGTGCGCGCGCGCCGAAATCAAACCATCGCCCTCAGCCGGTAGAGCGCCTCCATCGCCTCGCGCGGGCTCATGCCGTCGAGGTCGAGGGCGGCGAGGGCGGCCTCGGCCGGCGTCGGGCCGCTCGGGGTCGGCGCCTCGGCGGAGAAGGCGGCGAAGAGCGGCAGCTCGGCCAGGCCGGCGTGCGACTGGGCCTGGCTCTCCAGACGGTTCAGAACCTCCCGCGCCCTGGCGACGACGGCGGCCGGGACGCCGGCCAGCTTGGCGACATGCACGCCGTAGGAGTGGTCGGCTGCCCCCGCCGCCGCCTCGTGCAGGAAGATCAGCTCGCCGTTCCACTCCTTGGCCTTGAGCGACAGGTTGGAGACATATGCCAGGCGCTCCTCCAGGCCGGCCAGTTCGTGATAGTGGGTGGCGAAGAGAGCCCGGCTCTGGTTGGTGTCGTGGAGGGCCTCGGCGCAGGCCCAGGCGATGGCCAGACCATCCCAGGTCGCCGTGCCGCGTCCGATCTCATCGAGAATGACCAGCGAGCGGGGGGTGGCCTGGATCAGGATCGCGGCCGTCTCGACCATTTCGGCCATGAACGTCGAGCGGCCCCGGGCCAGGTCGTCGCCGGCGCCGACCCGGCTGAACAGGCGATCGATCACGCCGAGGCGCAGGGAGGCGGCGGGCACGGGGCACCCGGCCTGGGCGAGGATCGCCATCAGCGCGTTCTGGCGCAGGAAGGTCGATTTTCCGGCCATGTTGGGGCCGGTGACGATGGAGAGCCGCGCGCCGGTCCCGCCGCTTCCGTCCAGGCGGCAGTCATTGGGCGTGAAGGCCCCGCCGGCCCGGCTCACCGCCGCCTCCACCACCGGATGGCGCGCGCCGCGGGCCTCGAAGACCAGGGAGCGATCGACGATCGGCCGCACGGCCCGCGCATCCTGCGCCCATTCGGCGAGGCCGGCGGCGACATCGAGGGTGGCCAGCGCCTCGGCGGCGGCCTGGATCTCGCCGGCCGCGTCTCTCGCCGCCTCGCGCCAGGCTTCGAAGATCTCCAGTTCGATGGCCAGCGCCCCCTCGGCGGCCCGCGCGATTCTGGCGTCGAGATCGGCCAGCTCGACGGTGGTGAAGCGCACCTGGTTGGCCAGGGTCTGGCGGTGGATGAAGCTCGCCGAATGTGGCGGCTGGAAGAGCGGTTCGGCCTGCCGCGCGGTGGTCTCGACGAAATATCCCAGAACGGCGTTGTGGCGGATCTTGACCGCGACGCCGCTCTGGACCTGCAACCGCCCCTCCAGGGCGGCGACGACGTGGCGGCTGTCGTCGCGAAGGGCGCGGGCGCCGTCGAGCTCGGCCGACACCCCCGCCGACACGAACCCTCCGTCCCTGGCCAGCGACGGCAGGTCGGCTCCGAGGCCGGCCTCCAGCGAGGCGGCGAGCCGCGCCAGCGCGCCGCCCGCCGTCGGGATCAGAGCCTGGCGGGCGGCGACGGTCTCGGCCGGCGGTGTCACGATCGGGTCCGGGGCCTCCCCCAGCAGGGCGGCGATCTCGGCGCCGGCCGAGGCGCCGTCCCTGAGGCAGCCGAGATCACGGGGTCCCCCTCGCCCCAGGACCAGCCGCGCCAGAACCCGGGCCATGTCGCCGGTCCCGCGCAGGCGCTCGCGCAGGCGGCGGCGAAGCTCGCGCCGCTCGATCAGCCAGTCGATCGCATCCAGCCGCGCGTCGATGGCTTCGGAAGAGGTAAGCGGTCGCGCCAGCCGGGCGCCGAGCAGCCGCGCGCCCGGCGCGGTCACCGTCCGATCGATGGCGGCGAGGAGCGATCCCTCCCGGCCGCCCGATAGCGCCCGGTCGATCTCCAGGCTGGCCCGGGTGGCCGGATCGATGGACATGGTCTGCGCTTCGCTGCCGCGCCTGGGCGCGCGCAGGGCCGGCAGGCGCCCGGCCTGGGTGATTTCCAGGTGGGCGGCGATCAGCCCCAGGGCGGCGATCTCGGCCCCGGCAAGGGCGCCGAAGCCGTCCAGCGTCTCCACGCCGTAGAGCCGCTTGAGCCGCGCCTCCGAGGCCGCCGGCTCGGCCAGGGCGCCGGCCATCGGCTGGACCGCACCGCCGGCCGCCTTCAGGGCCTCGCTCACCGCCGGATCGGCCAGCAGGCGGTCGGCGACGAGGATTTCGGCCGGCCGCGAGGCCGCCAGGGCCGAGGCGAGATCTCCGGCGGCGACGATCGCGCAATCGACCTCGCCGGTGGAAAGATCGACGCTGGCGATCGCCATCTGGCCGGCCCGCGTGGCGACCGCCGCCAGGCAATTGGCCACCCGCGCATCCAGCAGGCCATCCTCGGTCAGGGTGCCGGGGGTGACCACCCGCACCAGGTCGCGATGAACGATGGCCTTGGACCCCCGCTTGCGCGCCGCCGCCGGGTCTTCCATCTGCTCGCAGACCGCGACCTTGAAGCCGGCCCGGATCAGCTTGGCGAGGTAGGCCTCGGCGGTGTGGAACGGCACCCCGGCCATGGGGATCGGCGCGCCGGCGTGGACGCCGCGATGGGTGAGGGAGATGCCGATCGCCGCCGCCGCCCTGGCCGCGTCTTCGAAAAAGAGCTCATAGAAATCGCCCATGCGGAAGAAGATCAGGGCGTCGGGCTGGCGCGCCTTGGCCGCGAAATATTGCCCCATCACCGGGCTCACCCGGTCGGCGGTGGGCGCCTGTGGAATCGCGGCCAGGGTCATGGATGGAAGGCCATAGGCCGCCGTGGCGCCCGTCAGCCCGCGTCCGCGCCGAGCCGCCTGATGACCGCCGCGCCCGTCAGCATCTCGAGCTGGACTTCGAGCCGGATCACACGGCCCGTGAGGTCCTCGATCCGGGATTGCTGGGACTGCATCGCCTCGGACTGACGGCTCACCTTGTCCTCGAGCTTGATCATCGAGGTCAGCGCCCCCCAGACCCTGTCGCCGACGCCCATCAGGCGACGGCTCCCCGGGCGCGGGCCGGGCGCGCGTCTTCCATGGCCGCGATGCGCGCCTCGCTTGCCCCAATAAACGTGAGAGCGTCGTCGATGGCCGCTCCGGCGCGCTCGGCCGCGCCCTTGGCCGCGTCGGCGAGAACCCCCAGTTCGGCGTCGGCTTCTTCGGATTCATAGGCGAAAGCGCCGCGCCGCATCAGCTCCGAAATCGACATGGCGAGCGTCTGGGCCTTGGCCACGATGGCCTTCTTGTCCTTGGTGGTCGCCTGCACCACGATCCGTTGAATAGCCGCCGCCATGACGTTCCTCGATTGACCCCTATGGACACGGACAGTATATGTACAACGTGGCGATGGTCAAGCTCAAGCGCCAGCTCGGGCACGGGATTGGGGCGCGGCGCCGAGGGCCTCTTGACGGCGCGCGGCAAGGCGCCAAGCTCGCGGCCATGGAGCGTCTCGCCGAAGCCTTCATCATTCCCGCCGGTCCCGGCGACGCCGCCGCCCTGGCCGCCGCCCATGTGCGCGCCTGGCGCGAGACCTATCGCGGCCTGCTGCCCGACGAATGGCTGGCTCGGATGAGCGCCCCGCTGCACGCCCGCCGCTGGCGCCAGCGCCTCACCCGCGCTCCCGCCGGCCTGGTGGTCCTCGCCGCCGAGGGGTCCTCCGGCGTCATCGGCTATTGCGAAGGCTCAGGCGAGGAGGTTCACACGCTCTATCTGGTCCGCGTCGCCCAGAAGGTCGGCCTCGGCCGCCGCCTGCTCACCGGGGCCGCGCGGGTGCTCCAGGGGGCCGGCGCCAAGTCCCTCCGCGTCTGGGTCCTCGACGGCAACGCCAACGCCCGCGATTTCTACCTCCACCTCGGCGCCCAAAGACACGCCCATCGCCCGGTCGTCGGCTGGGGCGGCCACCTCACCGAGACCAGCTACGTCTGGGAGGACATCGGGATGTTGAGCGGGACGTAAATTCCCATTTCCCCGATAGAGGAAGAACGCGATCCCTCTAGTTGTTCCGCCCCTCGACCCCCGTCACTCCCTCCCAGAAACCCTTGGCCTTCTTGAAGAAGCCGGCGGAGCGGGGGTTCTGCTTTTCGCCGCAGAGGTCGCCGAGGTCGCGGAGGAGGGCCTTCTGCGCCGTCGTGAGACGGGTGGGGGTTTCGATGAACAGTTCGACCACCAGGTCGCCGCGTTCGCGGGAGCGCAGGGAGGGCATGCCCTTTCCACGCAGGCGGACGGTGTGTCCGGTCTGGGCGCCTTCGGGCACCTTGATGTGGATCTTGCGGGCGCCGTCGCAGTTCTCGCCGCCCAGCAGGCACGGGGCCTCGATCTCGCCGCCGAGCGCGGCGGTGACCATCGGCACGGGCACCGAGCAGAGCAGGTCAAGGCCGTCGCGCTCGAAGAGTTCGTGCGGCTTCACCGACAGGATGATGTAGAGGTCGCCGCGCGGGCCGCCGCGGGCGCCGGCGTCGCCCTCGCCGGCCAGGCGGATGCGGGCGCCGTCATCGACGCCGGCCGGGATGCGCACCTGCAGCACCCGCTCGCGCCGCACCTGGCCGTGGCCGTGGCAGCTCTGGCAAGGATCGAGGACCAGACAGCCCGCGCCGCCGCATCGGGGGCAGGTGCTCTCCAGCTGGAAGAAGCCCTGGCTGCGCCGCACCCGGCCCGCGCCGCCGCATGATCCGCACACCGTGGGACTGGAGCCGGGCTTGGCGCCGGAGCCCGCGCAGGCCTCGCAGGCGACCGCCGCCGGGACCCTGATCTCGCGTTCCGAGCCAGCGTAGGCCGCTTCCAGGGCGATCTCCAGATCGTAGCGCAGGTCGCCGCCGCGGGCCGGACCGGAAGAGCGCGGGCCGCGGCCGAACATGTCGCCGAAGACGTCCCCGAAGACGTCATTGAACACGTCATGGACATTGCCGAAGCCGGCTCCGCCGCCGTTCATTCCGTTCACGCCGGCGTGGCCGAAGCGGTCGTAGGCGGCGCGCTTGTTGGGATCGGCGAGGACGGTATAGGCCTCGTTGATCTCCTTGAAGCGCGAGGTGGCGTCGATGCAGCCGTTGTTGCGGTCGGGATGGTGCTCCATGGCCAGCTTGCGGAAGGCCGACTTCAGACCGGCTTCGTCGCAGCCCCGCTGAACACCCAGAACCTCGTAGTAGTCACGCATCCCGGGTTTCACCCAACGTTCGTAGCGCGGGCTTCCAGCCCGCTCTTCCTTTGCTGATCGGGAGGCGGAACGCGCGTAACAGCGGGCTGGAAGCCCGCGCTACGAGATTGGGGCTGGTTGTTGGGTCCCCGTTCATCCGCCCGCTCCCTGCGTCGCCTCAGGCCGACTTCTTGTCGTCGCTGACGTCCTCGAATTCGGCATCGACGACACCGTCGTCGGCGGGCGCACCGGCCGGCGCCGCGTCGTCCGCCGCCGCGCCCTGCTGGGCCTTGTACATCGCCTCGCCGAGCTTCATCGAGGCCTGGGTGAGGGTTTGGGTCTTGGCCGTGATCGCCTCGACGTTCTCGCCCTCGGCCTCGCTCTTCAACTCGGCGATGGCGGTCTCGATGGCGGTCTTGTCGGCGCCCTCGATCTTGTCGCCGTGCTCGGCCATGGCCTTTTCGGTGGAGTGGATCAGGGCGTCGGCGTGGTTCTTGGCCTCGACCAGTTCCTTGCGCTTCTTGTCGGCCTCGGCGTTGGCCGCCGCCTCCTCGACCATGGTCTTGATGTCGGTGTCGGAGAGCCCGCCGTTGGCCTGGATGCGGATCGACTGTTCCTTGGCCGTGGCCTTGTCGCGGGCCGAGACGTTGACGATGCCGTTGGCGTCGATGTCGAAAGTCACCTCGACCTGCGGCACGCCGCGGGGCGCCGGGGGAATGCCGACCAGATCGAACTGGCCCAGGAGCTTGTTGTCGCCGGCCATCGGCCGCTCGCCCTGGAAGACCCGGATGGTCACCGCGTTCTGGTTGTCGTCGGCGGTGGAGAACACCTGGCTCTTCTTGGTCGGGATGGTGGTGTTGCGTTCGATCAGCGGCGTGAACACCCCGCCCAGGGTCTCGATGCCGAGGGTCAGGGGGGTGATGTCGAGCAGCAGCACGTCCTTGACGTCGCCCTGCAGCACGCCGGCCTGGATGGCGGCGCCAAGGGCCACCACCTCGTCCGGATTGACCCCGGTGTGCGGCTCGCGGCCGAAGAAGGCCTTCACCGTTTCGACCACCTTGGGCATGCGGGTCATGCCGCCGACCAGGATCACCTCGTCGATGTCGCTGGTCTTCAGGCCCGCGTCCTTCAACGCCTGCTCGCAGGGGCCGACGGTCTTGGCGACGAGATCCTCGACCAGGGCCTCGAGCTTGGCGCGGGAGAGCTTGATGTTGAGGTGCAGGGGTCCGGAGGCGTTCATCGAGATGAACGGCAGATTGACCTCATACTGGGCGGTGAACGACAGCTCCTTCTTGGCCTTCTCGGCCTCTTCCTTGAGGCGCTGAAGGGCGAGCTTGTCCTTGCGCAGATCGACGCCCTGTTCCTTCCTGAACTCATCGGCGAGATAATCGACGACCCGCAGGTCGAAGTCCTCGCCGCCCAGGAAGGTGTCGCCGTTGGTCGATTTGACCTCGAACACGCCGTCGCCGATCTCCAGGATCGAGACGTCGAAGGTGCCACCGCCCAGGTCATAGACGGCGATCTTCTTGCCGTCGTTCTTTTCCAGGCCATAGGCCAGCGCCGCGGCGGTGGGCTCGTTGATGATCCTGAGCACCTCGAGGCCGGCGATCTTGCCGGCGTCCTTGGTCGCCTGGCGCTGGGCGTCGTTGAAATAGGCCGGGACGGTGATCACCGCCTTGTCGACCTTCTCGCCCAGGTGAGCCTCGGCGGCCTCCTTCATCTTCTGCAGGATGAAGGCGCTGATCTGCTGGGGGGAATAGTCCTTGCCGTGGGCGCGCACCCAGGCGTCGCCCGTCGGGCCCTTGACGATCGCGTAGGGCACCATGTTCTTGTCCTTGGCGACCACCGGATCGTCGAAGTTGCGGCCGATCAGGCGCTTGATGGCGAACAGGGTGTTTTCCGGATTGGTCACCGCCTGGCGCTTGGCCGGCTGGCCGACCAGGCGCTCGCCGTCGTCCAGAATACCGACCACCGACGGCGTGGTCCGCACGCCCTCGGCGTTCTCGATCACCTTGGGCGCCTTGCCGTCCATGATCGCGACGCACGAATTGGTCGTGCCAAGGTCGATACCGATAATCCTGCTCATGTGTTCTCGCTCACTTCCAATAGGTGCGATGGGCCGCCGGAGCGCTCCGCCCCTTGCATGGGCGCCCCCGCCGGGTCCGAAATCTTTCAGGCGGACCCCCTTTTGAGGGAGGCGCCGCTTCGAGTTTCGATATGGGAACCACGGCGGCGGTCGCAAGGGCGCCGCCTCGCCGCCGCGCGTGTTACAAATGCGCGCGGTGATGGTTTCAGGCTTCCGATTGCTCCCCGGCCGTCTCGATCCGGCCGCCCAGGCGGACCTCATCGCCGAGGTGACGGCCGCCGTGGCGCGCGCTCCCTTCTATCGCCCGGTGACGCCGGGCGGTCGGCCGATGAGCGTGGAGATGACCAATCTCGGCCCCCTCGGCTGGATCACCGACGCCGCCGGCTACCGCTATGCGCCCACCCACCCGGTCACTGGGGATCCGTGGCCGCCGATCCCAGCGGTCCTGCTGGACCTGTGGTCGGAGGTCGCCGGCGGCCAGGCGCCGCCGGACGCCTGTCTCGTCAACCTCTACCGCGATGGCGCCCGCATGGGGCCGCACCAGGATCGCGATGAAGCGGATTTCACCCATCCCGTGCTTTCGGTCTCCCTCGGCGATACCGCCGTCTTTCGCATCGGCGGCCACAAGCGAACCGACCCGATGGCGACCGTACGCCTGGCCTCCGGGGACGTCTGCGTGCTGGCCGGCGAGGCGCGCCTGGCGTTCCACGGCGTCGATCGGATTCTCGCCGGCTCCTCGCGCCTGATCCCCGGCGGCGGGCGGCTCAATCTCACCCTTCGCCGCGCCCTTTGACAACGCCGCCCGCGCGGACCCACCATGGCGGGCGCCCAAGAGGAGGAACGCCATGGCCGCCCTGACCCGCCCCGAAGGCGCCCCGCCGGAGGACTTCCACCTTTCCCGGCGCGCCGTCGGCGGCCTCATCTTCGCCGGTTACGCCGCCGCTGGCCTCTCGGCGCAAGCCGAGCCGATCCACACCGACGAAGCCGGGCTGATCATCGAGGAAGTGGTGCTGCCGGCCCCCGACGGTTTCCGGCTGCCGGGATACCTGGCCAGACCCAAGGCCCCGGGGCGATTTCCCGCCGTGGTCGTCGCCTCCGAGGTGTTCGGCCTCCACGACTACATCAAGGACGTCTGCCGTCGCCTGGCCAAGCTCGGCTACGTCGCCGTGGCCCCGGCCTTCTTCGTCCGGGTGGCCGACCCCGCGCCGATCAGCGATCTGGCGGCGGTGATCAGGATCGTCGGCCAAGCCTCCGACGCCCAGGTCATGGGCGATGTCGGCGCGACCCTGAAGTTCCTGGACGCCCAGGACTTCGTCGATCCGCAAAAGATCGCCATCACCGGATTCTGCTGGGGCGGGGGAACGACATGGCTGGCCTGCGAAACCTTCCCGCAATTCAAGGCCGGCGTCGCCTGGTATGGCCGCATGGCCCCGCCGCCCGGGGCGCCTGGCGATCCCAAGCGCCTGTGGCCGATCAGGCTGGTGAACCAGCTGCACGCGCCGGTGCTCGGCCTCTACGGCGCCAAGGACGGCCTGGCCGCTTCCATCCCGGCCATGCGTCAGGCTCTCGCCGCCGCCGGTAAGACCGCAACGGCGATCATCGTCTATCCCGACGCGGGCCACGGCTTCCACGCGGACTATCGCGACAGCTACAACGCCGCCGACGCCAAGGACGGTTGGATGCGCATGCTCGCCCACTTCGCCAGCAACGGCGTCGCGCCGAGACCCTACGGGGCGACGTAGGGCTCTATCCCCGGAGCTTGCGGGTCAGGACGTCCAGATCCCGGGCCAGCTGCGGATCCTTTTCGCGGAGTTCGTCGATCCGGCGGACGGCGTGCAGGACGGTGGTGTGGTCGCGGCCGCCGAAGCGCCGGCCGATGTCGGGCAGGGAGCGGGTGGTGAGCTTCTTGGCCAGCCACATGGCCGCCTGACGGGGCCGCGCCACGGCCCGGGTGCGGCATTCGGAGATCAGGTCCGCCTGCTTGAGCCCGAAGTGTTCGGAGGCGGCCTTCTGGATGTCATCGACGGTGATCCGCTTTTCGCCGCCGCGCAGATGGGGTCGCAACAATCCCTGGGCCTGGTCGAGGGTGAGCGCGCCCACCCCGGCGCCGACGCGCGCGATGAGGGTGTTGAGCGCACCTTCCAGTTCCCGGACGCTGTCGGTGAAGCGGTCGGCGAGGAAGCCCAGCACGTCCGGCCGCAGGGTGCCGGCGAAGCCCTGCTGGCGGCTCAGCACCTCCAGCTTGCGCTCCAGGATGCCGACCCTCAAGCCGCGGTCGGCCGGCTCGATGCCGCAGACCAGGCCGGCCGACAGATGCGAGCGCAGCCGCGCGTCCATCTCCAGGAGCGCCGACGGCGGGCGGTCGGCGGAAAACACCACGCGGCGGCCATCCTCCATCAGGGCGGCGAGCGTATGGAACAGCTCCTCCTGGGTCGATTGCTTGCCGCCGATGAAATGGACGTCGTCGATGAGCAGCAGGTCGGCCGAACGCAGCTCGTCCTTGAACGCCGCCGATTGCCGCTCCATCAGCGAACGCACGAAGCTGGAGAGAAACCGCTCGGCGGTGAGATAGACGACCTTCTTCGCCGGCGCGGTACGCATCGCCTCCCAGGCCAGGGCGTTGAGCAGATGGGTCTTTCCAAAGCCGTAGGGTCCGTGGAAGACCACCGGGTTGAAGTGCCCGTCGGCCCAGGAGGCCACGCGCCTGGCCACCGCGTTGGCGAACTCATTGCTCGGACCGGCGAGGAAAGTCTCGAAGGTGAATCGTTCCTGCAATCCGCTCCGGCGCCCCGTGGCGACCCCGCCCGGCTCGGCGGGACAGATGTCGTTCGACACCGGTTCGGCCGCTTCGATGGCCACCACGCCGGCCCGCGGATCGCCGCCGTCGGCTTCGAATTCGACTCTCGACTTGAGGCTGAGGATGCGGCCCTCCGGATCGTTGGCGGCCCAGATCTCGCCAATGCGGCGCCAGGCGTAGCGTCGGATCCAGTCACGGGCGATGCCTGTCGGTGTCACCAGACACAGGCCCCCGTCCGACGCCGGCCGCAGCGCGGCCTGGGCGAGCCAGGAGCCGAAGGTGTCGTCGCCCAGTTCGCTCTTGAGCGCCTGGCTGGCCTTGATCCATACCGCGCCGGCGGGCGTGGCGAGCGCGGCTTGCGCGAAATTACCGTTCGACATGTTGCCCCGTTCCCATCGTCTTCCCCTCCGCGATCGGAGAGGATCGATCCGTCGGCGCCCGCCGCGCCGCCGGTGTGGAATCCAACCAGACACATTCCCCCCGTGCGCCCGAATGGTGTTTTCGGGCGCCCGTTTCGTCCGTATAAGATCGAAAGCCTTGACAGGCTCAACCTAGCCCCCAAGCCGGGTCCGTCAACGCTGATTCTCTCTTCAGGAGGCGACGATTTTCGGTTGACATGCCGAAGGTCCCGTTGCCGCAAGGAAAAACGCCCGGCCATCGTTTTCGCGATTCGAACACGGGTCGATTTTGTCGCACCCGGGATGACGCGGGCGCGCCGCGCCGCCTTGGCGGCATCGACAATAGCTAAATGATTTCAGTGAAGTGGAGGCCCGCAGGGGCCGGTCAGGCGGCGGGCAGCTTCCTGAGCCGGGCGTGCAGGCGCGAGACTTTGCGCGCGCCGGTGTTCTTGTGCACGATGCCCTTGCCGACGGCGCGCATGAGTTCGGACTGAGCCTCGACGAAGGCGGCCTTGGCCAGCGCCGGGTCGCCGGCCGAAACGGCCTCGTCGAACTTGCGCAGATAGGTCCGGACACGCGAACGGCGAGCCTTGTTGA